>Ga0247819_10000422_pt1 | contig 25640 bp, 36 predicted proteins | sample 13C_Xylose_Day6_FD_193428 | JGI IMG/M metagenome (GOLD analysis project Ga0247819, IMG submission 193428) | Soil microbial communities from agricultural site in Penn Yan, New York, United States - 13C_Xylose_Day6 | ecosystem: Environmental > Terrestrial > Soil > Agricultural land | place: USA...
TCTCGAACCAGTTTCGCCGCACGCTCAATGGTCTCGCGCTCTTCCAGATCAAGGAACTGGGATAGCTTTCCGCTCTTGAGACTTTCGAGCTGGGTGGCAGCGCTCGAAAGCTTTGTCTGCTCAGCCTTCAGCTGTTTTCCGCTGTAGTAGCGCAAGGCCTCCAAGATCTGCTCGGGGGTGATGCGCCATGCTAAGGATGGAGGCTTCTTGTTCATTGGGTCTGTCCTCAAACTCAAATGAGCCAGGGCCATCACGCCGCGACCCAACGCTCAACCGAGCCTTTGCTACCGCACCGGATAGGGCGGAGTCCTTGAAAGCGGCGCTCGGCGCTGTTGATCAAGTAATTGATGCGGCCCATTGTGTACCGGCTCTTGCCGAAAACATAACGGGGAACACGCTTAATCTCAGATTTGAGAATACGACAAATCTGGCGCTCATCACCTTCCATCAGTTCAAGGGCTTCAAACGCGTCACAGGCGTCCCAGACAGATTCAAAGGAGACCAACCAGTACCAGCGGGTTGCAAGGCGATAGACACGCTTTGGCGCGTCGTAGACCAAGAAGATACGAACGCCCTCACACGTGAATGAGTTACGCAGGGTTTCTTGAGGGCTGGCGCTGGTCATCTGGGCTTTCCTGTTGGTTGTTTCTGTCGACAATCGACTCACCGAATCGGCTCTCGACAGACCCCGGCGAACCGGGGCAACTGTATGGGACATCTTAAGCGCGACGCACGATGTCGTTGCTGGTCTCTCTGCTGGCGGAAATGCGGCCGCTTCTATGCCAACTCTCACGAGTACCGCACTCCGCGTAGCTGCCACGGTTTCCGAGGTCGTGCCCCGTTGATGTGGTCGCAATAGTGACGCGATCGCCGCAGCGGGTGAGGTATTCACCTGGGCCATCGATGACGACTGCCAGCGTGATCAACTGAACGTAGTAGGTTGAGGTCATGATGTTTCTCGTGATTGATTTGAATGAGCACAGTATTGAGGGCGATAATGTGTGTCACCAGCACTGTTTTAATGTTCTCTGAGGTTAGGAGTAGGTCACTGATTAACATGGTGCCCACTCACCAAATCCCACTACCGGGAATGATGCCGGGCGACCGAAGTTCGGGAGTGGTTGTTCGCAGGGGGAATTGGTCTTTTAAGCACCATCTACCAGCGAATGGCAGTTCTGAAATCCTCGGTGCCGGCCGGGTGGTTGATGCCGACATCCATCACCGCACTGAACGATGAATTTGGGCCGCAAACATTCAATTTCCGCCTGCCCACAATCGCCATCTGAATTTTCAGCCAGCTTCGAACAACAACCGCTTAAGCAACCTGGATTTGAACATGAAGAAATTTGCAATAGCTGAACTCGCAGTCTGCGTCGTTGCACTTGTTATGGCCGGCTGCACATCGCAATCACAGCAAGCAGATTCTTCGCAGCAGAAAGAGGAAAACGCTAAAAAAATGGCTCCACGGGGCCCGGTCGAATTGACTGTCGGATTCTGCGATAGCCAGCGTGAAGTGCCAGCGCGAAAGCAAGTCGTTTCTTCCGGTGAGATCGCTGTTTTCGACCCTACTGATGTATTGAGTTACGAGCTGAAGGTAAGACCTCTCAAGACCGCTGATGGGAAAATCCTCTTGATAACAACCGCATTTTGGCAAGATGCGACTCTGCGCCAAGACGTTTTATTTTCACGCCAGATGCTGGCCAACAACGGTGAGATGAGCCCTAAAATTGTCCTCAATATTAGTGGCAAAGCCTCCTGCTTCACTATCACCGCCCTGTCAGGTTCGGCGAACTGAGCGGCAAGGGTAGAAGTCCTGAATTGCTACAGGATTCGCCCAGGTTCCTACCAAAGTGGATTCACGGGACGCTCTTGGTGATTTAAGAAAACTCCCACGAGAATAGCGGTGGCGCTGGCGCTGGTCATTGAGATCTCCGCCTGCAATGAACTGCCAACACCGAGCATCGGTTGTCAGGCCGCCAGCGGGGATTCGAACTCTGCTCCCATCTTCTTCCCGTAGTCGTACCAGAACTGGGCGTCACCCTGAAAGCCAGGCGCGACGTTCATCGGATCACCCATGAAGCCTTGGTAATAGAGCGAGCCTCGAATGAGTGCCTGCTCGTTGTTGTAGGCCGCTTCGTTGCGCAGGAAGTTTCTCAACTCTCCGATCTGGGCAAGGCGCAGAACCATTGCAGCACGCTCGGGCACGGACATTGGAGCAGGTTCGCTCGGATCGGATGGCCACCCATCAGTCGGCGTTGTCTTCGATCCGAGCAGCTGGGTGACCAGCATCGATTCACCGAACATGCTCAGCTCGGCGCCGAGGCGTGTTTCAGGTTGCTTGATGGCCTGGGCCACTTTCACTGCGTCAAGCAGCCCCTGCACGCTCATGGCGTATGAGCCGATGAGAACTGCGTCGGCCTCCACATCTTCGGTGAGTTTGTAGCAGGTAAGACGGATCATGTGCTGAGCTCCAGTGGGCGTTTAGATGGAGCCAGTTTTAATCGCGCGTCAGTGTGTCACCAGCGACTTTGCCAAGTTTGTTACCCGGCACTGATCACGTGGTAATTAGCTTTGGAGGAAAAAGCTTCTAAGAGAGTCACGCCGCTCAGTATGCGATCTATCACTGAACGGTGCGACCGTGAGGGTGAGGGTCACACTGGCAAATGACGATACCTACGCAGTGCTTCAACTACAGCTGGCAACAGCAGCACAAACATCATGAGGGCACCGACCAAGCTCGTGCCGATCACGGTGTAGACCAAATACGAAAGGTGGTCTGATGGTCCGAACAGCTGGGCCGCCAACCCCATCAGTTCAGGCATCTGCTCTGGAGATGCTGATTTTCTTGCAAAGTTGTATAAAGCCACCGTCGCCGCAGTGTCCGCAGCCATGTGATTCAATAAAATCAGCAGTGGGGTGATGATGATCCCAGGCATTGCACAAATGACGACTAGTGTCGCTTTTACAGCATCGGGCAAATTGCGAGTTGTTGTATAAAGCTGCCGTAAGTAGTTGATCATTTTGAGCTCCAGGATTACTTGAAAGGAGCCGTGAGTAGACTGCATGGATATCGGCGGCACAACCGAATGGGTATGCACAATCGGTGCATGCTCTTGGCTCACTCCAATGGTCTTCCCCAGTTCCCGCTCTGCGCCCACACGCGAGCGCACCGAATCCAAGCGCCGGACTTGACTGCCGAATCGATGATCGTTCGCGGTAAAGCTGACGCCGAATCCAAGAGTGGGGGGGTGACACCCATTAGGGGCTCTCGACCAATGCGCGGGATTGACCTGGGACACGCAAGAATTCGACCACACTCTCCCACGAAAAGCAGGGCTCTTAGGCACATGGGCAATCGGATGGGATGTGACGGGAATGGTCGCTTATTCGGCGCCGGGGGCGGCGCCAAATGTGTCGGATACCCAGAGGCGGTATCAGGTGGCGGCGGGGTGCTCTTGTGGTTTCGGAATATAGTCCGGACCGAAGTAGCCTGGAGCGAACTCGGCTTTGATTGCGGCGACCGTGGCCACAAGGATTCGGATTTCCTTTTCCCAGATCGGTAGATATTCTTCCACTGCTGGATGATCGTGATCCTGACAGCCGCGAAGGTATTCCAACCGGGCCTCCAATGCCTTCACGGTCCCTCCAACGATGCTTGGCTCTGCCATTCCAAACACTGCTTCATACGCTATCTGTTGTTCGCGAGTCATTTCGCTGCTCTCCGGTTACACGAGTTGGTTTTAAAGTTACAGATTTCCGGTTCCATCGCATTGAAGGCATCGGCCTCCACGCACGTGACTGTAGGCCAGAATAATCCCGCTGCCGGCGCAACGCGGACAATTACCCTTGGGATGGAGAGTCCTCGGGCCAAATGCAAGGCGAACTGCCTGCATGGCATTGTGATGCCCATTTGGCCCGAGACTATCCCAACTCTCATTGTCGGGATCGGCAAGCTGCTGGCTCAGCGCTTCTCGATAGGTCTTAACGAGCGGCTGTAATTCCGCTGGCACAACGCTCATCCGGACCCGATCAATCGAGACACTGGTTCGGTAACGTTCAAAGCTTATCAACGCAGTGCTCATATTGGCTCACCTGATTGTTTGAACTCAATTGCCGTGTTGGCCTTGGTGCTCATAAAACCTATCCTTGACTCGTTCGGTCGTGAAAGGCGCTTGAAAGAGGCGCGGCATTCGCACGCGCGTCACTCAATTCAGCAACTAGGGCGCCGGGGGTCATTACACGTTCATGCAGCGGCTGATTCCTGTTTGGCGAGACGCAAGCCCTGCGATATCGCCCACTCAACAACGGCTGACTCAAACCATCCCGGTACGATGAAGGCGGTGGCCAGCGCCGCCCACTCGTCATGCGATATGCGCTTCAGGATTGCCGCACCGACGAATGCATCCGGTGCATGAGGGAAAAAATAAGGATGGTCGCAATGTTTCTCCACAAACGATGACGCCCCGGCGCTGGCTTGTGGGATCTCAACGTTTCTAACAACGAACTTTGCCAGCTCCAAGGCAACGGATAGAAAGGCACCTTGCAGGTCGTCTTTGTCGACGCCGGCATAGCGTTCAAGATGCGGCTCGAACATCCACCAACCCATGATCGAACGCACCAGGTTGGCCGAGATATTTCTGGTCAGTTTGCGATTTTCTAAGCCGGAACGGCCCATGGGGTGTTGGTTGCTCATCGCAACGCTCCTTTGAAGTTGATGTGCTTATCTTCCGGTAGAGCTGCTGGTGTCAGAAGCCCCCACACACAAATTTACTATTCCAACCTCGTGCCCGGCCGGCGCCGCGAAAGCCGGCCGCGCACAAAGTGACGGAATGCGAATCTACCAATCCCCAGCACTGGGGGCGATCGACAAACCCCGAGATTCGGAGTTAGGCAGGGAAATTCAGATCCAAGGGTGGGGGCTGCACGCAAGGACGGTCTCCTAGAGATGCCCATCAATGCAGAAAGTCCTTTGAGCTTCCCCACGGTTTACCTAGTTGCAAGCCAATCCCTGTGCTGGGCACCGAGGTTGCAGGTGGGCGGCTGTTTTGAATCCGGTCGTAAAAAAAGCGTAGAAATGCTGGTGACACGCATGACCCTACCTAAGAATTAGGCCATCGAACCAGCACAGGACAGAAAACATGATCATCCAAACTGGCCAGCAATACAGCGATGCCGTATTAACCTGGTCGCCGGAACATCAAAAGGCGGCTAACCGCGAGGGCTGGGATATCTTTGATAGCGAAGGCAGCGCCAACGGTCGCTGGCAGATTCAGAAAATGGACGACGTGGCTGGCGCTGCCGAGGCAAGCGGCCATCCAGTTCCTGAGATTGAAAATGACCATGCTGCCTGGCTACTGGTCTACAGCGGAAAAGAATCTCACCAAATTGCCGCACGAGAGTACATCCAGCGCCACAACGAAGTTGAGTGGGATGCCATCGTCAAGCATTGCTCGGCGGCCGCACCCGTTTAGAAATATCGCCCGATCCGTTGGGCCGAGCTCTCTTTTCAGCGTACAACAGCTTGCAAGTCAACCAACTTGGGTACGGCTCGGATCGACATTGAGTCTGTGTTTTACACCGGAATTGATCTTGTGATGAATCGAGACCAATCACTCTTCGAATAGCATTAATTCGTGAATCTGAAGGACAAAAACATGGCATTAACTGGACAACAACTCATCGCAGCTGAGCGAAGCCGCCAGATTGAATCGGAAAACTGGTCTGCTAATCATGACGATGACCAAGGGTCGGAGAAGCTGGAGCTTGCGGCTCTTTGCTATCGCAACGCAGCCGGCGAAGACTGTCCGGCGCCGGCAAATTGGCCCTGGGCAATTGAATGGTGGAAACCTAAGAGCCGCCAACGCAATCTTGAGCGCGCGGGGGCGCTTTACCAAGCATCTGCTGATGCTGCCGAGCGCGCACATGACTTCGAGCGACGCGACGACCTGTGGGGGCACGTGGCCAGTTGCGGGATCCTACTTGATAGCGTCATCACCCGCCTGACCAAAACTGCTGAGAAACAGGAATAAACCAGGCCAACTCTGATGTTGGGGTTCCTGTTCGGGAACCGGCGCAAGCGCTGGGGAACAGAGGAGGTCAGAAAACTATTCTGAGCCGCTGGTGACACGCCACGGCTGGACCGATCATGAGTTGGTAGCCGGGCTCTATCAAAGCCAAGAACACTCCACAAATTGACCATAGGAAAACCGCAATGAAGCACTGGCTCAAGATGCTCCTCCCCAAAAACGAAATTGCGGTGGGCATCGCTCAGAAAATTGAAGAAGCGGACGAACGAGTCTCAAATTTGAAGCAGCAAATCATTGCTGTGCAAGCTCGCCGGGCGGAGCTTGAAGAAGAGGCGCGCACAATGGCCTCAGACTGCTTTGATGAAAATGAAGTTGAACGCGCTGTTGCAAGCAATGAGGCCGTTTTGCTTTCCAGCTGCCAATCAAGTGCGGTGATTCTTCAGAGTGACCTTCGTCGCCTTTTTGTGGAGTCGAGTCCATTCCTCGGCGAGTTAGCTCAGCCCGAACTGGATAAGGCCACTTCAATCCATGACAACGTAGTGCGCTGGCTGTCGCGTTTCTGAGCCCGATCCTGAAGCCAAGGCGCTGCCCTGGTTACTGAATGGCTCTGCTAGGCCCTGCTCAACGCCGGGCCAGGGATGCAGAAGGTTCCCGATCAAGTAAGTGGTGACGCCCTCATGGTCGTCCCATGCAACCTGTCAGAGAAAGTAGAAACACCATGTCCATCTCCAAGAACCTTGCGCTGCCCACCACACTCACAGACCTTCTTCTTGCCCGAAATGATGCCCTGCGGCTGATTGCAGACGCACGGCGCATTACGGACATGGCTAAGGACACTCTGGCTCGTTACGGGGGTTCGCTGATGCCGCACGGAGCCCTGTTACCCGATGACGAAAAGAAAGTGAGGCGTGATTTAGATGACAGAATGTGGCGCCGCGCCTTTGATCTCACGGGTTTTAAGATGCTGATGGATGCTGAGGCCGTGGCAGAGTTTGAGAAGAGCCTATGCCCAGAGCCGCCAGAATTCACCGAAGGGACTATCCGTTCCACGTTCATTGACTTGCAGATCAGGTCCGGCCAGATGTTCCGCCGTGGCGTGTTTAACGTCTTCAGATACCTATCAGACTCATACCGCACTAATGCTCGTGAGCCGTTCCGCATCGGCCGGAAGGTTGTGATGACGGGCATGGTTTCCCCTCGCTCCGATCGCGGCCTGAGAATCCGGCACGGGAAATCTGCTGACAAACTCAACGACCTGGACCGAGTGTTTCAATCCTTGGACGGAAAGCAGTACCAATCCCGAACCTTGGAATCAGAGATGAACGCTGTCTTTGAGCATGGCATGGTGTTTGAAAACGCCCACTACCGTGCCAAGGCCTTCAAAAACGGAAACATGCACGTCGAATTCCTGCGTCTGGATTTGCTCGACAAGGTGAATGAGCAGATTGCAGAATTCTACGGTGAAGGGGCATTGCCAGACGCCCGCAACGCTTGAACTTAAACTTCCATTCGTAAGGCTCGAAAATGGCACGATACGACTCAGAAGAGTGGGAACTGATCGCCACCGCGCCACGTGACGGCACCAAGGTCAGACCAGCGCATTTCAAAGAGAGGACCCAAACGTGAAGGTAAAACCCACGAACATAGCTTTTGCGGAGTGGCGTTTGTTGCGCCAGCAAAACGATCGACTGCCCAGGGGCCCATACTTCAAAGGCAAAGCACCAGGTATTCGCAATGCTTTCGATATGGCCAGAAGGGAAAAGCTAAAACGCGGCGATTTTATGAAAATCTTGGATTTCCCTTTTCCTGAGGGGCCTCCAAGTAATCGTAACCCATTCGAAAAGTCGCAGTGACAGGTCCCAGCCAGCGTTGTACGTGCTGAGCCGGCGCGATTTCTAAGACACTCATACGCCACCATAGACGGGATCACGGATATGAAAAGTAAACAGAGTTTCTGGTCGGAGGAGCTTGAAGCCAAGCTGGGTTTTATCCCCGATTCGGTTTTTGCTGATCTGACGAAAGCACTCAGCCTCAACGGCCGGATCGTCGCTTCACTCGACCGGGACGAAACGGAGGTGTTCACGTTCTTTCGTGACCAGGGTCAACAGTACGGCGTTGCAGCTAGCGTCGTCGGTGAAGAGGGCAGTACCGAGGCCGCTGTATCAGTGAAGATCACGCCGGCCGAACAAAACCAGTAAAACGTCTTTAGCTTCAAAGCCCCGCGTGGGCTGAATGAGTAGGAGAGTGTCATTCTCAAGCCTTGGTATCGAGCAAAGCTCTTTATCGTGTGTAGGAGACCTATGATCATGACTCCCCGAAGTCTGCGCCTTCCATACGTTTTCGATGATGGCGGCCGAGCCGATGCCGGTTTTCGTGGAAGGTCCGATGATTGTGTTGCGCGCGCTGTGGCGATTGCTACCGGTCTACCGTATTCCGAGGTTTATGCAGCCATCGCAAAGGGTGTCGGCGCCGAGCGCGGTAGCAAGGGCGCCACAGCGCGTCGCGGTGTGCATACCAGCCGCAAGTGGTTTCGGGATTTCATGCGTGACCTTGGGTTTACCTGGGTGCCAACAATGCGCGTGGGGCAGGGCTGCACCACACACCTCTCACACGGTGAACTGCCGATGGGTAGGCTGGTCGTTAGCGTCAGCAAGCATACAGCTGCTGTGATCGATGGCGTGATTCACGACACATTCGATCCGTCGCGGGAAACCAAAGTGCTTGAAGCAGATGGGAGTGTTCGAATAGCCCATCGCTGCGTTTATGGCTACTGGGTGCTCTCGGCCAGTCAGTCAGCGTAAAATTCAAAAGAAGCTTGTCATTACCAACCCTCGGCATCGAGCAGGAACTGGATCATGCAAAACACAATTTCCGAGACCGACCAGCGGTATCGATCAAGAACCGTGCCCGATGCTGGCGCCGGCCACCTGGTGCGACAACCTCACGGCCATCCTGGTGAAGTTTACCGCTGCCCCACGCATGCCGGCACCGGCTGCGAAGTATGTGGGGGGACTGGCTACCGTGCTGTGTGTGACGCCACCATGTGTCACGAGTATGGGTGCCAGACTGGAACCTGTTCCCGGACTGAAGACGATTACCAGCGCGGTCAAAGGGCCGCCAATACAAGCAGCTAAGAAAATTCTATGGCGCCAATTTATCAAGAAGCACAAGAGCCGGACCCTGACGGTGATTTTATCGGGACCAAGATCAATGAGTGGAAGGAAGGCGATCGCCAAGCAGCGCTTGATCTTGCTGAGTTTTATGAGGGCAAGGGTCAGGATGATTTTGCCCGGTATTGGCGTAAAAATGCTGATTCAACAGAACATCAGAGTCAGGAACTCCTGTTAGCTCTGGCCGTGAAAAACACTGATCCAGCCTTAGCTCACGAGCTATTTCTGCGTGCATTCTTTCTGTTACAAGATTGCGTGGATGAATTGAGTGATCTCTATCGGAAGCACAACCATGTGGCCTTAGGGTTGAGCCACGATACATACATTGAATACGCGCTCCATTTCACCGCTCTAGCCAAAAAATCCGACGACTTAGACCTGCGCTCCACAATCCTCACCGGTACGCGACCAGTTCTCTTTCAGACAACACCTGGGCCTACGACTTACGACAATGCACAGTGGGGAGGTGGGTCGCTTTTCGTTATGCGCTGGGGAGGCGTCGACTTTGCCGTGACGGCCCTTCACGTCATCGAAAACCTTGGCGCAAACAGAAAGGAATTCCGACTCTTGCTGCCAGACAGCCCTGTACCGTTGGACATGTACGGCGGAATCGCTCCCAGCCGCCTCCTGCCGCCAGATCGAGATGAGCTCGATGATATCTACGCATGGCATATCAAAGGCTACCCTGGATCAAACGGCGGCTTCTGGGCATGGAATCTTGAGCGCTGGAGTAAGCCGGCAACCGATCTCTCGCCTGGGCAGCAACTCTATGCGGCGGGCTACCCGGATCTTGATGGCCGGTATGACTGGGAAAATTTCAGGGTTAACGAAATCGCGGTCATCGTCACGGGAGTTGCTGCGGGGATTCTGCTTGATGGTGTGCATGTGATGGATACCGAGGAGATCGATCACGAACTGAATTTGCTGAGTGGGGGCCCAGTCTTCGCAAAGTTTGACGACAAGTTTTTCTACGTGGGGATGGTTATCCGGGGCAACTCTCAATCAAGAAAGCTGAATTTTCTCGACTCGAAGTATGTCATCAAGCTCCTCGACAACCACAACCAAGGTCATACGGCTCAGAAATCGGCGGAATGACTAGGAGGCAGTCCATTCCGCGTTCGCCTGCCGTCCCAATACTCGAACCACTTCAACACGAACGGCTCAGCTTTTTGGCGGGCGTTACTGGAAGGGCCCTCCGGCCCGAATCCAAGGACTGGACTTGGTGTCACTATCACTTCGGCGCCGTTACGCCCTGGGCAATCAGAACGTAACGCTCGCCATCAGTGAAATTGCAGCAAAACGCCGCTACAGACCGAAGCCTTTGCGGCGTTTAATAGCGAGGGCCGTTAAGCGGTGTCGAGCAACCTACGCCGGTACTCAAATTTACGAAACAGAGGCAACGGGGAGCTTCACCCAATTTCCTCCGATAGTGTCGTAACCGCGCGCAAAGAGCATGGTTCGACCCAGTCGGGTTGCCAACAAGTAACCGTCGTCTTCGATCCCATGTACTTCCGTGGTAAGTCCGGCCTTGTAGAAGGCCAGCAAGGCGGCTTCCGGTGTCGGTTCCTTGTTGGCCATGTCTATGAACTGCTCGAAGGTAGCGCCATGCTTTGCGAGGGTCGCGCTCGCGGTGTGGATATCGAGCTCATCGACAATATGCTGCTCAAGGTCTTTCTTCGCACGATAGCCAACGCCTTCAATACCGAGCATGCGTTCGGTCTGCGTAGTGGTGCTGTGCATGAGCCATGTGCCTTCAGCGGTGGTGTTTGCCGTTACGAAGAACACGCCATGGCGGTTGTTGATCAAGCAAGCAAAGAGCTCGCCATCAAGACCAAAGAAACGAATGCCGGAGGAAAAGCGCTTGTAAAAGCCACTGACAGAGGCATCTCCTTGGGTATCCGTTTCTGCGATGACTTTAGCCGCTGGAATCCACTTGTTGCCGGGGGTGAAAATGACGTGAGACATTTCGTGCTCCTCATTGCTTGATGAGCCAAGTATTTAATGCCCGCCCCAGTGTCACCAGCGGGTGTTTTCCATCTTTTGCTTCCCTAATGGCTCAGCCGGTGAGAGCCCGGCGCGCTTGCCGATCCCGGACATCGGGGGCGAAGTCATAATGGCCATCCGGTTGTTCCAGCTTGCTTAGACCCGAGAGTGGGAAATCGGCGACCAGGGCAAGTATCTATGTCTGTGGCCGTGGCCAGGCCCTAAGCCTCTTAAACACTCTCCCTTCGAAAAGTCCTGCTTGTCTGTGAGCGGTGCCAGCCGGCTGGAGGCTCATGATCGCGAGGTGCCCAGCGTGGGCGCCGTTTGAGTTTCGGCGTCGGACCTTCCAACGGATGTCGTGTTGTGAAGAGAAACGCCGCTATAGATCGAAGCCTTTGCGGGATTTCATTGATGAAGCTGTTACGCGGCGTCGAACAGGCTGAGTTGCGCTTCGCAGTGCTTTTGCTTTTTGGCATTGATTGGAGCTGGCGCTGGCGTCGGCTTTGGCGCCGGGACTGATTCAGCCACCGGAGTTGGGGCTGCTGGTGCAGGCGTGACCACCGGGGTAGGTATTGGTTGCGCCGCTTGTGCTGGCGCAGGCTCGGGCAGGGTGATTACCACTGGCGGCTGTTCTTTGATTACAGGCGCTGCCACAGCAACTGGCTCTTCTTCTGCATAGGCCTCGGCGAAATCGCAAACAACGATCTCGCACATCGGCGAGACGCCTTTCCATTCATCCAAATACGAGGAGGTATCCAGACCGCAGTTATGTCCGAGGACGATACCGGTTTGCGTCATGAACTTCTTGCATTCGTTGTCGATGCAGACGCTGTATCCCTGCTGGCCTGAGTATCGAAACGGCGCACTGGATTGCGGAATGATGAAGGTGCCGTTGTCAGCGACCTTACTGGCTAGCTCAATCACCCGGTATTCAAACTTTGCTCCGGTGTAGGCTCCCTTGACGTTGCTGCCTGTTTTGATTGCGCCAAACGGTGGGTTGGAGATGGCCCAGTCGAAATGACCAATGTCACCGAGGCTGAACACGTCGCCCACGATCCATTCAGCGTCTGGCATCACACGCTTCCCGACTGCTGCGTATTCAGGGTTCTGCTCAACGCAGACGATACGCTTTGCCTTGTCTCTGCAAGCGAATGCCAAACCGCCTATACCCGCGCACAAGTCAATAATCGACTTGCTGTCACAGACCTCAACGGATAAGTCTCGGGCCAAGCCCTCGGGGGTGAAGAACGCTCCAGCGAGGCCGTTCATATTGGTCGCACCCTCGTGGAAGTTTTCAAGGATGAAAAAACGATCATCAAGGGACAGGCGTTTGTCAGAATGAACCAGGTCGAGTGCCTGCTTGTGACGTTTCGCTGCATCCTTGGAAATCTTGGCCATTTTCTATTCCTCTCCCGCCCCGTGGCAGTCGTACTGAGTAGTGGTAAATCTGATGTGGCTATGTTGCGAGGGGCTTAGCTGTGTCACCAGCGATCGGTAGAAAAATTGATGAGCGCCAGCGCAGCTGGTAGAAGGCTGGGCGAATGGCTTGGCCTCCGCCACAACGCTCGGTGTCGGGAAGGGTGTGACGGTGCGACTCTGGGGCCAGCGAAGTGATCGGAACCAAAGTGAGGGAGTCATCCTCCCTTTAACTTGTGCTCAGGCCCGCCACCCTCTATCCCCTACACAAGTGTGCCCGTTGCGTGGGTAACGGTGCTCGCAACAGAGGAGGCCGGCGCAATGCCGAGATTCGGGCTTGAGGTATCGCAAAGGTGCCTCGTTCGACTGGGAATACAGCTTGCGAACAGTGGAGTTGGTACAACCCGGTGCCCAGGTGCAGGTGTTAAAAAAGAGTTGGTTTTTTATCACCATCGCTGGTGACACAGTCGAGCTCAGTTGAACATTGCTCCATACCTCGGCCGTAGAACGTCCGTGAATTCGCTCTCAATCGCTTCAAGGATCGTCCCCATGATTATCAAAGCATCATCAATCACCGCTTGTAAGGCATGCCGCAGCACCGATCTGACCTGGCACACAACCAATGTGAATCGCAGTGGGATCCAGGAGGGGCGCCTTAGAAGCGGCGACGTTGAATGTCTGTTTTTTCTGGGCTGCGAACTCTGTTCCGAGACACTGGCAACGGTCAGCGCTGACAGGGTGGCCAGTCTTATGAACTCACAGCCTGTCCAGCCCAAAGCCGACACCGACGCCGTTAATCCCGTGGCGATGGAAATCTGTGTGCGCGAGGGAGAATTTTTCCCGCTCAATCTGTCCCAGCAGGTCTGGTATGGAGAAAATCCAAAGGTCATGCAGATCGCGCGATTTGCGGGTCAGGAAATGACTGCCATCGCTGACGACAGCGGGGCATTCAAGTTGGATTATATGGGTCACGTTGTGCGAGGGTTCTCCAGCATCGAGGAAGCGAAGTCAGCGGCACCTGAACTCGCTCGCGCCGTGCTTGAACGGCTGCGTAATCTTATCCAAGACGTATAATCTCGAAACTAACACTGAATCTCAGCCCGCCAATGTCGCGGGTCATGAATTATGGGAAGAAGATGGTGAATCCAGTCGTTAGAAAGTCTGTCCTGATTTGGAAGGCGATGATCCTATTAACGCTCACGCTTTGCATTGCGCTAACCGTTGCAACTTTCATTGCAATCGATAACTCCCGCAACCGCACTGCATGCTTGAGGACGGCTCAGGCAGTGGAGGAGTGTCCAGTCCCGAGCTGGTGGGAGAACTTGCTACGTAGGGTTAGCGGCCCATAAGCATTGGAATTTTCTAAAGCACATTTAAGCCAAAGACAAATCGCGGGCGCACCTGGGCGAAAATGTGCACCGTGCGAATAGCGTCGTGTCCGTAGATAGGTTTTGAGGTGTAACAATGAAGCGAAATATAGCTCTGCTCATCGCGCTGCCGGTGCTAACACTTGCCATCGGGATCGCCATCGGCTGCGCGATCACCCGGACCGATACGGTTGAATCCCAGGTCATCCCAGCTGCTTCGCTGAAGGGGTTCAGAGATCAGACGCTCAACGCGTTTTGCGGCCAAACATCTGTCTACTCCGACTTCATGCGGTCGGACGCTGTAAATGAAAGCGTTCACACACAGAAGCTGATTCGCGGGATACAGATGACAGCCACCCCACTATCCGATAGGGGCCTCATATGTAATTTAAGCGCGTCTGTGGTCACGAGACGCAGCCAGCCAAATGGCATTGCAGTTGCTACCACTGCCGTCGAGCACATTACTTACCTCGTAGCGATAAACGGGTACTCCGAAATCATTACGGAGGATTTTGCCAAGACGTTGCTTAAGTCGGGCGCGGTGTCGGCGATGGCGTCCAATTGGGGGAATGACGGCTCGGTGGTCCCGGTGGCTAAAGTTTCCTTTTAGATCCGAACGGTATTCGAATCCCCAACGTCGTGGCTGATGTTGGTTGCGTGTGAGGGCGTGGCGTGTGCGCAAGGAACGTTAGAGCTCAGTCCCGAGTATTGGGGTCGAAGGATAGACTCAATACCCCCGGCCGACTGTGTTGACGTTGGAGGACTTGCGAATGCCAACGATCGGCACCGAGGTAGGCCCGCGACTCGACCTTGTGGCTCCCGAACCAAATCTGTGGCCATGGATTTAGGTCCAGCCAGAAACACGAATGCCAAAGCTCGGGCTTTGGCATTCGGGTATCACATGTGATTGAAGCAACTTTCGGCGCCGATCTAGCCTCTTGGCTAGCGCTTCAGCGCAAGGAAGGCCGCTGCTTTCGCGTCCAGCCCATCACACTGGGCCGCCGTTTTATCGCTGTAGGGAACGATGAAGCCTCCCCCTGGGTTACTGCCGGTCCACGCTGCATCGGCTTGTGCCTCGGTAGCATGCCCCAACGAGACCCAGTTGAAATTGTCGCCGTACTCGACGTCCCACTCTGGATCAAAATCTTCGTCGTCTTCATTGACATGCCAGAACTCGTAGAACGCGCGGTTCCACTTTCCGTCCTTGGATTGCCACGTGGTGTTTTCTCGGGTCTGGCTCATGCAGGTGAATCCTTGATTTGTGTTTGACCTGCGAAGGCGTGGCAATGGCCGTGCGCCCTCGCATCAATGTGGGTTAGATCAGGCCTGCCTGCTGGCGCCATTCGGCAATGATTTTCTCCATCGGCAACTCCTCAGGCCGCAGATGCTCAGAGGCGAGCAACCACAGGGACTGATCGGCATCGAGGTAGCGCCAGATGAACGCCGGCAAGCTGGCGCAGTCTTTGAGCCCATCACTCTCGTTGTACTCAAGGTGGTCGTACACGAATACGTATTCGCAGCCAGAGTTGTTGTAGAAATCGATCGCCGGCTGAAGATGGTTTACTGCGGTAGCAGAGATCATCAGGGCCGCGCTGAGTAGCCGATCGTCGAAGGTGCCCATCTCTACCGCCAGAGTGTCCTTATCGGCATTCTTGCGGGCTTGGCGGACTTCGTGGTTGATGCGGCTGAAGCCATCGAAGATGAATGCCAGCAGCGGGGCGTTGGGGTGGTTAAGTTCGAAGGTTGGGGTTGCAGAGGCCATCTTGATGATCCTAGGTTGGTTTCGATGGTCAAATTTTGTGGCCGGCGCATTTGTGTCACCAGCGGCCAGTCAAACCTTTTGAGCAGGGTGGTGGCATGCCGGCATCCTGGTGAAAGACCCCAGCAGCAGGTCAGCCACTTCAACCCCGAGGCTCGGAACCGAGTGCCTACCTTGATCGCAGGCCTTCGTCTGGTCCACGTGGGATCAACTCCAGCGCTGGGCGTTGACGATGCCCACGCTAGGCGCCGGCCGGTCACACGAAATCCCAACTCCGGTGTTGGCGTGAAGGACATGCCGGTCCCGGCTACGACTGTAGGGATTGAGCTCAGCATCCCCCACGCGCCGCCCGGCGCTGATCACGAAAGCCGGCCGCTTCGCCACGTGCTGGGTGAGGGAATCAACTCCTCACTGTCCCGAGACCCCGCCACTCAATCGAAAAGCACTTGCCCGATGCGTCAATGCTGGCCGCCCTGGCAGGCTCAACTCTCAGCGCCAGCCACTTTCCACTAGATCGCCTTGAAGACACCGCATCGATTTATTTAGTCCTGGCGCTGGTGACACGCTCAGCGCCATCTGAGAATTCCCCTATCGAAATCAACCCACCAGGTTAAGGAAAAGACCTATGAGCAAGCTTCAAGCATGGTTTTGCGATCAGCCCTATTCATTCCAGGCGGGATATCAGGACTACCGGGGCGGCGAACAGTTTTCGGTCAATCGCAACGCAGAGTGGCAGCGCGGTTGGAATTGGGCCAATACCAACAATTTTTCTCGCAGCCGCTGATTCAAGAGGAAATGGTCATGAACGCATTTGCAGTATCTCTTTGGGTAGCGCGCAACACCGCCGTCCGCTCGGCGCTCCGCTTTGACGGCATTCTGGCGAATGCTTTCGTTATGAGGGTCGCGGTGGGCAATGCTCACGATATGGAGGATGCGGAAGGTGGCGTATGGCATCGCACCGCCGAGGTTGTTCGGGTCGATTCGCTGATTGACTACGATTTCATCGAGACTGCCGATGGCAAGCGCATTCTGATCCTTAGCCATGAATGTGCCGAGGCCAAACGCTCTTTCGAACACATGCGCCGTGTGATTGAAGTGAATGCGGATTACTTCGCGGCAAAGCGCGTCGCTTAACGAACTTGCCTCGGCACACCAAGACTTTAAGGAGATGATATGGCATCCACACCGGCAATTCTGAGCAACGGCTTAAAGCTGGCTCACCTGAATATCTATCCAAGCCGGCAAGGCGCCACAGGGGTGTGCAAGTCGATTCGTCATTGGTGCTTCTGTGTCATTCTCGAAAACGGCCGGCGCCACACGGATCAAGGCCACACCAGCAAAAAGGCAGCGCTCGCGTACATCGAAAGGTTTGCGCCGGACTGGGCAAAAGCATCCTGACGCGTATTCAGGCCATGAACCCCGAGCATTGGAAGCCCCGTAATGGTTGAAGGTGATCCGATTCCTTGCCGGTGCCCGAAATGTCGGGGCGCTGAGCTGAAGCTGTTTGAAGAGTTTACGGTTTGCGACGTTATCACTGTCTCCAACGGCAAGATGGTCACCCGCGATCAGGGCGACTTTCCAACGCTGACTGGGCGTGTCGACGGCGAATGCTTAAATCCAGCATGCCGTCACGTGTGGCGGTTCCGTCGCTCGCCACTAATGGACGCCTTCCAAGCGGCCACCTCAAGCTGATAGTCACTTCCGCGCCCCACCTTAGGCCGCGAGTGCGCTGGCCTAGGGTAGGGCAAACCTCGCATTTCGATCGCACGCCGACTGGACCTAGGCAATCCACAATGCCTCAGTCCCAACTCTGGGATGTGTCCTTGGCGATAGCTACCTCTAACTACCCATCGTAGGGTTTGGGAAGCTCGTCGTTGCGCCATGGCCAGATTGCCCACGTGAACGGGGACCAAATTCATTCAAGTGACCGCTGGTGACACGCATTCCCACCCCTCAAAATTTGTTCATCGAAAACAAATCAATGAGGTGCCTCGAAATGACTGCTCGCAAAACCACAATGTGTCTCGCGCTCGAAGCGCTAAACCTTGCTGCCGAATGTGGTGGTGAACTTCACCAGAAGATTTATGAAGAGGCTAAAGAAAAGCTTCAGGCATTGGTCGACGAAGTGGCTGAGTACGATTCAAAGATGGACCGCGATGAGCGGGCGCCGGAGGGCGACGACTACAACGAGTTGCTGTCGATCTTCCGTTCGTTTGCCTGATCAACGTTTCACCGAACCTGCCCGGCCAGCCGGGCTAACCCAATCTTTCAAGGATATCCGCTATGAACCTTTCTCCAGTCAACTTGACCTTCCTCATTCTGCTGGATGCCTACATTGAGCTCTTGCAGGGTAAGCCGGGTAAGGCATTGCTCGTGCCAAACAACGAAGCTGTGTTTCTCGAAAATGGGAACATCTATGGCGTCACCCTGAGCGCGACTGGCGAGCCTGAGATGGAGTCTGCCGGCTGCATCAGCCCAGTGGCATGGGACGATGAGCGCTGCTGCTGGGAATGCGACGACAATGCCGAGTTGACTGTGTCTGCGATCAACTCGCCAGTGTTTATCGATCTCCCCCTAGAAGACGACAATACAGCGCCTCAAGTGCACTGAGGAAATACGCCTAGTTCTCCTATTGCCGCAGGCCCAATGTCGTAAAATGGGCCTGATCGCTACACGGCACCGACTACACGAACCAAAACCCTTTCCTAATGCGGCCCAGTGCCGCACGCCCTAAATTGACCATGGATCAGCGAGCATGACGCGTCGAGTTCATTTGGAAATCATCACCTGTGCAGCCACTGAGTCGGATCCCGAGGGCGATTCGGAAATCGCCTGCGGCAACGAAGGTCCATTTGATGTGGAGCAGCTTACGACCTACACGGATTCCGTGACCTGCAAGCGTTGCTTGAAGCGCATCCAGGCTGCGTCACGCAGAACAAATGAATAACAGCAATCTCTGTTTCCTCGGTAAGGAATCTCATCATCCCGCTCAGGTTGCCAGAAACCTGAAACCCAATTGTCGGGACTAGCTGGTGGCGCCTCAAACCCAAGCATAGGGATTGGGTAGAATTACTTGGGCAGAGTGAGATCCCTGACGCCAGACTGAGCAGCTTGCTGGTCACGCGGTATGCGCGGCCATGAATGCTTTTTGGCCTTCAGTGCCGTAGGAGCGTACAAACCCCTGCATGGCATCGGAAAGTGGGGGCTCAATGAAAAAATCACCGTACCTCGCAACGAACTTGCTCCATTGTGTTGTGAGCAGGCCTTGGCCCCGGTATTTCGGAGCGAGCCAAACCCATGCCAGTATCCACTCCTCGCCGCCTGGGCCCGGATGCTTATTCGAGAACGCGCATGCTCCCGCGATGGTGCCGTCCGGCCCGGCCGGGAACAGGTAACCATGCCAGCCATCCTCTACGCGGTTCGTTTCGTCGCCAGCCCATTGCACGAAGTCATACCTGAACTCCCGCTTGAACTTAAGCGCGCGCCGGTAAACCTCCGCCTGCATCCACATGGGTGCATCGGAGTCGACAATGTCGCTCAGTTCGGGTTTAGCCAGACGTTTGGCGAGCCTTGCGTTCGGCTCCGGGTCCAGTAGTCGCTGAGCGCGCCGATGCACCTCGCGATGTGTCCTGGTCTCGGACGGTGTGTTCGTCAGATAGGAGAGACCGCAGTAGGTACACTCAACGCTTTCCTGTTTGATCTCGCGATACTTTGGCCCCTTCACTTCCAACGACAGGGCTTGACCATTCTGCCGAACCATCGTGTACCGGTAACCCGTTGGGCTTCGGAATTTCTCTACAGCCTCTGCGCCCGGCACACGCTTTGCCGTTGACCGGATGATCATCTGCCGTCTTTGGTTCCACAGCTTGTAGGTCAAGATCGAGTGTTCGGTTTCGGTGAGCAGCCTTTTCGTATCCAGCCCAGGCAGTAACGCCTCCACCAACAGCGCCGCAGAGACCATGATCCCGAGCTGTTCCATGAAGATGATCAGGCCAACCGCGTCTGTCACCTGTAAGCCGTAAAACCCACAGGTGTCATCACCAATCCGCTTAGGCCGATACAGGAGGCTGCGCACTGGGATCTCAGCCTGTTGCGCCAGCCACTCGATGTAGTGCTCGATCCGACCGTATCCGCGCCCTTCAGTCATCAGCGCGTAGTCACCCAGGTCTGTGATGGTCACTCCCTGGTCACGGATCATTTTCGACTCGTAGGCTGAAAGCCGAGATTTGGGGGCGGGCGCCGGGCGGATCTCTTTGACCAGTTTGAACAGGCCTTCCAACCTTTCACAGGACTTTTCATCGCTCATAGGAGCTCCCATAGCGCCGCTGGCGCCCCTTTGTGGTCCGCACCCCGAGTGTCTGCTGCTCTCGATGTCTTTGAGCCATGCTTGATCATTGAAGCTCTCCCTGTGAACGCTAATGACCAGATCTTAACCGGGTAGGGCGAAGGTAAGGGTCAAGGCAGGAGCGAAATGTGAGCTTTATTAAATTAATTGGACCGGGTGGCGGAGTTGAGCGCGCTGGCAGTGAACCGCCATGCACTGATCCTGGGAAACCACTCCCTCGAAAAGCACAGCGGTTCCAGCCACCTCATCACTAACCGCCAGGCGCTATTTCGGAGCTGCCAGCTTTTGCCGGTGATACGCGATGTTCGAGGTGCTGGCGCCGGTCTTACGGGATAGCTCTGAATCGCTCATTGTGCCAATGAGCGCGAGGATTTCAGGCGTCATCGGCTGACGATTCTGGGAGCACTCAATGTTCAGACTTAACCTTTTGCGGCGAACGATCGGGACACTGATGCCAAATTGCTTCGCGATGGCCAAGTCCGGCTTGATGCCCAGTAGGGCAATTGCTTCATCTGGGAGCGGGGTGGTCTTGTCGACGGCGTGGATGCCAGCCGCGCGCCGCGCTTTGGTAATCACGTAGGCCGGCAATCCAGCCTCAAGAGCGATTTCTTGATCGCTTTGCTTCCCAAGCTTGGAAATCACTCCTTCAGGCAACTCTTGCGGCTTGGCTTGCCGGGGCGTTGCAGCAATACCCAGTTTTCGCCTGCGAGAGTTCACGCATTGAACAGAGACGCCGTATTTCTTGGCGATCTCAGAATCAATGCTTTTTCCAAGCAGGGCATTGGCCTCTTCTGGAAGCGTGCCTTGCGTGTACGTAGTGGCGATCCCCATGTTTCTGCGATGTTTGGATACCGTTGCCTGGGAATACCCGGTAAGCGCCGCAATCTCGCCGTCGCTCATCACGTTAAATTGGTCGACCAGGTGTTGGGGTATTTCAGCTGGGGGGCATATCACGCTGCTGTGAGACGGAATCTTCAAGGCCCTCCGCTTTAGAGTTACGGAGATGGTCTCAGCTCCAAGCACTTTGGCGATGGCTTTGTCAGTGTCCGTTCCCAGCAACGCAATCTTTTCAGGTGTCCATTTGACCTTGGGGAGCCTTGGCGCCTTCCCGACGTATGCGAACGCCCGACCTGGGATGTTCAGTTCAGAACGCTTTCTAAACACAGCTGATTTCGAAATGCCGAGCTTTGCTGCGACTGCCTTGTCCGTATCGGTGCCGAGCATTGCGATGTGCTCTGGTAACCAGGCGAAGGCCTTGGGTGTCTTGTTATGCTCAACTGCTAATTGATTCATTACTACCTCAAGACGGTGGCCTGCTTTCGGCTTTGGCATGCCGAAGAACCCACACTCACGGGGTCAATCAATGCTGGCCAGGATAGGCCAATTCAAATTCTTTGTGATCTGCCGGAGACTTCGGCCGGGGGCATGCGCTACCGGGCAAACGCCGGGATCCCTAATGAACGCCGAGCGCGGTTGATGGTTACTCTCGGAAGTCCAAATTCATTGGCTAGTGCAATGTCTTTCCGTTTACCAAGCTGGGAAATCAGATCTGCCGGCAGGGAGGCATATGACCTTGATGACGGGCAAACAGGGATCCCTCGCAAAACACGTTCGGCTTTGACCTTCCCGGCTGAGATGCCGTACCGCTCAGCAATGTCGCGATCTGGGATTTTGCCCAGGAACTCAATAGCGTCATTGGTAATTGGTGTTGCCTGCGCACCGCTATTCGCAAAGGGCTTGATTCCAAGTTCTATGCGCCTTTTGGTTAGATGCGAACGCTCGATCCCGAACCGCCTGGCGAGGTCATAATCCGATGCTGATCCAAGGGAGTCGACGATTTCTTGAGTGAATGCGGACTTCACTTCGAAAGCCGGAATGTTCCAAGCATTGCGAATCCTCCGAAGCTTTTGAGTGTCCAATTTTGTGACCCTAGAGACCTCGGCCAAACTGCGGGTCCTAAGCATTTCTAGGATGGACGGATCTACATCGCTGTAGTCAACCGGGCTGACATGCCTTTTCACGCCAAGGTGCTGACGAAGGCCGCGCACGGTGTGAAGGGGTAGGCCAACGTCGGAAGCTAGCTGTGTGTCACTGACGGTGCCAAGTTTTGTCACGAGGTCCGGATTGTCAGTGGCGAGCTTTAATTGGGGAGAGAATTTTGGAATGCCAAGGCTAGTTCTGAGCTCATACACCCGCATTACGGTCAAACCGAACTCACCCGCGAGCTCTGTGTCAGAAGCGGATCCTAGACGTTGAACGAGCAGAGGCATTTCACGGGCAAGCTTGTCGTGAGGCGTAAAGCGAGCTATCGACAAATGGTTACGCAGGCCTGTCACCAAATACTCGGTGACACCATGCTCAGCGGCTAGCTGCAAGTCAGTCTCATGGCCCAAGCGCGCGACAAGCTCGGGCATCGACTGCACCAGGTATTCGAATCGAGGCTTGCTGAGAGCGCCACTCACCAATTGAGCCCGGCGCACGAGAGATTTCGTAATGCCGAGTTTTTTGGCGATATCGGCCGCAGGTATTTCAATCGAAAGGCTGTGGATCTCCTCAGCCAACTCTTTGTCTACCTGGCCGCCCTGCGCCAGCTTTCTGAGCGAGTCACTTTTTGCAGAATCCGGCTTAGCAATGCCCCTGAGTTTCCGTGCAGAAGAGACTACGCATGCTGGGACCCCATAGCGCTCAGCCAACTCCATGTCGGTGGATGTACCTAATACCGAGTCTGGGACTTGTCCTGAGTAGTCAAAGGTCAGGATCCCTTGCTGGAGACGAATGCTACGAACAAGTGCAGTTGAAAGGTTTGCCCGCTTGGCCAAATAGGTGTCCTTCGACTTGCCAAGGCAGGGAATGAGATCGCTGAGCACTGCTATCTCGCGCTCACACTGATCTGTACCTACAAGGTAGTTATCAGACCGTTTTGCGAATTCCAATCGGCAGCGCTTCACCAGGGTGCCGGTAAGCCCATACTTCGATACAAGCGGCACGTAGGTGCTGGCGGCGGAGGCGCCTATTGCTGAGACCAGGTCCTCGTAATCCCCCACAGACTGATCGTCGAACTGTGGGGTGCCCGGTTCCGAGTGGGGGAGGGTGGGCTTAGCAGAAGGCATCGCATCAATTTCCATAACGGCATAGATACGAACATCCTAACGAGCGAGCATTCTACCGCAACCCAATTGGGGAGTAGAAAATGCGTGATCGCTGGCGCTTAGCTCTGATTCAATCGGCAGTGACACTACGGTAGCTGGGGATTCCCGCATTGATACGTCGAATCCGGTAAAGGCCGGCAGATCCACCAAACCGTCTTGCAAGATCTCCGTCAGACATTGTGCCCAGTAGCGATAGGGCTTTCACAGGTAGCGGCTTTCGATTCCGATCTTCGCAGGCCGGTATGCCGTGGACCTTCCGATAAGTGCGTACGGCTGAAACCGGCACCCCGTGCTTCTCTGCAACCAGCGTATCGAGCATTCGCCCAATGTCCTTGATGGCTTTCTTTGGCAGAGTGAGGTCACCGCGCCCAGGGTGAGGGGCGCGCGCTATTCCTCGCGCTTCACGCTCACGAGCAACAAGCACCGCAGACATACCGTACTCCCTAGCAATATGGCTGTCTGGCACGACTCCCAGGAGCTTCACGGCGCCGTCCGGGAATTCCTTCCTGTTCTGGAAAGCCTGGATATCCAGCTTGAGTCGCATGTTCCGGACTTGAGATGAGCAGATGCCCAGCTTATGGCTCAGCTTTTGGTCGGACATGACGCCGAGGAGCTTTTTGTCCGCAGCCTTCCACTTGTGGTCCTTCTGGGTCACGAACGCAGCAATGTTCAGCTTGAGCCGCATATTTGTGACGGTAGTACGGGTAACCCCAAAGCTTCTGGCCAACGTTGCATCAGCCATTGTTCCGAGCAGGGCGATCTTACTGGCGTCCCAGTTGATGCGAGGACGATTCTTTGTCTCGCCCGTGGTCTTTTTTCTGCGAACCATGAGAGGCCTATTTGCTTTCAGATTGGGGCATTTGACACCCAAAATGCATCGCAGGAAAGAAGGGCTTAACTCCGAGGTTCGGATCTGAGAGTGGTCGGGCGGTATTTCATGGATGAGGTTGAATGCTGGGGCTCCTCAGATCGCACCTGCGGGTGCTGGATTCGGGAGGGGGAACGTTGCGTGGGATGGTTGGGAAAAGCGACTCATAATGGCCTTACGATGCGCGAGCCTCCGATTTGAAATTCACGGGACAAGAAAAAGCCCGGCATTGGCCGGGCTCATGGGTAGCAGGCATTGAAAAGTTATTTTCTTCCCCCGGCCAGGGCTAACGAATTGGGTGTGCTTAATGGGCCGGGCTCTTTGCGCTCCTTGCGCGGCAGGCCCCGCTCCGGGGTGCCCATCAGGCTTCCTGGAGCATTGGGGCCAAATTCAATGCCAACACCCTCCGCGACGTTGTATCGCCATTTGCCTGCCGCCTCTTCCAACATGCTACGGATCTGATCAGGTTCGCGGTAACCAATACCCTGAACCATGCAGCTGCTATCGAATTTTGCAGTAATCAGTACCGGTTCACCTCTGAGCGTCGCTAAACATGCGACTTGCAGACCATCTTCACCGTCTTTAGCGCGGCTGGTAATTAGGAGCATCTGTCCCATTGAGATGGGTTGATCATCATTGTGATCGGCGCTTAGGAAGCTACCGTAGCTGAGCCATTGATTGGCCTGTGCAATCCGAAGGTTCATTACGATATCGGCGCGAAAGCTAATCAGAAAGTCACGCACTGTGTACATCAGAAGACAAACCACCACAGCGCCGACCACTGCCTCAGGCTTGTAAATGTGATCAAACAAACCAGTTGCCAGCAACGGCTCCATGTAATGAATGGCGCATGTGGTGCTCAAAACGAGGATTACCAGGCAGATAGCCCCGGAAGCAGTCGTGCGAGCCCACGTGGGCCTAAAAAAGAATGGCGACCGGTCAAAGCTGCCGTGCTCAACGAAGTTCAGTGCATTTCGGATTTTCGGGATCATAGAAAAGATGCTCCAGTGGTTAAAGTGGGCATATCTTTTCCCGGTGCTTTGCGTGTCACCAGCCCCTTATTCGAATCGCAGGACACCCCTGAATGTATCAATATGCTTGGTATTGTGCAGACCCAATGGCGCGAAACCATCGGCAGTGGGTCTATACAGGTAGGCTTATTTCTGTTGCGAACCCTACTGCGTATTGGCGTCCAATGCCGCGCCGAATCTCCAACTGACCATTCAGAACGCTGCGGGGCTGCACCTGCGAAGCCCTAGATCCGAACCAAATCGCAGGCGCGGTCGGCGCCGGTCGACGGGCTCACTCAGAGCCATACAGTGCTCCTGGTGGGCGCGGTGTAGATCGAGGGGGGCGCCAGCCAAACCCGAAGATCGGGAATTGATCGCTGGCGCGGCCGGCGCCGAGCGTTGGCTTTGCCCTGGGCCATGCGGTGATCCTGCTGGGCACGGTGTAGATCAAGGGGAGGCGCCAGCCAAACCCGAAGATCGGGAATTGATCGCTGGCGCGGCCGGCGCCGAGCGTTGGCTTTGCCCTGGGAATGCGGTGTTCGTGCTG
>Ga0247819_10000423_pt1 | contig 25577 bp, 40 predicted proteins | sample 13C_Xylose_Day6_FD_193428 | JGI IMG/M metagenome (GOLD analysis project Ga0247819, IMG submission 193428) | Soil microbial communities from agricultural site in Penn Yan, New York, United States - 13C_Xylose_Day6 | ecosystem: Environmental > Terrestrial > Soil > Agricultural land | place: USA...
AGGCGAACGACAAGGTGATGGTCCGCGTCATGATGTTGTTGCGGCTCAGCGTCGGGGTCGCCGTGATCGACACGTATGCGTAGTAGTAAATCGTCGCGCCGCCCGGCAGGTTTGCGCGGATCAGGCGTGGCTCTTTGTCCTCGTCAGCCGCTTCGACGATCGAGACATATGCCTGCGCAGGATCATCTGCGACTGGCAGCGTCATGCTGCTGGCGGACTTGTTGGTCGGAAGCTGACGGTCATCGTCGTCTTCAAGGAAGCCGTAAGTCAGGAACTGCTGCTCGCCGCCGTTTGCGGTTGGCTCGGTGATTTGGGAGATCTGCGTCCAGCCAGTGGCCTCGCGAACAGTGCCCGCACCAGAGCCTGCTGGGTAACTCTTCACGCTGGTGGTATCCACGCCCTCGGCGGAGAACTCGTCAGTATCCGAGCCGATGACGCGCGCCGGGCGACCATTGAGCTTTGCCCAGGCGGAGTCGATGACAATTACGTCACCATCAGCGAGCCCGTGGGCTGCAGCGGTGAGCACTGCGGGGCTGGCATTGCTGATCGCGGTGAATGCCTTCGGAATGCTCAGGGTGGCTGCAATCTCGAAGGTGGTGCCGTTGGGAATCTTGACGCTCATGGGTTTTCCTCTTTGCAGAAATGACAAAACCCGCTCAATGACGGGTTCTGGGTTTGCCCAACGGGCTAATTCAGCTGGTGTCGGCTCGGTACTGGAACGACACAGGAACGGTAAAGGTGGTGTCGTCCGGAATGCCTGGGCCTGGGTCCACCGGGCTCATGGTCACCACGGTGAGCGTGCCTTTCGTGATTCGCTCGTACAGAGGGAACAAAGCGGCAATCTGGTCTGCTATCGCGCCTGCCGCGCCACGGAACTTGCCGGACGGTGTCACGATGCTGACCTGAAACACTCCGGTGAACAGCTTGTGGTCACCAGCGAGCGTGGTGCTCGCGGTGTCAGCCGGTAGCGTGAATGCCTTCAGGTAGGTGGCGCCGTTCGCGGGCGTATAGGCCTCGTTCTCGACGACGACCTTTAGCGGTACCGGCAAGGCTTTTGCCCAATTGATCAGCTTGGCCTCATAGATCGAGGCGATGATGTTGTGGCTCATACCTGGTTGTTCCTGATGGCCTCCTGCACGATCTGCTGGAAGCGGGCCACGGTGATACGGACCATGCCGCCGGGGGCCTGGGTCGAATGCCCGAACTCGAGCGGAATCGCGTACGGCAGGTTGTTGATGAGGTACGCGGTCTGCCCGGCAGTGAAGTCGCTCACGGCTGAAACCAACGCGGCAATCGTCTCCTGGCCACCGGGGTCAACCTCGTCAAATGTGACGTTCTCGACGACATCAATCGAAAGGTGCCAGTTGGCCCGGAACCGCCCGCCGACATAGCCTTCTGGCGCGACGATATCCATTCCATCGTTCAGCTTACGGCCAGGCTTGAGTCGGCCTGCCTTAGTCAGGTTGGCGGGATCGCTGCGCAGACTGCTGTTGTGATCGTCGACCGCTTTGTTGTACTGGCGGGCCACGGTGTTCTGCGCCCAGATCTCCGGGTTACCCACCGGCGACATGCGGATGACGCTACTGCCGATCTCGATGATGATCTCGCGCAGGCTCGCGTCGATGGCCTCCGTTGCCTGGGCCGCGAACTCGGCAAGGCTCAGGGCGAAACTTCCGGATTGTCCGGCACCGGCCCGGCTCACGATCTCACCTGCAGTTCATACAGAATCGGCGTGCCAGCGGGGTTGATCTCTTTCAGCGGCGGGACGATTGACCAGGTGTGGCCTTGAACGATGATTTTGTTCAGCAGGTCAGGCGCCCACTCAAGTCCCTGCGCGGCGATCTTCAGCTTCTTATCGCCCTGCTTGATCAGGCTGTTGTTCTGGAATTCTTGACCTGTGAAGTCGAGCAGGATGCCTTGGGCAGTCTGCTCTGTGATGGTGTCAGGCGGTGCCGTACCAGTTTCCGGGTCGTACTCGCCGACAGTAAATGCCCGGATGGTCACGGGCTGGCCGAACTCTGTGATCATCTCCAGAGCCATCACGGCCATTTCGTCGTAGAAGGCCATGGTGGCTCCGTATCAGCTATGCGCGGACGGCGAAAAGCCCCCGCTTCTGGAGATAGTCAGCAAACTGCGTAGCGCTCGGCCGATCCGGCGCCGCGGGCAGCAGTCGGCCGCTGGTGTTGGGGATCGTCGCGTACTCGCGGGTTACCGCGCCTTCGACACGCTCCAGCGTCACCGCGCCTTTGCGCTTCTCTGGTGGATCGATATCGTCAGCATGAATCTCAGCCGCCAATGCCATCTGGCCGTACTGGATGCGCGCGGGCAGGTAGTTGTAGGGCTTGATCTCGCAATCCAGTTCAACTCCACGGCGCGGCCAAGATAAAGCCTGCTCGCTGCTGGTCTTGCGCCCCTTCCAGATCTTGCCATCCATCGCCAAGGCGGCCCGGCGCAACAGTGCTTCTTGCGCAGGCACTTCCGCGGGGATGACCACGCCAAACTTTACGGCGTACAGGACCAGGTCCTCGGCGGATGCGTAGCTTTCGGCGTCTGGCTTACCGGTGCCGTCCTCGACGATGAGTGCCATAAATCAACTCGCTGTGGTGTTCTGGATTGGGTGCCGCGACACCTGGCACCCGGATTGTTACGCCTGCTGAAGATCAGCAACCGCCTTTTCCAGCGATTCTACCGAAGCGTTTGCCCGATATTGCACGTTGGCGGCGTCGAGTTGCGCTTTGAGGCTTGCGATCTTCTCGGCATTGTCGACCGGCTCCGCCGCCTTGAGTCGTGCAATTTCAGCGCGGAGCGATTCGGCCTCGCCCGCCAGAGTATCGCGTTCACCCTCGATGGTGACGACGCCTTCGTGAATGGCTTTCAGCGCATCGAACAAGCGGATCGGTAGTTCGCCAGCACCCGGATGTTCCAGCTCCGACAGGCCTTCGGCGGCGTTGATCAGCAACACGATGCCGTCACGCTCCGCACTCAGCTTGTCGATCAGCTCCTGCAACGCAGCCGCATGACCGTCTTGGCTGTCGATTAGCATTACCGGCGCTGACTCAACCTGTCGAACCGTCACTTCCGGAACATCGTCAGCCTCATCCTCGCGGCTTCCGGTGGCGTTCGCGTCGACAATGCGCAGACCGTTTTCCTTAGCCAGCGCCTTCACATCTTCTTGGTACTGGTGGAATGGACCAGGCAAGTACCATATATTTTTTTGGCTCATGATCATTACCTCGCCGAGCCGGGCACGTCGCCCGGCTCAACATTCAGGGGTTACTTGGAGGCGTCACCGATCAGAGCCACACCGGCGGTGTGCTTGATGCTGGTGGCAGTCTTGTCCCAGTTGGTACCGGTCGCCAGTTCGGCGTCGGTCGGCGACTTGCCACCGGTGGTGGTGTCCCAGGTGTAACCCTTCAAGCCCAGGCCGAAGGTGTAATCGGTTTGGAGCGTGGTTTCGATACGCTCCTTGCCGTTGGTGGTCTGGACGTTGCTGATGATGTCGCGACCGTCGTGCACCAGCGCCGCGCCCTGCACCAGGGACAGGATGATTTCCTTGTTTGGGGTGCCGACCTGCACCAGCGCCGGCGCGTCCGTCACAACGGAAATCTTGCCGAGGATGTCCACGACGCGAACGTTGCCAGCCTGGAACAGTTGCTGCTGGTTTACCAGGTTCTGGCCAACCAATTTGTGGTAGCTGGTGCCCTGCATCACCTGGGTGACTAGGTTCTGGCTCGCGTCGCCGAACTTTGCATGGGCGTTGTTCAAGCCGGCGTAGGTGATGCCTGCGGTGGCCGACACGTCGTTGACTGCGGCGGCCTGGGCGGTGATCGCGGCAACCAGCGCAGCGATTGCAGTGTTCAGTTGGTCCTTGAGTAGGATTTCAGCAAACGCGCGGCTCGCGACCTCGATGCCTTGCGCGGTCGGGCGCTCCAGCCAGGTCATCTGCGATGGCTCGTAGCGGATCGGACCGAAGCCGCCGGCTACTTTCACCGAAGTGTTCTTCAGCTCGGTCAGGTCGGTCGCTGCGACAGTAGCGTTTGCGCTGTAGCGATCCACACGGCGCTGGGCAGCGGCCAGGGTCTGGAAGAACGACTCTTGAAGGAAGTCGCCTGTGAAGCCATCCGGGGACAGCACGATTGCACCGCGGCTTGCGGCGTTGAAAGCTGCGAGATACTGATCCAGCGTCTCAAGAGTCGCCGGCATGATGTATTCGTTGAAAACCTGCATTTGCGACAGGGACATGAGTTATTCCTTACGATTGAGGGAGATCCGGGAACCGGCTCGCGATTGCGGCCGTGCGTTCCTCTTTGGTGCCGCCGATTTTTCCTTTTGCGGCCCCGCCGCCACCTCCAGCACCAGCAGCCCCGCCGCCCGATGCCTTGCTACCCGCGATCAACGGCGCGAACGCCGTGTCGTTTGCGAATTCTGCTTTCAGCTCATCCAGCGTTGCCGCCGAGAGCTTGCCCTGCGGATCGAGGACGACCACAACAGGCTTCCCGTCGCGCTGCTCGACGCCAAGGCGGCGCTCGATGTGCGGCAACAGGGCTTTGGCGCTGCCCGGGATTGCCAGGGCGGACGCGATGTCAGTAGCGGTACGGCCAACGGTAAGATCCCGGATCTGTCCGCCCAGCGTTCCACGCTCCTGCTCCAGCATGCCGTTCAGCTCAGCTTCGCGGCGGTTGTATTTCTCCGTCCAGGATCGCTCGAGTTCTTCGACGTTACCGGACTTGCGAGCGGCTTCCTCGCGGTCGAGGCGGGCCTGCTCTTCAGCATCCTTGCGCGCCTTATCGGCGGCCTTCTTCTCGTCCAGAAGCTCCTGGACTTTGGATTTCAGGCCGGATACGTCTTCTGGTTGCGGCAGACCTTCAATGCCGAGCACGAACTTGCCGTCCTTCTCGGTGTAAAGAGCGCGCACGGCTTCGTCGACACCATCCAGGCTGTCCAGTTGAAATTTCAGCATTGGTTGTCTCCCAGAGACTTAGGTGCAGGCCCTGCCTGCGTTTAGGTGCTTTACTGTTTTCGAGCAGTAACTTTCTTCTTAGAGCAAGCTGCGCAATGGCTACTAAAAATGACGGAACGGAAAAGACCGATATCCGCGCGGTTGGATTTACCCTTCTTGGGATAGTCATAACCGCCGGGATTAGCTGGGTATCAGCGACTCAGACTGCTTCGGTGAGCTTTAGGCAGTCCTGCCTAGCTCGCATTGATGCAAGGGAGTCGTTGATACAGAGCAAAGTGGAAAACTTCTTCGCAGCCCAAGGGCGCCTAACTTCGTTCGGAAATCACCGAGTCAAGGAGGATGACGAATTGGAAAGCCGCGTTGACGAATTGGCTGCAAGGTCGTACGCCCTCACCACGTACCTTGATGGCGAGATTTCAAAAATCCCCCAATTAATTAGCTTGGATCTGATGAGCATCTACTCCACAGGTAAAACCGAGGAAGAGATCAAAAACATGCCTAAGATCAGAGAGAACTTAGGTGACAAAATGGATAAATGGGACGCGCTGTACAAGAGCCTAATAAAGAGTTTTGACGCCGACCGGAAAAGATGCTGATTAAATTCCCGCCCGCTCGAAAGCCAGAGGCTCCAAAGCCTTCATCTGCACAAGAGTCAGAGGCGCAAAGTTGCGATCAAGCTGCAGCTCAGCGAAACGCTCGACGCTCAGACCACCTTCACGGAACAGCTTCGCCCGAACCGGGCCAATGGCCTTGTCCTGAAACGCCGTCGGCTGCTGCTTCAACCAGTCGTAATAGCTGAGGTCTGCCCTTACCTGCTGCGCGCCGCTGTCACCGATGGATGCCCGGGTGGCGTCCTTGGCGAACAGGGCACTGAAGCGGGTCACAGCAACAACCGTCGAGCGACAGTTGATGTGGATCGGAGGTCGAGGCCCCTCGGTCAGCTTGAATCGACGCTTGTCGAGCGTCCGGCAATTGCTGGTCGTCTTCGTGTCCAGGGTGCTGACCCACTCCACCGATTGCACGACATCGGAGTTCTCTTTCAGCGTCTCCATGCGCGCCTGGGTGGCGACGTGCTGCACCGCCGTCCGCACGATCGCACCAGCGTTCCGACTGGTCGTGGCCAGAATGCCGTCGTTGTACTGGAGTGCTTTGGTCCCGCGGATGCTCTTGATGATCTGGAAGTTGGTCTTGCCTTCGAAGAAGCCTTGCCGGATTGCGCCTGTGAGGCGTTGTCGTTCGGTGGCGGTGAAGCCATCAATGAAGGTCTTGAGCAGCTTGCCGCCGTCGGCACCGCGCACGCTGAGCGGATTGGTAAGGATGGCAGCACGAATTGCAGCAGCACCTGGTACCGCGGCGTCGAACGAAACACCCACCGGCGCCGCTCGGGTCAAACTGGTCGCCTCAAACTCGGCCTCGTAGTTGGCGATATCCACCAGGTCGAGGTTCAGCTTCTCGCTGTACCGATTGAAGATGCCCAGCAGCAGGCTGTCGACTTCGCTCAGCAACCGTTCCAGGCGAGCGACGGTGTAATCCGTAAGGTCTGCCCGGGTCAGCCGCTCCCGTATCGAGCGGTCGATTTCTTTGAGGAAAGGCCCGAACTTCTCGACCTCTCCCGACTTCAGTTGCTCGAGGAAGACGGCGTGCCGAATTGTGGCATCAAGGATCGCTTGGTTTGCCGCCATTCGGGGTTACCTCATCGTCATCCAGGTCGGGGCCGGGATTCTCGGTTTCCAGTTCATCGCGGATCTGGTCGTCGGTCTTTTCTGGATCGATAACCCCGCGATCGCGCAAGTACTGCCAGAAGTCGCCCGCCGGCAGCTTGCCGCCCTGCACAGCATTGAACAGTGCCGAAAGGATCGTCGCGTCCAGAGTGATCTGACTGAAGTCCTGATTGAGTTTGTAGAGGGTTTCGCCCGGAGCATTCACAAACTCGGCCATCCAGATCAGGCACTGGCTGTAGGCCTCGCTGACGTTGCTCACCACAAGCGAGAGAACGCTGTGTTCGGCGGCGCTGTCGTTGTCAGCCTGGGTCGCGGTCTTCACCGCACTGCCCCGTTCAATCAACCGGGCGCCGAGCGACACCATGTCCTCTTTCTTGGCGTCCATGGCCTCTTTGACGAGAGTGTTCGGTTCAGGCTGAGCAAAGCCGCACGAACCGTTGGCCGGGAGCGTCAGGGGCGCCCGAGAGCCAACATAGATACCGTTCGCTTCCAAGTGATCGCGCCAGGCTTCATCAAGCCCGGATATCCAGAATTGTGGCTGTCCGGAGAACCACACAGAATCCTCGTAGTCCGCACTGTTGCAGTAGTGGCCGATGTTGAGCACGGCCATGTCGTACAGCGGCGAATCGTCGATGCTGGTGTCGTTGTTCTCACTACCCAGGAACTGGAATGGGATCAACTTCCACGGTTGGCCGAGGCCATTCAATGGCGTGAAAGGCGGAATGATCATCGCTGTTTCACTGCTGCCTTCTTGCCAGACTTCCTGCGTGTAAACGCCGGCGTCGTCTAGGCGCAGCACTCGATATTGCACGACCCGCTCACTGCCAAAGCCGTCATCGGTATCGATGTCCACCTCTTCGCGCAAGACAACCAAACTCAGTAGATGCTGACCACCGACCTTGCGAGTCTTCCAGTTCCTGATGGACTCGGCCGGGTAGCTGGCAACACTTGCCCGGGCACGGCCTGCCTGCTCGTCGGCCTTGCTCACGGTGCCGGCCTTCACAGCGGCGTAATCCACCAGCAGCCCGTGGCGCCCAACTTCGAGCAAATGCCCGATAACCGATTGCGACTGCTGGTAGATGCTCACGCCCTGTCCGTCGATGTCTTTCGACACGTAGTCGAGAGCCCCGGGTACAGTCAGCGTTGGCCAAGTGCGGAACACCGCGCCCACCAGGCTGTGCTTCGTCCGGCCGGTGGCGTTGTAGAACACGGCACGCTGCTTGTACCCCTTGTACCGCTCGACGTTCTCCTGGCTGATATCGTGCGGATTCGGCTTCGGCAGATAGACATCGCCGCGAGCTTTGACTGTTTCGGAACCCTTGCACACGTCGCGCACCAGCCGCCAACGGGACTGTGCCGCGTCGTATTCCGGGCGGGTGTAGGTGACGTCTGCCATTAGCGTGCGAATCCCATTTTGATTGATTTGACCGGCTTCCTTGCGCTTTGGGCGACAGCGAAGTACCGGAATGCATCGGCCGGGTGAGAGGACCAATCGTGAAGGGGTTTGTCCTTCCAGCACCCACGCTTGTCGTCCCACTCCTTGCGGTAACTCTCCAAGGCGGTGATGCCCTCCTCGCACTTGGCTTCATCGAAAGCGCATCGAGGAAGGATTTCACGGGCTTGCTCGATGCCTTCGTCGATGCCGAGCTTCGGCACCACCTGGAACGTCATCGAGTAGCACTGACCGTCGATCTCGTAGCCCTCTCGGGCGAGCTCTCGGCGGGTCTTGCCATCGCTGCCGAATTCCCGATTATCGATGTCGTGCGGGCCCCAGTGATCTCCGTAGGTGTAGCCTCGATCCTTCAGCACCTTCATGTAGTGCCGCAGGCCTTCCCCGCTGTTCTGGTAGAAGTCGATGACGTGGTATTCGTCGCCAACGATTCGGACGAACCAGATTGCCGTGGAGTCGCCGACACCGATGTCCCAGAACGTGTGAACCGGCAAGTGGCTGTTGTCTGGCAGTTTGCCAATGCGCTGCGCCGCATACAGCTTGGTGAACTGCTTGGCGTAGTAGGCACCCTCGATCGTCTGCTGGAATGCTTCGGCAGGTATCGATGGGTATTCGCGCTTCATGTCTTCGCCGAGGGTCTTTTCCTTGGCGCTGTACCAGGCGCGCTGACCTGGGTTTGTGACGATGCCGTGCTTGGCGACCAGGTCGTCGAAGTACTTGGTCAGCCGGTCCGGGATGACGACGTCGGTCGAATCCAGCCAATACAGCGGATTGCGCCACCAGCTGAAGAAAAAGAACTTCCAGTCCAACAGGCCCAAGGGCACACCGGCCATCTGCTGCTTCTCGGCAGACTGGCTGTAGTCGAAGAAATACCCGGCCCGACCTTCTGCTGTCGACTCGATGGTGACGAAGCATTCAGCGGCCACGGCTTCGAATGCGCCGGTGACGATCTCCCGCGCCTTGTGTGGGAATTTGGCGCAGATCTTCCCGAATTCGGAAACGTGCAAGTAACGCAGCGTACCGCCGCGGAATGAGGTCGAGACGTAGAGAGAGCCGCCCTTGCTAAAAACCAACTCCCCGGCAGCGTCGTTGCGTGCCGGGTTGGCTGCCCTGATCTCCTTGGGCAAATTGTCGTAGGCGTACTTGACCTTCTCTCGGAACAGCCGCTTGGCATCGTTCAGCGTGTGAGCAATCAGTGCGCACTTCGCAGCTTCGAACAGCGCAGCATCCAGCTGGACGATGCAGACAAGCGTCGTAAAGCCCAGCTGCCGCGCCTTGAGGATAATGTTGCGGGTATGCATCCCCTGGAAGTAATCGATCTGCTCCTGCGTCATGCGGAAGCGGACCTTCTTCCCCTGCTTGTCGGTGATGAAGTAGAGGTTGTTCAGTCGCCAGAATCGATCCCGGAGCAGCTTCATGTGCTCGGGCTTCATGTCAGGCGTCCTTCGATAGTTCGTCCATCAGTTGCGAAAGTTCGTCGGAGTCTTTCGACTGCTCCTTGTCATCAAGGCCGAATGCGGTTCGTTCGAGTACCTGCAGGTTCTTCATGGCCGAGGACAATTGGAAAAGGGTTTTGGCGTTGCTGGGCAGGGCAACCGCTGCGAGCATCGAACCACGACGAAAGCCGCTCTCATCGTCGGCCGTTTCGTCAGCAATGGCGTCTTCGATTTCCTCGCGTCGCTTAATCGTGGTGAGCAGATCGTCCATCAGCAGGTTCGCAAGGTTCGCGGCTTTGCGAATATCTCGGCGATGACTGCGAACAACGGTCGCGCCCTCCTCCGCGGCCTCTTCGATGATCTCGGCGTCCCGCTCAGGGTTCGCACATTGATCATCGCGAACCTCGCCGCGAACCAGCTTGTTGCGAACCTCTTTGCGGACCTGCTCGGAAAGATCTCTCGCCCATCCTAAGGCCTTGGCCTTCTTGCGAATCGCGGTGTCGCTGACGCCGTTACGCTCAGCGATGGTTCTGATGGAAAGCGCACCAGCCCGGTAGGCTCGTTCGATCGCCTCCCAGTCGGGTTGCTTGGTTGTCATAAGCTATCCAAAAAAAACCCCGCACGAGGCGGGGTTAGTAGGCGTGATCCATTTAGAACACAAGAGGCCCCACAGGCGCGGCCGGTAATTTCAGCGTTGCAACATCGAATACGCTTTCTTGGCGCTTTTCCTTTTCGAACCAGACACAATGCGCACCTTCTTCAGGTCCCGTCGGACCATAATCCCCCAGATCTTGGATGGTCATTTTGGGTCCGCCACTTTTCAGCTGAACAACATCGCCCTTCTTAAAATCTGACATCTCACAGCTCCTTGCATGAATGAGCTGCAAACATATGCGTCGAAGGATGTCATTTCAATAGTACTACTCTTCGATTTGCAGAAGAACGTCTATCAGCTTCTGCTCTCCCAGGCGCATAGCGCCCAAGCATTGCAGGTCGTCGCACTTAGGGCCCAGGCCGAATACTGTGACTTCACCCTTGGGGCCGACCAGGGTCAGCGCGCCTACAGTGCACTCAGGATGCTCACCGGCTTCGAGGTTGTCAGCGATTTTGCGCAGGGTCTTGGCTGCATCGCGCCAGTCCTCACGCTTGAACTCGAGAACCTTGACGGTCATTTGCTCACCATGATGTGGGTTTGCCCGTGGGCATGTCCGTGCAGGACGGCAACCACCAAGCCTTGAGGCAGGCCAGCGGCTTTGGCCGCGTCGATCGCCTTGGCGATGGCGCCATCCAGTTCGGTAACTGCTTGGTTGATCGCAGGGCTCAGTGGCAGCGCGTGATGCAGGCGCGTCACGGTACTCATCAGCTGAATGGATCAGCGGGTTTAGCGATTGAGCGCACAAACCACATGAAGCCCTGCTGCAGATTCGTTTTGGCCAGGGCCAGCAGCCGAGGGTCAACGCCCTCGATCTGGCCGATCTGCTTGAACAGTTCGCCGGCGTCAGCCTCCAGCGCCTTGATGGAGTTCATACCGTTGATTTCAGACTGGGTCAGGTCGCGGTAACCGGTGATCTTTTTATGCTGGTTGTCCATGCTGCTCTCCTCGTCGCATGTCGCGACACAATTTGCTGATTCGCGAAACGTGTCGCGGATCACTTGCTTCGACGCTCGATCCCACCGGGCGCCTTTTCACAGCGCATGCAGTGTTCGCAGTTCAGCGTCCGGCACAGCCAGGCTTTCACCCGCTGCCACCAGATAACCATGAAGATGTGGCGCAGGCCGGCAAGGGCCAGGGACACATGCAGAGTCAGGCCTGCAGTCGTCGGGCCGAAGAAGATATTCTGATTGCGAGTCATAACGACGAAACCGCTGATGGCGATCGCCGAATAGATCAGCTTGCCGAGGATGCCGTCCCGCACTCGGCCACTCAGGACACACCAGGTCGCCCACAAGGCAATCAAGCCGCAGGCGATGGAGTTGATCAGTTCAAGATTCATGGTGGGTTGCCTCCCCCGAACCGCTGACGGATAAGCGCCCAGAGGTCAGCGGCTTTGATGGCGCGGTTGATGGCTGCCAAGAGCGAGCCACCGAAGGTACCCAGCAGAAAGCCGATGCCAGCGACAATTCTCGGTTCGGTCACACCCAGGTATGTGCTTACCATGCTCGTCAGGTACCACGAGCAGGCGACACCGGTAATCAGGAAGATCGCCCAGGCGCGCCAGTCCGTTAAATCGTCCTTGTGCCACCAACTGGCAATGACGGCGCCAGTGAAGCCAGCGATCAGCAATCCAAACCTGTCGAGATTGTCGAGCAGGCGCTGCAAATACTCCATGCGCTCGACTCCGTTGGCATGACTTGATTTGGATCAGCCCTAGCATCACTCCCAGCTCAGCGCGATGGGTGTGGTGGAGCCGACAACAGAAAGTCCCCAGCAAATGCCGAGGTCGTAATGGGTGAAGGAATTGCCGTGACCGTCACGCAAACCATGCAAAACGCTGTTTTTCCAGTCATGGCAAAATAGCGGCTCAATTAATTGGAGAGTGCCATGAAGGACGACGGAAGCAGCATGACAGTGGGCGAACTGCTTGACTCACTTAGAGGAGAGCCAAGGGATACAAAAATCAGATTCCAGGGCGGTTTGAACTTCTACCGCCTGAAACGCCGCGGCGACGACCTGATTCAAGTTGAATTCAATGAGCCGGTTTACGATGCGTTGACGTACTACTTCAAGCATCACAAATAAATCGCAGCCACGAAAAAGCCCGACGCAATGGTCGGGCTTTATCCAATCCTCGATACACGCAGGTATAACAGGATGGGATTAATTTCGCTCATCCGCTCACTGATGTCAACAGGCAATCACGCAGCACGCTCAATCAGCAGACCTTCGGCCTCAAGAATGTCGGCGGCGTGCGCCAGCGCTTCGTTGACGAGGTCGTCAGCGGCACGGCCGATATCCTGCCGCCACCGGCGTCGAGTTGACTCCGGCGTACCTTCGTTGTCCCAGGTGTTCATGTCGTAGAAGCTGTCCTTGAGCACGATCATGTCGGCGGATCGGGAGCTGTCGCGCTTGACCTTCGCTTGGCCAGCAGCCAGCGCAGCCTTCACCACGGCCTCACGGCGCCACTCTGGCGCATCGATTGGGATCTCGACGGAAACGGACGTAGCTACCTTCGGCCGCACGCCCTTCAGCTGCGGGATAGCCCAGGCAGTGGTCGCCTTGAACAGGAACAGCTTTGGGGCTGGAGTGTTGATGAGCCCTTGCAATGCAGAGATGGCCTGCACTTTGCGGCCCTTGTGGGTGCTGTACTTAGCCACCAGCGCGTCCCAGTGCTTCTGCTCAAGCGCACTGTGCAGCCGAGCGGACACCCAGCAGTCCACTTGCGTGCGGTCGATGGTATCAGCACCGCGGGAGCGGACCAGCGTCGCCAGGTCTCCGCCCTCCCCCTCGTCGGCGGAGTTGTACAGCTTCTGCCATGCCTGTTTGCTGGTGTTGTCGATGGCCTCGGCCGCGAGGGCGGAGACAACTGCGTTGAGAACGCCTGGATAGATCATGCTACAGCCCTCTTCAGTTCGCGAGTCTTGGCCCGGTAATCGGCGGTCATCGCCTTCAGTTGTTCGATGGTGTATTTCTTCGGTTCGTGTGGGCCTTCCAGCCACTCGACTGCCTCGGCGCCGATCCGCTTCACCAGCTCAATGCGGTAGTTCACGATATTCCCGGAAAGCCGGGTATTGCATGGCGAGCACTGCCGATGGCAGTTCATTGGCTCGAAGCGCAGCGCCGGATTGCTCCCCACCGTCCGGTAATGGCCAGCGTCGTACTTGCCCTGGTGCTGCCGGCCGCAACTGACGCACGGAAGCTCCCCGTCACGGGCACGCACCCAGGCGTTGAATGCATGCTGGGTATCTTTGAGGTGATCCGCCCTGCTCTTCAACTTCTCCCTGCGGACTTTGATTTCGCGGCGGTCGCGCTGGTCGATGGCCTTCTTCGCCTTCTGCTCATTCCGGGGTGCGTCCTTGAGCGCGCAGGCCGGGCTGCACACTGCCTGCCCGATCCGCGATGGGACGAATGAGGCCCTGCAAGTAGCAACGCGGCATTTCTTGGGTTTTGGCTGCTTCCGTTCAATTGTCATGCAGCCTCCTGACTAAGCAGGTCATCGAAGTACACGCCCTGCGGAGCGAACCGCGCGACGATGCGGTCGGTGTATGCCACGCCCTGGGCGCGGTTGAACAGGCTGGTCACCGGGAAGCCGTCCGGGCCGAAGAGTTTGCAGCCGCCCATCATCGCCAGCTTCGTTTCGTACGGGAGGTGGCGCATCACCCGGTACCACTCAGCCTGAAATCCGGAATCCTCGTTCAGCAGGATCTGCACGCCGATGTGCAACTTGCAGTACCGCCGAGCGTCAGCCTCGTCGCCGATCTGGGCCATCTCTGCGATGCGCTTGTACATCGCGAACCAGAGCCTGTTTTGGTCGAGCGTGCGGTCCTTACCCGGTCGCAGGGAAACCACGACGAACTTTTTGTCGCGGAACATGGCGCTGAGCTTCGTGATGGCTTCGGATAACTTGGCCTGGCAGTTGACGCTGATTTTATCTGTCATCACAGGCGCTCCTTGCGTGTCATTTGATCTATCAACTTCAGTTGCTCAGCCTTGCGCGAGGCGAGTCGCCGGCGCTCTGCCCGCGCATCCCATTGGAATTGAATTTGTTTGCGGCGGCGCAGTGCCTGCAGGTCGTCCCTGACCTCTTGCCAACGGGCCCGAAGCTTTGCGGAAGGCTGCACAGCTGACCCTGTTAGCAAGCCAGCAATGGCCTGGCCATCTTCGGTGATTGGCGCAATGCGAAGGTCAGACAGGTACTGGGTGCCGGTTTGCTGGCTGATCAGTTGCATGCGAACTGCCGATTCAATTGCCGTCACCCGCCGTACTGGGTCATGGCCCAGCGAAACACTCCAAGACACCGGGGTCGCTTCGGCGCGAGCCTGGGCTACCAGGCGTTCGTACGCACTCATGAACGCCATTCGCGCGCCGACCTTGTCACCCAATCGAAGGATCGAATCAGCCGCAGTCATGGCTTGCTGGATCTCAGCGGTGAGAACGACAGTTTCGCTTTCGTCGTGCCCGCAAAGAGCAATCGACCATGCCTCATCCTTGCCCGGGCGGCCGTCGGCGGCCTGGACGCGCTGCAGGATGTCCGCCATGGCCAGCTTGCCCTTCACCTCGAAGCGACAGGCCTTCAGCGCAGCTTTCACGACGGGCACGGAGTAAGCGCACAGGTCTTCAGCCATCATTGCCGCAGTACCTGGGTTCATCTCCTGGCCCATGGCCTCAGCGGTGGCGCAGATCGCTGCCGCCAGGCCGGCAACCTGCTGGTCATTCATTTCAAAGGTATTCATTGCGTGCCCCCGCTTGGCGCTTGGCCAGAACCATCTGGGCTGCCTGCTCGGCTGCCGATGCGTTCGCTTCGGTGCGCTCCAACTGGCGCGCAGTGGCGCCGTTGATGCGCTGACCGGTCACCCACTGGGTGTGATAGCTCTCGGCGTTGGCCAACAGGTCGTTTAGGCTGTGGCACTTGCGGAGGACCGCGGCATCGCTGGTTTTCAGGTAGTGCGCGGCGACATGGTGAGCGACATCGGCGCCGAGGCGGTCGACCAGTTGGCCGAGCTGACCGCCGACCTTGGCGTTCCAAACCGGCCAGGTGCTGTAGCGTTTGCGGTAGGCCATGGCGTAGTTCGCCCAGGCCTTGAAGGTTTTGCAGGACTGGTCTTTGGGGCCCGGCATGTCGGCGGGAATCTCAACGCGGGGACCGTCGGTGCGGTCAACCACCAGCACCAGGTTGCGGGCCGGCTTGTCCGGGCCGTCATGCAAGTCCTGACTGGTATCCTGATTGGTACCCTGATGATTGGTATCCTGATTTGTCGGAGATTTTTCCGACCCTGGCTCGGATTTTTCTCCGACCTTGATCGGATTTTTTTCCGAGGTAGATCGGATTTTTTTCCGACCCTTGTTCTCTGGTGGGGTCGGATATTTTTCCGACCCATCAAGCTTCTGATTCCACTCGATCGCCTTCTCGGTCAAGCGGAACAGAGTGATGTTCGAGGTGCTGGAAAGCTCAATCAAACCGGCTTCTTCCAGGGCCTTCAGCATGCGGTAAGCGGTGTCCGGCTTATCGGTGAGCAGCGGCAGCTCCTCGATGATCTTGGCCTTGCTCAGCGCGAAGAAGATCCCGTCGTCCGTCTTGATTGGCTTGGTCCAGCTCGGGCAGCCGTAGACGAAGGCGAACAGTAGGGCCTGCTGAGAGTTCAGCCCCCACTCCAGCGCCTTCACCTGATTGATCGTGACGGTGAATTGCATATCAGGCCTTCCCGACCAGTTTGGCCAGTTCAAGGAAGCGATCGACGTACCAGTGAGGTTGCGTCTCGCGGGGGGATTGAGGGCTGGTGAGGTTCTTGCCGAAGGCCATGCCCTTCTCGGTGATCGACCAGAACGGGACCATTTCCTGCTTGGAGTTCTTGCGTTTGAGTTGCGTCAGGTAACCCCTGGCCTCAAGTGCACGATTGAACGCCGCCGGCGCGTAACGGATGCTATGGTCTTTCAGCAAGGCTGTGGCTGACTTGGTGGGCATCGAGTAACCGCCAGCTGCGTCGGATGCAGCGTCCACCGCGTAGCCTGGGAGAAACTTCGGATCTAGTCCGTTGTTCTGGGCAATTTTGGTGAGCATGGCCATCTGGCAAGACGCCGCCGGCTTCAGCAGCCGAGTGAAGCACTCCATGATGGCGATCTCGCCGACGACCTTGGTGCCATTCAGCAGCACCTGCTCCCGGGCGCCCTGCTGCCGCTCCAGTTCATGCCAGCGGCGGATCACCTTCATGCGTAGCGGTGCGCTATAGCCGGTGAGCAGGCAATCAGTGTGCTCGCGGTCGAGCATGTACTCGGCCTGCTCGCGGTTCTGCCCATCCAGGTAGATGTGCTCAAAACTGAGTACATCTATCTTCAGCTCTTTCAGCATCGCCACGATGTCGCGTTTTACGTTTGCGTGACGCTTACCGGTGACGTTGGCGATCTCGCGGGACGACATTGTGGTCCGCGACACGTTTTCAGAATTCGCAAAACGTGTCGCGACATTGGCCGTGGTATTGCTCGAATTGAATTGGCTCTGCATAATCGAGTCTCTCTAGTTTTGCAGATGAGCCGACCTTCTCCGTCGGCTTTTTTGTGCCTGGGATTTAGGCGATGGATTTCAAACTCGGGCGGTGCTTCGCCAGCAGTGCTTCGGCCTTCCGCCCCAACTCCCCTGCCCGCGCTTCCACCTGGCGGCACTGCGTCACGAAAGCTGGCAGATGCGGCAGATCGGCTTCGCACATCACTTGGTCATCGAACACTTCGCTGCCGGTGTCGATGACGTCACCGAGTGCCCGGATCAGCGCGCCAAAGCTCTTGTTCGCGCATTGCTCGCTCTGCATTTGGCGGGCACCCGTCAAGCCGTGGCGGCCCGCCAGCTCGTTGATGCAGTGATCGCGAAATTCAGGCTCCAGGGCATTCACCCAGGACTCTTCAAGCCACGACGGCATTTCCTGATCGCCGGTCAGCCAGCGCTGAACACGCTTGAGCCAGCGACCGGTCGCTTTCACGAATTCGCTTACGTCGTTCTGGCGGGCCAATTCGTCGAAGTCAGGCACCTTGGCCAGCTCGATCTTCAAGGCCGGAACGCGCAGGTAAATTTCCCGGCTCAGTGCTTGGGCGAAATCGTCCTGGCTCAAGCTGGTGCGGGCGATCTGGTTTTGAGCATGAGCGACCAGCACCTGGTCACGGGTTTGAACGCTGTGTCTTGAACTGGACGTATTCATGGGGCTCTCTCGTTCGTATTCTGGGTTCATGCCAAATCGCTACTACTGATCAGGGACGCATCCATGACCGACTCTTCAGAACTGCAAGGCGAGATAACCGCCCTTTGCTGCTTTGTGGCTGCCTTGGCATCCACCCTGCCCTTGTCTTCTCAGCTCAGGCTTTGGCCTGCGTTTGAATCGAAGGCCAATCAACTGCGTTGTCAGTTGAGCCAAGAAGCTCTTCGCGGCTTCGAGCAGGCGACAATTACGCTCAGCTCGAAGCGTGGTTAAGCAGCGGACTTTTGTGACGGAAACGGGCGCTGTTCATTTGCTTGGAAACTTCCGTCAGGAAGCTCCTGAACACGGATGTCGCGTTTGGCTGAAAGCGCCTTGTGAATTGCTGGGGCAGTGACACGAAGCAGCCTTGCGGCTTCGGACTGCCCTTTTTCAGCAACAAACTTGTCGAGGGGGGTCTCGTTCATGATCAAGCCTCGGTCGTAGATGATTCGAATATTAACCATCTGTTAATTATAAATCAATACCGATGGTTTCTTCTTATTTTTAACCGTTGGTATACATTCGCGCGATGACCAAAAAACGAATCCTCCCGCCTGAGCTGATCGCCGAATGCGCAGCCGCGCACGACTTATTCCTGTCGAAGAAGAACGAGCTGAAGCTCAGCCAGAAGAAAATTGCCGATGAGGCCGGGATGACTCCGGCTGCAGTGAATCTTTACTTCAAGGGCATCAATCCCCTGAACACTAAATTCGCCGCCGTTCTTGCACGCATGCTTGATGAGCCTGTCTCTGCATTCAGCCCGCGCCTGGCTGACGAGATAGCGGCGCTGACCAGCGCCACGGCCAAGCCAGCCGTAGCGGTAGGATCGAGTGCGGCCGATAAAGTGATGGAGATGATCCGCAAGCATGCAGGTAAGAATCTGGATGCGGACGCTCAGGAAAAAATCGCGGCGGCGGCGCTGTCTGCCGCTGGCGAGGCGCACGGCAAAGTAATTCAGGCTGATTTTTCCGGGATAAAAGCAAGGCCTGAAGAAATCGTGATTCGCCAATACGACGTGCGCGCGTCCATGGGGCACGGCCAGGTCCCAGCTGAATACAACGAGGTAATAAGAAACCTCATTATTCGCGAGGACGTGCTGCGCGAAAAAGGCATTACCTACACCTCCCCCCACTCTCTCGCCATGATTACCGGCTGGGGTCAGAGCATGGAGGGAACGATCAACGATAAAGACCCACTGATCGTCGACAAGGGTGTCAACGAGTACGCAGGCGACGGGATATACGTACTGACCTGGCATGAGCATTTATTCATAAAGCGTATTCAGTTACTGGACTCAGAGCGTTTCTTGCTTGTGTCCGACAATCCGCACGTCAGGGATCAAGAGGCGAGAATCGAAGACGTGACGGTTCACGCCAAAGTGCTGCTGATCTGGAATGCGAGGAAAGCTTGAGCCATGCCTCTCACCAAGCCCAACCAGGAACTAAGCCGCGATCTGAAAGCCGCAGCCTCCGCGATCGAGGATGCCGCACACGATCTTTTCCGTGAGGCCAAGACCTACGCTGAGCCTGAGTTCCTGGCAGTCATGGAGAAGATCGCAATGCTGCATGAGCACATGGATCGGCTGATGGAGTATGCCGAGGAAGTGAAGGTTGGGCGAATAACGCGAGCGAAGTCTGAGTAGGCGCCGAAAAATTTACTTGAAAACGGATTTTAATTTGAGCCAAGGATAGGTATGAAAAAGACGATGGCATTCTTTGCGCTGGCAACGCTTGTTGGCTGCAACGCACACACACCAGTGCCCTCTCCTCTTCCTCAGGGCAACATGCCGATGACTCAACAGGAGTATCAAGAAGCCGAGCAGCTGCTCCTCAAGAAGCAGCCATTGCCGGCCGATGAGCGTGCGGAATAGGTGAAGGCGGAAAAGGATTCTAGAGGCATGCGCAGATGGTTTGTAATTGCGCGCCTAAAATTTTATAGTTGGTTTAAATTCATATTAAAATGAGCATGAAAAGGAGTTCAGATGTATCACGAAGGTTTCGAAGAGCTTAAGCGCGAACTGGAGTCTTCTAGTATTGAAAGGCTAACTTTGCCTGCTCGCTTTTCTTTCAAAGAGCATGATGTTTATGATTTCGACCGACTAATAAAATTTTTTGATTGGACACTCACAAACAAACCAGTAGAAATAGATCTAACGAAATGCCACACCGCTAATTACCAAGCGCTGTCACTACTCGCAATTTACGGCTGGAAGCTAAAATCGCAGGGATGTAGGGTAACCTTTCTCGAGAACAGTAAAACAACGGGGGCCAGTGAAATGTGGCGGAGCATGGGCGCCCGCGGTCTCTTTGCAGTTCTTTTCAATGGCGGCCAACAATTCAAAGGCCATCACTTCAAACCGTTATTTGCGGTAAGGGACTCTAAAGATTTCGGAACGGTTATCACCTCAGCAGAATCGTATACTAACGGTTTCAACGTCGAATATGAAGGAACCTTACGATACGTACTGAGCGAGTTGCTTTATAATACCATGGAACATGGAAAGTGCTATTCAGGGACCGGATCAGTCAGAATACCGTCTCTGGTACAATTCACCTGGTATAAACAAAGGAATGAGATTCAGTTCATAATCGCTGATCTCGGGATGGGTATAAAGCGCCATGTAGAACAAGCGTTTCCGCCTCTTGATTCGGACGAGGATGCGATCGAATTTGCTCTTCGCGCAAAGGTTTCTGGAACATTTGGGAAAAATGACCCGTACAGAAACAAAAATAACGCAGGCATGGGGCTCTATATCTCCTCCAGCATTATACGGCGGTTAAACGCTGATATGCATATCCTCTCCGGCAATGGGCTTGTTCACATTTCCCCTAGGGATGTTACAAGAAGACGCATGAATACGGAATGGCCCGGAACACTGGTACTTGTATCATTACGACTAGAAAAAAATCCAACTTTTTTGCTCCACAAAATGATGCAGGAATTCCGCGCGGCCGCCGACTCCGAACAAAAAAACGGGGATACAGAAGAGGCAAAATCAAGATTTTTAGTAGGGATTAATAATTTTTTTGGCCGTTACGCAGAAGACAAAGAAGCGGCAATTAGTTTTAGGGATAGGCGTATTTTTCCTGCCATTGAGGAAGGAAAGATTATAGTAGTTGATTTCGAAAATGTTGTAAGTTCACCTCATAGTTTTCTGAGTGCGTTACTAGCGTCTCCAATAAAAAGCTTGGGTATGATCGCATTTAAAAGGATTAAATTTGTGAACGCTACGCCTGAAATACGAGAGACGATCGATTTCATCATGGAGGACAACACCTAAGCTTGACTTTCATGGAGAAATAGGCCATACATCGATCGTGTGCTTGCGTTGGTGCACAGCCATCCGTTGAGAAAACGTGATCGGTATGATCGAACAAAAGCCCCCTTATGGGGGCTTTTTTATGTGCTCTGAGATGCAAGCCCATGGATCACTCCGCCTGACCTATCCGCAGATAATTGCGCATGGGCGTCGACTTCCATCCGTCGCGCAATGCTCAGGACAGTTAAGCATGGTAGCGCCAGCCAAAGAGATTTGGCCCAGCTTCCGATAGCCCGGCCCAGCGCCGGGCTTCTTGTATCTGCCCTTCCCTACCCTGCGCCGCCCATACATTCTGCGGAGCTGGAAAGAAGTGCGCCGGCCTGCTGTACAAGCTTCCTCCACTCATCGCTGGTTATGAGATCGGCACGCTCCATCGCATCAGCACGCCTTAGCAGTCCGAAATACTTTTCTTCTGCGTCTATTTGGTTTTCAGACAGGACGTAAATCTCGCGCCAGGCCGTCATGGCCAGTCTTCGCTGTGCCTCTCTCATTGGAGCCCCTAATGGTGATCTATGGGAGTAGAGGTCAGGTTACTGGGTCCGTTCAGAATGATGGCACTCTGAGCGACCAATGGTGGCCGTGCGCCACGAATGGTAGAGTTCGGACTAAATTTTGGGAGGCAACCAATGAAGGGATTCGGTACGTTTGCGATGATCGTCGGCGTCTGCTGGCTGGTATTCGCTCTAGGTATGGATGTTTCCGTGGCAACGGGCTCGGGTGGCCGGGTGAACAATCTAGGCCTCATGGCTGACCGCCAGGTTCACACTATCGTCGGCGCCATGATTACGCTGGCAGGCTTGCTGATGATTCTGTTGGGCGGGAAAGTCGCTACCACATCTGCACGCACTGAGACCGAGACTCGCCCCTGCCCTTTGTGTGCTGAGACCATCAAAATGGCAGCGGTGAAGTGCAAACACTGCGGTGCAGAAGTTGAAGCGGTAGCGGTCCCTCGCCTCAAAAACGGCTGGGTAGCAACAACCACATGCCGAGACATAGAAGAGCAGGAGCGCACGATTGATGCCATTGCCGCGATCGGTCTGCCGGTAATTTCTATGATGGGTCTCGCCGTGGGTGCCGGCCCCTTTGAAACAAAGGACAAAGCCAAGGCTGCCCTGAAGCAGATGCGGGATGGGCCGAGGCTATACAGCGAAATCGTTTATAGGGATTCGGTCAGCGGCAAATATCACCCGATTACCGATTGAGATCACAGAAAAGCCCGCCGAGCGCGGGCTTTTTTGCGCCTATCAGAATGGCGCCGGTTCCTCTATCAGCTCTATGTCGCCCGTCTCAAGCACACGATCCTCATCGCTGGGCGGCTCCCACTCTAACAAAACCCCACCATCGTCCTGGAAGATCATATTTACCCCGTCCGTCTCAGCTATCCGCCCCATAACTTCATCCCAATCCGCGTCCTGATCTGAGTCCAGCCGATGAATCAATGCTGAGCACCTTTCCATGGCGCGTGGCGAATTGATCATTGACGAAACACGCAGGCCTAACCGCTCCACGCTGCTCATCTCCTGCCGTGCTGCTGGTTTAACCTGCTTCGCTGCTTTTGCCATAACCCCACCCGTAGCTGTACATCCATCCAGTTATAACCAAAGCATATCTCACACCCATCGAAAATAAATTAACCATCGGTGTTGACGTTAAAATATACCGATGGTTAACTACGTCCATCGCAGCGACACAGTCACTACGAAGGGCCTCAACAGACCCGCCGCTCTTTAACAGTCAGGAATCTTCGCGGATCGATCCCCGGAAACGGGCATAGCGCGAAACACAAACTTCGATCTCCATGCAGGCTCTGGAACCTGCCGGACTCCCCTTATGGGAGGACGCCAAACCATGCAAGCCAGCCGGCGAAGAACACCGAACACGAAATGTGTGACGCCGGCCAGGTGGGGAAACCGAGGCGCCGAGCATGGGGCGGATAGCAACACGGAATTTTTCACTGATGCACCTGGTGACGGGTGCATTGGGAAAACAACCGGAGCAGCGAAATGACACCAGATCAAAACAGCCCAAACGGCTGCTTTTCAAGGCACGGTTTCAAGGTTGAGCGCGAGCCTCGCCGGAGCGGACAGGGGTATCACAGAACAGTCCTTGATCCGCACGGAAACCAAGTTCTACAACGCGCTGGATACGAGGCAGAAATTCAGTTCTGCCGCGACAACAACCTGATGACCTGATTTCACCGGTTGGCCTTGGCGACAGGGCCAGACGGGAAATCACAGGTGGCCACTGCCTGCCCAGTGAGCGAACAGTAGGAGCTACCGCCATGAAGTAGCCGAACGATTCACCTGTGTGGCGCAGTAAGCCTGAAGGCTGCGCCCAGCACCTGACAGGCAGCGGAAAGCAGGGCCGAGGATGTGACCGCGCATCAACCGGGGACCGGTAGGCCCAACCTAAAGTCGACGGACATTGCTGATGCTGCAAACCCAGGCCGTCGCCAGTAGCGGGCCTGGGTAACTCCCTTCCGACACCACCCGCATGCACTCCCCTCCGCGCCCAACGGCAACCAGCGGAATGGATGAGTGCAGCCGAGTTTTGTTGGATCACCACCGCCGCTTTGGAGGCGACCATGGCAACGAGCTATGCAGATAGTGCGCAGGCCCGTGATTGGGACAGGCGCTATGACGCCTGGGGGCACGAGAAAAAATCTCGCCCAGGGGATTTTCACGATTATGAGGCCGCCGAGCAGATGCGCACTCAGGCCCTGATCGACCGGGAATCACGCTTTCTGGAAGAACGGAAAAGCTTGAAACGGCGGATTGGCCTGGCCATGTCGAAAATGGAAATGGTCTGCCCACCCAATGGAGGATCCGCATGAGCATTGGACAGCGCGACCACCAGACGGCCGTTACCTGGATCGAAGGTGAGATCGATAACCTGATTCGAGACCTCGGCAAGCCCAACGCCAGCGCGGCTGCTACATCAGCAATCACCCTCGCTTTCTTGCTTCGCGCAATCAGCGACGAAGAGCAGCGGAACTACAGGGCGCGAATCGACCAGATCTACACCACTTTCAACACATCGAATAAGCAGGGAGCAGCCGCATGACTACGTCACCAGTGAAAAACCTGATCGATGAGCAGCTCGACGAAATCGAACGCAGCTTGGCTGTGATCGGAGCCGGTATTCCCCGTGAGCTGCCTGTGGCTGCCCTCCCTCCGAAGCTGGTTGCGGCGATCAAGGCAGGACGGATCACTGTGAGGCCTCGACCATGAAGCTAACCTACTGGGCGCTCGTCGCTGTTCTCGTTGCCGTTGTTGCCGCCTATAACGCCGTCCGGGAATCCACCAGCATCTGCCAGGTGCCGCACTCGACCACCTACCGGGTGTTCCGGTGACCAGTCGCCAGTGGGAGCGCCGCGTGCTGATCTGGCGCGGCTCCTTCTCCGCCATCTCCTTCTTCACATTTCTGATGCTACTCGGCGCCCTCGCCGATCGCGTCACTTCTTAAACCAAGCATTTGAAAGCCGCACACAACGCGGCAAGGAATAGTCATGTCGAAAAATACTGCACAAACCCTCGTACAAGAATCGCTCGATACCAACAAGGCACAAGAATCCAAGAGTGTATCGCCTGCAGCAGCGGTCACCGACATTGCCGAATATCGGCCACACGAAGAGCAGATCGTTCGTCTCGAAACGACTTACGCGAACCTAGTTGTCGACTGCTCGACCAGTGAGGGGTTGGCCAATGCCAAGGAAGTTCGCGTTGATATTCGCGATGTCCGTTATGCCCTGGCCAACACCACCAAAACGGCGCTGGTGCCTTATCAGCAGGCCGTTAAAGACGCCCAGGCTCGCGTCAACCAAGTGAAGGAATTCGGCGAGGCGCTGAAGGATCGTGTGCTGGCGATCGAAGCGCCTGTTGACGAAGCAATCAAAGCCGAAGAAAAGCGCGTCGCTGACGCCAAAGCCGAGCGTGAGCGCCTCGAAGCTGAGCGTGTCGAAGCCATCCGGGCAAAGATTACCCGCTTCAGTTCAGTCGCTGCTGCATATGCAAGCCGTAGCGCTGCTGATGTCACAAACATTCTGCAAGGCGTGAAGGAATCGGTGATCTTGCCCGAAGAATATGCCGAGTTCGAAGCTGAAGGCACCATCGCTCGCGACAACGCTATTGAGCAGCTTGAGACGCTCCACAAGGCTGCAGTTGATCGTGAAGAGGCCGCCGCCAAGCTCGCCGCCCAGCAAAAGGAACTGGATGAGCTGCGCGAGAAACAACGTATTGCTGATGCTGAAGCGGAGGAGCTGCGCAAACAACGTGCGGAAGAGGACCGGCAGCGCTTGAAGCAACAGCAGGACGAATTGGACCAGCAGCGCCGCGACATAGAAGCGCAGCAACGCCAGCAGCGTGAGCAACAGGAAGAGCAACAGCGCCAACAGCGCGAACGTGACGCGCAGTATCAGCGTGACCAGGAAGAGCTGGCCCGTCTGCGCGCCCAAGCTGCCGCACCAGTTCCAGTGGCTGCCACCGTGGCGCCTGTAGTGGCCGAAAAAGTCGAAATCGCCCCCATCGTCGCGCCCGCCCCCGATTCCGACGACGTGACCACGTCCGCACCACCGGCGGACGACATCGTCGAGGTCGTTGCCCTGGGTTTCGATGTGGACCTCGACACCGCCCGCGCCTGGCTCCGCGCCATCCGCTTCTAACCACCCTTTCCATCTGCAGGCCGACCGACTCCATGTCGGCCACGGAGAGCGCAATGACCGACTCAGATACCCAAGCACCAACTGGCCTTGCCACCTATCACGACCCATCGCACAACGCGGCAGCGCTCATTCTTGACCCAGGCACCATGAAGT
>Ga0247819_10000425_pt1 | contig 25473 bp, 17 predicted proteins | sample 13C_Xylose_Day6_FD_193428 | JGI IMG/M metagenome (GOLD analysis project Ga0247819, IMG submission 193428) | Soil microbial communities from agricultural site in Penn Yan, New York, United States - 13C_Xylose_Day6 | ecosystem: Environmental > Terrestrial > Soil > Agricultural land | place: USA...
CCGATAGCTGAGTCATCATCAGGATGTTGTGGACGGTTGGGTTCGCTTCAAAGAACGTGTTACGGGCGTTAGCGATGTCGGCCATCGGTTCAGGAGCGTTAGCGTTCAAACGCACGGTCATCATGGAGTGAGGAGTAGCCTTCTCCAAGTTGGCCAAGGTATCCGCCAAATCGAACATCGCCAGACGAGTGATGTGCGACTTCGCCATGTTGACCAGAGACTGACCAATCCCCAAGCGGTTGTAGTTCAACGCCATGTAGGTGAGAGCTTCCCCAGGGATGTACAAGCAACGAACGCCCTGACCGCGGAACATACGCTGCAAGAAGATCTTGTTGACCTCCTCGTCGATCTCAATGCTGATGTTGTCACCATTACCACCCAACACCGACGCACTGAACGCACGGATAAGGTTAGCTTTGGAAACTTCAGCAAACTCACGCATGTCGAAATCGCATTCCTTACCTTCCTGCACTTTACGCAGGTTTTGGATAAGGCTGTTCATGCTACCGTTCTTAGGGTTACCGCCGGCTTTATCCTTGTTGGCACTGATCGACTGGTAGAACTCGAAGTCATTGGTGTTCTTAAGGAAGCTACCGTCTTCGGTATCCAGCAGAGCAATGTAGTCAGGAGCAGTACGCCCATTACCGCCGTTGAAGTGAATAGGGATCAAACACTCACTCGGTAGGTGGAACGTGAGGCCACGACCGTACGGAGCAGTGTTCAACGCGCCGTTAGGCTTAACGTACTGAATGAACTGCGACGCAATATTCCGGCTACGGAACATCTGGGCGCTGGCTTGCTCGATCTGTTCCTCAGTCATGTTTTGAGTCTGAGGAGACGAGGCAGCGGTCTTACCCTTGGTCACTTTACCCTGCTGACCACCTGCGGTAGTAGGCTTCTTGTCAGGCTTAGGGGTAGTGTCCTTCTTGAAGGATTCGTCAATCAACAAGTCCAGACTTTCGAAACCAGAAACTTGCTTAACCCGTTCATCACGACGACCGGCGTGGATCTTCTGAAGGAATAGGGCAGACGGGTTATCGGTAAAGGTGATGTTGATCAAACCATCAGGGTCTTCAGTCGGACTGAACAGTCGGAACTCATCACCGGCGTAGCTCGGGCCATTACCGAAGATACTTTCAATACCCGAAACCTGTTGATGAGCCACATGGGGGTTCTTAATGAACGCGCCCTTGTTACGCATCAGGACTTTCTTGTCCTCAGTGATCTTGAACTCTTTGCTGAACTCTTCCTGAGCTTGACCGATGAAGGACTCAACACCTGCTACCCCGGCATCTTTCAACTGACTACCGTTAATAAGGTAATCCAGACCAGGACGGCTCAGGTTAAACAGTGCGTAACTCCCCGTATTAATGAGAAGATCACTCACTATTTTCTTCAAATCCCCCTCGATCTTATAGCCGTTAGTGTAGTAGGTGTCCCAGATGGTCAACAGTTCAGTATGCAATTTTGCGCTTTTGTACGGCGACGACTGGGTGTCGTAACTGAGGATTTTGTCCTGTCGACCGTTGGGGTACAGCAACATGGTCTGCCAAATGGTTTCGGCTTTCCCGATGTACGGAGTGATGGCCCTGAGATCAGTCGAAGCGTTGATGTTCTGGCTGATGATGTTACTCAGCTTTTCCAACTTGAACTGATTGATGCCTTTATCCGTTTTACCGGTGAGCTCATCCCGCTCAGGTGTCCGAGCGTTCTTAGGAACAGCACGAGCCAAGGTGGAAGCCAATGCGGGGTTTACAGATTTCAGGTCAGCCCTGACCCTTGACAGGTCAATGTTGCTATTACCGATCGTCAGATCTTTTGTGTGTCTATTCACGACATTAAACCCCTTCGAGCCCAATTATGGAAAATATTGAATTTGATGAATACGTAAGGGCGACTCTAAGCTTAGCTCGGACCTTGGTCGTCAAGATCGAGGCGGTAGCCCTTAGGGAAAACAGTGTCCTGGAAGCTGCTGGTTATCTGGTCGGTAATGACAAGAAGACCTGGCGCTACTATATGAATCTGAACGGGGATTATCACGAAACCGATACGCCGATGTGGATTAACTCCATCGACACTGGTGAGAACATCCTCTTCAACAAAGAGAACATGGCCTTTCATATCGCCACGTTCCGGGAATACAGCAAAGGCGGGTACTGGTTTAAACGGATCAGCGAAGCCTATCCAGGCCAAGTGGAGCTGATCAAAGGGATCCTAAAACCGATCCCGTACGAGACAACCATTGCGGCTGAGAACTATAAAATCCTGAGCTACAACAAAAGCCTAGTACTGTGGAACGAGGATCATCTGATTCCCAAGCTCCAGCAGTTCATCCACGGTCTTGTTCCTCAGCTGTTTAACCACGAATACATTTATACCGATAACCTGATGTTGCCCGTGACGGGGGTTATGACCCTCTATATGGCCATCATCGAGGAGATCGCGACGATTCGCCATGAGTCTATTGGCAGTCGTCATGCACACGATTTCTACATCTGGGCTCGGATTGATTCCTACGGTGAGTTCTCGAAGTACAAAGAGAGCTTAACCAAGACCCAGATCATGTGGCTGTATAACAACATCGCTTGGATTGACAACAACCCAGGTGCTCAGTACACCTTCGACTTCATGTTGAAGAACCTGCTGACCGATGCTGATATCCCGCTGGCTAAGTTTGACCTCGTAGAAAACACCAAGACACAATTGGTGGACCTGACACCTACCCCGCTGTATCGGAAGATGAACATCAACCTGCAAGATAAGTACGGACTGGAACCGACTTATATCAACACACAGCAGATGATCCTCAAAGAGCAGGGGTTGGCCAAGGATAACTACAACCAATCCGCTATATGGTACGACCACGCACTGAGAAAGGGTACTCACAGTATTTACTCTGAGTTGCCGACTAAAGTGCTGGAATCCAAGATGATGGACTACACCAATCGGCACATCAATACCAAGATGTCGGTGACGTTCAACAACTGGATCTATCTGGCGGGTAAGGGGTATTACAACGGCAAGGTGCTGGTTCGTGATCCGAAGACGGGTAAGGACGTTCGTCTGGCTGTAGGGGACGCGTACTACATCTGGCGCCACCTGACCAACATCGCAAGTGATCGTGTCCAGACCTACATCTGTGGTGCGTATTACCAGAACGTGATGAAGGCTATCCCTCCGACACTGGATGAATTGATCCAGATCGGTGGCCCTCAGTTTATTCCGCTCTACATGGCGTTCGACATTCGGGCGTTATGGGTTCCTCGTCAGATCTTTGTGTCTCCTGAGTTCCTCATGGAGCAATCTGATGAGATTTACGGTGTCATGTGGAAACACACGAAACTGTACAGTCAGTTCTACGATCTCAACAAGCGCGCCAGAGTCAGGAATACCACGGAGGCGATGTACGAGTCAGGGTTTGTTGAACTGACGACTGCAACCACCTACGAGGAGCTCCTAGACCGTTATGAGATGGATGTCAGCGACCACTCCCCAGAAGAAGCCCAGTATTTTGCATGGGAGATCTTCAAACGAGTCACCGGGTGGGATACCAGTTCCAATCCGTCACTGCGGGTTCGTCAAAACGCATTGATTGATATCATGATGCAGTTGTCCTCTTACACGATTCAAACCGTGAAGGAAATGGATGACGGTCAAGACATCACGGAACTCCCTAACGAGATCTTTGTGGGGGATAGTCGCTGGACAGGTCCGGGTAATGCATCGGATGCGGACTTCACTAACGTGGGGATTCGTGACCCAAGCAACCTCGACACTGATTACGTCATGGATTACGGAATCATTCTTCCATTGCCGGATGAGTTCAAGACTGACGCTGAAGCTGACTTGCTGGTTGAGATCATCACAACCGAAGGGATCGTTCCAGTTGACCCAGAACCGGACTTGATGTACTACGCCGTTCGCATTCAGGACACGTCGTATATCAGACTCTTGCCTGAGCCTGCCCCAGACATCCCTGAAACGGATTATGGTCGTTTGGTGTGGCCAAGCCGGGATGCGCAGAAGACTCTCCCAGAAACGGACTACGGGCGTCTCCAGTGGCCAGCACAGGAAGGGACGAACTCTATTCCTGAGACTAACTACGGTCGCCTGTCGTGGCCAGATGAGACACCATGATGAGCAAAGCACTCGATTGGGTTAGACGTGATTTTTGTAGGTTGAACAATATAAGCTTGAATACCGCACTGGAAGTGGTGCAACACGGAAGGGCCCCCAGTAATGACTTCCAGTTCACGGTGAATGGTCCCGGGTATCCCAATGTCGGGTTTACCTTGGAACGGATCAACCTGAAACCTTACAGCAGCTATACCCCTTTGATCTTGGGTGAGGAATGGAAAGACAAGTCCGACCTACTCACCAAGGAAACTCTGTGCCGCTGGTTTAACAGCAAAACGGGACTGGGGTTAGTGCCGGATGACATCGGGAATATTCTGATTCAAAAGGATCGGGTAGTCGTTGTTAGTGCGGCAAATTCTATGCGTTTTAAACACACCTTTTCTATGCGCTTCAAATAAGGAATCTTCGTTATGACGCTCAGCGCCAATCAATTAGCAGATCTGAACCGCTCAGAGATCCCTGCTCAGGCGGTTACCAACACCTCGATCGGCTACCTCCTGAACAAGTGCATCGCGACCAACCAGCCGTTTACTGTTCCTCGCTGGACCACCCTGAACGAGAACTACAAAGTACTGGGTGATGAAAGTATTGGTATTAAAGCCAGTCGTGACTTCGAACTGAAGTATTTCGGTGTCGGTGTTCGTGGTTCCAACTGTGTCGGTCAAGACAGCCGCGGCGTGTCCAAGTATCAGGTCAACCAACACCAGCCGATCGACGCCAACCTCTTCACGGCGATTCCGTTCATTGCTCGTCCGGAAACCGAAGACCTGGACAGTTTCAACCGCGCCAAGTACCGCATGCGTACCATCGAGGAACGTAACGGCATCAACTACGTGTTCTACTGGTTGAAGCTGATCGACTTCGCTCGTTACAACCCGCACGAAGTGGAAGTCACTCATGATCCTATTACCGGTGAAGAGAAGACCAACCCATACATCCACACTGAAGACAACCTGAAGAACCCTCAACCGGTTCCGCTGACCAGCGAAGGCACAGTCCCAGTCAGCGACCAGTACGTGAACAGTTCGGCCATTCTCGACGCCACCCTGTACACTGCTGATCTCCGTGAGATGTCACTGGCGTGCAAAATCTATTACAACGATGCAAGCTATGCGTCGGTAAACGAAATCGGCATTGCCTACGGTATTGATGTTGAACACCGTGGCGCTATCGGCGGTTCGGGCACTATCCAGTACACTGAAGTAGCCAGCGCCATCTTCGCGCACTACATCACTGAACGCGATGGTCGCAACGCCCTGACCAACACCCGCATCAATGCCGCGCTCGATCACGGTGCCAGTGCCCCAATGCTGCTCCATACCGTGGCCAACTCGTCGGCTCAGGGTCAAGGTAACTGAGCATGGAAATACCAGACATCCTTAAAGGGGAACCTCACCTCCCGCTGACTGCAACGATGACCTTAACCGAGGCTCTGCTCTTGGCTAATGCGTTCTATCAGACCAGCTTCAGTCCGGAGCAGTTCTCCCCTGCCCAAGCCTTTGAAGACCCGAATGGTCTCTTGGCCTTGGAAGCCCGGGATCCAGAGACCGGGGAAGTGCTGATCCGTTTTGTCAACAAGAGTGCTAATGTATCGAAAGTGGCACAGCGTCTTACCCTGAGTAACCCACTCGCTAGCGAAAGTCAGTGGATGGGTCCTCTGGTGGTGGTCGACAGTGCCGCTGAGCTGGACTTCCTGGACGAGTTAGGTTCGGGGAACACTTACTCTACCCTTTGTGACAACACGCTCGCCTGGAAGCTTGCAACGCTTCTGAACGAGTACAACGTGGTAGGTCATTGGAGAGCCAGTACTTTCGCTGAGTACAGTGCCGCTGGTTTCCAACTCGTTTATAAAGGACCGAGCGCAGACGCGCCTGAGGAATACCTGATCGGAGATTCCGACATGGTGGCTATCCTCCGGTTCAATCACGGTATTAATAAAGGAATGCTTTGTTTGAAATCCTAAAATCCCCCGATTGTGCACGGGTCATCTCGATGGACCAATCGACTTCGTGCATGGGGGTGAGTGTCTTCGATGTCAACCTCATGAAACCGGCGCCGATCAAGCTCCTGTACATGAACACCATTTTTGGTGACAAGTTGCTCTACGACATTCCCGCGCAATTCGACGATTTGGCCAGTACAAAGGTTCTTGCTCGTAGCTGGGCGATGTCTCGCTCTATCAACATGCTTCTTCAGGTGTTTGAGCCAGACATGGGGATTGGGGAAGATAACTTCCTTGGGCTCTCTCCTGAAACGTTTAAGAACCTGATTAAGTTGACAGAGATTTTGCGGGCTCCGTTTGTTGAGAATGATGTACACCTCTCACTTGTGCTTCCCCGGTTAGCCAAATCGATTGTTGGGGCTGACTTTAAAGGAAGTACAAAGGACGATGTGCGTATTGGTCTTATGAACTACCCGTATCTAGACGCTAATGGGATTGATCTCTCCATCGTGGATGAACACAGTTCCGACAGTGGGGCTATTGGGCTTTGGCGGTGTGAGAAGTTGGCCCGAGATCATGGAGTATTCATCGGTGACCAACCCAACTCAAAGTGAAACCGTAGTTAGTGATGATGACAGTACTGTAGCTCCTCCCCCTCCGGTTGGGATCGAGCGGGAAATGCTGGGCAAGTGGACAATCAACCTGCGTAACCTCGGGGGGATTGTTGCGGTGCTGGTGGTGAGCTTCATGGGGGTGTTCAACTCGTACACCATCCACGTCTCCGTCAGTGAACACAACATTTGGCCCAGTGAGATGTCAATGTTTATCATGGTAGTAGGACCCGTCCTCTGCTCATGGCAGTTCATGAACGTCAGTAAGACCCTGAGCACGATCTTCCAAGGGGCCGGTGACTTCACTCGGTTACGCGAACGCGCAGCCAGAATCATCGCTCCTGATAAAGACAGTTCGAAGTCAGATTGAAATAAGACAGCATCCACCCTACCCAGCCTTATGGGCTGGGTAGGGTAGTTGTTTGCCTTTCTATCACTTGCTGGTCTTGCTGGTCTTGCTGGGTAATGCCTCGACTAAGTCGTTGATTGTCTGAACCAACCGAGTAACCGTACGCTGCCCAACGTAGAGGTCCGTATTGGTTTCATCCAACTTTCGAGTAGCGTTGATTAACAAAACACGAGTGACCCGGTAGCAAGCTTCCTTCGATTCTTTACTTAACTGCGGGTCCGTGCAGTCATTTGCTTCCAGAAATAAGCCGAGCTTACTTAGGAGGCTTGGGGGAGGCACCGTCGCTGTGGTTAGCAGTTCCGGTGGCACCTCCGTCAACCTTGATTGTAGTGCGGTCATTTGTGACTTGTACAGATTGAGCTGGACCTGCTCCGCCTTTACTTCCAGGTACGTCGATCCCTCCGACACCTTTGGACTGCTCGAACATGCTGTTAACATAGGCATTGAAAGGATCATTAGCATCGAGGCCATAACGCCCCAGAAGCTGCTGATTAAGCGTGTTAATTTCATTGCGACTCCCCTGTGCTTGCGCTAAAAGAACTTGATGAAGTTCCTTGGTGGATTTGGCGATCTCTTCCCAGTTCGCCGCCGACTGCTTCATGCTTTCGGCAACTTGATTGATGCCCTGCATGCTTTCAGCCGACAGACTGGTTTGTCGAGGCCAGACAGTCTGTAGCAACATCATTCCCAGTACCGCTAGTAACAGCGATATGATCAGTGTCGTCTTGAAACTACTCATACCAGTTTCCCCATCATCGCTAGTCGCCATGGATTAGCTCTCTTGTATTACGCTTCGGATAGAAAGTAAGTAAGCGTCATTAAGCTTACTCGGTTTAAACCGGTTCGTGTGACCGTGGTAGACATCACCACCGTTACCGACCCCCGTTGTCCAGTTGAGGTAGAGCCGTTGATTACCTAAGTCGGTGTTGAGTATCCTTCTGTTAATGATGCGGTAAGTGAAGTACTTAGGGAGCATCCCATCCGCAGTCAGCAAAGGCAGTGCTTTGGTTTCTTTGGTTTCGTACGTGAAAGGTGACTTGTACGCTTGGACCGGATCCAGAGAGACGTACAGGTGTGGGTTGTCGCACACGATCAAGAAAGTCGACGGGTGAGTCAGCAGGGCTTTCCAGAACTTCTCAGTACTGAAGAAGTCTTTACCTACTACGTCACGCTCTTCGTCAATGATCCCTTCCAGATCAATGAAACGTTTCGAGTCAAAGATACGAGTGAACCAGTCCACCCGCTCAGTCCGCAGGGCAACCATCTTCTCGCTCACCATGTTGACCACGTCGTTCAAGTACAACCGACCACCGATACTCATCCACACTGTTTTGTTGAGGAGAGAGACTGGTGTCTTGGCGTGAACGAAGATATGGGTATCACCACTCTCGAAGATGATGTCTTCCGGTTTAAAGGAATACGTCTTGAGCTTGGTCATGGTATTCATGTTGATGCAGCAGGCGTGACAGTTGTCATTGACCCGGTAGTTCTTCCCTGCGTTCAGCAAGTACAGTCCACTGGCATCTGCAACCGCTCGTACCAAGTGCCCGTTAAAGGTCCACAAGCAACGCTCAGCCAACGCTGTGTAATCCACCGCTGAGTTATCCGTCTTATAGACACGAATGTCTTTGGCGTTGCCCACGTCCAAATGCTTCTGACGGTCCATGGCCATCCCAGCATCACCTGGAAACAAGGTGAACCACTTGTACTGGATGTCGTGCAACGTAGCCCAACGGTATTCCGTTCCGGGAAGTGTATTGCGAGTCTTCAGAACCACAGAGTTCTTGGTATCGAGCCACTCTTGGATGGTTCCGGTGAACCCAATAAAGTCGTTAACGTAATCCAGCATATCGATCGAAACGTCACGGTTATACAGGGAATCCGTGACGACAATAATCAGCTCGCTAAAGGTAATCGGCAGCGCTTTGGTCTGAAGAGCTGAAATGTCAACGATCTCTTGCCCTTCTGGGACCAGCTGGTTGATTCCAACAGCCCGTTTATACGTGTACATAAAGGACATTCCCCTGGACGATTCTATGAAATCCTGACCCCCTATAGTCCCCTATAGGAACCTCTTATATGGGGTATTAGTCATAAAATACCTTTAATGCCTTTCTTCGGAGATAGTCTCATGGCCATGATTACTTACGGATGGAACCCCTTCCAGGAACGCGTCGACTGCATCATTACTCCGCCGGAAGTGATTAAGCCTGCGCCGCAGGATGTCCGCCGTGAATTTGTTCCTCGTTATGCACCGTTCTTTGCCAAGGACTTTAAGCTGTATCAGCAAGGCAGCAACACTCCACTGATCCCCGGTGTTGACTACGCCTTCGCTCACCCGTTCTCCAACTTCACCAAGAAGTACAACCGTAACGTCTACGGTTCGGTGGTTTTGCTGAAACCTATCAACGCAATCCTGACAGCCGAATACTCGACCATCGGTGGACCATTCGTTCTCGACGAGATGGCGTACGCGACTCTGGTGGCGAACATTGCCAACAGTCCACGTCAAGCGTACTGGGATGATCTGATCGATGTCCCAACCGAGTTCCCATCGGATCCACACGAACACCCAGCCACTCTCAGCTACGACTATCTGGAAATGATGTCTCGTCTGGAGAACTTGATTCTGGTGATGTCGGGTGCTGATTCGGGTGCCGGTGAACTGACCTTGAAGCAAGTGCTGGAAGACCACATGTCTCGTCACCTTCCTGAAGCGCACGGCGCTACTCCGGGATCGGTAGGCTTGGACTTGGTGGGTAACGTCCCTAAAGCGACGATTCAAGACCTGCTGGGCAATAGCGATAACAACACGATCAGCGTGGCTGTCCTGAAAGAAGCCTTCCGGATGTACGGCAAAGACCAACTCGATTTGAACTGAGGTATTGGTAATGCAGACTCCCATTGTCAGAGAGTATCGGGATGATATTCTCCACACGAACCCAGAGAACCAGATCCGAGGAGAACCGTTTACCACGGAGACTCCCGGTGTCTGGACCCGCATCATCGTTCCACGTCACTCCCCGTTCTTTATCAAGAGCTTGAAGCTGTATTTCAAGAACGGTCAAGAGATGACAGAAGAGCATTTCGAGATCTACCGGATCATGCCTGGCCTGACCAGTCTCGCTGCCCAAGGCGTGGCGTGCTTGATCCGTTTGAAAGACCCGACCATTGTGGAAGGGTTCATGGATTACGACGTGGTGGGTGAGTTCACGTTGTTTGACACGTCCATGATGAGTCTGGTGATCACGGCTACTGAAGATGACCGGATGATCGATTGGGTCAACCTGAAGAACAAGCCGATCGTCTTTCCTCCTACATGGCACCCTCACTCGCTGCTGTTTGATTACATGGCGTTTCAGGACACCATTGATCTGCTGAACTCGATCACCAAGTATTCCGATCAATTGGGTACTCCGCTGATCGAGATCAAGATCTCGAAGTACTTTGCCAACTTCAACCATTACTTGGCGTTGTATAAAGCCGAGCTGTTGAAGTTCCTTACAGACCACGCGAAGACCTACAACTCTCACGGCATCAATGCGCTTCAAGTGGCGTTGGAGAAAGTAGACAACTTTGCGACGGCAGTAGAGCCGGGTGATCTGTTGGGTGGTCGGGATGACATGCACCTGACCGTTCAAGGGTTGGCGACCATTGTTAACCAGACGGGCTTCGATTCGGGGGAGTACCTTATTAAGGACAGTCTTCCAATCAGTCAGTACGGTAATGCCAACTTCATTCCACCTGATATCGACGGTTCTTTCGAGGCCCTCGGTGGGGTGTATGAAGCAGCCGGTATCTGTCAGGAGTCGGACGGTAATGTTCTGTACCTGCACAACCGGATGGACGGTCGCGTACGAGGACTGTACTTCTCCACCCTGAAAGGCGCTCTGCCGGGCAGTGGTCCATTGGACTACTCGTTCAGTAACTTCCGTTACACTCACCCACGTTTCGTTGTAGACGGAGCCACGGTGGACCGGATCGCCCAAGGCAGTGGTGATGAAGTCATTCTGGTAGGGGACAGTGCTAACAACCTTTATTACATCGGGATGACCAACGGATCACTCGACCCAGCGAAGCACGTTTATTCTCGGATTGATTTGTCGCCGTTGTTGGCTGCTATCTACACCAACCCGAACCGTGCAGTGAACCCGATGTTCCGCAACATCAACATTGCGCGAATGGGTTCTTGGATCTACCTGTTCCTCGGTGCATCGGTCCCTAGCCCAGTGGCTGAGCCATCGCAGACCATCTCGTTGCGTTTCAAGCACATCTTCCGTGTAAACGTGGCGGACGTGCAAGCAACTATCCCGGTCACCCCTGTTCGTCAGAACGTAAGCTTCACTGACGCTGATGGAGTGGGCTGGGGTCCTACGTCGTACTGGCGCTGGTTCGATGAAGTCAAAGACGGTGACGGTAACTTGCTGAGAGCGTTGTTCAACTTCCAGCAACCCCTGAACCCCTTTGCGTATATCGGGATCAGTTCGGTCATGACGATGGCGGCAGAAGATCCTAACCGACCCGGGATCTATGCGCTGAAGTTCTTCGGTGGTTACTATGCGTCGTACTTTGGGTCATCGTTCAACGGTGAGTTTAACTACGCACCAGAGATCACGTACGAGTTCAACCCAGCTACTGGAGTGATGACAAGGACTAGTCTATCGAACGTTCCATCGATTAACTTCGGCGCTGTTCCAGTCATTCCTGCCGGGTATACACAAAACCCTGCAATGATCGACATGGTTCGGCACTTCGAAGGTCAAGGGATGGCGATCCTGCCTGACGGCAAGATCTATGGGTCTTCTGCGGCGGGTGCGTTCGGTTATCCTCGAATGGCGCTTCGTCTCACCCCACCCAATTCGTTGTCTCGCTACAACACCACAGCGCGCTTGTGGGGTACTGCTCAGGGTTGGCCGTACACCGGTGAACTCAGGGAGAAAGTGGTTCAGCCATTGACCTCGGGGGGTTACGTCCGTTGCATGCTGTATAAACCAGGGGCGGAGTTCTACATTGCCTCTCAACCGGAGAACGTCAACTTCCTCCAGTTGTATTACCGTGCCGTCTCTGGCGGTTATGCACTGCGTCCAGGGGTGAGTAACCTGTACGTTGGTAACATGTATTCCCGTCCTCTGGTTTCAACCGTACGGAAAGTTAACGCTCCGTTTGGTTTGGGTGGGATGACAGTAACTGTTCCGGGTAGTCAAGTGGCTAACTACGGGGTGGAGATTGGTCACTCTGCTTTCTGTATGGGCGTCCAAAAGAAATACTTCAACCGGGAAATGCAAGGCAATGCTTGGCCGGGTGGCGTTGGTGCTGATGACGTTATCATGATGGCCAACAACACCGAGCGTCTGGAAGCGGATGGAACGATCACGTTGGTACCGGGTGTAGAGATCATGTACCCGGCTTGGATCGTTGAAGTCCTGAAAGCCCAAGTGCAGAACCCTGCTATCAAAGACCGTGGTCGCGCTTGCTTTGTGACGATCTGTGACCCAACGTTCTCGTCGGGTGCTTTCGGGTGGCTGCCAATCACTGTAGGGGTGACTTACCTCGACACTTACGGGCTCCCTAACACGGATACCGTTTACACCACGTTCATGACGATCAATGCTTCGTATTCGGCGCAGGGTAACCGTCAGGTTGTAACGGGTGTGAGTGTGATTGACATCCTGCACTTCGAGAAGCCTTCCTCGGCTTATCAGGGAAGTATCCCGGTTATCTACGGATCCGATCCTGCTAACGAAGGTGCACAGACGTCGCTGGGCTCCATGCGGACGTACTACTATCTGAATCCACAATCTGGCGGGCTGGATGTTTACTTCTGCGCCGGTGTACGGACTAAGAGTGTGTTCGACTTCAGCATGATCAACTGTCGTTTCTCCTACGCCAACCGAGATACACGGCGTTGGACTTCGGCAGCTGCGGAAGACGACGGTAGTCTGTTGGGCGCTCAAACGGTGACTCCGGATAACGGGATCGCTCGGTCGTATGCGTGGAAGGACGTGAGTGGTGGTGCAGCTACTATCATCAACGGTCCAGCGTATAAAGCGCTATTGGGGTCCATCTATCCAGCAGTCGGCTGGGGAGTGTTCTTCAAGACGCCAACGATCGCAGTGTTCAATGGTCAGCAGTACACGTACCCGGCTGGGATGATCGACTTGCGTGACGTCGATCCTTCTCCTGGGAACAAGACCTTCTACATCTACGCGGTTCTTCGCTTTGGTGTGCCGGTCTACGACGTGACTCAAGAGAAACGTCTGGAGTCTGCTTTCCAGATCTGGGTGGCGAGGGTTACAACCAACAGCACTCAAGTCTTGCAAATCGAACGGTTTAACGTGTTTACCCTTAACGGTAGTCGCATTTCTGAAATTAAACGAGGGAACAGTATCCCTGCATCTTCTGGCTTGGTCAACGTAGAAGGGCAGCTCCCTTGGTTGCGTTCTGATGAAATGCTGTCTTAAGTAACTGAATATGTACGGGGCTGACCACCCCGTACGTTCCTAAGGCTGAGATTATGGACAAGCTTCAACTTCAAGCAGTTCAGTTCGATGTACGTGGTACTCGTGTAGAGAACCGAGTAATCCGGGAAAAGATCCCGATCCTGTACAAAGATTGCCCGTGGATTGTTCCGAACGGTTCGCCATACTTCGCTGAAGGCGCGTTGGTGGAACTCTTCAATGAAGCCGGTGGTCGACTGACCCTCGGTAACGATTATTGGTTTGAAGGGGAATTTGAACCCTTCTGCGAAATTACCGGACGTTCCATTTGTTCGTTCGTTAAGTTGTCGGATAAAGTACTGGCTGAGAACGAATTTGTTTCGATGACCTACCAGTCGATCGGTGCTTGGTTTGTTCCTCGCAACAGCATCGATGAGTGGGTACGCGAGATCTACATCGGCAAGATCCCTATCCCGTGGGCTAAAGTCTACAACGTTCCGGCAACCCTTCCAGCCAGCATGCACTCGCACTCCATCAAGACGGAAGTGGGTGACTGGTATGAGTTGACGTTCTTCTTCAACTACATGGCGAACTACTACAGTACTCGTGACCCGAATGTCTACATCGAAGCGGACCGCGTTATTGCTGAGAGCTTTGCTCAGTTGAAGTTGGTTAAAGAGCAGCAGTTGGCTCGACTCGTTAACCACGATAAGGACTACGGGAATCCGCACGGCAACACCAAGTTCCATTTGCAGCTGGGTAACCTCGACAACTTCCGCACGGCCTTGCCAGAAGAAGACGTGCTGGGCGTAGCAGCTAACCTGTTCAGTACACCGGACGGGGTCATGCGTCTCTCTGAGGCGTACTCGCTGGAAAGCGACGCGATCATGCGCAACGGGGTACTGCCAGTCAGTTACTTCGGCAACGGGGGGTACATTCCTCCGACTATTCTGGGTTCCTTTGAAGGACTGGGTAGCCTGTCGGAGTGCATGGGTATTTGTGTCGAGTCCAGTGGTCGTGTGGTGTTGATTCAGAACCACTTCGATGGTCGTACCGAGGGACTGTACTTCTCGCTCCTGAGTGACTACAAGAACCCTTTCAACCCACAGCTACCATACCGCTTCGACTACACGGCTTACCGCTATGAGCCGCCGGTATTGACCAACAGTGGTGTTAAACCTAACCACATCATTGCGGGTAGTGGTAACGACATCATCATGGTAGGGCTCACCACCAAAGGTAACCCTGCCGCGAATGACCGCTGGTATATTGCGCTGACCAACGATAGTTTCGACCCCAGCGGACACCGTTATATCCAAGTCAACATGGCCCCGATCTTTGCTCAGTGCGGGAACCCAACTGCCGATGGATTGTGGGAAGGTTATCTGTACCACGGCCGGATGATGATCTCCCTGTTGGATCAGTATGCGTACTTGGCCGTTGAATCGGCATTGGGTCCTGAAAACTATGGTCACCAAGGTCGGATGAGTTACTGGCGAATTCCTCGTCAGGCGATGATCGACGGCACCCCTGCCACATGGGAACTGGTCAGGCTGACTTATCAGGATTGGGATGGGGTTCAGTATAGCAACGCCAACTTCTGGGAGTATGCACAGAAGCAAGTCAGTAACGGGGTCATGTCTCGCTGGGGTCGTTATAACTGGACTACCCTACAACCTCCTCGGGGTGTTGGAACCATGACTCGGCGCATCTTCAGTCTGTTTGCGAAGAAGCCTGGAACGACTAACGTCTTCTACTTGAACTGGATTAGCTATACGTTTTTGGATTATCAGATCCCCGGTAAAGGGGTCAACCTTTCGGCAACCATCACCAACATGGTGTATGAGTTTAATATCCAAACAGGCGTTATGACCCTGTTGTACAAACAACCCCCGCTCAACATCGATTATCAAAACGACAACAGCGCGGTGGTGTTTGCGGATCGCGATATCTGGATGCAGTGGTACAACTCTTTGGTAAGGTATTTGGTCCCGGCAGTGGTCATCACCCCCGACGGCGAGCGTTTGGCTTCGATCACGGGTAATGGACAGGAACTCACTGTACTCAACTCAGTAATTGAGTATACCAAGTTTGCTTACGTCAGCAATAACCAACCTGTTACCAGTAAAGCCGACTTATTGAAAGGGAGTGTGGGGAGAGACCGTATTAAACAAGCTGCTGTCTGGGAGCGCGGTCGTAACTTACTGACCCCGATTGCCACCGGTATCGGTAACCGGCAAATGGCGTATGAGGCGCAAGGTGAGAACTTCCTCACTTATCCAACTACCTTTGACCCGGCTCAAGGTGCGCCATTCCCCAAAGTAGTGTGTCGGAATATTTCGGGTGATTATGCGGTAAGACCGGAAGTCATCAACCGCAGCCTCGCGCCGGTGTACAGTCGTCCTTTGACTAACTCCGTCTACGATACCAACATGACTTACGCTGATGGGGCTATCTCGATTACCGGTACTGCTGGTGAACTGGCTGCGCGCGGGGTTGAGATGGGGACCATGGGTCTGAGCTATTGCGGGTGGTCTGCTCGGCATGACACTTACCCGACCATGCTTGAGATGCCGGCCAAGGGTTCTCCATTCAGAGCTCCTCAGGAAGCAGGGGCTTTCATTAGTTTCCCTAAAACCTATCAGCGGGTATTGGATGTCGGGGCTCAGAAAGTAAATTACGTTCCTAATGATTATTACGGGATGTCGGTTTCGGCGCGCAACAAGATCCGCTCTTTGATTCCAGCAGGACAGCAGGGACCTTGGTGGTGTTTTGAGTTTGCCATGTTGAGTGCTGAACAAGGTGGTATGTTCGGTGGCCTGGCAACGGGCTTGCTTAAAATCAAGTACCCAACCGTGGCTGACGGAAGTACCTCGACATGGGACGGTCAAGTCTTCTTGGTTAACCCTATAGTGGAGGCTCCTAACGCTAACCACCCGGGTCTGTACTTGATCACTGATTTCCAAATACTGGGTCAGTCGGTTAAGAACCAGCCTCATGAGTACATGTACTCCAGTAACCAAGGGGCTAGCAGTTACTACTGGAACCGACCGCTGCTGAGCATCTACAGGGACGGCAACAGTCTCCAATGCGCTTGGTTCTCTGGGTTCAACTACTTTAGTGGTAGTATCTATCTGGACCAAACCCTGTTCACTGTGAATCTTGCCAACGGTGTGATTAACAATGCGGGGACCCGGTACATTGGTTGGAGTAGTGGCGATGCTGTAGTCAACATCCCGCGGATTGGCCGGAGTAAGGTTACGATCTCGGACCCTGACACCTATCTGGCAAAGCTTACTGGCTTTTCCGGGACCGAAACAACCAGTGATACTTCTGGTGGTGCAGCTCGAATGTACCCGGTGATTAATGGAGGCGGTGGGACTGACTACTACGCAACGATTACAAGCTATCCGGAAACAGGTTGGGCGGTGTTCTTCCTCGAAGAAGTAGCGGTGATGGTGCAGGGTACTCTGTATCGGGCTACCACAGGTACGGTTGACCTCCGTGACATCGATACTGATCCGCGGAATAAAACGTTCTATGTATACATCACCATCGAGGATAACGTAGCGAAGTACATCTTCTCTACTGTGAAACTGCGTCGGGGTATTGCGGTCATGTTGGTGGCGGTCATTACCACTAACGAGAAGCAGATCCTCACACTGGAGCGTCGTACTCCGTTTGTTGTGGGTGACTATGAACTGAGCTTTGTTCGGGAAGGCGGTATCATTCCGATCAGTTCCGGGTTCCCTCAGGATCAAGGTGTCTTCAAGTTCCTGAAGCCGAGTGAGTTGTTGCCTTAAATGAAATAGGGGAGGTCCGCCTCCCCTTTACCGATTGGAGCTGTCTATGATTATTTTTGGTGGAGAGCCGCCGTTCATCGAGAAGCCAGAACCTCGGTTCGGGGAAGTTATCCTCAGACTCGACCAGATGGCTTACGCTGTAGAGCAAAAGGTTCACAGTTTCAACGAAGGTACGAAAGACGCTTTGATCCTGTTCTCTCAGAACTTGGCGCAGTTCGTGACCGAAGTGATTGTTCCGATTGACAACCACCTCAATGCGGTGGGTCCTGTTCATGGTGAGACCAAAGCCAGTATCGGTCTGAGCAAGAAGGACAACTACCGTACAGCCACGTTGCAGGAACAAAGGACCCTGACACCTGTACTGGCTTACGTCACCCCTCAAGGGGCTAAGCAGGCGTTCATTGACCGGAACAACTCGAACCCTCTGGTGGGTGGTGCTTACCAACAGAATAACGTGTTGCAGTTCGCTTCGTATTTCTACACGAACGAATTCCCGGTGCTGATTCCTACGGTGGTCCAGCCCAGTCGTTACTTCGATTCCAATGCTCCCGTGGCAATGGTGTTTAACGACGACCGCATTGTTTATTCCCCGGGTTCGAACAAGGCGGTGTACCAAACGGACGTTGGGTTTATCAGTTCCCCTACCAAAGCGCGTAAAGCAGCACGGTTGGCTGAAATCCCTAACCTGCAAAGCAAAATGCTACCCGGTGGTTGGAACAACATCGGCGCGGTGACGTCAGACGGTAAGGTGGCTTTGTTCAAACCGTTGGCTGATAAGAAGATCTTCGTCTACAAGGATAACTTAGGTGATCCGGCTGGGGCTAAGAACTTCCTGCTGTATACCAGCTACATCGGTACAGCTTATCGGGGGTTGTCGGTCTTCCCAATGATCGCCAATGACTACACACTCACCTTCCTCCACAAGTTCTTTCAAGTGGATGCATTTGAAAGCGACCCTACGCTTAACCCGGCAATAAGCCAGGCCTACCCTGCGTTGTATACGTTGATGGGCGAACCAGTGTCGCAGGCGCCTCTACAGGGCGGTCACAACATTGACATCCGGAACTTCGTCACGCTGGCTGCGGGTCAAACGATCAGGATCGGTGCAGAGTACGGAACTCCGAAGGTCAACATCGGCTTGTTCTGGGCGGCTCGGGATTATGAGATCCGGATGTTCGTCTCTGTCCCGGTAGTGGTTACGGATGGGGTCACCACCAAGTACTTGGCTCTCAATTATGTGGTGTCATTTATTCCAGGGACTTTGGGTGCTGGTGGTTCGGCAATGGTGACGGTGATGGGGACTCGTGTTCCTGATACCCTTAACGCTTCTCTGAATCCAGTAAACGGCGCTCAGTACCTGTCTGTTCGTGATCCGTTCAACTTCAACGATCCTTCGATCCTCCCAGGGATTGTGACAGCTCAAGGTGACGTGCTGCGGTCTATCTCCACCAAGAACGGTGTGCGTGTAAAACGTTACCGCTCGGGGTTGAATGGCTTCGCTGGTTGGATTGCAGGTCCCCGACCTAAAGCTGACCCACGACTCCTGCGGACTGAACTGTACGCGCCGTCGAGGCACAGTCCATTCGGACCGGTTCCTGAACGGATCATTCCTTTCACTAACCTTAATGAAACACGGTATTTGGTATATGGGCTTGACAACGGCACGGGCTTCTACCGCTGGGCAGAAGTTGGTTGGGATTCAGAAAGTCTTGTTGGAGGTGTCAATGGTGCACGGTTTGGGGTTCGCTCCCCAGCAAGCTTCACTCCTTACTCAAAGATTGACAACTTCCCTAAAGGCCTCTCGGTTGTCGCGAATAAGGCCAGCGCTGGCGTTGGGATTAATTCTCTCGTCTTCACCACCCAAAATGGCTACAAAGCCAACGCATCGTTTGGGTACGCCAACGGAGTGGTCACGCTCGGCGCAGAAGTCAACCTTTCCACGGTTACGCTGAACCGTCTGAAGAGCGGTGGCCGTAAGGTCATGGAGAATGCCAAAGCTTTCAACTCAGGGATCCCTGATACTGCCCGTGAAGTGACGATTCAGGTGTATGCTCTGACTCTGAACAAAGCGGTGGTGATCATCTCTGACGGGTACAGTTATGCTGAAGGCGGTGCATTCTCCTACAGTGTCTCAGAGGGCCTCTTCACGTTGATCTTCGCAGGGAGTGCTGATCTACCGCTGCAACGGCTTACACCGACCAGCAGCGCTCTGACAGGCCTTAACCGGGTATCCAAGACCGGTGACGGTGTGTGGTCTACACCAAGCGACTTGTTGGCCTCCCAGTTGAACGCGGATGTCTACGACGTTGTCATCTCTCGGCCTTTCGGGGAAGTGTACGGTGACCTGTCGTTCAGGCTGGGTGCAATGACCTCTGACTCCCCAACGTGTTCGCCGTATGCTGTTAACCCAGCTCGGTTGTACGCGGGTCAGTTGATCATTGACGCGGTGGATGAGTTGCACCCTCCTGTCTTGATTCCTAAGAAAGGGGTGTATCAGGTAGTTCCTGCCACTGCTGCGGCTGCATCAACCGTCATGGCTGAAGTCGGTGGGGGTACGACGTTGGATCCTTATGAAGTGAATGAGGCGGGTTGGGTTCGTGTACCGGCTGGGTCTAAAGTGGTGATCGGGGGTACTGTGTATCTCTTGGACCGCGAATACCCCGTCAAGGTAAGAGCCGTGGGGACGTCGTATTGCTACTTGCAACGATTCGGGACAGGCTTGCTTGCGCTGGCTTCGGATGTATTGCGAGAAGTGAGTAACAACGAAGTGATGTTCGGTACATCGGTGAACGGTGTTCTGACTGTCAACGAGTCTTACATTGTGATGAACCGCCACGTGGTCCGTTCTGGTCGCCGTGGTTCGGCTATTCCAGTGTTCGAGGACAACGGTGGATTGGGGACTAACAAGTTCTTCACCCAACGTGATGTGAGCTAAAGCGTAATAGACCCTACCCCTACTCCGGATCGCCGGAGTAGGGGTAGTAAGTCTTCAAAGTTATCCGACTGGAGGTTGTGGAACCGGCATTGGCGGACCCGATGTGTCGTCGCCGCCCTCAACACCGAGGTGACCGTGAGTATCCAGGTCAGTAAGGGCGGTCTTAACACCAGAGAGACCCTGAACGACACCAGTGCTTACCGTGTTACCGGTTTGCTTGGTATTGCCAGTGTGGTTAAGGTTACCTGTGAGGTTCACTTCGCCTTCCCAATCAGTTGTTCCGATCGCCACCTTGGCATTCTTCGCCTGGATGTTGATCTCTTCGCATTGCAGGGTAAAGACTTTGGTTTTGACGCTGACACTTTCATCCCCGTTGAACAGGATGGAGTCCGGTGCATCAATGACCACTTTCTTTTTATCCACCCCGATCAAAGTTTCTTCTCGGTTGGTGTAGATAAACTTACTGTTGAAGTCATCCATGACGATACCGCTTTTGTTACTGCCCACTGCTTCAATACGCCCATTACCGCCATCAATCTTGACTTCAAACCCAGACTTCTCGTTGTTAGCCTTGGAGGTTCGAATGGCCATGAACCCACTGCGGGTATCGGTGGTGATGGTGTAGAAGTTATCGACGTTGAACTCCGTGTTCTCATCGATGTTAGGGTTGGCTTGGAAACCCCAGACAATGGTCTCCAGTCTATGTGTCTCTCCGCTGAACCCATTAGTAGTCCAGTAGAGTGTACTTTGACCACCCACTTGGTAAAGCGACACCTGACTACCTTCACGCACATCCGGTGGAGTCAGTCGGTTAGGCTCACCGAACGAGTTCCATTGAGCCGGCCTGACGTTGCTGATCATCGTGGAGACTTTAATCGGCTCCCCGTTGGCATTGACCGCGCTTTCTTCTTTGCTCTCAACCTGCGCTACTGTGCGACCATCTGCCATGGGTGAGTTTTTCGGCATATGGACCATGATTTCTTTGGTCCCGGTCTGTTTGGTTGCAGCTACCGTTCCGACCCCCAACCAGTTAATTAAGTTCATACACGATGACCCATTGTTTAGAGAAGTATACTTTTAGAAGACCTATACCATGCTGACTAAATTGATTCTTGAGAATTACATCCCTTTGCAGAAAAACGGGATTAATTACGTTGAGCTGGACCTCGGCCACATGGTCAATCTGTTCATTGCACAGAACGGCGTAGGTAAGACCAGCATTCTGAAAGAAGTTAACCAACTCCCACCCGAAGCAGCTGATTTTGATACTGGCGGCCGGAAGTATGGTGAGTGGAAGATTGAAGGCAAACATTACATCTTTGATTCCCGCACTGGGGTCTCGGATGGTCACTCATTCAAATTGAACGGTGAAGAATTGAACAAGGGTGGAACCTTCATGGCTCAGAAAGAGCTGTGCTGGACTCACTTCAAGTTGGACCGTCCTCGTGCTAAGTTCCTGTCAGGTTTGAAAGTGTACGACCTGTTCAGCAACCTGACTCCAACCCGCCGTAAAGAGATCCTGCTGTGGCTGTATCCAAACGATACCAGTTACGCCATGAAAGTGTTCAACAAGCTCAAAATAGAACGTAACGAGCTTAAGGCTGTATTGAAGAGTCAAGTGTCTCGTTATGCGGATGAAAGCGAGAAGCTTAAACGTATTGCCGAGTGTGGGGTCGATGAGTTAGAGAGTCGCATCAAGTACATTGATGAAGACCTCCGTAAGTCGCTCCTGCTCAGGGGTTCGTTGGATGAGTACAAGATCCATCCGGGGTTGCGTCAGAAGATCGAACAGTTCGAGTACTTGTCGACCACATTGACCGTTAACAAGGTCAGTGGGTTCATCGAGTCAGAAGCAGAGCTGCTCGAAGGGATCGAGATGACCGAACGGATGATCAGTAACTACGAGGAAAATATCTCGGCCATCCAACACACCATTGGAGAGAACGCGGGTCTATTGGAAGGGGTAGAGGAATACTTGCAAGATCCTCTGCTGTTCCAGACTCAGGCTGACCAACTGGAAACAGAGATCGACAAGCTTAAGAAGTCCATCAAAGAACAAACGGTTATCCTGAGCGACCAACCGGTGTTTAATGAAGAGCAATCGGACTTCAAAGGGCTGGATCTGGTCTATGATGCTTTTGTAGCACAATTGCACTGCGTGGTCAATGCTAATGACAGCAGCATTAACGGTGCCATCTTCAAACAGATGGAAGTTCAGCTGAATAACGTGAACAACCGTATTCGTGATTTCGAAAGTAAGTTGACCTCAGCCGCTCACCAAGTAAAGCATTATAACAATGCTGAATCAGTCGAGTGCCCTGAGTGCAAACACAATTTCAAAGTAGGGGTAGACGAAAAGGATATCAGTCGAGTCAAGGCCGATATCGATAACTGGACGCTCGCCATCAGCAAGTTGGAAAAGGAACGGGACGAACTTTCAGAGAAGCTGGACAACGACCGCAGTTGGTATGAGGGGATGGTGGCTTTACACCAGTTCTGCCGTCTGCGGAGCGATGCTCCATGTCTGAGCGTATTGGTGAAAGAGTTTAACGTGGGTAAGAACGAGATCTCCCACCTCTTAAACGCGCTCAGAGCCTACAAGGTTCGTTTCGATGCCACAAAGCGAATAGAGTCCTTGCTGGAAGAAAAGAACCTCATAGAGACCCGCATAGGGCTTATGAACAGGGATAACGTTCTGGATGTTGCATCGTTCGTAGAAGGTTGGGAGCGTGAGCTGGTTAAAGATCAGAACAAACTCTCCTTCTACAACCGTCGTCTTAAAACTTTCAATGGTCGTTTAGCGATTATCCGCAACTACGGGAATGACTTAGCTAAGTTGAATGAACTAAAAGAAGAGATCTTCCAAGGTTTGTTAGATGAAGGCTACGTGAAGTTCCGTAAGCAGTTGGATGAGCGTATCAGTATTTTGACCGAAGAGAAAGAAGATAACCTAAGGGCCATCATCACCAGCCGTTCTTTGTCGGCTGTAGTTGATTCCATTCACGACGAGGTTCTCCGCCTGCGTAAGCGGATGACTATCGTTGAAACGTGGATGGATAAACTGTGCCCCAATAAAGGATTCATTGGGAAACTGTTGACGGACTTTATTAAGACCTTTTGCGGTAATGCTAACGCGATGATTCAAGAAGTTTGGAACACACCACTTTATGTGAAGCCCTGCAACAAAGCGAACGGTGACTTGACGTATAAGTTTCCAGTCGTGGTCGGGGATTCCAAGCCGGTGCCAGACATGTCCGATTGCAGTTTGGGTCAGACAGGGATCATTGATTTCGCAATGCGCCTTACTGCGTTGATTTACCATGGGTACTTCCCGTTGATCATGGACGAAGTGGGGACCAACTTGGATGAAGTTAAGCGGACTCGGTTCTTTAACTTTGTTCGCGAGCTGGCTCAGAAGAAAGACCCACGTCAGATCTTTTGTGTCAGTCACTATCTTTCTAGTTTTGGCGTGTTTTCGAAACCGAACGTGGTCGCCATGAAGCATGATGGCTTGACTCTGCCGGCAGAACCTAATCGGAACCACACCATAAATTAATAAACCTACATTATCTACAGGACCTAAGAAAATGGGACCCCAACAAATTCATCAAGCTGCAATGGCGCAGAACGGAGGGCTGACAATTATCGGCCCTAATGCGGGACCCGCGGCTGGGCAAGTGATGCTCAGCTTCAACCGCAACCAAGGCAATGAACTCACCGCCATTATCGCCTTCGGTGGCTCCAACCAAGCGTTGGTCACCTTTGACGCCTATGGCACTGCACCGGTCAGCTACTCGTTGTATAACCCTGCTCCTAACTCGTTTATCGAGCAGTCAGTACAGAACATTGTACAACAACTAAGTGGGTATATTCCACAATTGTAGAGAGAACGCTATGGACAAGGCAGCAGTGATTGAACGTTACCGGACTTTGTTGAATGAACTCAACGAGCCCGCTCACAGCGTAGTGCTTTCATCGAGCAGTGCGCTGGTGCTTTTGGGTGTTCGTATGACAACTGAAGAGTTGGATGCGGATGTTCCCGAAGGCGTCTTCAAGATGTTTGAAAGGAGTGGGCGGTTCCCAGTACTGGAAGCGGCCGAGGGCGATAGCAAACACCTCAAGTTCGATGCCGACGTTGAACTCAACGTTTTGGACACCGATCGTGGGGTTGTTTGTTTGGGTGGGGTATGGTCGTACAGTCCGAGCGAACTGTTGGCACAGAAACGTTATCTGTCCAAGTTCCCGGAACGCAGTGAAGGTAAACGTGCTGCTGATTTGTTGGACATCGTCGCTTTGGAAACATTAATTAAAGAACGGAGCTTAACCGCTCGAGCATTGGCGTAGACCGTATGACACTTAACACAGAAACATTGATTGCAGCACTGGGCATGGTAGGGATCCGTGAGAACATCCCCGAGACGGCTTTTGTCATCGGGGGTTCTTCGGCGCTGGTGGTACAAGGATTACGTGAATCGTGTGACGTGCTGTCGGTGTGGGTAGACCGGGAGTACTTCGAACGGCTGTGTGAAACACATCAGGTTACCAATCATCCGATGACGGACACGTTGGTAACCCTCGAACTGGAACGTTGCGGTGGGAACGCATCCATTCAGGTTGAGGTTCGTGAACGTAACCTTTATTACGGTACCGTACGGTTGGAGAATCTGATCACCGTCTTCGATGATCTGACACTCACCATCCAGAAACGGTCCGAGCATACGAAGTTGAAAGAAAGTTCTGCCTCTCCGGAAGAGGTTCAGCTGGCGATCCGCGACATTCAAGTACTGAATGCGCGTTTGGCTGAAAAGAACAAGGTGAAGGAAGTCGCCTAAAGAGGTGTCAGGGGGAAACCCCTGACCCTTACCTTTATAGTGCATTGGAGAAATTTCATGGCTAAGAATTCGCCTAATGAACGCATGAGGTTCCTCGACGAGGCCCTGCGGCGTCATGACTGGCTGTATCACGTTGAAGAAGCTCCGGAACTCGAGAACGACAAATACGACGAACTCGAACGGGAATTCCGTGGGCTGTGTGACCAGTATCCGGAACTGGCTGTTCAATTCGAAAGTCACAACAAAGTAGTCCCGATTAACCTGCCGTCTGACGGTCCGCTGGAGGTCATCCGGTTCATTGAGCCGATGCTCAGCGCCAAGAAGGTTAACAGTCTGGACGATCTGGCCAAGTTCATCAGTAAGTTGC
>Ga0247819_10000428_pt1 | contig 25427 bp, 31 predicted proteins | sample 13C_Xylose_Day6_FD_193428 | JGI IMG/M metagenome (GOLD analysis project Ga0247819, IMG submission 193428) | Soil microbial communities from agricultural site in Penn Yan, New York, United States - 13C_Xylose_Day6 | ecosystem: Environmental > Terrestrial > Soil > Agricultural land | place: USA...
GCACGGCGTCGGCTCGCCGCACACCTGGCACAGCAGCTCGGCCATAGCGAGGGACTGCCGGCCGGGGTGCACGAGCCCGCGCCGCGGCTCGCCGACGCCGTGCCGGTCGAGGCGCCGCAGCCGCAGCACCCCGCGATCGTCGCGATCCGAGGCGACCTCGTCGACGTAGCCAATCCCGCCGAGCAGCCGCTGCACGACGACAAGGTCGGCGATCAGTTCGCTCGACCAGGACGCGACGAACGGCACGGCCGAGGGGCGTCGTCGGCAGCTCTTGTGCATGACTGCCGGTGGCAGCCTGCGGCCGAGGTCGTCGCGGCGCGCGAGCTGCTTGACCGGCTGCCCGGCCTCGATCGGCTGCTCGCAGATGGTGCAGTTCACGGTGCGGTCACCTTCCGCAGCTCGATCACCGTGCGGGCGAGTTCGGCGACGTTCAGCGCCCCGGCGAGCCCGCTGCGGTTCTGGAACGCGCGGGCGTCGTCGGCTCTGTCGACCGCGTTGACGAGGGCGTACCAATCGCGCGAGCGCACCTCGCGGTTCTCTGCCATGGCGGCCGCGGTCACCGACAGCCGGTCGATCTCTTCCCGCAGCAGCTTGTCGATCTCGACGAGGCGCTCGGGCGTGGGCTGCTCGCGTGAGGCGTCGAACGCGTCCTCGATCAGCGCCGGGATCGGGTCGTCGGTCTGCTGCTCGGCAGGCGGGGCGGCGGTCACCGGGCGGTGTCCATGTGTGCGGCGGCGAGCGCCGCGGCGTACGCCTCGTGCAGCAGATCGGCGTCGGTGAGCGGCCCGTTTTCCTGCGGCGAGACAATCCACGAGTGCCCTTGCTGTGTCCGCGGGGCGACCGTCGCGGGATGCGGCACGGCGACGAGGGCGCCCTCGGCGAGCACCTCGGCGTCGGGCAGGTGCCACTCGGCGGCCGAGCCGACGGGCACGAGCACCTCGACGCCGTCGGGGGTGTGCTGGGCCGGCCCCACGGGCGTACCTGCATGCCGCATGGTCTGCACGGTCTTCCAGCCGAGTGCGCGTGGCAGGCGGACGACGTCCCACGCCGTGCCGACGGTCACCTCGACGAGTTCGCCCTGATCCCACGCCGCGAGGGCGCCTGTCACGCTCGCGTCGGTCTTCCGGAGCCAGTCGAGCGCGGTGAACCCGTCGAACCCGCTGGCCACGAGTCGAGCGGCGCCGATGCGGTCGCGCGGTTCGCCGGTCACCGGACTGCCTCCGGGCGGGCTGTCGTCTGTTCGGGGACGGGCACCAGGACGACGCGCAGGTGCGCGAACAGCGCCTCGACCTCGCCGCGAGACAGCACGAGGTCGGGGTAATCCTGCACCTCGTCGAGGGCGTACAGGGTGAGCGGTACGCGAACCTCGCCCGTGCGGCTGTCGCAGATGGGCTGCACGCCGCGGCGCAGGGATGCGTGTAAGCGGGATGACATCGGGACCCCCGGTCGGTAGTCGCGGAGTCACGTACCGTAGACCGACTACCGACCGGTAACGGGGACAGATTGTCCCCCTGTCCCAACCTGTCCCACTGGTCAGACCGCCGTCGGAACCCCGATCGCCTCGGCGAGTCGGCTCGCGTCGGCCCGCATCGCGCGCGGGGCGTGCCGCCACAGATCGGCGGCGACCGACCGCGCCGACGGCGTGTACGCGACGGTTTCGGCGCCGATCTCGTACGCCATGCGCATCACGTGCAGCGCTGCCGTGCGGTCGCCTCGCTGCAGGTGTCCGCGGGCGACCTCGACCCACAGCCGGGCCCGGCGCTCGCGCGACGGCATCACGTCGGGGTCGATGTCGTCGGCGAGCCCGATCGCCCGCTGCGCCTTGCGCAAGTCGGTCGCCACGCTCACGGCGTGAAAGTCGACATTGGCGCGGCCGAACACCGTGCTCGGGTGCACGTAGCTCGCAGGCAGGCTCTTCGCGACCTGGTCGCCCTTGTCCCAGTACCGCCATGCGTCGCCCTCGCGGCCGTCGCGGGCGACCGTGACCGCGGCGTGTAGCTGCAGCGCGCCGTACACGCCCCGCCAGTCGTCCGGGGCGCCGTCGAGGTGCGGGCGAATCAGGTCGGCCGCCTCGACGACGACCCGCAGCGCTTCCTCGGGGTAGCTCGTCTCACGCAGGATGTTGCCGAGGTTCCACGCGGCGGCCGCGATCGCGTCGGGCCGGTCCGCTTCCTGCGCCGCGGTGAGCGCGCGATCGGCGACGACCCATGCGAGTTCGGCCGGGGCGACGTACGCCGTCGCCTGCCCGGTGAGGCGGTAGACGTCCGACAGGGCGACGAGGGCGGCGCGGCGCTGCTCGCCGTCGAGGGAGCGCACCGCGGCCTCGCCGTCGCGGATCAAGTCAGGCAGCAGCGCGCCGACCTCGGACCGGTTGTGTTCCGAGGTGTGCCACAGTGCCCACGACTGATCGACGCGCCCCTGCAGCACGGCCGGGTCGGCGGGCCGGCCGCCCGTCGGCGCGGTGAGGGTGAGTGACAGCGGACGGTTCATCACGGCTGCCCACACGTCCGGCAGTCCGGGGTGCGAGAGCCGACCGGTCGGTACCGGCTGCGCCGGGCCGTCGGTGAGCCCGGTGATCGCGGACAGATCGGAGAGTTGCAGCGCCGCGCCGAGGCGCACGAGCAGTGTGTGAGAGCGCAGTTCACGCTCGCCGAGTTCGATCTTCTTGAGCCAGTCGACGCCGCGGCCGCACATCTGCGCGAGCGCCTCACGGCTGAGACCGCGGGATTCCCGCAGCATACGGATGCGTTCACCTGGTGACAGTTCGCCGGACGGGTCCATGCCGCTCCTTCACGAGCCGGTGCCGTATGGCCAGAGTACGGGCGGAGTCAACGGCTCCAGGAACGACGAAAGCGCCCCTGCCCGGCCGTGAGGCCAGACAGGGGCGCAGTGTTCATGCGATGCGGCGGCGCTCGGCGGGCAGCCCGAGCAGCGCCGACGACGGCGACGGATCGCTCGGCTGCGGGGCGCCGTCGCGCCGGCAGACGAGTGCGTCGGGATCCCACGCGGGCGCCTGCAGGCTGTACCCGTCGGGGCACGTCTGCCCGTCGGCGCCGTCCGCTCCGTTGCGGCCGTCCGTACCTGCGGCTCCGGGCGGACCGGCCGGGCCCGTCGGGCCAACCGGTCCGGGCGGACCGGTCACCGTGGCGCCGGGCTCGCCCTGCGCACCGGACGGTCCGGGCGACGGCGTGATCGTGGGGGCGTCCTTGCCCGCCTCGCCCTGCGGCCCGCGGGGACCGGCCGGACCGGGTATCGGTACCGGCACCTCGGCCCGCGCGGGCAAGTCGTCGACGGCCCGCGACGGATCCGGCGCGGCCGGCGTCTTGCCGTCGGCCTTGATCTGCTCGCGCAGTACGCGGACGTCGCCGGCGAGGACCGAGACAGCGTCGCCGCGTAGGTTCGCCTCGTCGGCGAGTGCGTCGGCCCGGCGCGCCTCGGCGTCGATCCGCAGCCACACGAGGACGACGGCCCCCGACAGTACGAGCAGCACGGCGGCGACCGCGAGCGACCGCCACCGCTGCGCGAGGATCGGCTGAGCATGTCGACGGCGCATCACGTGGGCTGTCCTCCGAGTTCGACGATCCGATCGCGCAGCCGGCTGTTCTCAGTCGTGAGCGCCGTGATCTGCCCCTGCAACGCCGCCTTGTCCGCTCGCTCACTGGCGAGTTCGGCGTACGCCGCGGCGAGGCGCACCTCGTTCTCGGCGAGCTGCGCCCGCACCTTGTCGCGCTCCTCCTGCAAGTTGTCGACGAGTGTCGAGTACCCGCCGAGCACGGCGCCGGACTGCGAGGCACGGTTCGCGCCTCGCTGCCCGACGATCGCAGCCGCAGCCGCTGCGAGCCCGACGACGATGGTTCCGACGGCGCCGAGCGTCGCAGCGTCCACGCGAGTCCTCCGGGTGTGCATGGGGGTGAGGTCGCGGCCGTAAGGCCGGTATCACCCGCTGGTCGAGTCGCCGCCGAGGTACCGCGCGCCGTCGACCGGTTCGAGCGCCTCGAACTTGGGATAAGCCGGCGGCCGCGCCCATCCGAGGAACACACCCGCGAGGTTCTGCAGGAACGTGCCCGACAGCCGCTCGCCGAGCAGTTCGAGCAGCCTGAACACGAGGTAGTACGCGATGCCGGCCGCGACGGTCACGGCGGCCGTGACGGTGGTCGAGTCGATGTCGAACCCGGCGCGTGCGACCAGGGCGAGCAGCAGCCCGACGAGGTACGGCACGGCGGTTCTCATGAACGAGACGAACAGACCAGTAGACATAGCGGATCCGTTTCTGACGATCGAATGTTGACTATCAGTAACTGGATCGGGTGGAGCTCCACCCGATCCAGTTACTGTGTGTGCTACTTCGGGGAGTTGAGGTCAGGCGACGACGGTGAGCCCGTGCGCCCGCGCGAGTCGGCCGAGCGACGTCGCGCCGGGGATGCCGTCGGCGTCGTCCCCGGTGAACCCGTAGCGCTTCTGCAGCAGCGCGTACGCGCTGAGCGTCGCCGTCCCGGCGTGCCCGTCGGCGTACCGCTTCGCGAGCAGTCCCTCGGACACGAGGGCGTCCTCGACGAACTCGACGGCGGCGTACGAGACCGGCGTACCGCTCTTGGGCGGGTCGGCCCGGAACGCCTTGACCAGCTTGGACAGGCTCACGACCTTCGCGGCCGCGGCCGTGCCCGCGGGCAGCTTGAGCGTCTTCCCCGCGGTGAGCTTGTTGACGTCCTTGATCCCGTTCAGGTCGGCGAGGATCTTGACGGTCGTCCCGTGCGCGGCGGCGATCTCGCTGAGCGTGTCGCCGGCCTTGACGGTGTACGTCGTCGACGACCCTGAGCTGCTGCTCGCCGCCTTGTACTTGGGACGGCCGTACCCCGCGATTTCCGCCTCGCCGCGCACCCTGCGCGCGCACACGTTCGCCGTGTTGCCCTCGATCGTGTACACGAGGCTGCCAGCGACTGAGGTCACGATGCCGACGTGATCGATTCGGGCGATCTCGTCCGTGCCCGACCAGTCGAAGAACACGATGTCGCCACGCTTGATCCCCTTCGCACCGACGTGCCACTGACCCGCCGCCTTGAAGCGGGCCGCGTGCGCCACGGTGTACGCGTAGTCAGTACCGAAGCACACCGCCTCGTACTCGTCCGCCTCGACGGCGGCGCGGGTGATCGTGGCGTCGCACCAGGGGAAGTTGTAGGCGTACGCGGCGCCGTTGCGCTCGCGGTACCACGCCTGTATCGCGTTCGGCTCGCCGGTACCGATCCAGCGCTCGACCGCCTTGATCATGCTGTCGACGCTCATGCGGACGCGCCCCCCTTCGCGGTGTCGCCCTCGGCGGCCGCGTCCTGGTCGACGTCCTCGGCGGGCTCGGCCGCCTCGTCGGCGCCGTCCGGGGCGGAGTAGAACCCGGCCATGTCCGCCGGGCCATGCACCTCGGCGAGCAGCTCGGCCTCGCCGTCGACCGTCGGGCCGTTGCCCGTGCGCACGAGGTGCGCCGCCTGAGCTTCCTGATCGCCGAGCCGCTCGGGGATCGGCCGTTCCGTGTCACCCATGGGTGAGCCTTTCTGTGGGCATGACGAACGCCCCGGCCATGTCGGCTCGGGGCGTGGGAGTTGCGGCAGTCGAACTGCCCGTATCAGTGGCTGTGCGGTATCTGCAGCGCGCGCCAGATCGTTTCGTTGGGGTATCCGGCGTACGCGCCGCCCGGCGATCCCTGCGTCGTATGCCACGCGCCCCACGCCGTGAGGTCGGCCGAGCCGATGTCGTTGGTCGGGGTGTAGCTGCCGGCGCCGACTGCGACGAGGCGGTTCGCGGCGGCGAGCACGAGCGGGGACGTGCGGCCGACCCGGAACCAGTCCTGTCCGGGGTACGGGGCGTACGCCGCGGCGGTGCCCGACGAGGTCTTGATCAGGCTGCTGTCGTCGACCCATCCGGGGTCGGCCGTGACCATCGGCGAGGCGTATTTCGGGTACCCGTAGCCGTACACGTTGGCGTCAGACCGGTTGCGCTCGCGCAGGTATACGCCGTCGCCCTCGGATGATCCGGTGTTGTTGCTGTTGAACTCGATCGTCCAGATCTTCGCGGCGTCGTACTTCCAGACGAGCCCGGTGTGATCCTGCCCCGAGGTGCCGATCATCACCTGCGAGCCGACGGCGGGATACCACGACCAGCGCGACCACGACTGATAGGTCGTGACGGCGACGTCGCAGGCCGGGGTCTGCGGCATGATCGTGATGTCACCAGCCCGGTACGCGAGCCACAGCAGACCGATCACGCACCACGACTGCCCCTGATAGGAAGCCATCCCGGGCGTCTCGGCCGCGTACTTGTTGATGTTCGTCCACGTGCCAGAGACGCTGTTCTCTTGGTACTTGATCGCGGCCTCTTGCTTGCCGAGTTCGATCAAGGTCTGCGGCGCGATCGCGGCGACCATGGAGCCTCCCTAGGACGGGTCGAGGATGCGCCAACCGACCGTGCTCGTGTCGGTAGCCGAAGTGGACTTGATCACGAACGAGGTGCCCGCGGTGCGGGCGTTGACGTAGACCGAGCCGACGGTGCCGCCGGGCGTCTGGATAGTGAGCTGCACGACGCTGCTCGCGGCGATCGCCGTCGTGTTCACGGTGACCGTGCCGGCTGCCATGACCGCGGTTCCCATACGCGCGGCGGTGCCGCCGCTCGGTACGACCGTCTTGCCCGCGATGACGAGGGCGCCGTCGCCTGCGTCGAGGCGGTTGACCGTGCCGTTCAGTGTGTTCGCCTTGACGGCGGTCAGACCGAGCACGGTCGCGATCGTGCCCGTGTCGGTGCGCAGGCACGCGGTCGCCGCGGCCACGGGCAGCACCTCGGTGACGCCGACCAGGACGACGCCCGTCGCCGAGTTCGTGACCCACACCGACGTGCCGTCGGACGCCTCCGAGACGAACCCGTTGACGGTGATCCCCTTGCCGCCGTACACGATCAGGCCGGTCGTGCACTGCTCGGCGCCGCAGCTCGTGAGGGTGACGGACGTGCAGGTGTCCAGCCGGTACCCGGACGGCGAACCCTGCGCTGCGCACCCGACGAGGGTTGTGTACGACATGGCGTCGAGCCAGAACCCGGCCGTGACGTTGCCCTCGGCCGAGCAGCCGATCAGCGTCGTTGACGCGCCGCCGAGGACCGTGTCTTGTGGCGCCCGCAGGTGGAACCCGATGCCGCCGCAGTTGCGTACCCGAACGCGCTGCAGCACGCTGCCGGACAGCTCGTGACAGAACACGCCGTCGCCGCCGAACGACTGAATCAGCAGATCGCGCAGGGTGATCCCCGCGGCCGCCGGCGCCGAGAACCTCGTGAACCTCACGCCCGAGCCGAACCCGCGGCCGGGCCCGGACAACTGCAGTCCCTGCAGCGTGACGCCGCTGATGTCGGTTCCGGTGATGCAGTCGTTGTTCTGATTCGTCGACTGCAGGATCGACACGCGGTCGCCCGCCCCGAGCGCGTTCACGCCGCTCGCCCACGTGATCGCGGAACTCAGCAGATAGCGCCCCGGCGGGACGTACACCGTGCCGCCGCCGGCCGCACTCGCGGCGTTGACCGCGAGCTGCACGGCGGACGTGTCGTCGGCGACGCCGTCGCCCACGGCGCCGAAGTCGAGGATGTTGAACCAGTCACGCACCGACGAGTCACTCTCGACGGCACCCTCGACGACGCTGTGCGCCTCCATCCACGCTCGCGACGTCCCCCCGGCGTCGGCCCACATGCCGGTGACGCCGTCCGGTCCGAAGAACGTCGGCAGCGCCCCGTATTGGTCGGCGGTCACCTGCGTCACCGGCTGTGCGCCGGCATCCTGCAGATCGGTGTACTGCGTGCCGCCGGACGCCGCAGACCAGAACGTGACGACGGCGTACGCCGAGACGCCCCACACACCGTCGTTCGGCTGCACGACGAAGTCGCCGATTCCCGCGCCGTACTCGTACCGGGCCACGCGTCACCACCTGATGTAAGTCATGGTCAGAAACAGGGAGTTGTTCACGGGTACCGTTTCGGACACGGCTCGCACCCATATGCCGCCGTCGGTCCGCACCTCGACACGCGCCGCGTGCCCCCCGCTGAACTGCGCGCCAAAGAAGTGGTTGAGGGTGAGCGGCCGCAGGGCCGTCGGGACCGTGGCGACGAGGGACCCGTCGGCGTCCGTGACACTCAGCGCGCTGCCGATCCTCTTCTTCGCGATGCGCAGCGTCACCACACCGGACAGCATGCGTCCGACGCTTGAGCCGTTCGCCGTCCACGTGTCATATCCGGCGCCGAGCGCGACGTCGCCGGATGCCTGATAGACGATCGCCCACTCGCTACCCGTCCACACGCGCAGGGTGTCGGTGTCGGTCTCGAACGCATGCTCGCCCGGCTGCGGGGCGAGCGGCAGCGTCGTCGAGGTGCACGGTCGGGTGCGGGTGCCGATGTACTGCTCGCCGCGCGTCACGGTCACGCTGCCCGCCGAGGGGGGAACCCTCACGGTGGCGAGCGGGATCTCGTACACGCCGGTGTCGCCGGTGTCTTGGGTGAGGCCGGGCGCCCACGACACGATGGGCGGTCCCGTCTTGACGACGGCCCGAACGGTCCAGGCAGCCCGGTCCAGCCGCAGCACGACACGGTCGACCCGTGTCGTCCCGCTTGCGTTGGCGGCGATCGCAAGGTTCACGGCTACCGTGCCGGACGTCCACGCGTGCCCGCGCACCGACGCATAGACACCGGGCCGGACGTCCACCGACAGACCGGCGCCGGCAGCCACGACGGCCGTGTCGCCGGGCTCGCCGTACACCCCGTCGTCGGAGAACCGGGCGGCGATCTTCTCGTACTCGGTGTCAGTGACGGCGCGGGCATTGTGAGCCGGGCTCGGCCACGAGTCCTGTGCCACGCGGGCACCTCCTTATCGGGTTTCGAGCCGGCCGAGGCGGCGGCCGAGCGTGCGCAGCGCCTTGACGGTCGCGGGGTCGGTGGTCGATTCCGGCGAGCCGACCAGCGTCGTCACGTACTCGCCTGTGCTGGGGGTCGCCTGCAGGTGGATGGAGCGCACGAGGTCGACGACCTCGACGCCGTACGGGAGCGCGACCGTGACCCGGTCGCCGAGATCGAAATCGCGGCCCGCCTTGAGATCGGGGGTGTCTACCGTCACCGTGGCGAGTTCGACCGGGGCGGCGCCCGCCGCGATCTCTTCCGTCCCGGCCTGCGTCAGCTCGCCGTTCGTGTCGGTGTCGGCCGAGCCGTCGACGTACTTCTCGACGCGCCACCAGGTGGCGGCCGCCGCGGCGTCGGCTGCCTGCACGTAGGTCCGGCCCGACGTGCCGGACGCCGGTTCGGTCCCGGCGATCAGCGCGTGCGTGACCGTCGGCGCCGACTGTTTCGCCTGCACCGAGCGCAGGTTGCCGATCCCGATACTGAAGCGGGCGACCGCGGTCCGGTCGGCGGGCGCGTAGCAGCCGAACACGATCTGCGTCGACGTCTGCCTGCACCGGAACCCGATCGCGCCGCCCGCGACTGCGACCCGCCTGCAGACGTCGAGCAGCGGCTCGAACCTCGTCTTGACCGTCGTCGAGGTGCCGGCGCCGGCGACGCTGTCGAGCGCGAAGTTCGGGATGCGGCGCTCGGTGCGGGCGGCCGGACCGCAGTTCTCGTTCACGATCGACCGAATGATCGTCTCGGCGTTCGTGCTCGTGATCTGCCGGTACGTGTTGGCGAGCTGCGCCGTCCACGCGCTCGCCGGGGTCGGCCATGTGATGTACCCGGCCACGAGGGCGAGATCGTCGGAGAAACTCACGGTGACCTTGCCCCACCCCGGCTGTTCGGTGACCGACCACGAGAAATCCGCGGGGATCTCCAGCGGGCCGGCCATCCACACCGTGCCGTCGCGGATCACCACGAGCCGATTACCGGGCTGCAGTTGCGCCATGACGTCCGGCCGGGCGGGCACGTCGAACGAGCCCGAGCCGGGTTCGTTGAACTTCTTCGTGCAGTCAAGGCTCGTCCACCCGTCGATCGGGTCGCCCTGTACGACGAGGTTCCGGTCGGTGATCAAGAGCTGCACGGCCACCGGCCGCCCCCCTTCACGCTGTCTCGAAACGAGGGTTGAACCGCAGGTCGACGGCGCTGCCCGGTCCCGAGCCGTCCAACTGGAACGACACCGAGTTCCGGCCGGGGGCGAGCCCCCACAGAACGGCGCTCGGCCAGTCCAGCGCGCCAGTCCAGTTGGCTCCGTCCTGGTAGCGCACCGAGGGCGGGTCGGTGGAGATCGTCACCTGTTGCCCGGCGAGCAGGTTGCCGTGCCCAACCGCCGTCGGGTCGACCGAGAACGACTCGCCCGTGCCGTCGTGCGTGAACGTGATCAGCGACGCCGGCCCGGTGACGGTCCATGTCGGCCACACGATCACGTCGCCGGGATTCTCGACCTCGGTCTCGCCGAGCACCTGCGACGACGAGACCGTCGGATAGGGGGTGAAGAACGATCCGAGGCTGCCGGCCGCGCGGTGCACGGCGACCTCGACCGGGTCGCGCCAGTACGGATCCTCACACCACAGCGTGATCGCGGCGGCGTCGGACACGATGCCGTACCCCTTCGCGCCCCGACCCTCGAACCCTTGCTCGTAGTAGACCGCGATGCGCCGCCGCGTGCCGTCCGGCCGGGAGATCTCCAGCCACCCCGGACCCTCCCGCAGCGTCCGCGTGAACGCCGTTGCGAGCTGCCGCCACCGGGTGACGAACTGCATGTGATCGTCGCCGTGGACGTACAGCGGCCACACGATCGCCCGCGGCTGCGGCTGGACGTACCGCAGCCGCGCCCCGCCTCGCGGATGCGGGTCGCTCGTCAGCTCGTACGGCGTCGCGCCGAGCCCGGACACGCCGTCGGCGAGCGTGAACCATCCGGCCGTTTCGTCCGTGAGCTGCCACACCGTCCCGGCCGGGTCGGTGTACGTGGCGGTCGCGAACCCGATCTCGGGCAGGGGTACCGGTGTGCCACCGCCCCCGCCCGTGTCGGGCGGGGTGATGACCGGTGCGGTGATCAGGGGCATCTAGCGTGGCCTCCCCACCCGAGCGAGCGCATCCTGCCGCCGCTGCAGCAGCTCAAGATCACGAACTGTCATGTCGAGCGTGCGCGGAAATACGTTGTACGTCGTCCCGCTGGACTGCACCGCCTGCCCGCCGCCGGACGACAGCGCCGCCCGCACCGCCGAGGCGCCCGGTACCGGCTGCTGCAGGTTCCGGGCCATGCTGCGCACCACAGCGGCGCCGACCGCAGCGATCGACGAGTCGCTGTCGAGCACGGTCTGCCCGCCGCCGAACTGCAGCAGCTCGGGCCCCCGTTCGCCCACCCACGCGACCTCGCCCGGCCGAGGCCGGCCGCCGTTGGCGTACCCGCCGGGGCGGTTGTACGCCGAGGCGAGCGAGCCGTACCTCGACAACGCGTACCGCATCGAGGCGTACACGTTGGCGAGCGGATCCCACACCCCGCGCCCGCGCATGCTGCCCGCGTACGCGTTGAACGTCGGGTCGATGACCTGCATCAACCCCTTGGACGGTGTCCCGTTCTTGGCGTTGATGTCCCAATTGTTGATGGCGCGCGGGTTGCCGCCGCTCTCTTGGTTCATCCGGCGCAGCACGGTCGGCAGCAGACTCGCCGGCTGCCCGACGAGCTTGAGCGCCTGCAGCACGACGTTCGACCAGCGCTTGACGCCCGATCCGCCGATGTCTCCCGACGAGCCGCCGAACATGCTCGTCGCCGACTTGACGATCTTGTCTTTCAGGCTGGACAGCATCTTGAGCGGGACTTTCCCGATCATCTGCGCGAACTTGCTCTGCCCGACCTGTGCGATCTTGTCGCGGACGAACTTGGTCGCCTTGTCCCACAGTCGGCCGGGGTCGGCGAGGAAATCGACGCCGTCCATCACGGCGCCGCCGATCTTCTTCGCCTTGTCGCCGAGCCATCCCGCGACGTCGCCCACGATGCCGCCGCCGGCGAATCGCTGTACCGGCAGCTCGCCGTGTTCGTTGATGTACTGCAGGGTCCCGAACCCGACCTTGCGGGCGCTGCTGCGCTTGACGACGAACTCGTCGGCCATCATCAGCGCCGGGATCGAGTCCTTGCCCGGCGTGCCGCCGCGCGTGCGGCCGCCCTCGGCGAACTTCGGCGCGGCCGGCAGCTTGCCGAGCCCGACGAACCCGGCCACGCCGTCCCAGACCTTTTTGATCCCGTTCGTGTACACCGTGTTCACCACGAAAGCCACGGGCTTCCGGGTGGCCTCGCGCACCTTGTCGAACGCCGTGCCGATCGCTTTCTGCGCGGTGTCGAACGCGCCCGCGAACAGCCCGACCGCAGTCTTTCCGGCATCGAACGCAGGCTTGAGCCCGTGCGTCCACATCCACGATGCGGCCGACCCGATCCCGTCGAACGCAGGCTTGATCGCGGTCTTCCACAGCCACGTTCCCGCCGCGCCGACCGCCTGCAGACCGGCCTTGACGTACCCGAAATAGATCTTGACCCCGGTCCACCACCATGAGGCGACCGTCACGATCCCTTGGAACGCCGGGGCGATCGCGTTGCGCCACAGCCACGTAGCGGCGGCGCCGAGTGCCGACAGCCCGGCCTTGACGAGCCCGAAATACAGCTTGACCCCGGTCCACCACCACGAGGCGAGCGAGACGATCCCGCGGAACGCCGGGCCGATCGCCACGTTCCACAGCCATCCGGCGATCGCGCCGAGCGCCTTGAAAGCGAGCACGAGCGGCGCGATCACGATCACGGCGAGGACGGTGAACAGCACCTTGCCCGCGGTCGCGATCGCCGAGAACGTCGGCGACAGCACGGTCGACCACAGCCACACTGCGGCCGAGCCGATCGCCTGCAACCCGATCTTGAGGTACTCGAATCCCGGCTTGAGCGCCGAGTTCCACAGCACATCCCAACCGGCCTTGATGCCGGCCCACGTCGCCTGTACCGCCTCGCGGAACCAGCCGACCTTTTGGTACGCGACGACGGCGGCCGCGACGAGCGCGAGGATCCCGACGACGATCAATCCGATCGGGTTCGCGCTCATCACGGCATTGAGCACGCCCTGCGCGACCGCCCACCCGCGCGTGACGGCGGTCGTCACGGCGATGATGCCGCGGTACACCGTGAACGCGGCGGTCATGCCCCATGTGGCGATCGTCGAGACGCCCGCCACGGCGGCGACACCGCCGAGCGCGACGCCGAGCGGGATGAGCCATGCGCCGTACTCGCGCACCCACTGCACGCCGCCCGCGAACGCCTCGCCGACGCCCTTCGCGGCGGGAACGAGGACGTCGACCAGGGCGCCGCCGACGACCTGCGCCGCCGGAAGGACGTACTTGTTCAGGAACCCGCCGAACGACTTGAGGGCGGGCAGCGCGTACCGGTCCGCGACGTTGGCGAGTCCCTGCAGCGCCCGGCGCTTGAATACCTCGATCGGCTGCATCGCTGTGTTGTGCAGCGTCTTGCCCATCTTGTCGGCCGCGCCGCCGACCTTGCCGAGGCCGGCCGCCGCCGTCGAGGGGTCCATCGCGAGGAGACTCGCCCCGAGATCCTCGGCCTGCGTACCGAACAGTTGAACGGCGATCTGCGACTGCAGGACCGGATCCTTGATCCCGCGTAGCCGGTCGAGGGTGAGGTCGAGAACACCGTTCGCGGCCTTGCCACCCTTGGCGAACTTACTCGCCATGTCGTCGGCGTTGAGGCCGAGCGCCTGCCAGCCGGCGGCGGTCGTCTTGCTGCCGTCGACGGCGCGAATGCTGAATTCCTTGATCGCGTCGGCGGCGACGTCGCCGTCGCGGGCGCCCGCCTGCAGCGCCTGATTGATCAGACCGATCGCGGTAGCGCCGTCGAGCCCGGCCTTACGCCACTGCGTCGAGTACTCGTTGACCGTGTCGATCAGGTCGCCCGCTTTGTCGGCGCCCGACTGGAATCCGGCCGTGAGCAGATCGAACCCGGCCTTGCCGTCCTTGACGATTCCGGTGCGGATGAGCTGCCCGACGGCTTTCGTCGAGTCGGCGACGTCGGCGTCGAACGTCTCGGCGAGGTTCAACGCCGCTTTGGACAGCCCGACAAGTTCCTTCTTCGGGCCGTTGATCGAGGCGACGCCGTTCTGCTGCAGCGCCTTGAGCGAGTCGTTTACCTGGTCGATCGACTCGCCGTACCCCTTGGCGTAGACCGAGCCCGCGACCTTGCCCGCGCGCGCCGACTCCTTCTCGGTGAGCCCGAGCTGCGCGCCAAGCTTCGCGTTGCTCTTGTCCTGCTCGACCGCCTCGGCGAACCCGGCGGCGAACAGTGCGCCGCCCACGGCGGCGACACCGGCGACGCCCGTTTTCAGCTTGCTGCCGAGCCCGCCGAGGAACCCCTGCCCGGCGTCCTGCCCGGCGCTCGTGCCGACCCGCGCCGACTCGCCGCTGATCTGCTGATTGAGCAGCCGGCCGAACCCGCGTGCCTCGGGCACGACGGACACGTACCCGACGCCGACCTCGACCGGCATGCGTCATTCCCCCTTGGTCTGCGCGAGGATGTGCTCGTACGCCGCTTTCGCGCGCGCCCTGTCCTGCTCGCCCTGCGCCTCGTCGGGCACCGGGTCGCCCGGCCGCCATGACGGCTTGGGCCACGGCAGCGGAGCGCCGCTCTTCTTCGGGTCCCGGTTGGCGTTGACGAACGCCGTCAGCAGCAGCGCGAGCAGATCGCGGGTGTCGGCGGCCGAGTAGTCGATCTGCTGCCACGCGTGCCCGTTCACTGCTCGGGCGGTCGCCCCGTCGGGTGGCAGGTGCTCGACCAGGACGCGCAGCATCCGCAGCGTGATCTCGCCTCGCCAGTACGCCGCGAGCGGCCCGCCCGGACCGTAACCGGGGTAGTGGTGGGCGAGGTCCGCCTCGACGGCCTCGGGCTCGTCGCCGAGGACGTCGAGGACGGTGTACGAGTAGGTGTCGACGACGTCGTCGCCGTCGCCTACCCCTTCGTAGGGCGCACCTTGCTGACCTTGTCCTGCGCCTCGTTACGGATGCCGACGTACAGCAGCATCACCGAGTTGACGTCGCCGCCGGCCGCGATGAACTCGTCGTACTGGTCGCCGAGCAGAATGCGGGCGCCGGCCTCGTCGCCCTTCGCCTCGTTCAGTTCCTGCTGCATGCTGTCGGGCGTGAAGATCGGGTGCGGGAACGAGAACACCGCGGGGGCGTCCTCGGGCCCGACCTCGAACTCGACTGCCTCGCCGCCGACCGCCTCGGCGTACGAGCGTCGCACGGTCTCCAGCCGGTACCGCTTGCCGTTCGGCTTGCTCATGGTCGTGTCTCTCTCTCGGGTGAGCTGCGGGTGAGCGTGTGAGGACGGGGGGCGGTCGGGGCTCACCCAGAACCGCCGCCCCCCGTCCGATCAGGGGGTGTTACGGAGTGGTATCGAGCGCCCGCCATCCGGGCCCGTCCACCCAGTTCCGGCACGAGGTGCCGAGCGCGCTGTCGCGGTAGGCGTTGAAGGTGACCGGCCGCTGCGTCTCGGTCGAGCGCGCCCACTGCTCGTCGTCCTTGCTCGTGAGCCGGGCGCGCGGGAAGAACCGCACGACGTAGATCTCTCCGCCGTCGTCCCCGTAGTCCAGACCGATGAACAGCAGCCGGCGGAACGGGTTCGCCGGGATCGACGCCCGGTCCCACTGCCACGCGGAACCGATCGCGGGCAGCGCGCCCGTACCCGACAGCGGCAGTCCCTCGTACAGGGCGACGGTCGCCGCGTTCGTCTCCTGCGGCGCGAACTGCGCGCTGATCACGTCCGACTCGACGTCCGAGCGGGTCGGCTCGACCGACTGCGACGAGGTGACGTCGGAGATCGACAGATCGGACGTGAACGTGATGCCGTCATCGGTGGTGTAGCCGATCGGCACGTACCCCGCGGGGATCGCCGACAGGCTGCCGTCGGACGAGCCGAACGGCGCGCTGATCGCTGCGGTCGCGTAGTCCGCGGCGAACACGGCCTGTACGAGCTGCTTGCGGATGTACTCGGTGTGCAGACCGGTCTCAAGAGGTGTGGTCATGCCGGGATTCCTCCGTGGGAAACCCCCGGCCGCCGAGCGGTCCGGGGGTGCGATGTCTGGTGACGGGTGAGCCGATCAGGGGGCGGCGAGCGCCGTACCGCGCAGCGACACCTCGACGGCGAACGAGCTGCGTTCCTGCCCGCTCACCGGGTCGGGCAAGGTGATCGGACCGCCGACGTCGGCGACGTCGTACGCCACGGCGCCGCGCCATCCGGGGATCGCAAACACGAGCGCCCGCACGACTGCGGTGAGGTCGGCGACTGCGCCCTCGTCGGGCCCCCAGCACGTGACGTCGAGGCGCGGCCGGTCCGTGACCCGGTCCAGCCGGCTGCCGCCGACCCGCTCGATCCGTACGAACCGCGGCGGCCGCGAGGCCGGTACGCGGGTGACGACCGGCACGTCGACGCCCCGCTCGACCAGTGTCGCGCGCAGGTACGAGCGCACGACGGCGACGGCGTCCGGAAACTCGACCGGCGCCGCCATCAGTCGACCGCCCGCGCGGCGTCGAGGGCGCGCAGCAGCGCGCGGCGCGACACCTCGGGATCGTGGGTCGAGTAGTCGCCGATCACGGCGCCTCGTGCCCGGCGGTCGCCGGTCTCGACGTCGACTCGGAACTGCCCGCCGGCCTCGGACACCGCGGCGGCCGCCTCGGCGACCGCCCTCGTCTTCCGCTCGATCAGCGCGTGCATCTGCGGGGTGCGCAGGAACGACGCGATCGCCTGCCTGTTGGGGACGATCCTCGATCGAGCCATGCTCACCCCTCGACGCTCTTGAGTCGTATCTCGTAGTGGTGGAACTCGGTCGGCGTGTACGCCGGTCCGGGCGGGCCGATCACCTCGAACGACAGCTCGCCCCAGTGCACGCGAGCCGACCCGTGCACCGTGAGCGGCTGCCCCGAGGTGTCGGCCGGGTTGCAGATCATGAGCCACTCGCCGATCTGTGCCGACCGCTGATCGGTGTCCTCGGCGCTCGTGTTCTGCTGCAGCCACGCGGCTACCTCGGCGTGCGTCGACGCCGACCAGTCGTCGACCTGGTTGTCGTACCGGTCCGTCGTCCGGCCGGGGTGCTCGACGTCGACGAGGTGCGGCAGCACGTCCTCGGGGATCACAGCAACCGCCGCCCGTAGCACGCCGGGTCGGGGCGCCACCCCGGCAGTCCCTCGTCGGCGAGCCCGAGCGAGTACGCGGCGTCGGCGTCCGGATCCGTGACGTCCTCGGGCGCGAGCTGCGCGATCTCGTCCGGGGTGAGGTACAGCCCGCCGTCCTCGCCCAGGGTTTCGCTGTACTGGCCGATCGTGCGCTGCCTGTACCCGCCGGGGTTGGCCATGACCCGACGCACGACCGACACGGCGATCGCCTTGAGCGTCGCCGGGTCGGGCTCGTGCCCCGCCGGGATGTGCCGTCGCATGAGCGCCGACGCGTCGTCGAGGTACGCCTCGACCTGCCTGCGCTTCGGGCTGCCCTCGGGCAGGGTGACGGCGACGCGATCTGTGTAGTCCTCGACCGTCGCGAACGCCGCCACAGCCCTACTCCTCCCGCTCGACGACGCCGGCCGCCTCGGCGGCCGCGATGATGTCCTCGCGGCTCGCGTCGGCGGCGACCTCGACGTCGTGCTGCTCGGCGAACGCCCGCCACGCCTCGACGCCCGAGCCGCGGCCCGAGCGGGGCGGCGCGACGTCGACCGGAGTGCCGCCGCTCTCGCCCACGCCCACGGGCGAGGGCGCCTCGGCCGCCGAATCGGCGTCCGTCCATGCGTGACCGCCGATCCGCTCCGCGACAGCGGCGGGCACCTGGTCGTCGGGCCCGTACGCCTTGCCGTCGACGTGCACGTACGCGATCAGTCGCCGGCTCATGCGATCACCTGCGCCTTGAACGTCAGGTTCGGCTCGCGCAGGATCGGCAGACCGACCGCCGCGGCGTGCGTCCACAGCCGGATCGGATCCTTGCTCTTGTACGTCGCCGCGACGACGCCGGGCTGCTCGCTCGCGACGAGTTCGTACTCGGCTTCCAGCGCCTCGGCGGTCGTGCCGAGCAGCGTCGCACCGAGTTCGGTCGGCTGCGCCGCGGTCGTCGGGCCGCCCTCGGGCAGCAGCGCGATCGCGTTGCTCGGGGTGATCCGGGTCGAGACACCGTCCACCTTGACGCGCGCGTCGTACACCTCGATCGGCGGCAGGTTGAGCGAGCGCAGCACGCTGTTCACCTGGTCGCTGTTCAGCATCGGCGCCGTGCCCGCAGGGGCGAGCGGGAACACCTGCCGGATCACCTGGTTGCACATCGCGAGGTGCTCGACGACCGCGTTCGGCGCGAGGATCACGGCCGGCGACTCGCCGTTCGTGTCCTCGTACGTGTTCACCCACGAGCGCAGGTCGGTCAGCGGCGTCGCGTTCGTGTGGTCCGACCACAGCGTCGCGGCGACGACCGAGTGCGAGGCGGACCGGCCGAAATCGACGGTCTGCTGCAGCTCACCGATGGGCGCCTGCGCGTTGACGAGCGCCTGCCCGCGCACGACCTCGAACCGCGCCCCGATGTTGCGGGCGAGGCGCTGCGCGTCACGAGCGATCAGCCGCAGCACGCGGTCGTCGTTCGTGTCCAGCTTCCTGAGCCTGAGCCTGTCGTACTCGTTCAGCGGGATCTTTTCGGAGATCGGGGGCAGCTCGCCCATGACCTTTGAGATTCCCTCGCGGCGGCCGATCTTGGACTCGGCGTCCCACGCACGGAACGAGGCGGTCTCGGCGAGCCCGCCGCCGCCCTTCGTGAACTCGTACGCGATGTCGTCGACCTCGACGTTCGGCAGCCACCGCGACAGGGTGAAGCGGTTCACCTGCAGATCGGCGAGCGCCTGCCGAATCAGGCCGGTGAGTTCGGTCGGCTCGATGAACTCTGTGTCGAGAGTCCAGCTCATCTAGATCATCCCCTCTCAGACGAACCGGATCGTGCCGGCGACGTCCGTCTTTCCGGCGGCGTCGACGGCGATGGGCAGCCGCGAGGCGCGCACCTTGCCGTGCGTGAGCATCGCGGCCGACGGGTCGACGGTGTTGACGTCGGGCGCCTTGACTGCGGCATACAGGAACCCGACGAGGACGGCCCGTCCGTCAACGGCGGCGTTGTCGTACGGCCCGAACTTGCCCGGCGTTGCGGTGATCTCGCCGAGCGGGATGCCCGACTTGAAATACCCGTCGGGGTAGTGAATGGCCTTCGTGAAGGCGCTGGTGTCGAGCGAGATCGTTTCGGTCGCGTCCGTGCCGTGCGCGGACCCGAGCCACGACTGATCGTCCGACCCGAACGTCTCAGTCGTCTGACCGAGAATCATGGTCTTTCCTCCGTGTTGTCAGCTCTTGTCGGTGCCCTGGCCGAGCAGCTCGCGGTACAGGTCGCGGCCGGCGTCGACGCCGCCGCTCTTGCTGCTGCCGCCCTTGCGTCCGCCGCGGCGGGCTCCCTGGTCGAATCCGCCGCCGCGGCGCCGGCGCGTGTCGCGCCCGCCCTCGCGGTCGTCGTCCTCGTCGTTCTCGTCCGTGCCGGACTTCTTCGGCGCGAGCCGCTTGACGAGTTCGGCGAGACCGTCCTCGTCGATCTCGCCGTCGTCGTTGACGTACCGGTGCAGGTTCACGTCGTCGGCGACGTCGCCCGCGTTCGGGATCACGCCCTTCGCCGCGGCGAGGAACGCCTGCCGGGCGAGCTTCGCGCCGTTCTTCGTGCGTTCCTCGGCGAGCGCCTTCGCGACCGCCTCGGCGGTTGCCCGCTCTTGCTCGGGCATGCCGTCGCGCTTGAGCTTCGCGAGTTCCTTCGCGGCGCTCGCGTTGTCCTTCGCGCGGCCCTCGTGCTTGCGCGCCTGCGTCTTCCACTTCTCGGCCTCGGCCTTCCAGTCGACGCCGTCGTCGTCCGTGTCGGACCCGTCGCCGTCGCCGCCCTGGTCGCCGTCGCCGTCGCTGTCGTCCTGGTCGCCGTCGTTGTCGCCCTTGCCGTCGCCGCCGTCGGCGTACCAGTACGGCGAGAACGGTCCGGACGCGTACGGGTGCGACCAGCCGGCCGCCGACTCGATACCGGGCAGGGTGGGCAGAGTGCGCGTGCGCATGGTGGTGTCTCCCGTGTCGGGGTGGGGTGAGCGTGGCGTGCGCCGTGTCGGCGCTCCGGTTCACGACGGGATGTCGTCGGGACCGGTGAACTCGTGTCGCTTCACGGCGAGCAGCGGCCCGTACTCGCCGTGCTCGCGCGTGATGATGACGTCTCGGTAATCGGGGGCGCGGCCGCCCGCGTCGGACTGCCCGACGCCCTTTGCGACGGCGTCGTGCGCCTCGCGCAGCAGCGTCTCGTCGATCACGTGTCCCGGATCCTTGCTGCCGACGAGCGGCTCGACCTTGCAGTCGCAGCCGGGGTGTATGGGCATGAGGTTCTCGACCCGGTACCGCTGCGTACTGGCGAGCGTGCACAACGCGCAGTTCTTCGTACCGGTCAACCGGCGCCGGAAGAACCGCGCCCCGCCCCGCTGCATGGACTGCTGCGCGGCGTGCGTCCGGGCGAGCTGCAGGTCGGTCTCGGTGATCGACAGCAGCCGCGTACGCCCCTCGGCGACCGCCTGCGTGTACGCCTTGCCCTTGCTGAGCGCCGTCCACGTGGTGACGAACGGGCGCGTGTAGACCTCGGCCGGATCGACCCCGCGCAGCGCCTCGTCGAGCTGCACGCCGACCGGTGCCGCCGCGGTGCCGAGCATGTCGGCGAGCATCGCGGACAGGTACGCGTCCGTGATCTGCCCCATCTGCGCCTGTGTCGCGAGGACGGTCGGCAGCACTTGCTCGATGAACTCGGCGGCGTCGCCGTCCCGGTGGCCGGTGAGACTGTCGAACGCGTCGAGGACGAACTGAATCACCCTCGCCCGCAGCGACGTCGACAGCCCGTCGTACCGCTCGGTGAGCGCCGCCTGCAGCGCCTCACCCACCGGTCGCCCCCTCGTCGTCGGGCAGGTTGCCCGCCGTCGGCGCCGGGTTCGCCGGCAGCAGCGATGCGGCGAGCAACTTCTGCGCGGCCGCGCCGCCGGCGATCCGGCGCACGCGCTGCGGCGTCTCGCCGAGATCCTCGGCAATGACGTCGAGCGGGTACCCGATGCTCGCCAACTTCGTTGCGGCGTCCGCCTGCACGGCCGGGCTGAGGTACTGCGGGTTCGCCCACCGCACCTCGGCCTCGGTGTAGTCCTCGGGCACGCCCGCCTGCGCGGCCGCGAGGGTCATCACCTCTTCGAGTCCCTCGCCGTACGCCGCGATGTGCTCGCGCACCTTCGCGACGTGCAGCACGTCGAGCGCGGCGACCGTGTCGGCCCCGATGTTGATCAGATCGCTCGCGTAGTAGTACGCGGGTGTCTGCGACAAGATCAGCATGTCGCGCACGTCGGACACGTGCTCCTTCAGGAACCCTGTCAGGTCGGTCGCGTCGAGCTGCCCGAACTGCGCGTTCTCGCCCTCACTGACCCACACGGTGTTGGGGCCCGGCGTGAACGGCTGCTCGACGACGACGAGGCCGGTCTCGGGATCCTTCCTGCGGGCGAACTTGTGGCCTCGCACCCACTTCTGCCGGAACCCGCTGTACCGGCTCGCCGCCATGCGGTTCAGGACGCCCATGTTGACCCGGTCCTGAATGTCCATGGCGACGGCGAACTCGGGCTCGGGATCCTCGCCGAGATCCGGCATGCGGGCGAACTCGACGAGCGGCAGGCGGCCGAGGTCGTGCGGCTCACCCTCGTCGCTGTCTCCGACGTACACCCATGAGTCGGGTCCCCACGGCAGCCGGCGCCCGCTGCAGCGCTCGGCCGTGCGGTACGGAAAGCTGCGGTCGTCGTACAGGACGCGCGCGTACGCGTAACCGTCGACGTCGTCGTGCCACGCCTTGAGCCCGACGAGCGGCTCGCCGGTCTCCGGGTCGTACTCGACGACGCACTCGCTTGGGTGCTCGGGCGTGATCAGCGGGCTCGGGCGGCCGTTTTCCTCGGTCCGGGTCGGGTGCGGGCCGACGAGCATGTACCCGACCGACTGCGCCATGCCGCACCGCCACACGAGTTTCTGCCGCGAGTCGAGCCGGTTCGCCTGCCACCAGCGCGAGGCCCGGTCGTCGGGCGTACCGTCCGGACCGGTCACGCCGAGCGCGAGTAGCCGGTGCACGGTGGCGTTCGCGATCAAGCCACAGAAGTTGGTGCGTGCCTTGCGCTGAAAGTCGATGAACGCCGCCTCGGCGTTCCTCGGCAGTTGCGGCAGGGGCGGCCGGCCGCGGTAGTACAGCCACCACTCATCGAGCAGCCCCTGCCGCTTGCGCAGCCGACGCCCGAGGCGCAACAGCATGAAATCCGGGTTGTCGAGTTCCGGTGTCTCGTCGAGCACAGCGCCCCCCTTCGGGCCCGTCAGAACGTGCCGCCGAACATTTCCTCTTCCTCGGCCGCGACGCCCTTCGCGATCGCGTCGAGGCGGCACTGCCACGCGAGCACGGCGGCGACCGCCGAGTCGATCTTGTGCGGGCTGTCGGGGTGCGCTTTGGCGATCTGCAGTCCCGACCGGCTCGGCCTGCGCCGGGCGTTGACGAGGTGTCGGACGAGCGCCGACGAACCGTCGTGCGTCAACTCGCCCTCGGTCAGTGCGGTGTGGAACTTCTCCAGTGCTCGCACGATCAGCGTCGACCGGCCGCCGGTCATCCACCACTCGATCGGGTGCTGCCGGGTCGCCTGCACCTTCAGCCGCGGGCCGTAAGCCGCTTCCCAATCGGCCACGTGGCTTTCCCACTTGGCAGGGTCGGCGTAGAACCCGACGACGTCGTACGTCGCGAACGCCTCGACGATCGCGGCGAGCACCTCGACGACCGGCACCTGCCACTCGACCGGCTTGCCGTCCTGGTCGACCGGCATCCGGTCGGGCTGCTCCCACACGCCGATCGTGAACAGGTGCCCGTCGGACAGTCGGCAGCCGATCAGCGCGGTCGCGTCGGTCACGCCGCGCGCCCGCTTCCGCGAGCCGTCGAACCCGAGCACGATCCGGTCGCCGGGCTGCACCTCGCGGCCGAGGTCGGACGACGCCCGCACCTCGGGCTCGGTCAACCATGCGTCACTGGCGTGTGTGATCTGGTTCAACAGGTCGGCCCGCAGATCCTGCGGCTCGTTCGAGGTGTCCCAGAACTCGGACGTGAGCCGCTCGATCGGCGACCAGCCGGGCGCGCACGGCGGGTCGTGCAGCACGCACCCGTCGGGGTGATCCGAGCTGTCGCCGTACGCGTACCGCAGGCCGGCGACGAGGGACCGCTCGTCGCTCATGTCCGTGTCCGGCGGCGCCTCGCGGTGATCGGCGAGGATGCCGCGCGCCCGCGACCGGCCGTCGATGATCGCCTGATAGTCGGCCGCCGACTTCTCGGCGACCGAGCCGACACCCGGCGTGTACGCGTTCGGCGTCTCGATCAGCGACCCGCCCAGCTTCGCGGCGTTGAACCGCATCACCTTCGCGAGCCGTACACCGCCGTTGGTCGCGGTCCATTCCTCTGTCTGGTCGAGCGAGGCGAAACAGGCGGGGTCGCCCTTCGTGCTCGTCGCCGACGAGGTGATCGGCGACACCTCGCCGCGCGGCAGGTAGATGACCGTGTCGAGGCATTCGAGTCCGTAGTCGGTCGACAGCGACCGGCCGCGCGCCATCTCCAGCAACGGCAGCCACGTGTTATCGGTCTGCTGCTCGGTCACTGCGGCGATCCGCACGAGGGGCGTTCGGATCGAGTGCCACGGACGGCCGACCGGCTCGCCGTACGAGTCGAACCCGTCCGGCACGACGTCGGCGCACGCCTCGGCGAGCGCGATCGCCCCGACAAACGGGCTCTTGCCCCACCCGCGCGGCCGGCTGAGCAGCGCCCGGTGAATGACCCGCTTGCCGGTAACCGGGTGCAGCTCGTAGTACCGCAGCAGGAACTCGGCCTGTTCCTTGGTCGGGATGTACGGCGCCCCGTCGTCACGGCCGGGCTGCGCGAGATTCCCGATCATCCAGTCAATGACGTACCAACCGAGCGTGGGGAACTCGCCCTCGTACTCCGGGCCGCGCCACGGCATGACGCCCCCTAGCTACGCGCTGCCGCCCTCGGCGGACTTCCCGCCGTTGATCGGCCGCAGGTTCCCGTACAGCTCGCGAGCCGACGGCACGCCAGAGCTGCCGCGCCCCTGGTCGGCGCCGTCCGCCTCGGCGAACACCATGCGCAGCCGGGCCCGGTCCGCCGGCGTTGCCCCGAACGCCGCGACGCGCAGCCGCAGCTCGCCGGCCGCCGACAGATCGCCGCGCCACAGCCGGGCGTGAATCAGGGCGGTGTCGAGTAGGTACTGCCAGTCGGACGTACCGAAGTGCTCGGCCTGCGGCGAGTCGATCCACATCTGCCACCACTCGCGGGTGCGCTCGGGCCACACGAACTCGACGAGCTGCTCGTCGCGCTCGATCCGGAAGTCGGGCAGCTCGGGCGCCTCGGCGCTCTCCCACCTGAGTACGGTCTGCGGAACGGCGTCCTTATTGCGCCGCGCCCGCCGGTTCGGGTCCTTCGGCGCCGGTCCCATGCCGCCCATGGCTGTACCTCCCGTGTCGGGTGCGCCGCAGCACACCCGTGTCGGGGCGCTACAGCAGCGAGTCGATTACGTGCTGCAGGTCGCCGAGCCGGCGCGGCGTGTCGCCGAACGTCTGCCCGGTGACCGCGATGTACCGGCCGGTCGCGTACACCTCGACCGAGCCGTCGCCGAGCTGCAGCCGACGCCCCGCGTCGCCCGGCAGTCGGCCGTGCCCCCACACGTGCAGCCCGTCGCCGCCCTGCGACACCTCGACCCACGTCGAGCCGGCGACCGCGTCGAGGATGTTGCGCGCCCACCCGGCGAGCGTGCCGTCGGTGTCGAGGCAGTGATCGAGGTCGAGGCAGACGACGCCGTCGCCGTCGAGGACGAACCCGAGCCCGGCGCCCGCCGTCGAGCGGTCGGCGTCGCGGTAGCGCGACCAGGACGCAGGGTCCGTGCTGCTCGCGGCTGCGCCGTCGACGGTGACCGGCACCTTGCGCGAGGTGCGCCGGACCCACCGCGGGCGGGTCGTGAGTTCCTCGGGGATCGTCCGGGCTGCCCGGTGCGCGGCCGCGCGGCACGCCGGCTTGCAGAACCGCGCGTGACGCCGAGCCGTGATCGGCATCGGTCCGTCGCAGTGCTCGCAGGTGCGCCTCGTCGTCATGGGTCCATGGTATCGCGGCGTACGCTTTTAGCGCTCTGACCTGCGTGTATCGGGTTCGTATCAGGGGGGCGGCAGGCTGAGAGGCGATCTGCGGTCCCTCAACCGCCCGCCATCAAATCAGCCTGCCGCACCCGTGCTCGCCCACCAGCGAGCCGCCCGCGCCCCGCAGCGCGGCCGTTTTCCCCAGACCCGTACAGATC
>Ga0247819_10000429_pt1 | contig 25388 bp, 33 predicted proteins | sample 13C_Xylose_Day6_FD_193428 | JGI IMG/M metagenome (GOLD analysis project Ga0247819, IMG submission 193428) | Soil microbial communities from agricultural site in Penn Yan, New York, United States - 13C_Xylose_Day6 | ecosystem: Environmental > Terrestrial > Soil > Agricultural land | place: USA...
CTTGCGCCCATTGCGGAAAAGCCGGGCCGATGCCCCTCTTTTGCCCCACACCTTTCGACGAGTTTTCCGATCCCCGATGAATAAAGCACTCTCCGACCTGTCCTCCCACACGCCGATGATGCAGCAGTACTAACGGAAACAGGCTGCAGGTCACGTTTCACAAAGGTATGCATTACGAGCTGTCTAAAACTCTAACCCGATTTAAGCGCGTTTCGGACCAATGAAACCGAGCAGGGTCGAGGTAGTTTTAGACAGCGTTTTCCCTTCTCCGGCGTCCTGCCGAACAATAACCAATCCCTATTTTTGAAGCTCCCGCACATACGCCTGGCACGCCGCAAGCGCGATCAATCCTTGGTCGCCGGCGTCGGTGATGCCGATAATTCGTTGAGCATGCGCTGGGTCAAGTTCGGCACGAACGGCTCCATGATCCACGCCGCCGGTGCCGGTGGCGGCAGGCACTGAACAGCCACTGCCTGAACCCTGGTCAAGGAGGACTGACAGCCGCAGATCAGAAGTGGCAAGGCGATCGCGCAGGCGAGCCTGGTCTTTTTGGGCATTGGTCAAAGTCTCGTGGTGGGATTGGTCGCTGGCCGCCAGGCGCTGCTCGAGAGCAAGACGCTTGTCCTGCTCGGCCTTTTGCGCGGCGGCGCCGACCATGGCCAACTGATTGAGGGTGTCGGTGTGCAACCGCGACTGTTCGGCAAGCTGGGCACCGTATCGCCAGCCCTGAACCGTCCAGGCACTGAGAGCCCCGAGCATCACCAGCGCCAGTGCACCGGCAACCTTCCACGCTAGCGGGCTCAAGGCACATCCTTGAAGAAGACATGCCCGCCCAGCTTCAGTGTCTGTTTCGCCTTCGCTGCCCACACGGGTGGCGTCTTCATGGCGATCGCGTAATAGTGCGTGGCGCCGCCGGTGGGATCTGGCACCTTGCCGTCGATAACCTGGTCGGCCACGACTCGACACTGTGCCAGTTCGCGGAACGGGATCTGCTTCAGCCCGATCAGGAACTGATAGTTGGTGTCGGTCTTGTTCCAGCAGCTGAACTGGTACGGCCTTTGGCACACACTGGCATAGCCCTCCCCCCACCATGACTTTTCCTTTCCATCGAACACGCGATTGCGGATCGTCCAGGCCACGGCCACCTGGCCAGCCGTGGTTTCGCCTCGGGCCTCACCCCAAATCGTTCGCGCGAGGATGTCGCGGTCTTTTTCGGTAACTGGCATCACTTTTCTCCAGGCAAAAAAATACCCGCTTGATGGCGGGTGCGTGTTGCGGGTGCTGTTCGTTAAACGGCTTAGGCTGGTCGCGCTTCTGGGTCAGCGACGATCACCGGGATAGCAGGCGCAACCGGCCACACCGGCGAGGCATGCCAGCCAGGCTGTTTGGTCACCTTCCCCAGGGCGAATTTGTATCCCTTCCATGCCGCCAAGCTGGCCACCAACGCCGCCTGCTCGGCCACGTCTTCTTCTGTTGCCTCCCCGGCATCGATTCCATAACCGATTGTGTCTATCCGGTCTTGAATCCTAGCGATCTGCGCGATTGACTGGGCGTTGCGCGCGGCAAGCTCAGTCTTCATCAACACCAGATGCTCCGCATCGGCGGCAGCATCCTTCATAGCTTTCGTGATGCACCGGTCCCAGTGAATGACGCCAGTCGCGGTAGTCTCCGGAATAGGCGGGAGACCAGGATAATTGCCATCGCCATCAGGGAGTGGTTGCGGGAACTCTATGCGGCCGTCCGGCACATTCAACAGCGGATCGGGAAATGCCTGCTCAGGGCTGTAGTTCCATGGGTTTGGCAGATTCAAAGAAATTACCAGGTGCCCATTCAAGCGCTCAACGGTGGCCGTGTCCGGAAACCACTCGCTGGCAACCGAGCCAAAGGGCAGCGTGTCACCCTCGCTCAATGGCGTGAAATCAAACAGCTCACCATTGATAGCCAAGCTATCACCGTCCTTCACCACAACCAGATCAACATCATCCATGCGCTTGCCGTAAAGATTGATCTGCATTACTTCCACCTCCCGAAAGCCATTAAGTCCATCTCAACAGTGCCTGATACGCTCACATGCGTGAACACGGCCCAAGTTCCCCAACTAGACAGCGACTGCAACGTCTGCAAGCTGCCCCAGCCACCGCCCGAAGATTGAGAGAAGCCGCATGGGACGATGATGGGCGTTTCCCCGACGAAGTTGACCGGGAAGCCAGCTGCTTGCGATAACACCAGGCTTTTGAATACAGAGCCAGCTACTGATGTTCCTCCGCCTGCGGTCATAACTGTCCTGGCTATCATCTGGCCATTGGCGTATTTCCAAGCCTGCCCGCCAGAGTTACTGACGTACTCCATCAATGCCCCGCCAGGCAGCCCCGCCGTATCGAACACCGATCCCACAACATTTGACCGATCGTAGGCGAATGCAGGCGACTTACCATTGGCCGGTGTGTAGCGCAGGCACAACCAATTGCCGCTACCAAGACTCACAAATTCAGCCGTGTCGTTGACGGCCGTGGTTATGTTGGCCGCGGTTGGCAGGATCAGTGACGTCACGTTGTAGGTCAGGGTCAGGCTGGCGAGAAAGCGAACTGTGCGCCGGGCGCCGGCGGCAATGGTTCCAAGTCCGGTAATTGGCGTCGTACCGCTGATGTACACCACATTTGACGTAGCGACCCCGATATCGGTCGTCGTCGCCGACGCGATCGTCTGAGGTGTAGCGTCATTAATTGGACCGGTCAGCGTGCCGCCGCTGATCAGCAGATAGCTCAACGCGTCGAGCGGCCCCATATCAATCCAGGCTGAGTTGGCGCTGTTGCGACGTCTCAGCCTGTTCCCGGTTGTGTCCCCCCACCATTGGCAGGGAAAGGTTGTAGGGGGAGACAGCGGACCAACGCTGTTCGACGCCAGCGCCTGTAGGGCGTTGTTCATATCCGCCCGGAATGTTGCCCCGGGCCCGTTGGCAACATCCATATCGTGCTGCGACATAAATCAGTACCCCTTAGAGATGTAGTCAATCGAGCGGCCTGACTGGGCGACCCCGCTGGAATTGCGAATGAAGACCGTGAAACCCGTTACGGTCTTTGCAGAAACATCGAAGTAGTCCCCAGGCGACAAACCTTGCGCGGTGAGGCTGACGGCGGGTGTGCCTTTGAAAGGCGGTGAGTAGCTGACCGCCAGGCCGGTCACTGGCACGGGGATGTCGTTCCCGCTTTCAATCCGATCAGGCATGTCGATCACGACTTCCAATGTGGTGACATCAATCCAGTTGGATGGCTGAGTCACCGAGCCGCGAAGCTGGAAGTCGTACTGTCGAGCCCGGTAGTCTCCAACCACAAAAGGCTTCCAGGCCGACCAGACTGCAGGCGACACATCGGATGTGCGCACCCACAGTGAAAGCGATGCACCGTTCGGTGGATCACCGTCGAGACTGATCAACGAATCAAAGTCGGCAATGGTGTCGACGTAAGTCCCATCGTCATAAAGCGCTGCCACCACATTGGCCGTCAGCCGGCAGTCATAGACGGAGCCAAGATCAGCCGGCGCAGCGAAGCTGTAAGTCATCGACAGCGAAGATCCTCCGAACTTGTCGATTTCGCCCAATACCGCGTCGACGTCTGCCACATCGTCAAACAGTCCATTAGCGGCCATTTTCAAGACGCCGCCGCCCGCCGCCGCGTTGACCACGGCACCGGTAAAGGCAGGCGACTCGGTGATTGTCAGGACAACGTTTGCAGGCAGTGGTACTTGCGCGTCTGACCAGACCTCTATTACCGGCCCACCAACACCCGATGAGTCGACCGCCCGCGCCAGGTATTTCCCGGGTAGCAGCGACACGACGGTGGACGTCGACCGGCCTGCCACTTCGGTTAGTGGCAGAGCTGAGTCCCACGTCGCCGAGATGCTGCGCGAATGGCGGATGTTGATGCTGCCGCCGAGCTTCACATCGAGCTCGGGTACCGGCTCCCACGCCAGCGTGGCTACGCTGTTGATCACATCAAGCCTGAGCCCCACAAGCGCCGAAGGCGGAGCCAGCAGAGCCTGAGCGGTGTAAGTCTGAATCGATGCAGGGCCAGAAAGCCCCAGCACCGATTTCGGCGTGATACGCAGTGACCACAATCCTGACGAAGCCGAGTCGAAATCGATGCTCGGTGTCGCCACTTCACCGAAGTACTCCCAGTTCCCGCCAGGCTTCATTACTTCGACTTGATAACGCATGGCACGCGCCGGCGGTGTCCAGCTCACTGTGAGGCGAGCTGCCGCCAAACCTGTACCCGTGTCGTAAAGCGACTCAAGAAACGCCAACTGACCAATTGCAGCAGGCGCACTCAGGTTTACGTTGCTGATCGGGTTGTCGACATCTGGCGTGCCGTACTCGATCTGGTTGAATTTATCCGGGTCGTAAGCCACCGCACTGATCGCATAGGTGCCGTCGTCACCCTCACTGACACCGACTACACGGAACTTCTGATTGTCCAACGCTGCTGTTGAAAAAATCCAAGGTGCTGTTGCAAGTGGTGCAGGTGACAGTGGCGGCGATACCGTGATCGATGTGGCGCCAGCGCTGGCAGTCACAGAAACCGTCGCATAGTTGCCGTTGGGCATCATTACGCCAACGACGCCGGTGCCGCCAACCCCGAGTGGAGCATCGAGCAACAGGGTGGATCCAGTAGTCCCTGCCAGCAACCGGCCGCCATTGCGAGCACCGGCCCTGTTCGCATCTGCCACTTCGATGACATCGCCCGGCAACGGAATAGCACCGTCGGCGCCCACTGCAAACGTTACGGCTTCACTTTCTGCATAGAGCAGCCAGCGGCCAAGACGCCGAGCTTGTCCCTTCGACGTGCAGCCAATAGCCACAACATCGCTTTGCTGGATCCTGTTCCATTTGGCGATGAGCTCAGGGCGCTCGACCAGCTCGATGGACTGTTTGTATTGCTGCTGCGGATCGTTCCAGGTGACAGCCGCTACGTTGTAGCGTTGGTCGGAAGCGACAGATTGGTAATTAAACTCGCCACCAACTACGGTGGAGTTGTTGAACAAGTAGCGACTGGAGCGCGGGGCATCTTGCACAGCCGTCAGAGAACCGCCAGCCCAAAAGCAAATCGCCCGGAACACCGAAACCAGGTCGTTGACCAACTTCCATGCATCTTGCTGCGAGGTCAGCGCAATGTTGCATGTGAATCGAGGTTCTACCCCCCCGTATCCATTCGGCACCAGCACATCGCAGTACTGCGCAATGCTGTACAGCGCGTATTTATCGATCAGCGTCGAATCGAGCAAACCACCCAACCCGTAACGGGTATTGGTCAGCACGTCATACCAGACCCAGGCCGGGTTATCCGTCCAGGCGCGAACAAAGGTGCCGTTCCAAGACCCAGTGTAAGTTCTGCTCTGGGGATCGTAGTTGCTCGGGACCAGCACTTTGATGCCCGACACCAGGAAAGACATGCGCGGGATGCTGGCGAACTGTTGGGCGTCGATTGAAATGCCCAGCAGTGCGGTATTTGGGTAGCGAAGTTTCTCGTCCCAGATCAGCGTAAATGAATCAAAAAAGGTGCGGTTCTGGATGGCCGCGCTAACCGAGTCTGGAGACAGCCTGGTCAGCCTGATAAAACGGGTTTCGCCACCCGAAGGATACAAGCGCAGGTAGTACGACAGCTGCGTACGGCTCATGGTTTTACCGCTGATGGTCAGATCGAAACACAGTGGCAGCCATGCGCCAGCGCCGACCTTACCCTCAATGCGGAACATAGCCGTCGAACCGTTGGTGTCACCGTTCTGGGTGTTCTGCTCGGAAAATTGAGGAACGCTCACCGTTACGCGGACAGCATCAACATCCACATCATTAATGGCGCGCTCGATTGCCACGCCCGCTTTCAGCTCGACCCCAACCGACTGTTCCGCTTCAAGCCCGGTGAGAGGCATGTATGACTGCCACTGCGTGCCATTACGGACGTCGATGCTGAAGGCCGAGAAATTGAGGCTCAAGTCCTCATTGCGTAAAGGCACATCATCGAAAAAAACGCCTTTGTCGCCACCGGCAATCCCGAGGATTTCGCCCTCGGAAATTGCGTGAAGGATCCGCACATGCTGGCGCGAGCGAAAGCTGTCCGGGGCTTCTACTGCTGCGCGTGCAGAACCACCTCCACCGCCCCCCTTCCCCCCGCCGCCGCCTCTTCCGACAATTACTTCGCTCATGCCGGGATAGCCTCCGCCCAAGTGCCAACCGCAATAACGCTCGAGCCAACCAGATGGGTGCCGTAAACGAGAGGCACAGGGAGTCCTTGCTGTGTCGAGTTGAACGCGCCATTGAACAGGTAGCTCGGCTTGTTTTCGCTTTCAGCTTGCTCTGCTTGGCTGCCAGTTTTCGGCACTGGGGTGAGCATTTGCACAACCCCACCAATGATCATGGCAATACCGACTTTTGCCAGGATTCCACCCAGCGGGGCGGCCCCACCGAAACTCAGGGTGCTCACAAAGGCACCAGCAACGATCAGGGCAGCCCCCAGAACAACTTGAAAAAGGCCACCGTTCTTGCTGCCAGCGATGATAGGGACGATGCGAATTTCGGTCGTTCCGCTTAATGCAAACCCGTCCTCTCCAACGTTTTTGCGGTTACGAAAAATTGCATAACGCAGGCCGCGTCTCGCAGAGTCACGAATGAAATCTTCAAACCCGATGATGGTGTGCTTCAGGGCGCTGAACGCCTCGCTGGCTGTACCTGTTTCCAGAAGGCGAACATGCTTGCGTCCGAAGGCTTGGGCCAAGCTGCCAGACAGCAAAATGGTGGTCATAGGCTGAACGTTGGCAGCGCACATACTTTTCTCCGGGCAATAAAAAACCGCCCGGAGGCGGTTTGATGTTTTTTTGTTACTTAAATGCAGGCTTTTGCGGCATCTTTCCATCCGCTTGTTGCGGACCAGTCCATGGGTAGGAAGACCCGAACTGATGACCCTTTGTCGGCCTTGTCGATAATCGCCAACGCTACAACGCCAGTCATGTCGGACGACGCCGCAATCCTGTAACCATTTTCACTTTCGATTGAGCTGGTGGATGAGTTGTAAGCTTGCCACTTTGGACCCAGGCATTGCGCCAGCTGTTGTGGCGACTTTTCAGATTTACCCGAATATGCCGGCTGGTCTTTCTCAAGTCCTGATGTCGTGCACCCCGCCACAACAATGAGTGTCACGGCCGTTATAGCTTTGCGCATCGCTGAGCCTCCAGTGTTTTGGCGACTCTAACAGGGAAATTACGCACAAATACAGGGCCTATATGCGCGACACTCCATGGAATGTCCCGACCACAGGCCCCATACCTTCAAAGCGAACGACACAATCTTTGATAGTCCTGCGATCTTCATCTGGGGCTTTAACGCCGATGTACCGCATGATGTGCGTTGTGCACTCCCGGTAGGCCCGGCCGTATACCTCCTTGCAACTGAGGCGCCCGTAGAGGTGATGCAACAGCACGTCACCTTCCAGCCAGATCGCGCCATGGCACGGCGTCGTGCTGCCGATCGCCATGACGATCAAATCGCCTTCCTTTGGCGAATCGACAGGCACAAACCCGGTTTTGGCAAAGTTATCGACATACAGGTTCTCGCCGTTATTCCACCAGTCATCCTTGCGATGGAAGTCCGGCAGGGTAATGCCGAGGACTTGCCGATAATAGTCGCGGACAAGGGTGTAGCAATCGATGATCCCATGGACAAACACCCGGCCTTCCAGCGGGAGTTCACCCTTGGCCGGCATTTCGCACCAGGTGGCAACGCCCTCTTTCAAGCCAACGATCCACCAGGCCAAACGACTGACCGCATGACTGGCGAGGTCGTGAATGCTTGGCTCAGGGCCAGCGTCAGGATGGGAGTGCACCACAGCGACGATGTCCCCCAAGTCTTCTGCTGCGGCATAGTCCTCCGGGTGCAAAATGAAGTGATCCGGCTCTTCGGACTGATTGCGACACGAAACATACTGTGGCTTGCCGCGCACGCTGACGACCAGGCCGCACGCTTCTCTCGGGTACTCGGCCAAAGCATGAACTTCGGCATCTGCCAGGCACTTCTGGAATAAAACATTCATCGTCAAAGCCTCGGAACAAGAGCAATGCCAGGGAACCCGCCAAAGGGAAGCTCGCCATTCACACCAAAGCGCAGCTTGCAGCCCGTTACGGTGCGACTGCATTGGTCCTGCGCAGGGTCAGTGGTTGGGCGATTGGTATAGTCGGCAACCGGGCCGCCGGCATAACTGCACTCGCCGGACCGGTAGGCCCACATGCACGTCCCGGCAATGATCTGGCGTCTCGGCAGCTTCACCCCCTGAAGATCAAGTGGGGAGCCCAACTCAAACTCAATTGCCAGTGGTGTTTCGCTCGCTTTGCGCGTGATGAACCAGGTTTCGACGGGATACTCCTCGGCTGGGTTGGCCGTTGGGTTTCCAGAAGTGAAGTTCACTGCGTCCAGGTACTTGACCAGTGTCCGATGGCGCTTGAGCTTCACGCCCAGTAGGTCGTCGTACTCTCGGCATAGCGCCGATACCGTGCCGCCGAAATTACCTACCTGAAGCTGCGGTCGCGCTGGCGATCCCTGACTGGGTGTGGCGAACTCAACGGCATTAATCGGCCAAGGGGTATAGGTGTTGCCCTGCCAGATGACCGAGCCCAAATTTTCATTGGTCCCGGCATGGAAGCGAATCGTCTGGTCAGGCAATACGAGCTCAAACCCCTCCCATATGACCAACCCAGTGGCCAGCGAGAGCTGGCCTTTCAACTCGCTCATTCGAACACCTCATCGAAAGTTGTCGACAGACCCTGCACACCAAACGAAATGTCGGTTCGCGTCCATTCGCGACAAACAAAAACCCCGGCTGGTTGGCCGGGGTGGGTGTACTTAAACGCTTCGACAGCGCCCCTCGCAGACAGAAAGGTCTCGATGTCGCTAATTTCCTCAGTCAAGCGCGTGAATTTCAGGGAAAACTTGCGAGGTTTGCGATTGATCCCGGACGCCTGCCGCTGCTCGTAGTCATCACCGAATTTTATGACTTTGACAGTCGGCGCAACGGTTTTGGTGGCGTCATAGCTCGCGAGCCACGTGAACTCCAGCATGATTGCTCCTTACCCTGCGAGTTGTCCGCCATTACGGCGCGACGTTGCGATTTCCTGCCTCACTACAACCTTGATGGCCTCAGCAAGTCGCGCAGGGTCTGGCATTGCCGGCCCTTCGTTGGCGTCGACATTCACCTCGATGATGACTTGGCCTTGGCTGCCGGTGCGTGTTGTTGACTCCCTTTGCGCAGCTCCGGAACCGCCCGTTGACTCAGATCCAGAAGCCAGTCCGACATACCCGCCATCGGCGTACCCACGCTTGTTCAGGCTCACCAGGTAATCTTTCATTCCCGGGCGATCCACAACCTCTTTGCGGATTACAACTTCGCCACCATGGACGATGCCGGCCGGCTCATACTTTCCACCGTTGCCGGTGTAGCCGCCATCATCGAAGCCGTAAGCACCCGCGTAATCGGTGGTGGTATAACCGCTAGCCGATGCTGCAGAGCCGACATTCTGGGCGCCGCCACCGAAGTAAGCGCCGGCGGCAGACGTAGCCAATCCGAAGAGTCCACTCAACGCAGACGAGCTGGCCTGGCGCACCGCGATACGAGCCATATCGGCCAGCACTGACTTGGCAAAGTCAGCGAACGACAGCTTGCCAGTCATGGCGAAATTGACGATCGCGTCCTCCATCGAGCTGAAGGCGTTGGCGAACAGGCTTTTACTCTGCGCCGCGACATTCGCAGCACTGTCCATGTAGTCCTGATATGCCGATCTCGCACCCAGCGACCAATCGGCCTGAGCGGCGTCCAGATCGTCGTAGTACTTGGTCTGCATGGTCAAGCGCTGGTCAAGCGCTGACTCCAATGCTGCCGTTTCCTGTGCGTACAGGCCGTCGCTGATATCGCCTTTGTTGTGCTGTGACTCCAGACGATCCAGCTGCGACTGGTAGGACTGCTGAATGCTCAGCTGCTCCTGCAAACGCTGCTTCTGCCGCTCTCCCAGCCCCTGCCCCGCCAGACTATTGCTCAAACCAGTCTGGGCGCTGGACAACTGACTGCTCAGATTCTCCTGAAAGGCGAGCAACTTCTTCGCTTCGTCCGCCGCTTTCTTTCGGAGCTCAACTTCCGTTTCAAGTGAGGCATTGCGTTTCAGTTGCGCGGTGATCAATGCCTCGCTGGACAGAAGCGACTTCTGGTCAGCCGTCAAAACCTGCTTGGTTTTGATATCGGCGATCTGCTGCTCCCACTTCACCAATGCCTCGGCATTTTGGCCAAGGGTTTTGGTCTTTTCACCTTGGGCACCGATCAGCGCATCCTGAGCCTGAAGCGCAGCATATTGCTGCCGCGCCTGATCCAGCGCTCGGGTCCCCGCCTCCTCGGTGTATTTTTTTACCGCTGGGGCCTTGGGCTCCTTGTAAATAGGATTTTCACGAATAGCCTTTAGCGAGGCGGACTCAGCCTCTGGCGTAATTTTGTAGCCCGCCAAGCGCGCGGCGTTTATGCGCTTCTGTTCGTCTTCCAGCGCCTTGTCCATCTTCTGCCGTTTGGTGAAATTGGCTTCAACAGACTTCTGGAATGCCTCGTAGGCGACTTGACCCTCGCGCTGGATGCGAGCGTTTTCACCCTCAGTTTTGCCTTGAGCGGCAAGTGCATCTCGCTGCTTGTTGAGCAGCGCCAGCCGTTCCTCAAGAAACTTGGTCGACTCGCTGTTTTTCCCCAGGTCATCGGGAAACATTTTCGCCAGGACGCCTTCCTGACGATCATTAATGAGCTTCTTGGTGTTTTCGATCTGCTGATCAAGTGATTGCTCGCGACCAACACCGAGAAGTTCGTCCCAGCCTTTTTTGGCGGCGCCGGCCAACGTCTGCCACGCCGATTCGATGGTGCCGAGGTTTTGCTTGATCTTCGCCGCGCGCTCCGACAGCGCACTGGCATAGGCGTCTTCGGCCATTGTCGCAGCCGCTTGTTTGTCGCCATTTTCCTGCAGTGCACGCACCTGCTCATACACCGACGCGGTCAGGAAATTGTATTTCTGATTCAGAACGCCAAGGGTTTTGACCGGGTCTTCTGCGATCTTCGCAAACTCATCGACCGTTGTTTTCGTGGCTTTACCAGTGGCTTTTTCGTATTCAATCGCCGAGGTCGCAATTTTCTGGAAGCTGGCACTGGCAATGTTTCCGGTGCCAGCCAACTGAGCCAGCACCTCTGCGGCCTTGCCAGTGGTCCCTACCGACTTGCTGATTGTTTCCGCCATGAAGGCCAGTTGAGAGGAGCTGGTCCCGGCGGCATTACCTGTTGATACCAGCGCCACCCGGAATGCATCGGACTCTTTCGACCCTTGATAGTAGGCCAGAGCCAGTGTTGCAGAAGCTGCGGCGGCGGCAGTGAGCGGATTTACCAACCCCAGAACGTACCCGCCGAGCGCTTTTGCCGCAGGCCCGGTACCACCAAACATATCCTTGAGCTGGCCTCCTTGTTGCAGGAAAACGCTGAACGGATTTTGACCCGCCTGTAACGAGGTCACAATGTCGGTAAATTGAGCCGGCACACCTTGCAAGGCAGCGGCGTAGGCCTTCGCAGACCTGCCCCCTCTCAGCATGATTGCATCGGTTTGAGTCAAGGCATTGCGCTGGTCAGCTAGCTTGGCAAGGTAGTCTTTGAAATCGACGTCGTCCAAACGCCCGGCGGCGCGATGGGCGCGCAACTGGGCTTCCATTTTGTCCAGACGACCATAGGCGGCAATTACTGGGTCAATCTGGCCAACCAGTTTATCCAGCTGCCCAGCCTGATAAGCGGCCTCTTTGGTCGCTGATTTGAGCGCACGTTGTGCCCGGTCCATGCCCTTTTCAAAGCCGCCGGTGTTCGCCACCAGGTCGACTGTCAGTTGGCCAAGTGAATCAACTGCCATAAATCACCTCCTAACCGACTGCAGCAGACGCATGATGTCGTCCGCCGAACCTACGACCGGTTCTTGCTCAACATCCCGAATGGGCAGGAAATCGGAAAGCTCGGCCGACCCACCATTCGCACGATTGAGTACGGTGGCGAGCAAAGCAAAGCCCTGCTCGATACGCTTACCAAGGTTGAGTGAACCGGTTTGCCTGACGTAGGACATCCACGAAATAGCCTCGGGGTAAGTGAGGCTGGCCTTCGCTTCCGCAATTGATCGCCCGCCAATGCCGTTGAGCACCAGCTCATGCCAGAACTCATCAGCGGGTTCTATTTTTTTTCAGCGTCTTCCTTACTGACACCGTTCGCCTGCTGAATGGCAGCCAGCAGAGCGATGGTGAGCTCCGCGGTGAGCGGGCCATGACCGGACTCTTCGGAGCCAAGGATATCTTCAACCGTGAAGACCGTCTCGCCGGCTTCGTTGCAGACACTGGTTGCGATACGGTGTGCCGTGGCGTCCGCGCCTTCACGCTGTTCTTCCCAACGCTTGGTCAGCGTATGAAATGAGTCCTGGCGGACGTAGATTGACGCCTTTTGCACATTGCCGTCGGCGTGCCAGCTGATGTCTTTTTTCACAGGCAGCGCGACGAACGCGCCGGCTGCCTTCAACGCATTGATACTGAGTTCCATGAGGTGTCCTTAAGGGGTGATGACTTTCGGTACCAGAACGGGATCGCCGGACACTTGAATGCCAACGGTCGACTTCACCACGTCGTTCAACGCGAAGCTGAACGGGAAGCTGTTCATGTAGCCTTCGAAGGTGATCCAGGTGCGAGTGGTCGGTAGATTGAAATCGACCTCCTCGTGGACCACTGCGGTGGCCGCCGCACCGGTACCGGCACCGCCGGTGAGCCCAACAGTCGGAGCACTGGTGTAGCCGGTGCCTGGGTTGGTGATGGTGAAACCAGTGACAGCCCCACCGGATACACTGGCGGTTGCGGTCGCACCAGTGCCACCGCCACCGGTGATGGCCACCGTCGGTGCGCTGGTGTAGCCGGTGCCGCCGGCGGTGAGATTCAACTCAGATAGCCCGCCGCCCAGAGCGACGGTTGGGGGAATACCAACATCATCTCCCGCGCCGTTGATGAATCGACCATCCGAAAGGCCAACTGCCCACAGCAAACTGGTGCCGGCGGTTTTCAGTTGATGTAGGCGGATGTGCGCTGCGTTTTGTGGATCGATGTTGATACCAAACGACGCCGAACCAGGTTCAGCCAAACCGGCTTCATAGGTACGGGCCTTGGAGTTCAGGCAGGTGGTTTCGATCTGCGCAATGGTGGTGTCGATGCCGTCCAGCGAAGTGAAGCAGCCAACGACGAGAATGGTGCTGCTCGCCGGATCGATCGCGTAAAGATCGGTGCCTTGGGTTTTAATGGTCAATTGATACTCCCCGATTTTCTTGGAAAATCACTGTTGGGCGGGCATAAAAAAACCCGCCGGAGCGGGTCGTTCTTTTTGGTGCGGTCTACTGGCTCACAAGCCAGGCGACATCGAAACCTTTGCGGTAGTTGTGCGTGTCGTCGTCACGGGTATCGATGCCGAAACCGGTGATGTAGGCCCGCTGGGCAATCGCGCGCCGCAACGCAACCACCACAGCGTCAGCCGAGGAGGCGGTTTCGGCATACACGTCGACTTGTAGCCCGTATCGGTCCGTGTCCGGCACGCCATTGACGTAGTTGATCGGCGACCCGCTGACCACCTGCCACACTGCGTAGGGTTTAGCGGTGCCGTCCGGGGCTTCACCGTGCGGATACAGGCGAGTCGGCCCGACTCCAAGCAACGCGGTAACCGCTGGACTGGCGGCGCACACCGCAAAAATGGGCGCGATCATCCATCCACCCCCAACTTAATCAGCTGATATTTGGCCGAGCTCAAAAACTCCCTGAACAAAGCCTCACGGTTGTTGGCCAACGCGGGCCTGAGAAACGGTTTTGCCCGATTCTTTTCGGTACCCAACTCAACCCACCACCAGTAAAACGTGTTTCCGCCCTTCTGGCCGCGCTTGCGCATTCGCACGCCCACGGAGATCACCACAGCGCCGACTTCCTCGCCGAGCGCCTTGCGTTCAATCATCGCCAGGTTGGCAGGGATGAAGTTGGCGGTTTCTGGGTCATCGATGCGCGTGGCGCGGTCTTTCGCGTCCAGCAACACGATCTCCATAGCATCCTTGGCGGCAGGTAACACCACCTTGCGACGCATCTCTTCGGTCAGGCTCTTGAATCTGGCGGACAATTCGTCGGCGCCCTTGAGGCTGTAAGTGACCCATTCAGTCATTGCTCACCCCCGCGGCGACCATCAGCGTCAGGTACTGACGGCCAGAATCCTTATCGATCAACGGCGGCCCCTTGATTACATAAACTGTATCGCCGTGCAGGACGCGCATCGTGTCGAGCACACCAGGGCGATAGCGAATGACAATCCGGGCTGTGAATTCCGACTGATTGGCCTGAGCCTCCACAAATTCTCGGGTGCTCAGTGTCTCGATGGATGAGTAGACCTTGGCAAAAAGCACCCATGCCTGGCCCAGCATTTCGCCGGTAACCGGATCCTGGACAAGCTCTCTGCGCTGGATTTCGACGAGGTGCCGCAGGCGCCCGAGCTTCATGGCAGACTCGGAATGCAGTAGGAGGACAGTAGCGCGTCGACCCCAAGCGGCACCGCGGTGAACGTACCCGTGGAGACCGCTTCGCGATTTTGGTCCAGGTGTCCGATCAGCAGCAGAATGGCCGCAACGATGTCGGCCGGCACTGCGTCGTAGCCGGCCGTAAAGTCGACACGCAGCGCCATCGCCTGAGACGCCGTAACGGGCCAACATTTGCCCATCGCGGGAGTAATCTGACCGATCAACCCGAACGGATTGACCACATAACTTGCCTCATCCAACACCTGCTCAGCACCGTCAGCGTCGGTGTAGGTAATGGCCTCAACACTTTTCAGAGGCGGCAACGGAATCGATATCGCCCCCCTTGGAAATCTATCGAGGATCAGGCGCCAGCTTTGGATAGCAAGCGCCCTTTGCGTGATTTTCTCGGTGCGGGCCGTAGCCGACCGAATCAGACGCCCCACTTCAGCGTCCAGATCGGTGTCGGCCGGAGCGATGCGCAAGTGCTCCTTCGCCACCTCGAGTGACACGGGCTGCGTCGTCGGCGCCGTCAGAAGTTGCAGCCCCATGCCTTTATTCCTCGGTTTCAGATTCGACTTCGGGTTTGTGCTCGATCAACTCGAAACCTTCAGCCTTGCAAGCAGCCAGGGCGTCCTTGTGTGAGTCAACGCTGCCCGACTTTGCCAGCTGTTCGGCCAGGCCGGCGGGAAGGCCAACCAACTGCCCTGGTATGTAATGGATACCGTCGAGCGGGAAGCCGGACAAAATACGCACCGGCACCAGATCTTTTTTTGCAGCCATGATTCAAATCCTCATGCAGGAAGAGGCCGACGGGCCGAAGCCCGTCTGGCTCGTGGTATCAGGTTGCCGAGTGCTGGTAGTACTTCACCGCACCAGTGTCGACGAGGTTGCCACCGCTGCGCATGAACGCCAGGAAGCCGACTTGTCCTTTCGACGCGTAGACGCTGTCGTCAAAACGCATCAGGTTGACCTGCATGGCGTCGCGGATGATGTACTTCGACATGTCGCCGTAGATGATCGACTTGGCGTTCGCGGCTGGCGCTGGCATGTCATTGTTCAGTGCAACTTCCTTACCCAAGAGCAGGTCCGGTGCGCCAGCAGTGATGCCAGCTTCGTAGCCAGGAGTCCAGATTGGACGGCCGGCGGTATCCTTCAGCTTACGCAGCACTTTGCGGAGCGACTGGCTGAACATGAACTTGCACTTGCCGCCCAACTGGTAGGCTTCGTCGACCGATTCCAGCAGGTCGACCAGGTCGTCGAAAACAACCGACAGCGTTTGCCCGGTGGTACCGATCTTGCCCGACGACGCAGCGGTGACGATGCCACGCGGCTGACCGGTACCGGTGCCAGTGGTGAAGTGCTGGTTGGTGATGCGGCCGATTCGCTCGATGATGCGCTTGCGGATGAACGCCTCGATATCCACCGAACTGTCTTGCAACAGCTCAATCGGCACCGCGATGATTTTCGAGCTGTACTTGAAGACGTTCAGGCCAACGGTGCCGAATGCCGGATCTGCCGAGCTCGCCTGAGCGTTTTCAGCAAGGATTTCACCGACCTCGGACGTGCCATCGGTGGTGGGAAAGCTCAGCGGGTTGCCCTGGGCGGTGTTCAACAATTCAGCAACCGCACGCATGCCACCGAACAGCTTCAGCGAGTCGATCAGGCTGGAAGCCACAGCGGAAGGTACGGTGTAGCCGCCCTCGGAGCCGGTGGTGGTGCTCATGGTGTTGTAGAACTTGGCGGCCTGCTCGGCGCTGAAGCCCTTTTCGCCGCGGCGGGTCCAAGTGTCGAAGATGCCGATTTCCGACAGCAAATCTTCGGTGTCGCGCTTGCCTTTTTTGTTAGCCGGCTCGGTGAAATGCTTTTCCGCCGCCAGATCGAGCACCTTCTGCTCGCGCTCGATACGACCGTCGAGGTCGGAAATCTCACCGGTGAGGGCGTCGTACTTCGTCTGGTTCTCGGGAGTCCACTTCTTGTCTTTCGTGTCGTCCAACAGCTTGCGCGCCTCGATGGCAATACCATTACGGCGCTCGCGCAGGGCTTGAATAGTCATGCTTTCATTTCTCCAGATAAAAAAAACCCGCTCAAGGCGGGCTGGAATTACGCGATGGCGCGAGGCCTAGGGCGCGATTTTTTCGAGCAATGTAAGGCGACGCTCCAGGGCTTCGCGATCCACTGTGGGTTCGGGTTCAGGACGCTCTGTCAGCGCCTTTGGCGCATTGCCATAGGCGGCCAAGTTCCAGTGATTCTGTGTAGCGGTCTTACCTTCGGCCAATCGGTCGACAAACCCGGCGGCCAGGGCTTCAGCGGCCGTCATCCAGGTGGTGGCATCCATCATCGCCAGGACCTCGGCGGTGGGCTTGCCAGTCTTTCGTTCGTAATCAGCGCTGATGCTGCCGTCGACCTTGTCCAGCAGATCCGCCTGCGCCCTAAAATCCTTGGCGTTGCCCATCTGCACGGTCCAGGCGTTGTGAATCATGAAAAAGCCGCCGTCGGCGATTTCCACTTCGTCAGCGGCAATCGCTACATAGGTGGCGGCAGACACGGCCTGACCATCGATGTGCGCGACCACCTTAGCCGGATGCTGCTTGATGGCCATGGCCATCGCTCGAGCATCGAACACATCACCACCAGGGCTGTTGATACGCAGGTGGATCACATCAACGTCGAGGGCTGCCAGTTTCGGCACAAAATCCTTGGCAGAGACACCGCCGTACCAGTCCTCGCCGATGATGTCGTAGAGGTAGATCGTCGCCTCGCGCCCCTCGCTGACAATGCGGAACTCGCGCTTGGCTTTCTGGTTATTCTGAAACAGTTGAATCAGGTTCATTTGGCTGAGCCTCTGGAGCTATGGGGGCAGGCTGCTGGGCGGCAACCGAAAGTGGGAGCTTGTCGCCGCCTTCGACAGGTGGCAGGTTTTTAAGGCGTCGGGCTTCGTTCACGGTCATCCAGCCCTGTGTGCCAGGCCCTCCGAGCGACTTGCCGAGCACTTCCGATTCGGTCTTGCTGTCGCCGGCGAGCAGCCCGTCACGGTTGAACTCGGTGAAGAAGCGCATGGAGCGCGGCCAAAGCTTGCGATTCAGTTCCTGCTCAATACGGCGCAGGTGCGGACCAAGGGTGTAGCGAACGAAGCCGATTGACATTTGCTCAATCCCGGTGCCCCAACTTGTCGAGGCGGACGTCTCGCCGATCATGTGCGGCGGTGCGCCGAAGGCCCGGGCGATTTCCACTACCTGAAATTTACGGGTTTCCAGCAGTTGCGCATCTTCAGCCGAAAGGCTGACCGGCTTCACATCGCCGCCATTCACCAAAAGCATCGGCTTGTGGTGATTGTTTTGACCAACATAGCGGTCGGTAAACTGTGCTCGCAGCTGATCCTGCTGGTCCGCATTGGGCGACACGCCCTGCGGATAGGTGATCACCATGCTTGGGCTTGCGCCATTGCTGAAAAACTCGCCGGCAAACTCATCAGCCGCCAGCGCGGTGCCGACCGCCTGCCGCGCCGCGTAGCGAATCACCGACTCGCCCTTGGTGCCGTCGAAACCAAAGCCTGGGAAGTGCAAAACGTCCTCGGACTGTAGGCCGAAATACTTGCCGTTGTCGTTGACGTAATAGTGCAGCGTGTCACCCACGCGCTCGATGGCGACACACTCGCGCGGAAGCGGCATCAGTCGCGTAGGTCGACCACTTCGGTCGCGGACGATCTGCGCGATCCCGTCACCGCGTAGCAGCATCGAGGAAATCATCCACTCCCAGAACGAGCACGCCGTCAGGGTCGGGTATGGCGACTCATTCAGCAGCCACCAGAGATCGTGCTCGACCTTTTTCCGGCCGCCCGCCTCTGTTCGCTCGTAGATCGGCAGCGGAAGCAGCGCCACGGCGCCGGCGATCAACCGGCAGCAGGCATACACGGCCGCGCTGCGCTTGGCAGTTTCAGTGGTGACCACCACGCCCGACGACGATGGGTTCGCGCCAAAGAAATCCGCCCATTGTGAGCGGTCCATTTCGTGCCAGGTCTGGGCACTATCCTTGATCTGTCCGATTTCTTCCCGCAGGGCTGTTACTTCCTGCTCAAGCTTTTTTGCTTTGCCAAAATTGAACATCACAGCACCACAAAGAGGTCATTTAGGGGCTGCTCTTGCCCGGAAATCGACACGCCCACTGCCATCAGCAACGCGGCCATGTCATCGATCTTGTCTGCTGAGCGCTTTTTGTCGGGGGCCATGTTCAAGTTGTCGTCGCGTCGAGCAATCAGGTTCGACGCGCACCAGTTCAGGACCATGTCGCCGCCGTGGACCAGGTTGCCGGCGATATACGCAAGCTCCAGCGCCTGCATCGCTGGGTGATATGACTTCGGCCCCTGGATGAATTCAATCATCGGCAGCTCGGCGGCCACCAGACGGTTAACCAAGTCGCTGGCGTTCCATTTGTCATAGGCAATCGCCTGGACGTTGAAGCGTTCGCAGACCGCTTTCACGTCCGCTTCGATCACCGCGTAGTCGGTGACGTCGCCCTCGGTCTGCTTCAGCAAACCAGACTCGACCCATGAGGCATAAGGAACGGTGCCACGCTCGGTACGAAAAGCCACCGCGCTCTCTGGAGCCCAGCGCCATCCGTAGGTGTAGAGCACGCCTTCAACGTTCCACACCAGCCGGAAAGCGGTGATGTCCGTTGTCGAAGCGAGGTCGAGACCGCCCCAGCATGGGTACTGTGAAAGCCAGTCGAGATCGACTTCACCGCCACAGCACTGCCATTTGTTCAGGTCAACCCAGCCATCGGCGGTCGATGCCGGGCGATTCAGTCGCTTGATGCGAAACTCGGCCATCTTCGACGGCATCTGCTTCGCTTCCACCGACTCTTTCCGTATCGCCGCCATCAAGTGCGGGTTTACATCCATCAGCGGGTTGGCTTTGATCCAGCAGGATTCGTCAAACTCTTCGTCAGCCTTGATGCCGAGGCTCTTGTCCTCGTCGTCGACCGCGTAGAACACCACCAGGAAGTGATCCGCTGTATTACCAAAAAGGCCAGACAGAAGCTTCTTGGCGAACATCCTGATTTCAGCCCACGGCCCGGGGTTCGTGTAGCCCTCGGTGGTGGTGTAAAGCCAAAGCGGGTTGCCCCGCGCGCCGGCGGCCGACGTCAAAACGTTCAGCAGGTCGGCAGTTTTGTGCGCGTGTATCTCGTCGAGGCCGACGTGCGAAGGGTTGAGACCGTCTTGGGTCGAGGCCTTTGCGTGAATCGGTTTGAAGCTAGCGCCCGTTTCCACCCGGCTGATGGACTTCGCCCAAACCTCGAGCCCAAAGTATTCCCTCAGGTCGGCGTTTTTCTCGACCATACGCTTGGCGGCATTGAAGATGATTGCTGCCTGGCCGAACGTGGTCGCAGCGCTGACGATCTGGGCGCCCTCTTCCGGCTCGCAGCATTCGCAGTACAGAAGGATCGCCGAGGACAATGTACTCTTGGCGTTCTTCCGAGCCACCGCGAACAGCGCCGAGGTGAAGCGGCGGGGATGGAACATCCCGTCACCACCCCAGCCTTCGGTGTATACCGCTTCGCGCTTGCGGAAGCCGAACAATTGCACCACGAAGAAGATGTGCGACGGGTGCATGACAATCGTCGGCTTATCCCACTTACCCTCAACGTGATGCAGCTTCTCGATGAAGTCGCACGGGTCATTGGCGTGCCATGGGTCGAAGATGAACGAGCAGTCCTTCTTTTTTGCTCGCTTCAAATCATCAAGGAAACGCTTAGACGCCTCACGAATCAGTCGTCCGTGCTTTTTCCTTTTCTTGTCGGCCACCGCAGCCTTGGCGTAGTCGGTCGCGATCTTGACGAAATCACGCATTCCCACTCCAGACTGGACAGCCAGATCATTCGATTATTTGGCACCCTGCTTGCGGCCGTTCCCGGCGAATGCGTTGCCCTTCGGTTTCTCGGAGCCAGACGAAACCTTGCGGCGGCTGGCGGGCGTCATTCCGAACTCTGAAAAAAGCGCCTTCAGTGCCGTGGTCTCTGCCGCTGTCGACTCCATGTCGGCCTTGGCTTTTTTCCGAAAGCACTGCCAGGCGAAGCAAAGTTGCTCCAGCGAATAAAGGTCAACGACCTGCAGCACCCTGGCGCTGACAAGCTGTCGGCCAAGTGATCGCCACATTTCCGAACCATCCACATTTAAGTGCTGAGGCGGATCTGGAAACTCGGCGACCAGGTCGAACTCCGGCGCGTCCTCCTCCTCGCGATCCGGGCGAGTTGTACCGGCCAGAACCTTGAGGTGCGGGGCCGTTGGCTTCCGTCCTCGGGTCATTTGTGGTCCTTCAATTTTGAAAAGCTAATTTTGACGGCGCGAAAAAACGCTTCGGGCGCGGTCTAGAAGCAAAAAGCCCCAGACTATTACCCTCCCCCACCCCATCGAGCATGCCTATCGCACCACTTTGGTGCGAACAAGATGATATTGAGTCGCATTGCCGACAAGCGGTCGCACCACGAGCAAGCTGCATCAGCCTCGCCTGACGTTGCCGAACCCGCCGTCCTCAGTCGCCGTCTTGGCCGAGTGGCACGGATGACAGAGGCCTTGCCAGTTCGTACGATCCCAGAAGAGCACCATGTCACCTCGGTGCGGGACGATGTGGTCGACATCGGTAGCAGCCTTCACGCGTCCTATCTGCTGGCAATGGACGCAGAGCGGATGCTTGGCCAGATAGCCCTTGCTCGCCTGCTGCCATCGATACGTGTAGCCGCGTTCGTTGCTGGTGCCTCGCTGCTGCTCAGGGGCCGCGTGCGTGGGCGTGACTGGACCAGTCGGCTTGTGTCGTGGAGGCCTGACCGGCATAGCGATTACTCGGTGGGTGGCTCGCTCTTGGCGGGCGGGTTACTCGGTGTCGTAGGCTTCAGACCAGCACGCTCGGCGGCAACCCTAAGCCACCGCAATGCCCTGTCTCGCCGGGCAGCACATCCGGCACATGCCATCACTCAGCACGCCGAGGCAGCTTGAAGTCGGCGAACCGATCCGCAAGGTCAGCGATCTTCTTCACACCCAGGAAGCCGATGAACACACCGGCGGCAGTAGCGAAGTTCTGAGGCAGGCCGAAGTACTCCAGCAACGGAATCAGGCCGATGGTGATCAGCGTGCAGAGCGAGGCTTCAAGCAGCGCCTGTCGGCGAGTGCCACCTCCATAGATGATCCGCAAAGCAGCCACAACGAATGACAACCCGCCGGCGTAGATCGTTGGCGCATGCTGGCTCAGCCACGCGAGAACGAGCAGCCAGGTGTCTGGTTTGTCGGGCATGTTTGGCATCTCGGCTTCCTCCCTTTCGGGGAGCGAATAGATCCGACTCCAGCAGCACTCCCAGCTCGGAGCAATGGGTGTGGTGGAGCCGAAAACGAAAAAGCCCCAGCAAATGCCGAGGCTCGATGAACTGCAGAAAGCAAAAAGCCCAACTCTAGGGTCGGGCTTTGCTCGCGGAAAAACCGCAAAGTAACGTGAAAACTATAGATTCAAATCGATCCTGTCAAGCAGCCTCTCGACGAAGATCGAGAGCGCCATCAATCCATGCGATCCCCGCCTTCCAGAGCCCTTGGGTCTTCCCGTAGCCGAAGCCAAGTCGCTTACCTACAGTCATCAGATCAATGTCGCGCGACCTGTAATAAGTGATGATCACGTTGCCTGCCTCGGGGTACCGATTGCGTAGACGGCCGACCAGGCGATCCATCATCAAGGCATCGTCATCGGTGATCATCGGATCGGCGATCGTGTTCTCGCGGGATGCACAGCAGGACACGCCCGATCCAAGCACAACCCAACGCCCCCAATGCTCCAGCAGATCCTCAGCGGTGCGCTCGGTGAAGTTTTTTGTTCTGGCCATCATTCAATCCCCCGTGAAATTCGATCCGCCGACACCGCGGCGGTTGTTCTGGTGGTACTGCGCCGCTGGCCCTGACATCAAGGGCGCACGCTTCAGCGCTTCGATCTGCTGCTGGGCATGCTGCAATTTCAAGCTCAGCTGGGTGACCAAGAACTCCAATGACAGCGCGTATCCGGTACCGGCCTCCACCCACCCAGAGGCATTGCACTGGGCGCAAGCCAGGTCGTGAAAAACGCCCTTGATGAACGCTTTCCCTTTGCATGCCGGACACGCTGCCAGCTCGATCTGTTGGGCGTTCAAGGCGGGGCCATGCTGCTTTTTCATCATTTTTAAACCTCGCCTATGGTTGATTCTTGAATGGCCTCGCAGGCCTTGTTTTCCGTGGCTTCCAGAGCATTACCGGAATCTCCCGTTCTAAAGCCGGTCAATCCGTGAATCAGGTCAAAGCCCCGCTGATCTAGATGCGCGTGCCACTTCTCCAAGGCATCGCGCTTGCGGCTCATCACGTCCGACTGGATGTACACCTTCACGTTGTGACCCATGGCGTGGTTGATCAACAGCTCACCGATCAGGTGGTCGACGCCGATGTCTGCCCAGCCGGTTCTGGCCACCTTGCGCAGGTCGTGACTGGTCCACTCGCCCTTACCAAGCCTGGTGAACACGGCACTGGCCTGGCCTTCGCTCAGCGCCTTGCCGTTGCGAGCCGGGAACAGGTACTGGCCGTCGTAACCGTTCGCCCACTGGAGGTCGCGGTAATTGATCAGCAGCTGACGTACCTGGTCGGTCAGTGGCAGGTGATGCTCGACGCCGGTCTTGGTGTTCGCGGCCGGGATGAACCACTCGCGTTCGGCCAGGCTGATGTGCGACCACTGGGCCTGCCGGGTCTCGCCGATGCGCGTGCCGTGGCACAGCATCATCAGGGCGAGCATGGCATCCGCCGGGGCACTGGCCTTGGCCTCCAACAGCAGGGCAATCAGGTCCTGCAACTGGGTGACGCGCAGTCGTGACGGCTTCACCCCGACCTTGGCCTTGGAGAAGTCGCTGAACTTGACGTCCTTCATCGGGTTGACCGCGATCAGTCGCAGCTTGAACGCTTGGCGGAAGGCCAGAGCCAGCAACTGGAATGCCGAACGCACGTAGTCGATGCCGATGGACTCTTGGGCCGGCCACATGAACTTGTCATCGAGCGTGGCCTTGTTGATGGATGCCAGAGGCACGTCGCCCAGCAGCGGCTTCAGGTGGCACTTGATCAGCGAGGCGCCAGTCTTCTTGCGCTTGCTCGACAGGCTGCGGTCGCGGGCCATCCGGTCGGCGTACCAGTCAAGCAACTCACCGGTCAGCACCCACTTCGAAAGGTTGGAGCCCTCGCCCGCTTCCAGGCGCAGGCGAATGCCCGGGAGCGCCGCGACTACCTGTTTGGTGTTGAGGTCGGGGTAGTTACCGATCAGTTTCCATTCACCCTTGGTCACCAGGTACCACGACGCCCGGGCGCGATCGCGGGTGAAGCGCAGGTACAGGCCACGGTTTTCGATGTCGCGCAGATCGCGAACGGTGCCGGCGGCCTGCCGTTTAATTTCGGCGTCGGTGATCTTGAGGGCAGCGGTCGTCATGCCGGCACCGCCTTGGACTTCTGCTCCGTAGGAGCGAAGTCGCCACGCAGCGGCATCAGATTCTTTTCGTGCTTGATGGCCCACTCATTGCGGAAACGACACATCCATCCACCGACGCCCGCCGCAGGCCTAAATTGATATTTTTTTCCGGAGGTTGGCGACACCACCACCTCGTTCGGCACAACGAAATGGAGAAGCTCTGCTGTCTCGCCCAGGTACCCACCGGATATCACCAGTGCGAAATCACCCGCCTTAAATTGATGGCTCATGCGGCCACCACTGTAGGAGCGAGTCGAAGGTAGGCGCGGATCTGCTCCATCGCATCGAAGTGCCCACGGCAAACAATGGCGAGGTAGCCCTGCTCAGTCAGTGCCTGAATGTATGCGTCCTGGCTTGGTGAAACTGCCGCATCATTCGGCGGTGCCGCCTTGAACTCGATGTACAGACCGAAGTAGCCGCCGCGGGCCATGGGCAGAACCAGGTCCGGTACGCCGGCCTTAACGCCCTGTTTTTTCATTTCCCCGGCAACCTTCTTGTGTCGGTGGCCGCCATTGGGAACGTGGTAGATCAACTTGGCGACAACCGGGTACCGCATTGCGATCTCAATCAACAGTGCGGCCTGCTCCTGGCCTTCACGGTCGATGCGTTTGGCGCGTATTGGCTTGAGAGCGAACGGCTTCATTTGCGGTCACCACGTGATCTACGTTGCCGATCATTGAGGCGGCGGCAGACTTCGTAAAGCGCCCAGGTAGCGAGGATCATTAGGATAAGCAGGGTTTTGGGTTCGATCATGCTGCCCCCTTCACGGTGAGTATTCCGGCCCGGATCAGGGCCTCATGTGTTTCGGCGATGGCCCGCGGCATGTCGTACCAATCCACCTCGCCGGCGGCGCGACCATCGATCACGTCATGGCAGGCGCTGCATGCGTAAACGGCGACGGTGTCGAAGCCCTTCATGCCCATACCCTTCTGCCCGCACGGCAGGTGTGCGAGCACGGTCGTGGTCGGGTTGAAGTTGCAAGTGCCCGGCAGGCGGACGGTGCAGTCCTGGCCGTTGGCCGAGGCGCGGAGTTTCTTCGATGTCACACGCATACCCGCTCCCCCGTGACGACATCGACCACTTCGAAAGTGCCCGGCCACATCCACGCCCCGTAACGCTTGGCCATGGCCTGGTCTACGAACAGAGCAAGGGCATGGTCCGGCGTGGAACCCATATCGACCTTGAAGGAGCAGCAGAACACCGCGAAGCGGTAGGTATCTATCTCGGGAACGGCCAGACGGCGATCAGACACGGACACCTCCACGC
>Ga0247819_10000430_pt1 | contig 25362 bp, 23 predicted proteins | sample 13C_Xylose_Day6_FD_193428 | JGI IMG/M metagenome (GOLD analysis project Ga0247819, IMG submission 193428) | Soil microbial communities from agricultural site in Penn Yan, New York, United States - 13C_Xylose_Day6 | ecosystem: Environmental > Terrestrial > Soil > Agricultural land | place: USA...
GCGTAAAGACCGCCCCGAGCGATCAGTTCGGCGTGGGTTCCGTCCTCGACGATCCGGCCCTTATCCATGACGACGAGCCGATCGAGAGCGGCGATCGTCGACAATCGGTGTGCGATAGCAAGCACCGTTTTTCCTTGCATCAGCCGGTCGAGATTGGACTGGATTGCCGCCTCGACTTCGGAATCGAGCGCCGACGTCGCCTCGTCGAGAACGAGGATCGGCGCATCCTTGAGCATGACGCGGGCAATCGCGATACGCTGCCTCTGCCCGCCAGAAAGCTTGACGCCGCGTTCACCGACATGGGCATCGAAACTCCTGCGGCCGCGCTGGTCCTGGAGATCGAGAATGAACTCGTAGGCCTCGGCCCTCTCGGCTGCGATGATCAATTGCTTGTCGGTTGCATCCGGGTGGCCGAAAAGGATGTTGTCCCGGATGGAGCGGTGCAGCAGCGAGGTGTCCTGGCTGACCATGCCGACCTGTGCGCGCAGCGATTCCTGCTTCACCGTCGAAATGTCCTGCCCATCGATCAGGATGCGCCCGCCCTCGAGGTCGTAGAAGCGCAACAGCAGGTTAACGAGCGTTGACTTACCGGCGCCCGAACGGCCGACGATCCCGACCTTTTCGCCTGGACGGATCACGAGCGAGAAGTCGTCGATGACGCCGGCACTCTTGCCGTAATGGAACTTCACATGCTCGAAACGGATTTCCGGCTCGCTGACCGACAACTCCTTGGCATCCGGTTTGTCCACAAGACCGATCGCCTGGGAGACGAGCTCGGCCGAATTCTGGATCGTGCCGATGTTGCGCATGATCGAGTTGAACTGCGTCATCATCCGGCCGAGCAGCATGTTGAGTCGCAGCACCAGCGCCAGCGTGAAGGCAACCGCACCCGAACTGATCGCACCGCCAAGCCAGAGGTGGATGGCATAGACGGCGATGGCCGCGATCATCATGCCCGAAAGCAGCGCAAGCGAGGCACGCACGGCCGTCAGTAGCCGCGTGAAGGGGATCACCGCCCGCTGGAAGCGATCGAAGCCGGCGCGGATATAGCGGTCGTTCTCGTCGTCGCGACCGAACAGTTTCAATGTCTGGATGTTCGAATAGGCATCAACCATCCGCCCGTTCAGCATCGAGGCCATTTCAGCCGTATCGCGCGCGTGCTTGCGGATGCGCGGAACGAAGTAGCGCGCCAGCGCCAGGAAGAGGACGATCCAGAACGCGACCATTGCCGCCAGCCGCCAGTCGAGCTGGGCGATGAGCGCCATGGTCGAGGCGGTATAGATGACGATGAACCAGACGACCTGCAGCAGCGAGACGATCAGATCGCTGGTCGCCTGCGCGCCGGACCAGACTTTCGTCACGATCCGGCCGGAAAAATCGTTCTGGAAGAAGGAAAGCGATTGCCGAGCGACGTGGGTGTAGGTTTGCCAGCGCACGAGATTGAGGAAGCCGGTGATGATCGACTGCTCCTCGACGAGCGCTGCCAGCGACACCGCGACGAAGCGGAACACCAGCACCGTCAGCAACATGAACAGAAGCTCTGGCCCGTTGGCGGAAATTAGCCCGCTCCAGCCCGCTTCGGGCTTCACAGTGTCGAGCAGATCGACCAGCCGTCCGACGAAGTAGAAGAGCCCCGCCTCCAGCATGGCGACAAGGCCCCCGAGGATGGCCATCGCCAGAAACGGCCCTTTGGCCTGGCGGGCGTAGAACCAGGCAAAACCCCACAGCGATTTCGGCGGCTGCAATCGCTCGCGCGGCGCAAACGGCTTGATCCAGTTCTCAAAGATGCTGACGATGGCGCTGAGCATGTTTCCGATATAGGCGGTTCGGCGGCAACAGCAATCGGTTTCCACCATCGGGCGCATTACAAATGCGTTAGGTGACGTGGCAAAACCCCGCCGCCCGCATGGGCGGCAGGGTCACAGCGGATCACTCCGCCGCTTCTTCCTTCTCGGTATCGTCGGCGATGAAGCCGCCCGACTGGCGTGACCAGAGGTCGGCGTAAAGGCCGCCCTTGGCCACGAGTTCGGCATGCGAACCGGTTTCGACGATCCGCCCGGCCTCGAGGATGACCAGGCGGTCCATTTCCGTCAGCGTCGACAGGCGGTGGGCGATCGCGATCACCGTCTTGCCAGCCATCAGCGCGAACAGGTTCTCCTGGATCGCCTGCTCGACTTCGGAATCGAGCGCTGATGTCGCTTCGTCGAGGACGAGGATCGGCGCGTCCTTGAGGAAGACGCGGGCGATCGCGATACGCTGGCGCTGGCCGCCGGAGAGCTTGACGCCCCGTTCGCCGACCTGGGCGTCGAGCCCCTTGCGCCCCTGGTTGTCCTCGAGCGCCTGGATGAACTCCCAGGCATTCGCCCGCTTCGCAGCCGCGGTGATCGCCTCGTCGTCGGCTTCCGGGTGTCCATAGGCGATGTTGTCGCGAATGGAGCGGTGCAGCAGCGAGGTATCCTGCGTGACGACGCCAATCTGGGCGCGCAGGCTATCCTGGGTGACGGTGGCGATATCCTTGCCGTCGATCCGGATTGCGCCTGACTCCACGTCGTAGAACCGCAATAGCAGGTTCATCAGCGTCGTCTTGCCGGCACCCGAGCGTCCGACCAGGCCGATCTTCTCGCCCGGCTTGATGTCGAGCGACAGGTGATCGATGACGCCCTTTGCCTTGCCGTAGTGGAAGCGGACGTTGTCGTAGGTGATCGCACCCTTTTCCGCCTTCAGCGCCTTGGCATCCGGTTCGTCGACGATGTCGTGCGCCTTGGTCATCATGCCGATACCGTCATAGACAGTGCCAATGTTCTCGAACAGCGCCGAGACTTCCCACATGATCCATTGCGACATGCCGTTGATGCGCATGGCCAGACCAACGGCGATCGCGATCGCGCCGACCGAGATGGCACTTGTCAGCCACAGGTGAATGCCGAGCGCGCTGATTGCAAACAGCGCGATGCTGTTGTTGGCGTAGACCAGCACGTGGAACAGCGTCACCTTGCGCATCTGGCGATGCACCGTGTCGAGGAAGCCGTCCATGCCGGCGCGCGCATACGTTTCCTCGCGGCCTGCATGCGAGAACAGCTTGACCGTGCCGATGTTGGTGTAGCTGTCGACGATACGGCCCGTCATCATCGATCGCGCGTCCGCCTGCTCCTTGGAAATCTTCTGCAACCGCGGCACGAAATAGGTAACGATGCAGATGTAGATCACCAGCCAGACGGCGAGCGGCGTCACCAGCCGCCAGTCGGCAGCGGCAACGACGATCAGCATCGTGACGAAATAGCTGACGACATAGACGAAGACGTCGAGGATCTTCATCACCGTTTCGCGAACCGCAAGCGAGGTCTGCATGACCTTGGTCGCCACGCGGCCGGCGAACTCGTTGGCGAAGAACGTCATGCTCTGGCGCAGCAGATAGCGGTGCATCTGCCAGCGGGCGATCATCGGGTAATTGCCGAGCAGCACCTGGTGCATGATGAACGAATCGATCGCCACCAGCAGCGGCAGGCCGATCAGAACCAGGCCGCCCATCCAGATCAGCCGGTGACCTTCCGCCTGCAGGAAGGTGTCGCGATTGGCACTCGACAGCCAGTCGACCATGTTTCCGAGAAACTGGAACAGCGCCACTTCGCCGATGGCGATGAGCATGGTGCAGACCGACATGATGAGCAACCACGGAACTGCGGGCTTGGAATAGTGCCAGCAGAAGCCGAAAAGGCTCTTCGGCGGAAGCACGGGCTCTTCCGTCGGATAGGGATTGAGGCGGGATTCAAACCAGCCAAACATAGACTTGCTCCTTCAGAGTATTTTGAAGGAAGGCGGGAATTTGCCCCGCATTCTTTATCGTGAAAATTTCAGTCCGGAAATGCTGCCCGCCATAGCGGTTTGTCTTCCGGAGTTCCGGAAGCGCGCATCGATCTCTTGAAAGATAAGTCGCGGAACCGGTCAGGCCAAACGGTGGCCCATCACTCCTGGAAGGCGTGTCAACATCAATACAGTCATCATTGCCTCCGTCGGTTCGCGTTGAAGAGAGGTTCTCTCTACCCCTAATCGCGTCGACATGCCAGATTGTCGCAGGCACTTTCCTGCCTGTTTTTTCATCGTTCGGTCGGATGTTGCTCATTCGGCACAGATTAGACACCGCGAAATCAAACGGAAACGACACATGGCAGGCGCGTCCGGCATTGGTAGGAGACGCATATGAACGCATCATCGACGCCCCCTCCCGAATTGAAAGGACAAGGTTTCCATCTGAGGCGGCCGCAAGGGGGCGACGTCGAGGCGCGACTGGCGCTCGGGCGGGATCCCGAGATCCACCGCATGTTCGGTGGCAGCGCCACCTTCGCCCGCGCTTTCGGACAAGCGGATGCAGAAGCGTGGGTGCAACACCTCGTCGAGCATCCAGCTGCCTGGATCATCGATCGCAACGGGCCAATTGGCGAAGTCAGGCTCGACAATATCAACCGGGTCGACCGGCGCGCCTCCTTTGCCATCGGCATCTTCAATCCGAAATTGCTCGGCCAAGGGCTTGGCACTGCCGTCACCAAGCTTGTATTGGCGCATGCGTTCGGCGCGCTCGGCCTGCACCGTGTTTCGCTGCGCGTGCTTGCCTTCAACGAGCGCGCCATCGCCAGCTACCGCAAATGCGGCTTCTCGGTCGAGGGACGAGAGCGAGAGACGGCGCTGATCGACGACGCCTGGCACGACGACATCATGATGGGGATTCTGGCGCATGAATTCTCCGCCGCAAAAGACAAGTCGCAAGAAAAGTGAACAGACGTGAGTGACCTCCGCATTGCCCTCTACCAGCCCGACATTCCCGGCAATACCGGCACGATCCTGCGCCTTGCTGCCTGCCTCGGCCTTGCCGTCGATGTCATCGAGCCGGCGGGCTTCGACCTTTCCGACCGCAATCTCAAGCGCGCCGGTATGGACTATATCGCCTCGGTCACCCTCACCCGCCACATCAACTGGGAACGGTTCGAGGCGTGGCGGGTGCCGACCGGCCGAAGGCTTGTGCTCGCCTCCACCAAGGCCGCCGAGCCCTATACCCGCTTTGAATTCAGGCCCGACGATATCCTGCTGTTCGGTCGGGAAAGCGCCGGTGTGCCAGACCATGTGCATGATCGCGCGGAAGGCCGCATCCTCATCCCGATGGCCGAGGGGCAACGGTCGCTCAACGTCGCCATGTCTGCTGCGATGATCGCCGGCGAGGCGATCCGGCAAGTGCAACTGCTCTGAAAAACATCGCATGGTAATGCCCTGCCTTTCCCGATGGGGGGTGACGATGGGCGCGGCCAACGGCAGCGCCCCAAAATTCAGGCGGCAACCTCGTTGTAGGGCGTCGCCTTGCGGGCCTGCTTCAATGTCCGCGCCCACCAGATGAGCCGATCCATCATCAGGAACAGCGGCGCACGCAGCTCCTCGGGCTTGTAGAGGTTGCCGGCCGCATCGAACTTCGACCAGGCTTTGGCAAACTGGACGCCGTCGCGCAGCGTCACCGCATGCAGCTCGGCAAAGACTTGGCGCAACTGCTCGACGGCGCGGATGCCGCCGGAAGCGCCGCCATAGGAGACGAAGGCGACGGGCTTGGCATGCCACGGCTCGTAGACCGAATCGATCAGTTCCTTCAGCGCGGCCGGGTAGCCGTGATTGTATTCCGGCGTCACCACCAGGAAGGCATCCGCTTCGGCCACCTTGCGCTCCAGCCACTCGCCGGGATTGACCGTGGCGCCGACGCCGCGCGATGCCCTCAGCCGTGCCGGATCGATGACCGTGAGATTGAAGACGTTCGAATCCGAGATCTCACGGATCAGCCAGTTGGCGACCGTGTCGCAGAAGCGCCCCTGCCGGGCGCTGCCGTAGATCACCGCAAGCGTCATTTTCTCTGTCATGGGGATCAGCTCCTTGTTGTGAATTCCATGGAGCTCATGCTATAAAACCTCAACATTAGTTGAGGTCAATAGCCCGCCATGACGATTGTAAGAAACAGCGAAATGCGACGCGAACTGACCGTCGGCGAAGTCGCCGAACGCAGCGGCGTCGCCGTTTCCACCTTGCATTTCTATGAGGCCAAGGGTCTGATCCGCAGCAACCGCAGCCGCGGCAACCAGCGCCGCTATCCCCGAAGCGTGCTGAGGCGCGTGGCGGTGATCAAGGTGGCGCAACGGACCGGAATTCCGCTTTCGGAAATCCAGGCGGCGCTGACGGTGCTGCCCGACGACCGGCCCCTGACGGTGCAGGATTGGGCTCGGCTGTCGGAAAGCTGGCACGAGCAACTGAATGCGCGCATCGCCAGCCTGATGGCGCTACGCGACCACCTGACGAGCTGTATCGGCTGCGGATGTCTGTCGCTCAGGGAATGTCCGCTGCGCAACCCCTACGATGTGCTCTCGATGGAAGGCGCCGGCCCTCGGCTGATGGATGCGACGGAAGAGGACGGCCAGCCCTAGGAGGCCTCAGTCTGCAGTCGGCAGGCGGCGCATGGTGAACTCGATCTCGTCGCCGTCGAGCTGGCGCCAGCTTTCCACTTCGGTCCAATAGGCGGCTTTTGGCCAGGTATCGAACCATTCGCGCGCCTTGGCGCGGGCCGCACTTCGATCGAGCCGAAAGGTTTCACGCACGAAAAGGCCATCGCCTCGTGTCGGATTGTCCCGGCGATGCCGGGCGATCTGGCGCCGCAAACCATCGAGCGGCGGACCTGCGGGTATTCTTGCCATGGGCCATACCTCTGGAGGTAAAGATAGTGTGAGTATCGGGCCATTGCGAGTCCGTTTTACACCGCCCATACGATGCGGCAGACTGCAGCGCGGCGCGCCAAATATGACGCGCAAAGGACGCTGCAGCGCTTTAGACTTGCTGCATAATTTTCTCCTTAAATCGAATCTGATTTAAGGAATTATGCAGTAGCCCGATGGCCCCTCCGCCGTTGCCAATCCGGCGGAAATATGAACTGTGGCCCACATCAACGAATCGGCGGCTTTCCGGCGCGCAAAGCCGCGAACAGGACAAATTTTCATGGAACGACCGCAACTACCCCAGGGGCTGCCTGCCGATATCGAAGACAAGAAGGCAGCAGCCAGAGCCTGGTTCGAAAGCCTGCGCGATACGATCTGCGCCGCTTTCGAGGCTGTCGAAGACGACCTGACCGGCCCGCTGTCCGACCGTGAACCGGGCCGCTTTGTCGGCAAGGAATGGAGCCGGGACGGCGGCGAAGGCGGCGGCGGTCGCATGTCGATGATGGAAGGTCGCGTCTTCGAGAAGGTCGGCGTACACACCTCGACCGTCTTCGGCGAATTCTCACCGGAATTCCGTGAGCAGATCCCCGGCGCCAGCGAAGACCCACGCTTCTGGGCATCGGGTATCTCGCTGATCGCGCATCCCGTGAACCCCAATGTGCCGGCCGTTCACATGAACACCCGCATGGTCGTCACCACCAGCAACTGGTTCGGCGGTGGCGCAGACCTGACGCCGGTGCTCGACCGCCGCCGCGTCATGACCGACCCTGACACGCAGCTGTTCCACCGCGCGATGGAGATCACCTGCAACCGTCACTCGGTGGCTGATCACGCCAGGTACAAGCAGTGGTGCGACGAGTACTTCTTCCTGAAGCACCGCAACGAGCCGCGCGGGACCGGTGGCATCTTCTACGATTGGCTTCAGTCTCCGGCCGAGCAAGGCGGTTGGGACGCGGACTTCGCCTTCACGCGTGATGTCGGCAAGGCGTTCGCGCTTGTCTACCCCAAGATCGTGCGCACCAATTTCAATACGCCCTGGACCGAGGAAGATCGCGACGAGCAGCTCGTGCGTCGCGGCCGCTATGTCGAGTTTAACCTGCTCTACGACCGCGGCACCATCTTCGGCCTGAAGACCGGCGGCAATGTCGAGTCGATCCTCTCGTCCCTGCCCCCGGTCGTGCGCTGGCCCTAAAAAATTTCTACTGCATGTTTCCTTAAATCCTATTCGATTTAAGGATAAAAACACGCAGCAACTCAAGGTGCTACAGCGACCTTTGCGCGTCTCATAAGACGCGCGGCGCTGTAGGAAAAGTGCGAAGCGGTTTCCGTCAGGAAATACTTGGAAATGAAGAGATAGAGCGTTTCTGAGGCTCCTTTTGAACGAAACCGAAGGTGCGCGGACGTCATTTGCAGATGCGCACCTTCTTGATCACCACCCGGCCATAGGCGCCATAGGTCTGCACCGTCTTGACCACGCAGGTCTGTCGATAACCGTAGCTGTAGTTGCCGGCTTTTGCCGGAATGGCGAGAGCAATGACAGTCGTCATCGCGAGCGCGACGGCGAAGAGAGAATGGCGCATGAATGGTTCCCCGTTCGAATTCTGCGGCCAGGAATGACGTGCGATCCGCATGTCCGAGCCATCGCACGAAAGCCTGGATTGCGCTGTTTCGATTGGAACAGCTGAACAAATCGTCGAGCGCCGCGTTGTCCTTCCATCGAGGAAGGGGGCCGGACCATGATCTTCAAGAAGCGCACATTTCACGGCAGCGAACCGGATCGCAGCACCGGGGATCACCCCGCCGAGCTGGAACGTCGCGTGGCGCATGGCCTTGCGGTGACGCCCGGGCTCGATGCATCCGACGTCACGGTTGTCTGCCAGGGAAATACGATCGTGCTTGCGGGGCATGTCGCCACGAAGGCCGAATCCGCCCGCGCCGAAGAAGCCGCAAGACTGACGAAGGGGGTGGCAGAAGTGGTCAACCGCATCGAGGCGGCAGAGGGAAGATAGGACTGGCTCAGATAGAACCGAGCGTCCAGCCGACGATCTCGGATGCGACCGTCGCGAACGCCTGATCGAGGGCCCTGACGAAGGCCGGGTTGCCGGTGCCCTTGACGCCGGCCGTGGCGCGGAATGCCTTCTGCGCCCGCACAGTGCCGTTCCGGTCATTGACGATCTTTGCAAAGATCTCGACGACCGCCGTATCGGCGCCTTCGGTCGAGATCTCGAAGGAGCGGATCTCGCTGATCACCTGATAGTCGATCGCCAGCCCCTCGCCGGGCTTGCCGACGCCCGCCACCTTGCCGGTATTCTCGAACGCCTGAACCAGCTTTGCCTGCACCATGCGCGGCAGGCGGTCGCTCCATTGTGCCTTGGACAGATACTGCAGCTCCGAACCGGAAAGACGGATGACGACCTGGTCGCTGTCGAGCGCTTTCAGCGCCGTCGGTTCCGGCACGAGTATCTGCTTGCTGGTCGCAGCCCGTCCTTCGACGACCGGCGACGCGGAAAGGCTGAATGTATCGTTGACGGCAGCACCGGCGCCGCACCCGGCCAACAAGACAGCCAGCGTGAAAACCAGGGCAGAGCGTTTCGCTCCCGTCTCACGCATACACACCAGCCCCGGAAAATTCATACTGCCCAAACCCTTGTCCAATTCGCAGCACCTTAGAGCGCTCTTTAATGAAAGCAACCCGCCGGCCCCACCCGGCTTTGTCTTACCTGATTCAGCGTCGGGTGCGACCATCGTATTGCTTGACTGTTTCGCCGCCGAACAGCAGGCGTTGCGGATTCTTGTCGAATGTCGAAATCGTATTCTCGAGGCTCTGCACGGTGCGACGTGTATCGGTCACCAGTGCCTCGACATCGCGAAGGCCGGAGCCGGAGAACCGCTTCAGATTGTCTGCAATCGGGCCGATCTGGGCGTTGAGGTTGTCGGCCATCTTGCGGAACGATTCGAGCGTGGTGCGCGCCTCGGCCGAAAGCGACGGTGCGTCGGCATCGCCGAGGAACCCATCGACCTTGACGAGGATGCTGTCGACGCGGCTGGAGGCAGCATTCAGCTTGCTGGCCATCTGGGTCACGTCGGTGATCGTGCGATCGATGTCCTGCTGGCGCGCCGTGATCTTCTCGGCAAACTGCGTGATGTTGGCGACCGTCCTGCGGGCGTCGGCACTTGCTGCCGAAATGTCGTTGACAACAAGTTCGACCTTCTGCTTGTCGACGGCAGCCACCAGCGTATCGACGCGCTCGAGCGTCTTCTGCGCATTCTTGCCGAACTGGTCATAGGTCTCGACCGTGCGCTTGAACGCTGCAATGGTTTCGGAAACGCCGCCTGAGGCGGCCTTCAGGTCATTGCTAAGCTGCTCAACGTTGCTGACGATATGATCGATCTTTTTCGGATCGACCGACTTCACCAGCACGTCGGCCGAGGCAAGGGTCGAATCAAGCTTCTTCGACGCGGCATTGATCGATGCCGAAAGCTCGGTCACGCTTTTCAGGAAGTCGTCGATTGCGCCGGAATTGTCGGCAAGCGCCTTGGAGAATTTCTCGGCATTGCCGATCGTGCTGGTCAGGGGGCCGCGCACGTCCTTGACGAAGCCCTGGATGTCGCTGATCGCATCGTCGGCGCGGTCCATGATCTTGTCCGCTGTCGCGAGCAAGCTGGTGACGCTCGACTGGTCGGCAAGAATGCGCGCCTGCGTACCATTTTCAACGGCGCTGCGCAGGATGTTCTCATCGCCCTTGTTGCCACCGCTCAGCTCGATATAGGCAGAACCCGTCAAACCTTGCACTTCGAGCGTCGCCTTGGTCGATTTCAGCACGGGCGCATCGATGGAGACTTCCGTGACAGCAATCGAGTAACGCGGATCGTTGGCGTCGATCGCCAGATTGCGCACCGAGCCGACGGGAATGCCGTTGAAGCGAACAGGCGAGCCGACGGAGAGCCCGTTGGCGGAACCCGGAATGTTGACGACCAGCTCGACCATCTCGCCGCTGCGGCCGTATTGCGACATCCAGTAGACGAAGCCGAAGGCAGCCGCGATCACGAACACCGTGAAGAAGCCGACAATGGCGTAGTTCGCTTTAGTTTCCATTCGTCCCGACTACCTCAGTGGCCATCCTATCGGCCGTTCTTCTGCTTCAGACACCCCGGAAGATGTCCAAGACACCCGGGATCGCCCGCCGGCTTCCTGACGCTATTCGTCGTGCCGCACGATCGACCGCGCCCGTTTGCCCCGGAAATAGGACTGCACCCAAGGATCGTCACAGGCCAACATGTCCTCGACGGTCCCCTCGACCAGAACCTTCTTGTTTCCGAGCACCGCAATGCGATCGCAAACCGAAAACAGGCTGTCGAGGTCGTGAGTCACCATATACACGGTCAATCCGAGCGTGTCGCGCAGCTTGGCGATCAACTCATCGAACTCGGCCGCGCCGATCGGGTCGAGGCCTGATGTCGGCTCGTCGAGAAAGACGAGATCGGGGTCGAGCGCGAGCGCGCGGGCAAGTGCGGCTCGCTTGATCATGCCGCCCGAAAGCTCGGATGGGTATTTGTCGGCCGCCTCCGGCGCCAGACCTACCAGCTCGATCTTCACGCGCGCCAGTTCGTCCATCAGGCTCTGCGGCAGGTCGAGATATTCGCGCATCGGCACCTGGATGTTTTCACGCACCGTGAGGGCCGAAAAGAGTGCGCCGTGCTGAAAAAGCACGCCGAGACGCATGTCGAGCGCGATCCGGTCAACCTCGGACATCCTGTCGTATTCCGCGCCAAGGATCTTGATCGTGCCGGAGCGCTTGGCCAGAAGCCGCAGCACCGTGCGCATCAACACCGACTTTCCGGTACCCGAGGCACCGACGAAGCCGAGGATTTCGCCGCGAAAAATCTCGAGGTTGAGCTTGTCGAGCACGATGTGGGAGCCGAAGCCGACCGTCAGGTCGCGCACGGACAGAACCGCTTCGTGTTCGTAGGCCGGATCCTGCTGTCTTTCCGTGGCTGCTGTGCTCATCGTTCCATCCGCCTCAGAAATCGATCGCTGCGTAGAACATGGCAAACAGGCCGTCGATCAGGATCACCACGAAGATCGATTTGACCACCGAAGAGGTCACGTGGCGGCCAAGCGATTCGGCGCTGCCGCCAACCTTCAGGCCTTCGACTGCCGCCACCACGCCGATGATCAGCGCCATGAACGGCGCCTTGATCATGCCTGCCGCAACCGATGAGAAATCCACGGCCTCCTGCAGGCGCGACAGGAAGGTCGCAACGGTGATGCCCGAATAGGTCCAAGCGACCAGCGCCGCACCGGTCAGTGCTGCGAAGTTGGCAATGATGGTCAGGAGCGGCAACGCGATCGTCAGCGCCACGAGGCGCGGAAACACCAAGACGCCGACGGGGCTGAGGCCCATGACCTTCAGCGCGTCCACCTCCTCGCGCATCTTCATCGAACCGATCTCGGCCGTGATCGCGCTGCCCGAACGCCCGGCGATCATGATGGCGGTCAGCAGCACGCCGATTTCGCGCAGTTGCAGGATGCCGACCAGATCGACGACGAAGACTTCGGCGCCGAAATAACGCAGCTGGAATGCGCCTTGCTGCGCAATGATCGCACCGATCAGGAAGGACATCAGCATGATGATCGGCACGGCCTTGACGCCCATGCGGTCGATCTGGTGAACGATGGCCGCCGGCGAGACGCCACTGTGCCGCCCGAGCTTGAGCTGGGCACCGCGAACCGCCGAGCCGAGAATGTACATCGCCGCGACGGTATCGTTCCAAGTGGCGATCATCACCTCGCCGACCGGTGCGAACAGCCGCTGGAACAGCGGAAGATGTTCGCTTTCGTCCTCCGGTGCCGGCAGTTCCGCCGGTAGCGCGCCGATCAGCTCGACATAGCGTTGACCGCCGTCGACGAACTGGATCTCGTCCTTTTCAGGTCCGGCAAGCCGCGTCATGAAGCGCCGGATGATCCAGGCGCCGGCCGTGTCCATAGCCGTCACACCCGACAGATCGAACTGCCTGACGCTGCTGCCCTTGCGCGCAAGCTGTTCGAGCTTGGCGGCCATGGCTTCAGCTGTCTCGTGCCGCCAGACGCCTGAAAAGACATACGCGCGTTCCGAGCCTCCGGCGTCTCCACTGAGCGCGACATCCGCAACGATCTTGGTCTGGGAACGCGTCACCTGGTCTCTGTCATCCCGATTTGCTAACCGCTCGTAAAAGCTTGCTCCGTCATAACGGCTCACATCCTTGATGTCATCCTGACGAAGCCGGTAACATCAAGACCTAAGCGCCAGATAGGCCCCGCCGGAGAAGATTTCATGTCAACTGTGCTCGAAGCGACAACCGAAGACTTCCCGATTGCGGGCACATTCACGATTTCACGCGGTTCGAAGACCACGGCAAGCGTCGTGACATGCCGAATCACCAAGGACGGCACCAGCGGTTGGGGGGAATGCGTACCCTATGGCCGCTACAACGAAACCATTGCCTCGGTGCTCGCCGAAATCGAAGCCATATGCCCGCAGATCGAACAAGGCCTGACGCGCCCGGAGCTACAGTCGGCGATGAAGCCGGGTGCGGCCCGCAATGCGGTCGACTGTGCGTTGTGGGATCTGGAAGCAAAGCAGAAAGGCAAATCTGTCCATGAGCTTGCCGGTCTCTCCTCACCTGGCACATTGACGACGGCCTATACGCTGTCGCTTGCCGAGCCCGATGCGATGCGCAACCAGGCCGCACAATATGCCCACCGCGCGCTGCTCAAGATCAAGGTCGGCACATCAGACGATGCCTCCCGCATCCGCGCCGTGCGCGAGGGTGCGCCGGAGAGCCGCATCATTCTCGATGCCAATGAAGGCTGGACGCCCGACAGCCTCGCCTATCACTTCGCCATCTGCGCCGAGCAGCGCATCGACCTGATCGAACAGCCGCTTGCCGCCGGCCATGATCAGGCCCTGGCCACGATCGCCCGCCCCGTTCCGGTGTGTGCCGACGAGAGCGTGCACGCGACCGGCGACCTCTCGGCCCTGGTCGATCGCTATGACGCCGTCAACATCAAGCTCGACAAGACGGGCGGCCTGACGGAGGCGCTTCGCATGCGCGATGCGGCAACGTCGCTCGGCCTCAAGGTGATGGTCGGCTGCATGGTCGGAACCTCGCTCGGCATGGCACCGGCAATCCTGGCGGCGCAGGGCGCGGATTTCGTCGATCTCGACGGGCCCCTGCTTCTGGCACGCGATCGCACGCCCGGCCTGCGCTACGAAGCCTCGCTGGTCTTTCCGCCGGAACCACGCCTCTGGGGCTGAAGATACCAGGCGGCAACGGCAAAGCAGCAGCCGGCAAAGGCGACGACCGACATCGAATAGAACCCGTTCACCCCGTACCAGGCGTAGAGATAGCCGGACAGGAAGGTGAGGATCGCCGTGAAAATGCCGGTGTAGAAGAAATAGAGCCCCTGGGCCGATGCCTCCTGCTCCTCGACGACGCGCTCCACCAGCTTGTTCTGCATGCCGGTGTGCATGATCGCATAGGTGAAGGCGTGGAAGCACTGCAGCACGAAATAGCCGGAAAAGCCGAGATCCATCGGGAAGATGATCCAGCGCACGACCGCCAGCGAGCAGCCGGACAGGATCATCGTCCAGACGCTGAAGCGGCGGATGATCGCCTTGGCGAAGATGAACATCGTCACTTCAGCAGCAACGCCGGCACTCCAGAGGATGCCGATCTCCGTGCCGCTATAGCCGATATGCTGCCAGTAGATTGCCGAGAAAGCGAAGAGCATGGCGTGGCTGGCGTTCACCAGCGTCACGCCGATCAGCAATAGCTGCAGATCGAGCTGGCGCAACGATTGCGGCGGAGGCTCGGTCAGCGCCGTGATCGGTGACGGGCGCCGCGGTCGGCCGACCTTTGGCGCCGCAAAGGCCATCAGGATCGTCAGGCCGAAACCGACCGCCATCGCCGGCAGCACCATGTCGCCACCGAAGATGCCGATCATCCAGCCGCCGAGCATGGTTGCGCCGATGAAGGCGACGGAACCCCAAAGCCGCATCTGCGCATAATCGAAACCCCAGCGCCGGACGCCGGAAAGCGCGATCGCCTCGACGATCGGCACATAGGGCGAATAGACCGCCGATTGCAGCGTATAGATGATCAGAACCGGCCAGAACTCCCGGGCGTAGAACAGCACGAAAGCCGTCGCCAGCGACAGGAAACCTGACCAGATCAAAACGATCGTGCGCTCTCCGAGCCGATCGGCGATCACACCGGCAATTGGCGCGGTGATCACGCGTACGAACATCGGCAGCGCCAGCACGACGCCGATCTCGAAATCGCTCATGGAAAGCGTGCTCAACCAGACCGGAAAATACGGCATTGCGAAACCGTTGACGATCAACGGAGCGCAGAAGAGCAAGGCGATGCGAAGCGCAAAATGACGCGGCGGAGGGCCCACAGTTGCGGGCGCTTGGGAGGGAATCATGGGAGAACCTGATGGCTATCGGCCAGCAATAGCATAGCCCGCTGCCGGATCGCCATAACCTAGATTTCACTACAAGCGACGCTTGCGCCCTCGCCGGCGTTCCCGTCAGGCTGCCCGTTGCGTCAGCAGGTGCGCCAGAAGCCGTTCGGCTTCGGCCGTTCCCTCGGCCTCTGCGACGCCGCCGCGCATCTGATGCCAGGTGATCAGTTCCATGGTGCCGTCGTGGTGTTCGGCGATCGCCGTGCAGCTTTCGACCCAGTCGCCCGTGTTGATGTAGCGCACGTCGCCGATATCCTCGATGACCGCATGGTGGATATGGCCGCAGATCACGCCCTGCGCATCATGCCGCCGCGCCTCGTCGGCAACCACCTTCTGGAACTCACCGATAAAGTTGACGGCGTGCTTCACCTGCAGCTTCGCCCAGGAAGAGAACGACCAATAGGGCATGCCGAGCCGGCGACGAACGGCGGCCAGGCCGATATTGATGGCGATCGCCGTATCGTAGGCCCAGTCGCCGAGATAGGCGAGGATGCGCGCATTGCGCACGACCACATCGAATTCGTCGCCATGCAGCACCAGATAGTTGCGGCCGTCGGCACCCTTGTGCATATGGCGCTGCGCCACTTCGATGCCGCCGAAGTGAACACCCGGGAAATCGCGCATGAACTCGTCGTGATTGCCGGGGATATAGATGATGCGCGTGCCCTTGCGCGCCTTGCGCAGCAGCTTCTGGACGACGTCGTTGCAGTTCTGCGGCCAGTACCAGCTACGCTTCAACCGCCAGCCATCGACGATGTCGCCGACGAGAACGATGGTCTCAGCCTCGTGATGGCGCAGAAAATCAATAAGAAAGTCGGTCTTGGCGGCCTTGGAGCCGAGGTGGACGTCGGAGATGAACAACGTCCTGAGGTGTCTTACGGAATTGATTTGCGGTGCCGCCATCATACCAGCCTCGTCTTGATTGAGCCTTCTGGGGCCCGTCAAAACCAGACTCGTGTTTCAGGAAGATGACACGGACGCCGGCCGCTTCGTCGCACCGGCTTAAAAGAACCGCGCAAAAACTGTACGCGGTTCGCAATTCATGCCACAAGGCCACGTCCAAAAAAGAGGAATGCAGACTATGAGCACGGGCGACAAAACGAAATCCCAGACAGGTCCGGTCAGCGGCGACATCGACCAGCAGGCCCTTTTCTTCCACCGTTACCCTCGCCCTGGGAAGCTCGAAATTCAGCCCACCAAGCCGCTCGGCAACCAGCGCGATCTCGCGCTCGCCTATTCGCCCGGTGTGGCTGCGCCCTGCATCGCCATCCGCGACAATCCTGAAACGGCTGCCGACTACACGGCACGCGCCAACCTTGTCGCGGTCATTTCCAACGGCACGGCCGTTCTCGGCCTCGGCAATATCGGTCCGCTTGCCTCCAAGCCGGTCATGGAAGGCAAGGCCGTCCTGTTCAAGAAATTTGCCGGCATCGACGTCTTCGACATCGAGATCGACGCGGCGAGCATCGAGCGTATGGTCGATGTCATCTCGGCGCTCGAGCCGACCTTCGGCGGCATCAACCTCGAAGATATCAAGGCGCCGGAATGCTTCGAGGTCGAGCGCCAGTTGCGCGAAAAGATGCAGATCCCCGTCTTCCATGACGACCAGCATGGCACCGCGATCATCGTTGCGGCCGCAATCCTCAACGGTCTGGAACTGGCCGGCAAGGACATCGCCAAGGCCAAGATCGTTACCTCGGGTGCAGGTGCCGCAGCGCTCGCCTGTCTCAATCTGCTGGTCACGCTTGGCGCCAAGACCGAAAACATCTGGGTGCACGACCTCGAAGGCCTCGTCTACAAGGGCCGCGAAGTGCTGATGGACGAATGGAAGTCCGTATACGCGCAGGAAAGCGACAACCGGGTATTAGCCGACAGTATCGGCGGCGCCGACGTTTTCCTCGGTCTTTCCGCCGCTGGAGTCCTGAAACCGGAACTGCTGGTGCAGATGGCCGAAAAGCCACTGATCATGGCGCTCGCCAACCCCACGCCCGAGATCATGCCGGAGGCAGCGCGCGCGGCGCGCCCCGACGCGATGATCTGCACCGGCCGTTCGGATTTCCCCAACCAGGTCAACAACGTGCTTTGCTTCCCGCACATCTTCCGCGGTGCGCTCGACTGCGGCGCAAGCACGATCAACGAAGAAATGAAGATGGCGGCGGTCCGCGCCATTGCCGGCCTTGCCCGCGAGGAGCCGTCCGACGTGGCCGCCCGCGCCTATTCCGGCGAGACGCCGGTCTTCGGTCCCGATTACCTGATCCCCTCGCCCTTCGACCAACGCCTGATCCTCCGGATTGCGCCGGCGGTTGCCAAGGCTGCCGAGGAAAGCGGCGTCGCCACCCGCCCGATCCAGGACTACGACGCCTATCTCGACAAGCTGAACCGCTTCGTCTTCCGCTCGGGCTTCATCATGAAGCCGGTCTTTGCCGCCGCCAAGAATGCGCAGAAGAACCGCGTGATCTTCGCCGAAGGTGAAGACGAGCGCGTGCTGCGCGCCGCCCAGGTGCTGCTGGAGGAAGGCACGGCCCGCCCGATCCTGATCGGTCGTCCGCAGATCATCGAGACGCGCCTGCGTCGCTACGGCCTGCGCATTCGTCCGGATATCGATTTCGAGGTGGTCAACCCCGAGGGCGACCCGCGCTACCGCGACTACGTCGAGGACTATTTCGCCCTCGTCGGCCGTCTCGGTGTCATTCCGGAAGCTGCCCGCACGATCGTCCGCACCAACACCACCGTCATTGGGGCGCTTGCCGTCAAGCGCGGCGAAGCCGATGCGCTAATCTGCGGTGTCGAAGGGCGTTACAGCAAGCACCTGCGCGACGTCTCGCAGATCATCGGCAAGCGCGACGGCGTGCTCGATTTCTCGGCCCTCAGCCTGCTGATCTCGCAGCGTGGCGCCACGTTCTTCACCGACACCTATGTCAGCTACTGCCCGAGTGCCGAAGAAATCGCCCAGACCACCGTCATGGCGGCGCAGGAGATCCGGCGCTTCGGCATCACGCCACATGCCGCCCTGGTCTCGCATTCGAACTTCGGCTCGCGCGATTCCGAGAGTGCCACCAAGATGCGCCAGGCGCTTCAGCTTGTGCGCGAACTCGCGCCCGATCTGGAAGTCGATGGCGAAATGCACGGCGATTCGGCCATCTCCGAAGTGCTGCGTCAGCGCGTCATGCCCGACAGCACGCTCTCGGGCGAAGCCAACCTGTTGGTCTTCCCGAACCTGGATGCTGCCAACATCACGCTTGGCGTCGTCAAGACGATGACGGACAGCCTGCATGTCGGACCGATCCTGCTCGGCTCAGCACTGCCGGCGCACATCCTGTCGCCGTCCGTGACCTCGCGTGGCGTCGTCAACATGGCGGCACTCGCCGTCGTTGAAGCCAGCCATCCGGGCTAGCGACGCCCTCGTTTTTAAGGGCCGCCGCACCCGGCGGCCCTGTGATGCTGCCGCGACCCTGGGCAACAACCATTGTTTGCAAGGGTCGACAATCCACAGCAAATCGGCTGTCGGTTCTGGACAAAAGGTGAACCCCCAACCATTGTGGGGTTTAGCGCAAAAATCGGTGTTGTGGCATGACTGAACAACAGGCTGTCCTCGACATGCTGGAAATTCTGGAATGCGGAGGCTGTGTCGAGCCGGCCCATTTCTTTACGTTGATGCGCCGTACCTTTCGCATCGCTCATCTCCTATATCTTGAAGCTGAGCCCTATGCCGACGAGCTCAAGATCTGCCGGTTGCACCACACGTTCGGTGCCTACGCGGCCGAGCTTTATCTGACGCGGGAGCTCTACCGTATCGACCCGATCCTCAAGCTGGCGCTCGGTGGCGTCAGGCCTGTCGAATGGACGACGGCGCGCCACCGCTTTCCCGAATGCGAGCCATTGTTCAAGACGGCCGAAGAGATCGGCCTTTCCAGTGAAGGCGTCGCCCTGCCGCTGCCCTCGCCGGCCGGCCGCACCGCCTTGCTGGCCATCAACGTCAATATGTCGGCCGCGGAGTGGTCGATCTATCGGCGCAACCACTTGCGCGACTTCCAGCTCGCCGCCAACCTGTTTCATGCCGGCATGCTTGAAAACGCCGCCATGACAGGGGGGCTGAACACGCGCGATACGCGCCTCACAGGTCGCGAAACCGAGGTTCTCACCTGGTCGGCGGCCGGCAAGAGCTATTGGGAAATTGCCACCATTCTCGGCATTTCCGAACGCACCGTGCGTTTCTTCATGACCAATGCCCGCCGAAAGCTCAATGTTGTCTCCAACACGCAGGCCGTGGCCCAGGCCGTTCGCCATGCACTGATCCCGACGGTTTGACCCACCCTCAAGACGCTCCTCCTTCGCTCATCTGAAAACCCGTCTATATTTAGTGGGAAAAAACGGTTTCCGGAACTGTCGGTAGTGACAGTTTCGCCCCTGCCTGAGGACTGACAGCATCACGCCATCCCCCAAAACAAGGATGGAGAAGAAGATGATCAGGATCCTCAACGGCAGGACACGCGGACAGCACCCACAGTCCATCGACGAGATGTTCAAGCTGCGCAAGCGCGTCTTCCACGATTTCCTGAAATGGGACGTGCAGACCGATGGGGAATGGGAGATCGACAATTACGACAAGTCGAATCCGCTCTATATTCTGTCCTATTCGCCGGAGACGGGAAAACTGCGCGGATCGCTGAGATTGCTGCCGACGCTCGGCCCCAACATGCTGGACGATACGTTCCCGATCCTGCTTGGCGACAACCCTGAGATCCGCAGCGCCTCGATCTGGGAATCGAGCCGCTTCTGCATCGACCCGGAGATTTCTCAGGACCGCGCCTCCAACCAGGTGACCGTCGCCGCCGCAGAACTGATGTGCGGTGTCGGCGAACTCGGGCTGGCCTCCGGCATCAGCCATATCGTCACGGTGACCGATGTCTTCCTCGAGCGGATGTTCCGCCGCATGGGTTGCCCCGGCGAGCGCATCGCTGACCCGCACCGGATCGGCTCGGTCTATGCCGTAGCGGTCGCCTGGGAAGTGACGCCGTCGCTGCTCAGCGCCATGAAGGCCGTAGCGGCGATCGAAGGCACGGTTCTTGAACGGCCGATGTCGCTGGAGACGGCACGCGCCGCCTGATCTCTAACGCTCCTTCCGTTCCTCCCACCGGACGGAGCTGTTAACGCAATGCGAGGCTTGTCGTTGCACCGGCGGCGACAAGCCTTATGATAGGGCTGAAACAGGAAGTGCCGACAGCGACCGAACCCGGACAACAAGGGTGGCGCCGTGCGGTTGCAGGAATGGACGTTCGCCCGTGTTCCGGAACATGAAAACCCTAGCCGCGGCGACCTTGCCGCTGCTTCTGGTTCTTGCCGATCAGGCGCTGGCCTCCAGCGTGTGCGACCGCCTGAACACTCGGCTCGCCGAACTGCCCGCCGCCATCGAAACTACGGCCGATACCCGCGATTATGCGAGCGCGATTTCCCGACAGAACATCGAATTGCGCCGGGCGCGCAACGATCGCCGACGCGCCGGCTGCGGCACAGGCAGCGTCGTCGTCTTCAACGGCGGCGACCCGGATATCTGCACAGACATCAACAGTCTGATCGCCGAGATGGAAGACAATCTGCGCATCCTCAAATCGGAGCGCCAGCAGCTGATGTCAGGCGATGGAGACGATACGCGCCGGCGCATCCTCGCCGCCCTCGAGATCAACGGTTGCTATGGTGGCAGCGAGGAATTTGCGACCGCCGACCCGGACGAGCCGGAAACGTACCGCAACATCCTGCGCGATCTGCCGCCGGACGAAAGCTACGGACCAATGCTGCGGGACGGCGAAATGGGCACCTACCCGCCGGAAAGCGGCGTCTATTCCGGCACGCTTCGCACCATGTGCGTGCGCACTTGCGATGGCGCCTTCTTCCCGATCTCGTCCGAGGCAAGCCCTGTGGACTTCGCCCGCGACGAGCAGGCCTGCCGCGCCCGCTGCCCGGGTGCCGAAACAGAACTATTTTTCCACGACCTGGCGACCGAGGAGAGCGACCAGATGGTCTCCGCCTCGACGGGACGCCCCTATAAAGAACTGCCAAACGCCTTTGCCTATCGGACGCGCGGCGTCGGCAAGCCGGGCATTTGCGGTTGCCAGATTCCAAAGATCGCGACGACGCCCAAGGCTTCCAGTGGCAACACTGGCAACAGCGAATCGTCGATCATCGTCATCGAGGGCAAGAAGGAAGCGGCCGCCCCTACCGCCAAGGCGGCTGCGGAGGAGCGCCCCTACGATCCCGCCAAGAGCAAGGTGCGGGTCATCGGGCCGACGTTCCTTCCCCAGGAGGAAACGTCGATCGACCTTCGCCATCCGAAGGGTCCGGGCTACCAGCCGGTTCAGAGCAACTGATCGCAGCGTCTGCCTTTCGGCAGGTTCCCCAGCCTTCCTCGAACACCAGCTCCTCCAGCGGCAGCCGCTGGCGCCAGCCCTTAACCGCAAGTTCCGGCTCCTGGTAAAGGCGATCGACATATCCGAGGCAAAGCCAGGCGACGATCACGACATGATCGGGAATGCCGAGGATCGCCTTGATCTCATTTTCATGAAAGATACTGACCCAGCCGACACCAACGCCTTCGGCGCGCGCCGCAAGCCAGAGGTTCTGCACGGCACAGACGGTGGAATAGAGATCCATCTGCGGGTTATGGGTGCGCCCGAGAACGACCGCTCCACCGCGCGTGCGGTCGCAGGTGACGCAGATGCTCAAGGGTGCCTTGCGGATCCCCTCCAGCTTCAGGGAGCGGTATTTCGCTTGGCGGTCGCCATCGAACATCAATGCCGCTTCGTCGTTGGCGCGGGAAAAGGCCTGCCATACCCGCTCGCGGGTTTCGGCCTGCCGGACCACGACGAAATTCCACGGTTGCATGAAACCCACCGATGGCGCCCGGTGCGCAGCATTGAGCAGGCGCATCACCACATCGTCAGGCAAGGGTTCGGCCAGGAACTGATCCCGCACGTCCCGGCGCGTTTCGATGGCTCGATAGACGGCTTCGCGCTCGTCGGATGAAAAGGCCTCTGCAGCCGCAAGGCCGCCATTAGCGTCAGTCAGCATCGTTCGATCCCCAACAATGCACAACCTTCCGCCGTCCGCGCGGATATCGGTCTATCTTGCCAGGCCGGTCTTCTGACTTCGGATCAACCGGCCGCCTCACCTTCCCAGATCACATGAAGATCCAGTGGCAAGATCTTGAGCAAGCTCAAAATCCCTAGAGGCAGTCGTCCCCGTCACAGCGTTGGGCACGTTCCGGAATAACACCGGATTCCCGATTCTCCCGCGTTGCGGGCACCTGACGGCGTCATAAGGGCACAGCCCACAGGGAATGACAAGCAAGTCCGGCGTCGCTTGCCGGTCACTCCACAGGGCCTCGCGACAGCGTCAGATGTCAGAGCGGCGCGACCGGATGCGGCGAGCCGTCATAGCCGCCCCACACCGACTGGTCGAAGCAGATGACCGACCCCGTCATCAGGCCGGACTCATCCGACGAGAGATAGGCGCAGGCACGCGCGACTTCCTTGGGGTCGACAAGCCGACCGAAGGGTTGGCTGGCGGCCGCCTTTTCGAGCCAGTCGTCTGCCGCCCCATGAAATTCGCGCTGGATGCGGTCTTCCCCTTCGGACGCCATCCAGCCGATATTGAGGCCATTGACGCGAATGCGGTTGCGCAGCAGCGCATAGGAGGTGTTCTTGGTCAGCGTCTCCAGCGCCCCCTTCGACGAGCAATAGGCGGCGATAAACGGCTGACCGGCCATCGCCGACATCGAGCCAATATTGACGATGGTGCCCTGCGTGCCCTCCCGCCGCATCAGCTTTACCGCTTCCTGCATCAGGAAGAACGGTGCGCGCACATTGACAGCGAACATCCGGTCGAACAGTTCGGGGCTGGTGTCCAGGATGGTGCCGCGATCGGTGATCGCCGCCGCATTGACCAGCGCATCGACGCGCCCGAATGTGGCGTCGCAGGCGCTGACGACCTTGCGCGCGTCCTCGACCTTTTCGAGGTCTGCCTCGACATAAAGTACCTGCGCGCCGGTTGCCTTGCGGATCTGCTCGGCCTTCGCTTCGCCCTTGGCAACGTTGCGTCCACAGATGACGACACCTTTAGCCCCACGTTCCGCAAACAGGTTGGCGATCGTTGCGCCCAGCCCCTGCGTCCCGCCGGTGACGATGGCGATCTTGCCGTCGAGACGGCCATATTGCTCGGTCATGAAAGTCCTCCCAGAATTGAAAGTGAGATGAAAACAGGGCGACCGGCCCCCGCCGCAGAACGCCGGGGACCGGAAAGATCGATTCTGCCGTTCAGCTCAGCTTGCGCTGTGCCTGCTCGCCAAGCGCGCTTCTGAAATCCGCATCGCTCCACCTGCCTGCCAGCGCCTCATGCATCAGTTGCGCCTGGGTCTTCGGCGCGAGACCGCCCAGCGGCGGATCGCGATCGAGATTGGTCGGGAAGGAATAGCCCTCGGCACAGGACGCAATCGCATTGGCCGCCTCATCGGCCGAAAGCGTGCCGGATGCCACGAGTGCGGTCAGCGCCGGGTAGAGGGCTGCACTCATCCTGGCGCGATCGACGGTCTCCATCGCCCTCCCGAAGGCCGAGGAGACCTGGAGCAGGTTGGCGACGCGCTTGATATCAGTCGAATGATTGCTGCCGGCCGCATGGAAGAGAGCCGGGTTGAAGAAGACGACATCGCCCTTTTCCAACGGCAGCTGCACGTGATGCTGGTCGAAATAGGCCCGGAACTCCGGACGTTTCAACGCGAGATAGCCGGGCACGTAGGTCTGGCTATAGGGAAGGAAAAGCGTTGGACCGCTCTCGATCGGCATGTCGCAATGGGCAACGGCACCTTGCAACGTCAGCACCGGCGACAGCCTGTGCACATGAACAGGATACTGCTCGATGACATCAGAGGTCTGGAATCCCAGATGATAGTCGCGATGGGCCGCCTGCGACGCGCCGCCGGGATTGACGCGATTGACCTGCGCCGTCAGCTGGTAGTTCGGACCAAGCCAGGCTTCGCTGACGAGCGCGATGATGGCGTTGGCGTAATAGGCGGCAAAGTTCTCAGGGCTTTTCAGGCAGTGTTTTTCGAGCGAATTCCAGATCCTGTCGTTAGCGCCGGGCTTGGCAAAGTGGTCGCCGCCGCCACTGTTGGTGCGGTGTTGCTCGTCGATGATGGCGTCAAAGATGCCGCTGGCCGCATCGATGACTGATGTGTCGGCATAGGCGTGCTTGAACACCGCCACCCCGGGCCCGGTTGCCAGCACCTCGCAGATTTCGGCCAGGGCAGCGCGGCGCCCCTCGGTCGTGGCGCAGGCGGCAACCAGGCTGGCGCTGTCATAGATCAGCACATTTTTCTCGCAGGCGAGCGCGTGTGGATAATCAGCAAGGTTCGTCTGCCGCTCCACCTCCGCACGGAACGCCTCGATGTCGCAGGCATCCTCGCTCAGCCACACACGGTCGAGGCGCTGGCGCGCCCTGTTGTCGGTCTTCATCTCGTTCCTCCTCAGAAACTTTCGATGTCCCGACTATAGGCGGCGTGAGATCGTGATATAGAGCAGGAATCCATCAAAAAACCATCAGGAGAGTTCGTCGTTGGCACATCCGTTTCTGGTCAAGGATATCGCCTTTCAGGCGGGACTCAGCACCGCGACCGTCGACCGCGTCCTGAATGAATGTCCCGGCGTGCGCCGGCAGACGGCAGCCCGCGTGCGAGCCGCCATCCGCGAGCTGGAGAAGCAGCAATCGGGATCGGAGATGCAAGGCCAGAAGCGCGCGATCGATATCGTGATGGAGGCGCCGGAGCGCTTCACCGAGGCGGTCAGGCAGGCGTTCGAAACCGAGGCGCCGACCTTCATGCCGACCACGTTTCGCTGCCGGTTCCATTTTGCCGAGATCATGCGGCCGCACGACATCGCGCAGCTGCTCGACCGCGTCCGCCTGCGTGGGACCGACGGCGTCGTGTTGAAGGCACCTGATGTGCCCGAAATCGTTGGCGCCGTCGCCCGCCTCGAACAGGCGGGAATTGCGGTCGTCGCGCTTGTCACCGATCTGCCGAACTCGGCGCGCACCGCCTATGCCGGGGCCGACAACCGCGCGGCCGGCGAGACG
>Ga0247819_10000433_pt1 | contig 25256 bp, 27 predicted proteins | sample 13C_Xylose_Day6_FD_193428 | JGI IMG/M metagenome (GOLD analysis project Ga0247819, IMG submission 193428) | Soil microbial communities from agricultural site in Penn Yan, New York, United States - 13C_Xylose_Day6 | ecosystem: Environmental > Terrestrial > Soil > Agricultural land | place: USA...
GCTTTTCGGCCAGCATCACGCCCGAGACGATCGAGGCGAAGATCCTGCAGGATGCAGACCGACTGGATGCGATCGGCATGGTCGGCGCTGCCCGCTGCTTCTACATCGCCGGGCGCATGGGCAGCGGCCTTTACGATCCGCTCGATCCGCTGGCAGAGGATCGAGAGCTCGACGACAAGGCCTTTGCCATTGACCATTTCGAGACCAAGCTGTTCAAGCTGGCCGATGGATTTCAGACGGCTACCGGTCGCAGGCTGGCGCTCGAACGCCAGCAACGGCTGCGCGATGTGCTTGCCATGATGCTGGATGAAATCTAAGCCTTTCAATCCATTACCGCCGTCCTGTGAATCAGATCGCGAACGGCCTGAATCTGTTTCTCAACGTGGAGCGTTTTCGATGAAGGTGACCGGACTGAACATTCATCCGCTGAAGAGCGGCCGGGCGATCCCGCTTGAGACGGTCACCGTCAATCTCGATGGTTTCGAGGGCGACCGCCGTTTCATGCTGGTGGAGCCGGATGGGCGTTTCATCACCCAGCGCGAGCTGCAGACGCTGGCACAGGTCGAGGCAAACCACATTGATGGCGGCGTGCAGCTGAAGATGGGCGACAAGGCACTCATCGTGCGCTTCGATCCTGACCAGCGGCTCGACGTGCGCGTCTGGGCAAGCGACGTCGATGCGGCAGTGGCCGACGATGCAACAAACGAGACGCTGTCGGGCTGGTTCGGCCGGCCCGTCAAGCTTGCCCATATGGATGCTTCGGCGGAGCGTTTCGTCGGTGCCGAGTGGGCCGGCACGGCAGCACCCGTCGGTTTTGCTGATGGCTTTCCGGTGCTGATCACCACCACAGGCTCGCTTGCCGATCTGAACCGTACACTTGCGGAGAAGGGGCAGGAGCCCGTCGGCATGGACCGGTTCCGCACCAACATCCTGCTCGATTGCGATGAGGCCTGGGACGAGGATTTCTGGGAGAGCCTGGAGATCGGCGGCATCCGCTTCGATTTCGTCAAACCCTGCGCCCGCTGCATCATGACCACCCAGGACCAGATCACCGGCGAACGCATCGGCGGCAATCCGATCCAGGGCCTCGCCGAAAAGCGCATGTCGGCCGACCGCCGCGTGGCGGGCGTGCTGTTCGGTTGGAACGTCGTGCCGCGCGGCGAAGGAACCTTGAAGCTCGGCGACGAGGCGCGGATTGTCGACCGGCGCCGGGAGCGCTGGCCGATGAAGGTGCGCGCTTCCTGAACCGGCGGAAGCCACCTACGATCTCCGCCTCAGAACCAGGGCGTTACGCCGAGCAGCTTTGCCCCGAGGTCCGAGAGGTTGGCGGGCGTGGCGTTGTGCTTTTCCCATTCGCGCGGATCGCCCGGAAAGGCGTCGCGCTTCGGATGGTCGAGCTCCCGCCAGAGCCGCACGCGTTCTTCGCGTTCGGCTCTGTTGTTCCACTTGGCTGGATGCATGGAGATGTACTGTGCCATGCGAACCCTGCCATCGGAATGGTTGGGCCGGACGCCGTGGGCAAGCAGGCTGTTGAAAATCATCAGGTCACCTGCCTCCATCTCGATATTGACGGTCGAAAGGCCTGACATGTCGGGGTGCATGGGGTCTCTGTCCGCCGGTTGGGTCTTTTCCCAGGTGGCGAAGTTTTCAAACAGCTCAGGAACACACTGAAAGCCGCCGACATCGCCATCCTGCTTCTGCAGGCTGAGCACGCCCTGGACGCCGATCGGCAGCGGACGGATCGAGGTGTCGACGTCCCAATGAATGAAACCGTTGGGATTTCCCTTGACCCTTTTCGGCGGGTTGAGGTTGGCGCGGTCGATCGTCACCCAAAGATCCTCCCGGTCCCAGATATCGACGAAGGCACCATAGATGCGCGGTTCCTGGCGATTGTCCCAGAGATATTGGTGATTGTAGATCTCCAGCATGCCGGTGTTGTTGAGTTCCTTCATCTTGTGTTCGCGGCGCTGCGGCGCGTACCAGGTCGAAGGGTCGGCTGGATCCTTCTCGTCGAAGCGCCAGAGCAGTTCGACGAGCCGCTCGACATTGGCTGCCGGCACGGCCTGCCGGACGATCACGTAACCCTTGGTGATCCAGTGCTGCCAGTCCTCCTCCGAGAGCACGCGCAACGGAAGGCGCTTCTTGATGTCCTTCAGTTGGGTTTCGGCGGCGGCTGTGGGGTGGCTGTCTCTGAGCATGCGCAAGGCCTCCTGTGCATCTGCGTCTTTCTGTCGATGCAGGCAGATTAGGCGTTCCGTGGCTGGCATGTTGCCTTCGTACGGCAAAGATTGGTACTAATCTGGCGTCATGATCCAGATGAGCGCAATATGAAGGCCGTTCTGCAGAAGATCCCAAGGCCCACGGAAGCATCCTCCATCCTTCTCGACCGACGGCTTGACGATTGCATCCCGTTTCAGTGGCATCACCATCCGGAATTCGAGCTGACCCTTACGCTGAACTCGCGCGGCCAGCGTTTCGTCGGCGACCACATCGGCACCTATGATGATGGCGATCTCGTGCTGGTCGGGTCGAACCTGCCGCACACATGGCATTCCGCGTCCAAGGTCGATGAGGGGGCGCCCCATGTGGCGCTGGTACTCTGGTTCCACCCGGAATGGGTGGAGCGGATGCAGGACGGCTTTGTCGAGCTCGGTGGCGTGCGGGCAATGTTCGATCGCTCCGCGCCCGGCCTGCAATTCTCGCAAGGAGCAGCCCGTCGCGTTCGGCCGCTGTTCGAGCGCCTGCGTACGCTCGAGCCTGAAGAGCGGTTGCCGGATGTCCTTGCGCTGCTGACGATCCTTGCGCGGGACGAGCATGTAACGCCATTGTCTAACCGGGTCGTCGCGCCCTCGGGCAGGGCCGTCGATCGTGGTCGCCTCGACCGCGTGCTCGATCACATCCACCTCACCTATGCCGAAAGCCCTTCGATGGACGAGCTTGCGGATATTGCCGCCCTCAGTCTCTCGGGCCTGCACCGCCTGTTCCTGCGCCATCTCGACATGCCGATCTCGGAGTATCTGATGCGGCTGAGGATCGGCGAGGCCTGCGCGCTTCTATCCGGCTCCGGAAAATCCATCGCTCATGTGGCCGAGGCGGTCGGCTATCGCTCGATCGCCAATTTCAACCGGCAGTTCAGGGTCCAGAAGGGTATGACGCCACGACTGTTTCGCCAGCGGTTTCAGCATGTCCGATGAGTGGCTTCCGGCCTCATCAATTCCGGTGATCGCGTCGTCAATTTAATTGGCTTTTATCTATTTTAGCGTCCGCGTAGGGTCGCGCTTCGTCATCAGGAGAAAACCCATGTCCGCCATTTCGGGAGCATCCGCGCCGTCGAGCGTTCGCCAGGAAATGCCTTGGCTGATTATTGTCGCCGGCTCGCTCGTTGCGATGCTCACCTTCGGTCCTCGCTCGGCGATGGGCTTCTTCCAGCTGCCGATGCTTGCCGAGACCGGTTGGGACCGCACGACCTTCGGTCTGGCAATGGCGTTGCAGAACCTCTGCTGGGGGCTGAGCCAGCCCTTCTTCGGCGCGATCGCCGACAAGTTCGGCACCTGGCGCGTGCTGACCATGTCGGGGCTTCTCTACGCCTCCGGCCTGTTCATCATGGCCCACGCCAATGCGGCGATCTGGTTGCACATCGGTGGCGGCGTCTTGATCGGCATGGCTGTCGGCTCCGGTTCGTTCGGCATTCTGCTCTCCGCATTCGCCCGCAACGTCACGCCGCACCAGCGCTCCATGGCCTTCGGCATCTGCACGGCGGCAGGGTCCGCCGGCATGTTTCTGTTCGCGCCTCTGAGCCAGGGGCTGATCTCCGCCTATGGCTGGTCGGACAGCCTTGTCTATCTCGGGGTGTTGATGTTGCTGGTGCCGTTGTTCGCCATTCCGTTGCGTGGAAACGCTTCCTCCGGCCGGCAGACGGAAGCGCAGTACAAGCAGTCGATCGGTCAGGCGCTGAAGGAAGCGCTCGGCCACAAGAGCTACCTGCTACTGGTCTCCGGTTTCTTCGTCTGCGGCTACCAGGTGGCCTTCATCACCGCGCATTTCCCTGCTTATATCGGCGACATCGGCATCGACGCCCGCTATGCGGTAATCGCGCTGGCGCTGATCGGGTTCTTCAACATCATCGGCTCGCTGTCGGCCGGCTTCATCGGCCAACATTATTCCAAGCCCTATTTCCTGGCGCTGATCTACATTGCCCGGTCGGTCGCGGTCACCGCCTTCCTGCTGCTGCCGCAATCGCCGACCTCGGTCATTGTCTTTGCAATCGTCATGGGCTTGCTCTGGCTTTCGACCGTGCCGCCGACAAACGCGCTCGTTGCCATCATGTTCGGGACACGCCATCTCGGCCTGCTCGGCGGCATCGTCTTTCTCTCGCACCAGGTGGGTTCGTTCCTGGGCGTGTGGATGGGCGGATACCTCTATGACCGCTTCGGCTCCTATGATCCGGTATGGTGGCTAGGCGTGGCGCTCGGCCTGTTTGCGGCCGTCGTTCATTGGCCGATCGAGGAGAAAGCCGTTCCCCGGCCTGCCATGGCCTGAAGAAATCCGTGAACGGGGCGTCGCAAAATGCGACGTTCCGTTCTTGAATTCTGTCACAAAACTTTCTAAATCAATCCATGCGGCTTTGCCGCTTTTGTTTTGGTTCAATTATGCTCATTTTGAGCATAATTGAAGAGCCGCCCAGGAGAGGGGCGGAGAGGAGATCTCGATGACGCGCCTTGACACCCGCACGCAGGCCGTGGCGAACCCGGTTCTTGTAAGCGCCGCCCAGCGCTTCGGCGTCATCGAAAGACCCGAGCTTGCTTTCACACCCGCAGTCGCGCGCGAGACGGAGCATCTTTACGAGAAGGTGAAGGATTTCATTCCGGCGATCGAGTGGCCGGTCTATGCGCCTTACGTTCACGCCATCAACCGGCTGAAGAAAGAGCGCAACGCCGTCATCCTCGCGCATAACTACCAGACGCCCGATATCTTCCATTGCGTCGCCGATATCGTCGGGGACTCGCTGCAGTTGGCGCGCGACGCCAGCAAGGTCGATGCCGAGATCATCATCCAATGCGGCGTTCACTTCATGGCGGAGACCTCCAAACTGTTGAGCCCGGAAAAGACCGTGCTGATCCCTGATGGAAAGGCCGGCTGCTCGCTGTCGGAATCGATTACCGGCGCGGATGTACGGTTGCTGAAGCAGCGTTACCCCGGCGTTCCCGTCGTCACCTACGTCAACACCTCCGCCGACGTGAAGGCCGAGACGGATATCTGCTGCACCTCGTCGAACGTGCTTGCGGTCGTTGAGAGCTTCGCATCGGACACGGTGCTGTGCATCCCGGACGAATATCTGGCCATGAACGTCGCACGCCAGACCAACAAGAAGATCCTGACCTGGAAGGGCCACTGCGAGGTGCATGAGCGCTTCACCGCCGCCGAACTGCTGGCCTACAAGGAAGCCAATCCGGGCATCGAGATCATCGGCCATCCCGAATGCCATCCGGATGTGATTGCCGTTTGCGATTTCGCCGGCTCGACATCGGGCATGATCAACTACGTCAAAGACCACCGGCCGTCGAAGGTCCTGCTCGTCACCGAATGCTCGATGGCATCGAACATCCAGGCCGAGATCGAAGGCGTCGAGTTCATCAAGCCCTGCAATCTCTGTCCGCACATGAAGCGCATCACGCTGCCGAAGATTCTCGACAGCCTGCTCACCATGACGGAAGAGGTTCTGGTCGATCCGGCGATCGCCGATCGGGCGCGCCTTGCAGTCGAACGCATGGTCAACCTCAAGCAATAACACCTGCCGGGCGAAAGGCCCGGCATACAAGCATGCGCTGGAGGAGAGCCGCACCATGCTGAGAGATCATTTCCGTCCGCAATCCTTCAACGGGATTGACGATATCGTCATCGTCGGCGGCGGCCTTGCCGGCCTCTTCTGCGCGCTGAAGCTCAGCCCCCGGCCGGTAACCATTCTCGCCGCCGCACCGATCGGCCACGGCGCCTCGTCGGCCTGGGCGCAAGGGGGGATCGCTGCGGCGATGAGCCCGGGCGACACTTTCGAGAAACACGTCGCCGACACGTTGACGGCGGGGGCCGGCATCGTCGACGAGAAGATGACGCGCATGATGGTGGCCGAAGGTCCCGCGCGCATTCACGATCTGCTGGAATATGGCGTACCCTTCGACCGCGATCTCGAAGGCAAGTTGATCCTGTCGCGCGAAGCTGCCCACTCCGAACGCCGCATCGTGCGCGTCAAGGGCGACATGGCCGGCAAGGCGATCATGGAAGCGCTGATCACGGCTGTGCGCAACACCCCGTCGATCCGCATCATCGAAGGCTATGTGGTCGAAGAGCTGGTGCGCGAAGGCCGCTTCATCTCCGGCGTCATCGCCCGGCCGGATGCCGGCCAGGCGAAGAAGCGCGTTTCGTTTCCGGCGCGGGCCGTGGTTCTGTGTTCCGGTGGCATCGGCCACCTCTATGCGGTGACAACCAACCCTTGGGAAGCTTGCGGCCAGGGTCTCGGCATGGCGGCGCGGGCAGGGGCGATCATCGCCGATCCGGAATTCGTCCAGTTTCACCCGACGGCGATCAACATTGGCAAAGACCCGGCGCCGCTTGCGACCGAGGCGTTGCGTGGCGACGGCGCCCAGCTTATCAACTCGGCCGGGCATCGCTTCATGCTTGACATTCACCCGGACGGCGAGCTTGCCCCACGCGACATCGTCTCGCGCGGCGTGTTCGCCGAGGTCCAGGCCGGTCGCGGCGCCTTTCTCGATTGCACCAAGGCGGTCGGCAAGCATTTCCCGGACATGTTCCCGACAGTCTATGCCTCGTGCATCGGTGCCGGCATCGATCCGGTGACGCAGCCGATCCCGGTCGTACCGGCGGTGCACTACCACATGGGCGGCGTGCTGACGGATGCTGAGGGCCGCACCTCGATCGACGGTCTTTGGGCAGCCGGCGAAGTGACGTCGACCGGCGTGCACGGCGCCAATCGGCTGGCCTCCAATTCGCTGCTGGAAGCGGTGGTTTTTGCCGCCCGCATCGCCGAAAACATCAAGGGCACCCTGCCGACGCCGCAGCTTACCCAATGGGGCGACAATGCCGGCGAAAACGACGACCCGGTCACGGTCGAAGACAGCCCGCAGCTCACGATCCTGCGCAGCCTGATGAGCGACTGCGTCGGCGTGGTGCGCACGCGCGAAAGCCTGTTGCGGGCGATCCGCGAAATTTCGGCGCTCGAGCGCGACAACACCCGCATGCGCTTCACCAACATCATCACCACCGCCAAGCTGATCGCCGTCGGCGCCCTTCGCCGCACCGAGAGCCGTGGTGGCCACTACCGCGCCGATTGCCCGACGGAACAGCCGGAATGGCGGCGCAGAACCTACCTGACGCTTGCGGAAGCGAACCGTCTGGCGGCCGACGTCGCGGAAGCCGAAACGGCCTGAGCATGGCGCGCAATAGTCACTTGAGAATAGAGACAGGACCAACGACCAGATGACTGCAGCCCTTCGCCCCGAACTGCCCGCCCTCATGGTCGAGGATCAGGTGCGTGCCGCCTTGCTCGAAGATCTCGGTCGCGCCGGCGACATCACCACCCTGTCGACGATCGGGCCGGAACTGTCGGCAACGGCTGGCATGAACGCCCGCGATCCCGGGGTGATTGCCGGGCTTGAGCTGGCGCGGACAGCGTTCCGCTTCGTCGATCCGTCCATCGTCTTCGAGGCTCTGGTTTCGGACGGAGATCGTGTGACACCGGGAACGGCGATTGCCCGCATCTCTGGTCGCGCCCGCGGGCTTCTGTCGGCCGAGCGCGTTGGCCTGAACTTCCTCATGCATCTCTCGGGCATTGCCACCTACACCGCGAAATTTGCCGACGAGATTGCCCACACGCGCGCAAAGGTCTGCTGCACCCGCAAGACGATCCCTGGCCTGCGCGCGCTGGAGAAATACGCCGTGCGTCTCGGCGGTGGCTCCAATCATCGCTATGGCCTCGACGACGCCGTGCTGATCAAGGACAATCACATCGCCGTCTCCGGCGGCGTTGCCGGCGCCGTCCATGCGGCGCGCGCCTATTGCGGTCATCTGGTCAAGATCGAGATCGAGGTCGATGGCCTCGACCAGATGCGCGAGGCGCTGACTGCGGCACCGGACGTCATCCTGCTCGACAATATGGGACCGGTGCGCCTGCGCGAAGCCGTCGCCATCAACGCCGCCCATTGGCAGCTTGGCGACGAGGCCTATGCCGCAGACCCGCGGCGCACGCGCCTGGAAGCTTCCGGCAACGTCAGGATCGACACGGTACGTGCCATCGCCGAGACCGGCGTCGACTATATCTCGACCTCCAAGATCACCATGGCCGCTCCGACGCTCGACATCGGTCTGGACGTAGCGATCAAGCACTGAGGCGCTCCGACGCGTAAGCGCCGCGATAATGCTTGAAGCGCGCCGCATAGGGCCCTGAATCGATTCCGGTTTAAGGAGTTGTTTAGTGGCCGTCGGCGCAGTTGAGGCCGACGCTAGCGCTGCATGATGAAGGGGCAGACGACGCGTTTGTCGATGGTGATCTCCGTGCCGCAGTCATAGCGACAGATCTTGAACTGCCCTCGCATGTCCTGGCCGTTGAGGTTGCAGATCGTCACCTGGCCGCGGCCCATCTGGTTGTTCTTGAAATAGTCGGGGATCGCCTTGTTCCCCTGCGGGTTCGGCAGGAGAGGCTGGTCCGTCAGGAGGCTGGTGAGCAGCGCAAGCGCAAGCAGCATGTGTTCTTCCCTAAAGCATTTCCAGAAAAAGTGCGGAGCGATTTTCCGTTCGGAAATGCGTTAAAACAAAGAGGTAGAGTGCTTCTTTGACTCCGTTTCAACCGGAAGCGCTCTAGCCGGCCACAGAGCCGGCACCATATCCAATTGAACGAATGTAGCGCGCATTGGCCGAAGTGTTAGATGCAGTCCGCACATTAAACCCGCCGCAACGATGTCATCGCCAGCATAAATCCCCAGTCGTTTCTGCCTGCGCGTTTCATGCGGAGGATGAGCGGCCGCCCACCTTGAGGCCGGGTGCGGGCCGTTCGTCGAGGATTTGCCGGCGGAAGCGGAACAGCGCCGCAGGCCTGCCGCCGGTCGACGCCAGCGTCATGCCGGTCGGCTCGACCAGCTCCGCACCTTCGACCAGACGCCGAAAATTCTGCTTGTGCAGGTGGCGGCCGGAAATGGCCTCTACCGTTGCCTGCAGATCGGTGAGGGTGAATTCGGGCGGCATCAGTTCGAAAATGACCGGCCGATATTTGATCTTGCCGCGCAGGCGGGCGATCGCCGTTGCGACGATGCGGCGGTGGTCGTGGCGCATGGCCTGCCCGGCGGCAGCGTTGTCCTGCTCCCGGCTGCGGCCGTCAATCACCGCTTCGCGCACGAGACCGGCCTCGTAGAGCAACTCGTAACGCTCCAGCACCCGTTCCTCGTCCCAGGGGAAATCGTCGAGGCCGAAGGCAAGCCGGATGCGTGCGCGCCGCTGCGCGCTTGGCGCCATGCGCTCGTCGTCTGATGTGGCAAGCTCCCACCGCGAGAGCGCGGGCAAAATCAGCTGGTCGAGGATGGCAGGGCGGCCCTGCCGCCAATCCTCCCACGGCAGGTAGCCGTACCAGTCGCGCCAGTGCGCGCCGGCCTCGGCCAACCGCTCGGTGTTCTCGGTATCGGTTCGCGTCAGGGCGAGATAGCCGACCGAGACCATGTGCTTGCCTTCTTCGCCCGGCAGGCGCTGCCGTCCGCGGTCGCCGAAGGTGTAGAGCTGCTCGATATAGCCGAGCTTGAGCGCCGTGCGTTTTTCCACGCGGTCGCGCAGACTGGTCTCGAAGGTGCGGTGAAGAGCAGGGTCGAAGGGGCCGAAGGGCAGGCTGTCCCTCGCGTCGCCATCCGCCTCGTTGACGGCCAGGATGCGCGGGCTGCGGCTGACGACGGCAACGATGGCCGCGTTGAGACCGATTTCGACGGTGACGGCCCGCATCTCAGTCGCCAACATTGGCTCCCTCGGCTACAAGCGGCAGCACGAAGGGAACATTGCCGTCCGTGTCCGCACCGCGGCCGATCGAGCGTACGGCAGCGACCAGCCGCCCGCCGCGCGACAAGACAGTGTCGCCGATTTCGACAAGCCGCGTATTCGGCGTCGCATAGGGAGAGGCGAACCGCAGCCGCTCGACCAGTTCTCGGTCGTCCTGCTCAGGCTCCACCGCAAGGGCGGCGATAAGGGCAGCGGCCGGCGACCTCGAAACGCCCATCCAGCAATGAACGAGCATCGGCCGCGAACGGTCCCAGCCCTTGGCGAAGGCGACGATCTGCTGGACGTGCTCTTCCTGCGGAGCGATGAGCCCACCGGTACCGGCGAAGCTGATATCGTTCATTCCCAGCGTCAGGTGCCGCGCCTTGGCAATGACGGCCGGACGGTGGAAGTCCTGGCCCTTGGCGACCAGGCTCAGCATCTCGGTGCAGCCGTGGCGCACAGCCATCTCGGCGATGCGGGCAAGCGGCGATACGACGATCTGGGGCATCTCAGGCATCCACCTTCGCAGCGGCGCGTTCCGCCTCGAGCGTGGCAAAACGCTCGGTAAACAGACGCTGGGCCTCTATGGCCGGCAGGGGGGCGATCAGCAGGCTGTCGCGGGTGATGCCGCGCGGCTGCCCGAAGAACTTTCGCGCCTCCTCGGTCGAAAAGCCGGCAAGCGCAGTCGCCTCGAAATAGGCGGCAATATGATCTGCCTTCTTGATCCGGTCCTTCAGATCCTTGGCGCAATGGGCAGGCAGACCGAAGCGCAGGTGAATGGCGCTTTCCAGCCTCTTTTCGACCAGCTTGTAGCCGCCGCCGACCACGGCCTTGAAGGGGGAGATCATATCGCCGATCACATACTCCGGGGCGTCATGCAGCAGCGCCATCAGGCAGTCGTCGGCGTTGCACTTGTAGCTCCGGCGAAAGATGTCCTCGACGATGAGGCTGTGCTGGGCGACGGAGAAGGCGTGGTCCCCGGCCGTCTGGCCGTTCCACCGGGCAACGCGGGCAAGACCGTGGGCGATGTCGGTGATCTCGACATCGAGCGGTGACGGGTCGAGCAGGTCGAGCCGCCGGCCGGAGAGCATGCGCTGCCAGGCGCGTGCCGAGGTCACGCGCTTGCCTCGTCGGCGGTGGTTGGGAAGGCAAGCCCGGTCCATTCCGGCAGGGTCAACGTCACAGTCACGTCGCCCGCGAGCAGGTCGACGCCGTTGGCCATCGCTTCGCCGGCCTTATCGATGCGCACGATCGCGAGGGCCGAAGTGCCACGCACTGTGCCGAGCGTGCCGATCGACTTGCCGTCTGCCGTTATCGCTGTGCCGGTCGGCGGGAGCGCCGATGCACCGGCGACGATTACGACGCGACGGCGCTGCGTGCCGCGGTGCTGCATGCGCGAAACCACTTCCTGACCGACATAGCAGCCCTTGCGGAAGGAGAGCGCACCATTCTTGTCCATTAGCACATCATGCGGGAAGGCGTCCTGCAGCGCATAATCGGGGCCGGAAACGGCAATGCCGGAGACGATCCGGAGTTGGTCGAGGTCGGCATTAGAGGCTGAGTCCGCTTCGCTCTCACCATAGAAGCGGAAAACGGTGGCGCCGGCCTTCTCGAAGCGGTGGTCGCGAAATCCCTCGGCCAGCGGCTCGTCGAAGGCAATGACAGTGGGTGTGGAGGTGTCGAGCGACAGGGTCACCGCCGAGCGCAGCTTGTACATGGTCAGCCGCTTCAGAAGCGCTTCGGCCTGATCCGCAGTCGTTTCCAGCCTGAAGCCGTCGCCGTCGCGGGAAATCATGAAATCGAACAGGATCTTGCCCTGCGGCGTCAGCAGCGCGCCTGGCCTCGCCTCGTCAGGGGCGAGGGCATCGAGATCGGTGGTGATCAACCCCTGGAGAAGATCTTCCGCATCCTTGCCGGAAACGGAGACGATCGCGCGGTCGTCGAGGCGAACTCTGGGCATGGCTCGATTCCTGTTCACATTGCCGAACAGGTAGGATGTTCAGGGATGAACGGCAAGCGTATCGCCGGCGCTTAGAGCACTTCATCTTTAAACGGAAGCAATTCTGTTGGCTCAAAACGGCCGTTCCACACGAAGGATGGCGCTGAGCGATGCGGATCCATCGGGCAAGCCATCCGACACAGTGGGCGGCCGTTTTCAGCCAACCCTAAGGGCCGGATGAATTTCGGCCATTACCGGCGGCGGCCGTCTCGACCGCAGCTTCTGCTGCGCTCTTTGCCAGCCGCCTTGGTCCTGGCCGAAATTCCTTCCGGCAGAATGCTTCTGTTTAAAGATGAAGTGCTCTAGTCGCCGGCGATGAAAAATTTCCACTTCCCGTCGGGCATGATGCCGACACGATAGAAGTTGTAACTGCCGAATTCTTCCATGTCCGCGAAATCGCCTGCCGTCACCAGCCGGAAGAGGTCGACTTTCTCAGGGGCGGTCAGCGAGGCCAGCGGCTTTTCGGCGAAATAGGGCCAGACATAGGCTTCCTGTGGCGTACCTTTGTCGACCTGGACGAAGCTGGTCGAAAGAACGTCGAGCAGGATTGCCAGGATCTCGACGCCATCCTGGTCGCCCGACAGGCTTTTCAGGATCGCGATCGGATCTTCATCGGCGCTGACGCCAGTGACCTGGGTCTGGGTCGGGCCTTTGCCGAGCAGGGGCCGCAGCCGCTCGATATCGCCGGAGGCAGCCGCCTCGACGATCAACTCGCGCATGCGCGCCACAGGCGCCGGTATCTTGGAGACGTCGCTGAGCACTTCTACGGGTTCGACCGTCTTCGGCTCTTCGGCGGCCTGATCTTCCTTCGTTATGGTAACCGTCTTTTTGATCAGCGGGTCCGGCATCGGGATTTCGAGCGGGAGCTTTTCTTCCTGATCCGGTTCGTCGTCCACAGGTTCGGCTGGCGGAGGAGGAGTATTCTGGTCGCTTGCGACTGCGTTGGGCGCTTCCTGCAATTCGCTGAGCGCGAATGCGGGCGACATCATAACCGGAACGCAGAGAGCGACACCGGCCAGAAGCAGCGTAACAAGGCGAACCGGAGAGGTCCGGTTGGCATGGTTCCGGCTCATAAGGGCAGTCCTGATATTACTGAAGCGAGCGTTGGGGCGAAAATTCACCGGCGAGCATGCGCTCGCGAAGCGAATTGAGCATCGCTTCCGCACCTTCTTCACCATGAAGCCGAACGGTTTCCCGCATGGCTAGAGCGATGGCCGCATCGGCGATGATTTCTGGCTCGATGCCATCAGCCATGCCGTCCGCCCAGGCCTCGTTCTGGTGTTCCAGCGCTGCCTGCATTTTCTCGTGGACGATCATGTCATCGATGTCGGTCAGGCTTGGTTCCATCATTCGTTCCATGCGACTTCCATTGCTGCAAGTGGCTCACTTTAACGTCGTCCGGCTGAACCCCAACTGAACGACTGTGACCCGGTTGTCACTTCTTACCACTCTCTTAACGAACTTAGCAGCCTTTTCCCGAAACGACACGGGGTCGTGAGAAAAGAGGTTAATTTATTGCTAATTTCCAAAGCGAGCGACGATTTCTGACGCAAGTGTTGCTCCTTCGGCACGATATCGCTGTTCCGCGACGATCGCCGGCTGCGTGCAGGTCGTGTAGACAGAGGCAAAGGTGCGATACCCCCGGTTGAAGGCGGCGGTCATCCGCTCGCGCCTTTTTTCCTCGTTGGCCGTTTCCTTGTCGATCAGCTGCTGCATCGAGCGCCGCCAGACATCCTCGGGCTCTTTTACGCAGAGATTGCGCAGATAATGGACCGATCCAAGCACCTCGGCGAGGCGAATCAGCCGTTGGTCATAGGGTGTCGGCTTCTCCTCGACGACAGCAGGTGCGGGCGCTTGCGTCTGCGTCTTGTCCTGCGGAGGTGCAGCCGTCTTCTGCGACGCAGCGGCCGTCGCCGTGGCAAGCAGCAGTGTTGTCACAGTCAGGCGGATGATGGTCGGGCCGAATGTCATCATCCCTTCAAGTCCGAATCGACGGCTGTTTCAAGGCATCCGCCCGTCTTTGCGTTGGCTGCAGCCTGGGCGGCCAGTTTTTCCACGCATTCGCGAACACTGTCGGGAATGGGAAGCGCAAAGATCTTGTCCGGCGTGAACCATCCGAGGCCGGCTGCGTCGTCGCTGGCAACAGCGACAGCCTTCGCGTCCGCCTGCGCCTTGAAGACGGAGAGGAAGAAATGCCGACCCTCGGATTCTTTGCCCGGCAGATCGTAGGTTTCAAACAGCACGGGGTTGTCGGCACAAATGCCGGTCTCTTCCTGCAATTCGCGCAGGGCCGTCTGCTCCGGCGTCTCTCCCGGCTCGGCCCGGCCGCCGGGAAAAGCGTACATGTCGGCCGACGGCGGATTGGCGCGCCGCACAAGCAAGTAGCGGCCATCGCGTTCGAGAATGACGGAGGAGGCGAGTTCGGGCTGTTTCGGCATGATGGAATCAATTTCGATCGGTATCGTTGACCCATCCTACGTGAAGTGCCACATCCATGTCATGTGCGGACGTTTTGCGCTGACGGCGACCCCGGAAGAATTGATGGAGCTGTTCGGCCTGCTGGAAAGCGACGACTTTCCGGTGCGCTTCAATATTGCGCCGACGCAGCCGATCATCGTCGTGGTCGCCGCGGATCGCGCCGGGCCGGGCAGCAATCTGCCGGAGCGCAAGGCCCTTCTCGTTCGCTGGGGCTTCACGCCCGGCTGGGTCAAGGACCCCAGGGACTTTCCGCTGCTGATCAATGCCCGTGCCGAGACGGCGATCGAAAAGGCATCGTTTCGCGCCGCGATGCGCCATCGGCGCGTTCTCGTCCCGGCATCCGGCTTCTATGAATGGCATCGCCCCGCAAAGGGCAGCGGCGAGGCGTCGCAGGCCTATTGGATCCGTCCTCGAAAAGGGGGCATCGTCGCCTTTGCCGGCCTGATGGAGACCTGGTCTTCCGCCGATGGCTCCGAAGTCGACACTGCTGCAGTGCTCACCACCAGCGCCAATCCCGCGATTGCCCCCATACATGACCGCATGCCGGTGGTGATCCAGCCGGAAGATTTCGCCCGCTGGCTGGATTGCAAGACGCAGGAGCCGCGCGACGTCCTCGATCTGATGGTGCCGGCGTCGGAGGATTATTTCGAAGCGATCCCTGTATCCGACAAGGTCAACAAGGTGGCGAATGCGGGGGCCGATATCCAGGAGGCGGTCATCCCGCAACTGGTGCCGAAAGCGCCCGTGAAGGACGACAAGAACGGGGACAAGCCCGACGACGGGCAGATGTCCCTATTCTGAATCTCATGGGTACTTAGGCCGTCTGCTTCTTCAGCTTGGCGGTGGGCTTTGCCTTCACCTGCAGGGCAGCGGCCAGCACGGCCTTGAGACCAAGCGGACGGTACTGTTGAACCAGATCGGCGGGTGTCTTGGCGATGTCGGTGGTCTTGGCAGTCTTCACGTGCATGCACTCCTTGATGCTTTTCCTGGACCGGAAACGCCTCGTTCTCGCTTGCCTACTGCATGTTTCCTTAAATCGTATCCGATTCAAGGATAAGAACATGCAGCAATTCAAAGGGCTACAGCGACCTTGGCGCGTCCGATAAGACGCGCGGCGCTGTAGGCGACAACGACGCTCCTCCTCATTTTCTCCGGAGACAGGAACCGTGGCGCAGGGCCAAGCTGCACCGCGAATCTCTTTCCCGCGTGGCGATCCCAGATAAGCCAAATCGTGACAAATCCATGACCATGCCTCAGCTTGGATAGTTGGCTGTGCTTCGCATGCGGCTCACCACTTGACCGGCGCCATGCGACGCGCGATAAGTGTGGCCATGAAAACGGTTACCTGCATTATCTGCCGGAAGATTATTCGCTAGCGCTTCGCTGGCCTGGCCGTTTTCGTCTCCCGAAATCCAAGATGACAAACGTGCGGGCCTCCCGGGCGCCGTATTTCTGACGGTCGCATGCGTATTGGAGATTTGGAATGGGCGGAGTGCCGACACTTAAGCTGTACAACACGCTGACGCGGGAGAAGGTCGATTTCCGGCCGATCGATCCTGACAATGTCCGCATGTATGTCTGCGGCCCGACCGTCTACGACTATGCCCATATCGGCAATGCGCGTCCGGTCATCGTTTTCGATATCCTGTTCCGGCTGCTGCGCCATGTCTATGGGCCGCAGAGGGTGACCTATGTTCGCAACATCACCGACGTCGACGACAAGATCAACGCGCGGGCCCTGCGCGACTATCCCGGCCTGCCGCTGAACGAGGCGATCCGGCATGTGACCGAGAAGACCGAGACGCAGTTCCTCGAAGACGCCAAGTCGCTCGGCTGCCTTGATCCTGATGTCGAGCCGCGCGCCACCGACAATATTCCGCAGATGATCGACATCATCGACAAGCTGATTGCCAAGGGCCATGCCTACAAGGCCGGTGGCGAGGTGCTGTTCGATACCAGATCGATGCCGGATTACGGGCAGCTTTCCAAGCGCAATCTCGACGAGCAGCAGGCCGGTGCCCGCGTCGCCGTCGAGGTGCACAAGAAACACCCGGGCGATTTCGTGCTCTGGAAACTCTCGGCCGACAACGAACCGGGCTGGGAAAGCCCATGGGGCAGGGGGCGTCCGGGCTGGCACATCGAGTGCTCGGCCATGAGCGGGCGTTATCTGGGCGAGGTCTTCGATATCCACGGCGGCGGGCTCGATCTCATCTTCCCGCACCACGAGAACGAGATTGCCCAGTCGCGTTGCGCTCACGGCACGGATGTGATGGCGAATGTCTGGATGCACAACGGCTTCCTGCAGGTCGAAGGCCGCAAGATGTCGAAGTCCGAAGGCAACTTCGTCACCATCTACGAATTGCTGCACACCGAAAAATTCGGCGGCCGGAAGTGGCCGGGCGACGTGCTGCGCCTTGCCATGCTGATGACCCACTACCGCGAGCCGATCGATTTCTCGATCAAGCGCCTGGAGGAGGCCGAGCATCTGCTGTCGAAATGGCCGGTGCCGGGCGACGCCAAGGGCGAGGTCGATCCGGCCATCGTTACGGCGCTGTCCGACGACCTGAACACGGTGGCGGCGGTTCAGGCGCTGCATGCGCTGGCGCAGAAGACCGCCAGCGATCCAAGCCTGAGGGGCAGCTTTGCCGCCAGCGCGTCGCTGCTCGGCATCGTGCCGCAGGCGGTCGAACTCGACGAGGCCGTCGTGCACGAAGTCGATGGCCGCGTCAGGGCACGTCTCGAATTGCTGAAGGCCAAGGATTTCGCTGCGGCCGACAGAATCCGTGACGATCTGCTCGCCCAGGGCATCCAGTTGAAAGACGGCAAGGACCCGGCGACTGGCGAGCGCCTGACGACCTGGGAAGTGAAGCGATGAAGACGGCCTGCCATCCCCTATTGCCCTTGGATGCCGACGGTGTCCGGGCAGGGGACGGCGGTCGCAGCTTGACGGCATGAGGAGAGGCGCATGAAGGAGGAGTTCGTGCAATGATCGATCATACTGGTATCTCGGTTGCGGATTTCGACAAGGCGAAGTCGTTCTACGACGGGGCGTTTGCGCCGCTTGGCGCCTCCCTCCTGATGATGGTGCCGGCCGAGCACACCGGCGGCGTTAAGGTCGGCGGTTACGGTCGCGAACGTCCGGTCTTTTGGTTGCATGAGGCGGCCGCAGGTCCGGGCAGGCACTATGCTTTTACCGCACGCAGCCGCAGCGAAGTCGATGCCTTCTACGACGCAGCTCTTTCTGCCGGCGGCCGCGACAATGGCAAGCCGGGACTGCGCCCGCACTACCACCCGGATTATTATGCCGCCTTCGTCTTCGATCCCGACGGCAACAACATCGAGGCGGTCTGTCATGTGTCGACTTGAGGAGACGTTGCGATGAGTCTCGACAACAGGCCGTATCATACCGGCGGCTGCCAATGTGGTGCCGTGCGTTTCCGCGTCGAGGGCGTTCTCGGCGACGCTTCCGTCTGCCATTGCCGCATGTGCCAGAAGGCGAGCGGAAACTTCTATCTGCCGTTGGTGTCGGTGCGTGGCGCTACCGTCAACTGGACGCGTGGCGAGCGCAAACGCTTCCAGTCGTCCAATTTTGGCTGGCGTGGATTTTGCGGTGATTGCGGCACGCCTCTAACCTATGAGGCGCCCGATGGCATGGCGCTGGCGATTGCTGCCTTCGACGAACCTCAGGGGATCGTGCCGACAATCCAGTGGGGCATCGAGGCTAAGCTGCCCTATGTCGATCAAGTGCCTGAATTGCCGGGGGAGGAGACGTTGGCCGATGCCGACGCCGTGGCATTCCTTGCCGATCTCGTTTCCTACCAGCATCCTGATCATGACACCGAAACCTGGCCCCCGGAGGACGAGAAATGACCGATACAGTGCGAACAGGCGGATGCCAGTGCGGCGCGGTCCGTTTCCGCATTCGGGGACAACTCGGCCGTCCGTCGATCTGCCATTGCCGCATGTGCCAGAAGCAGTTCGGCGCCTTCTTCTCGGCGCTGGTGACAGCGCCGAAGGATGGCGTCGAGTGGACGCGCGACGAGCCGAGCTACTTCCAATCCTCGGTCAATATCGATCGTGGTTTCTGCCCGAAATGCGGCACGCCGATGATCTACCGCCATCCCGGCGGCATGGAAATCGCCATCGGCACGTTCGATGATCGCAGCGATCTGGCCCCGCAGATACAGGTTAATTATGCCTCGCGGCTCCCCTGGGTCGAGACCATCTTCGACCAGCCGGTGCTGACGGATCCGGATTTCTATAGCAGGCAGGAGAGTGTCATTTCCTTCCAGCATCCCGATCACGACACCGAGCAGTGGCACCAACCGGGAGTGTTCCGATGACGATTTCGCGCATCTTTACCGGCGGCTGCCAGTGCGGAGCGATCCGCTACCGCGCCGAAGGCGTGCTGGCGGATGCGCATATCTGTCACTGTCGCATGTGCCAGAAGGCCGCCGGCAATTATTTCATGCCGCTCGCCAACATCGCGCGCGACAATTTCGACATCACCCGCGGGCAACCCTCATGGTTTCGCTCCTCGCATCTGGTGCGCCGCGCCTTCTGCCACGATTGCGGAACGCCGCTCTTCTATGACATGCCGGACGAGGATTTCCTCAACATCGTGCTCGGCTCGCTCGATGATCCAGACGATCTGCCACCGGTTTATCAGTCTGGGGTAGAATCGCGCATGGTTTGGTTCTCGCGGCTTGCGAAGCTTCCCGAAAGGCAGACCGACGACGGCACCGAGCTTTCCGCCACCCGGCACCTGCTCGTGCTCGAAACGAACCGCCAGCATCCCGATTACGATACGGTGCACTGGCCACCGATGAGAGACTGAAGATGACTGCTCAATTGCGTACGCTCTACCCGGAAATCGAACCCCATGCGTCGGGTCACGTCGACGTCGGCGACGGTCATTCGGTCTATTGGGAACGGGTAGGAACGCCAGGCGCAAAACCGGCGGTGTTCCTGCATGGCGGGCCGGGCGGCACGATCTCGCCCAACCATCGCCGGCTGTTCGATCCCAAGCTTTACGACGTGACGCTGTTCGACCAGCGCGGTTGCGGCATGTCGAAGCCGCATGCGGAGATCGAAGCCAACACCACCTGGCACCTCGTCGCCGATATCGAACGTCTGCGCGAGATGGCAGGGGTCGAGAAATGGCTGGTGTTCGGCGGCTCCTGGGGATCGACCCTGGCACTCGCCTATGCGGAAAAGCACCCGGGTCGGGTGACGGAACTGGTGCTGCGCGGCATCTATACCCTGACCAAGGCCGAGCTCGACTGGTACTATCAGTTCGGCGTCTCGGAGATGTTTCCGGACAAATGGGAGCGGTTCATCGCGCCGATCCCGGAGAATGAGCGGCACGAGATGATGCGTGCCTATCACCGGCGCCTGACCAGCGACGACAGGGCGACGCGTTTGGCAGCTGCCCGGAGCTGGAGCATATGGGAAGGTGAGACGATCACGCTGCTTCCGGAACTGTCGACCAGCGGCCGTTTTGAGGAGGACGAGTTTGCCGATGCCTTCGCGCGCATCGAGAACCACTTCTTCGTCAATGCCGGCTGGATGGACGACGGCCAATTGCTGCGGGATGCCCATCGTCTGCATGGCATCCCCGGCGTGATCGTCCAGGGCCGCTACGACATGCCATGCCCGGCAAAATATGCCTGGCAGTTGCACAAGGCCTGGCCCGAGGCTGAGTTCCACCTGATCGAGGGGGCAGGGCACGCCTATTCCGAACCCGGTATCCTCGACCGGTTGATCCGCGCCACTGACAAATTCGCCGGCAAGACCGAATAACGACTGAGCATTATTGGAAACGAGCCATGACCAGGGAACGCATCTACCTCTTCGACACGACGCTACGGGACGGGCAGCAGACGCCCGGCATCGACTTTTCCGTCGAGGACAAGATCGCGATTACCACCCTGCTCGACGATTTCGGCATGGACTATGTCGAAGGCGGCTATCCCGGGGCAAACCCGACCGATACGGAGTTCTTCAAGCGCAAGCGCACGAAGAAGGCCTCCTTCGTCGCCTTCGGCATGACCAAGCGCGCTGGCGTTTCCGCCTCGAACGACCCGGGCCTTGCCGCCCTGCTCGAAGCAAACACCGACGCGATCTGTCTCGTGGCCAAGAGCTGGGATTACCACGTGGCGGTGGCGCTCGGCTGTTCCAACGAGGAAAACCTCGACAACATCCGGGCTTCCGTCGCAGCCGTTGTCGGCGCCGGCCGCGAGGCCATGGTCGACTGCGAGCATTTCTTCGACGGCTACAAGGCGAACCGCGCCTATGCGCTTGCCTGTGCGCAGACTGCCTTCGAAGCGGGCGCACGCTGGATCGTGCTTTGTGATACCAATGGCGGCACCCAGCCGCACGAGGTGCGCGAGATCGTTTCGGCTGTTATCGCCGCCGGTGTGCCCGGCGCCAGTCTCGGCATCCACGCCCATAACGACACGGGGCAGGCGATAGCCAATTCGCTTGCAGCCGTCGAGGCCGGCGTCCGCCAGATACAGGGAACGCTGAACGGCATCGGCGAGCGGTGCGGCAACGCCAATCTGGTGACGCTTATCCCCACCCTCGCGCTGAAAGAGATCTATTCCAGCAGGTTCGAAACGGCGATCGATTCCGACCGCCTGCAGGAACTGACGAAGCTCTCGCATGCTTTCGACGAACTATTGAACCGCTCGCCGGACATGCAGGCGCCCTATGTCGGTGCCTCGGCCTTTGCCACCAAGGCCGGCATTCACGCCTCGGCGCTTCTGAAGGATCCACGCACCTACGAGCACATCGCCCCTGAAAGTGTCGGCAATCTGCGCAAGGTCATGGTGTCCGACCAGGGCGGCAAGGCGAACTTCATCAACGCGCTGAAGCGGCGGGGGATCGTGGTTGGCAAAGACGATCCCAAGCTCGACAAGCTGATCGCGATCGTCAAGGAGCGCGAGGCGACCGGTTATGCCTATGAGGGCGCCGATGCGAGTTTCGCGCTGCTGGCCAGCCGCATCCTCGGGACGGTGCCGGATTTCTTCCACGTCGAAAGCTTCCGGGTGATGGTCGAACGTCGGTTCGACGCCAACGGTCATCTGAAAACCGTGTCGGAAGCGGTCGTCAGGGTCGTCGTCGATGGCGAAACCATGATGTCGGTGGCCGAAGGCCACGGGCCGGTCAATGCGCTCGATCTGGCCCTGCGCAAGGACCTCGGCAAATACCAGTCGGAGATCGAAGACCTGGAGCTTGCGGACTACAAGGTCCGTATCCTCAACGGCGGGACCGAGGCGATCACGCGCGTTCTGATCGAATCGACCGATGGCACGGGCGCGCGCTGGTGGACGGTCGGCGTCTCCGACAACATCATAGATGCCTCGTTCCAGGCGTTGATGGACAGTATCATTTTCAAGCTGTTGAAGAATCGCGACCATGTCGGACTGATCGCCGCCGAGTAAGCGCCTGCTTCAGGTGAGGGAGAGCATAGGCACCCCGCTGGGCGTCGTTGCTCTTGCCTAAAGTATGAGCAAAATTCACCATCCGTTCACGGAAATGAATTGGTGCATTGATGGTCATTGGAGTACGACGCCCCATGGAAGGGTTCGTCGGCCGGTAAGGCTGCACCTTCGATTGCGACCGGAGCGGGCGTCATCGCCAAGACAGCCTCCGGCGACTACATCAGGAAAAATGTCATGGCCGAGCCGAACGCGAAAGTACCCGCAGAAAACACCGATTCCGCCAAGGGCTTCGCCTTTGCGCTCACGGCCTATCTGCTCTGGGGATTCCTGCCTTTCTTCATGAAGGCGATCGCCCATATCCCGGCGCCGGAAGTGGTTGCGCACCGCATCGTCTGGTCGGTTCCGCTCGCGGGCCTCGTGCTGGTGTGGCTTGGGCGCACGGAAGACGTCAAGGTCGCCCTTCGTTCACCGCGCATGTTGCGCATGGCGGCTCTCACTGCCGTGCTCATCACCATCAACTGGGGTATCTATGTCTGGGCGATCGGTGCTGGTCGCGCGATCGAGACGGCGCTCGGCTATTACATCAATCCGCTTTTCTCGATTTTCCTCGGCGCTCTGTTGCTGAAGGAAAAGCCAAGCCCGGCGCAGATGGTGGCGATCGCGCTGGCCGCTGCCGCCGTTGGCGTACTCGCCTTCGATGCCGGCGGTCTGCCCTGGGTGTCGATCGGGCTCTGCCTCTCCTGGGGCTTCTACGCCTTTTTCCGCAAGACGCTGCCGATCGGGCCGAACCAGGGCTTCTTCCTCGAAGTGCTGCTGCTCAGCGTTCCAGCGATCGGCTACATCATCTGGCTCGAGGCGACCGGCCAAGGGCACTTCGGCGACACGGGCATGACTGACGTGCTGTGGCTGATGTCCTGCGGCATTGTCACCGCGATCCCGCTGATGATCTATGCCAATGGCGCCAAGCTGCTGCGGCTGTCGACCATCGGCATCATGCAGTATATCGCGCCGACGATGATCTTCCTGATTGCCGTCTTCGTCTTCCACGAGCCTTTCGGCACCGCAAAGCTGATCGCCTTCGCACTGATCTGGGCCGCATTGGTTATTTATTCCGGCGCCATGCTGGCACAGAGCCGCGCCCGTCGCGCCGAACAGGTCAGCCCGGCCGAATAAGACACTACAGCGCCGCGCGTCGTGTTAGACGCGCAAAGGCCGCTGTAGCACTTTGAATTGCTGCATGTTTTTATCCTTAAATCGAATGTGATTTAAGGAAACATGCAGTAGGCAAGAATGGAAAAAGGCGCGTCCGTCAGGCGCGCCTTTTCTGATTTTGGGGGTGTAACACAGGCCTAAAGGCGGGAGATGATCTCGGCTTCGCCTTCGCGGCCGTTTGCGCCGCTAGCGGCCGCAAGGATCGCCGGCACGATGTCCTCGGCCTTGTCGACGACAAGCGGCTGGACGAGGTGGGCCGTGTGAACGAAGCCTTCAGCGCGCATGTGCTGCAGCAGGTCCAGCATCGGCTTCCAGAAATCGTTCATGTTGCCGAAGACCATCGGCTTGCGGTGACGACCGAGCTGCGCCCAGGTCATGATCTCGACGATCTCTTCCAGCGTGCCGATGCCGCCCGGCAGGGCGACAAAGGCGTCCGCCCGCTCGAACATGGTGTGCTTGCGCTCATGCATGTCGGCGGTGACGATCAGTTCGTTGAGCTGGCCGAGCGAATGGCGCGTCGCTTCCTTGTCCATCAGGAATTCCGGGATGATGCCGGTGACCTCGCCGCCATTGGAAAGCACGCCGCTGGCGACCGCTCCCATGATGCCGCGCGTGCCGCCGCCATAGACCAGACGCAGGCCATGGTCGGCGATCGAGCGGCCGAGCGCGCGGCCGGCTTCCATGTAAATCGGGTCGCGCCCGGGCTGCGAACCACAGTAGACGCAGATGGATCGAATCGTGCTGGTTTCAGTGCTCATCCGGTCAAAAAGCATTGCAGCGCAGCAAGGGTCAAGAAAAATGAGGGGAAAGCTTGGTTCGCGGCGCCTGCAGCAGGGGCGGCTGCTTGTCTGCTACACTAGGAAACGCTAGCAATTTCAGGGATCGATTGAAGAAATTGGGCGGGTAGCTCGCAGTTGCGCTATAATGACCGCGCAAGCCCCGCGCCTTAGGCCGATGAGAGGGCATGCGCGGAGCGTCGCTCCGCTCCTGTGGAGAGTGGCATGATCAAGAACAAGGCCGGCTGGGTGGCCCTTACTGTCCTTGCGGCAGCAACAGCGTTGATGGTTTTTGTAGTTCAACCGAATTTGCGTGACGGCAAGGAAGCCTCGGCCGATGGCACGGCAAACGCTCCGGCCCAAACCGGTGACGCGGCATCGTCGACCGGCGGGCCTCAGCCCACTTCGGACTCGGCGAAGTCCGATGACGCCAGCAAAATGGCGGAGCCGCAACAGGCGGCAAGCGCCGCTGACGCGAAATCACCGGTCGAGGATGCATCTATTCCCGGTTTTGACGTGCTGCGCGTCGAGCCCGATGGTTCGACCGTTGTTGCCGGCCACGCCGCACCCGGTTCCAAGCTGGAAATCCTCAACGGCGCGACGATCGTCGGAACGGCTGATGTCGGCGTGACCGGCGATTTCGCCGCCGTCTTCGACAAGCCGCTTCCGGCCGGGGACTACCAGCTGACCCTGCGCGCGGTCGGCGAAGACGGCGTTGCCAAGAATTCGCAAGAAGTCGCAACGGTTTCCGTTCCAAAGGACCCGACCGGCCAATTGCTTGCCATGGTCTCTAAGCCCGGCACTGCCAGCCGGCTGCTCACCACGCCTGACGCGCTGGCGGGCGTTGCGCAGACGGCTGACGCGCCTGCTTCGCAGCCGGCCGCGGCGACATCCGCCGATGTGGCGTCTGCAACGCCGCAGACGACGAGCGACGCAACGGCGGCAAAGCCAAACGGCGCTGCAGGGCTGCAGGTCACCGCCGTCGAGATCGAGGGCGCCAAGATGTTCGTCGCCGGTAGCGCAAAGCCCGGTGCCGTCGTTCGCATCTACGCGGACGACAAGCTGCTCGGCGAAATGAAGGCGGATGACAAGGGCCACTTTGTCGTAGACGGTCAGATCGACCTTGCGGTCGGCAGCCACATCATCCGTGCAGACATGTTGAGCGAGGACGCAAGCAAGGTCGTCATGCGCGCATCGGTGCCGTTCGACCGCCCGGCCGGTAGCCAGGTCGCAGCTGTTGCCGGCCCGGTTTCGGCCGCCGCGACAGCCGGCCTCGACGGGCTGCGTGCCGAAGCCGGCAAGGCGCTCGCGCTGCTGAAG
>Ga0247819_10000434_pt1 | contig 25245 bp, 27 predicted proteins | sample 13C_Xylose_Day6_FD_193428 | JGI IMG/M metagenome (GOLD analysis project Ga0247819, IMG submission 193428) | Soil microbial communities from agricultural site in Penn Yan, New York, United States - 13C_Xylose_Day6 | ecosystem: Environmental > Terrestrial > Soil > Agricultural land | place: USA...
AGAGAGTCGGGCAATTGGCGGCTTAAACTGCTAAAGTGCCGCCCGTTATTACTTAAGAGGATTGTTCCAATGGCGACTAACCGTTCCCAGCGTCTGCGCAAAAAACTGTGCGTCGATGAATTTCAAGTTTTGCTAATTAGCACAAAATAGTTCGAATGTTGTCAAAATTGCCTTACCCCTCTTTCCGCTGAATCCTCCGCTCTTCCCGCTCTTCCCGCTCTATCCTCAAGCATCAAGCCGCTTTCAGCTGATCACGCCCTCGGGGTGAGCCACGGTAGTCCTATCACCACCGCAACATCAGTGAACGTTCGAACTTACAGTTTCCTGTCATCCGTTTACCTCAACAAGAGGAGATGGGCGTGTGCCCGAAAGCTGACTAAGCTCTGGCGCAACGTCGCCGCAGTTGATCTTGAATGGAGTCCGCCATGCCCCTGACCGCCTTCTCGTCGTCCCGTGAATTGGAGTTGGATGTAGAACAACTTCTGGATCGTTTAGCGGTAGAAACCGATCATGCCGCTCCACTGAAAGGTGAAGTGATTCCGGAGGTTTGGAAGGTGCACATCTCGACAGATCTCGAATGTCCATCTTGCTTTTCTAAAGGCGCAGAATTGGTAAGGGCAGGCAGGTCAAAAACAGATGGGCAGACTGTGCGACAGGCTTATTTTCGCTTCCCTCAAAGTCCTAGCTCGGCAGGGCATCATCCGTTCTGCGACTTTTCCGGTAACGTGTCGGCGGGTTTCATCCCCGAAAACCTTGTCCAGTTTTCCAGTCCGAAGGATGGAATATCCAGAGCTGTACGCGAGCTCGTCTGTAAAGGGATTGAGCTTAAAGTGTTCAGCCAATGGGATGTCCGCGCGATGCGGAAATGGTTCTTCGAGCAGAAGCTATCCTCCCAGTTCACCGTCACGTTAGATCCGAGACTGCCTGAATGGCTTGAGTCACTTCAGAGATACCGCTCTTGGAGTTACCGCCACGAGTTAGCCGGATTGAAGCTCACGAAAGAGGTGCTGAGCGTTCCGGGATTCGATTTCCAGGCAGCGGCGAGTATGGAGCTAACTCGTCGCTACCAGCCTATCTTGCAGGCGGCGCACGACAAACGGATCTTCCTGAGAGGGGAGCGAGGAAGGATTGAAAAGCTGGCTGCGGATTTCTATGGCAAGCCGGTATTTGATCCGACAGTGCTGCGCCCACACTATGAGCGTACCCGGGGCGTGGCTGAGTTCATCTGCAGTAATTACGCCCCAATGAGTCGGTTCGTCAAAGAGCATGCCCCTTTGTCATCCCTGAAAAACCCGAAATACCTTATGGCGTTTGCAGCTCTCTTACTGTTCGTCTCAGATTGGGATCTTGACGTGGCAGTAGGACGTTTTGCTCAGATTGCCACAAGCTCTGCAGCAGTGGATGAGAGTTTGGGTAATGTCATGGGGCTTAATCCTTTCCACGACTTCTCTGCATGGGGGACGCTTAAAGCGTTACAGGAGCTTCCACCAGTCGAGATTCCTTCGATCGAAGTGAAAAGCGAAATGGATGCCTGGATCGTGAATATTAAAAGGTCAGTCGGGTTATGAAGGCTAAATAGCTGGCAGGCGGCCGAATAAGCGTTTAAACGAAGGGGGGGCGCTAACGTGATGAGAAACAGGTGAGGGCTAAATTTGACAATGAAAGGGATGCTTCCCGAGCCAGAAACAAAAAGGGCCATCACATCGGATGGCCCTTTGAACATCAAGCTACCGGATTGATCGGCTTTTCCGGGTACCAGACGTCCAGCAGCGGGCTGACTTCAACGCTGGTCAGCTCGGTGCGGCCTTTAAGCCAGGCTTCAACAGCAGCGCGCTGCTCAGCAGAGACCGAGCCACGCTTCTGCAGGCATACCAGACCGTAGTCGTCACCGCCAACATAGCCCAGACCATTAGCCTCCATGGCTTCTTTCAGGAATGCGTCGAGGAATGCATCGATTGCCTCGTCAGCCAAATCTTCCTTGAAGTCCAGGTTCAGCTCAAAGCCCAATTCCTGGAACTCATCTACACAGAGCTTTTTGCGCAGACGCTGGGAGCGGTTAGTGGCCATTGAAACAATCCTCTTAAGTAATAACGGCGCGCATCTTACCAGCTAAGTGACCTGTCCGCCCGACTGAGTGAAATTGCACCGACGGGGTGAGCATCCGCATCACCTACGCCCTAAGCGTTCCAATGCCCATACACCGTAGACCTGGATAGCCCGAGCTTTTCCATAACGTCTTTCCGGCTAAATCCTGCCTCCTTTAGCTCCCTAATAGCCTGAGCATTTTTAGAGCCTTCCGGCTTCCCACGCGAGCGCTGCACAAGCGTGTCGTCAACGATCTGTGTTGCAAGAAGATCTAATCCTCCTTCTGACCGAAAACTCTCCAGTTCCACACGGGCTCGTTCCAAAGCCGCTTCGGGGGGCTCGCCATTACTCATCGAGATGCTGATGGCTAGAAGGGCTACAGGGTCAAGCTTCAGAGGCGTGGATAGCTCGATCAATTTATCAACGGTGATGTTGATCTTCCCACGTTCAAGCGCACTGATGTTTGTGCGCGCGGTGACAGGCGCCAAGTCTTCGTATGCCAGCCCGCGCACCGACCGGACTACCCGGATCGTTGCGGCAATCTCTTTCTTGAGCGACATGATCGTCCCTAAAAAGCGAGGATAGGGCCACACTCGAAGTGTTTAGATAAACGTCGATTGATGGTATTATTCTGGACGTCGCCGATTGAAAGCCTGGTGAGCTGCCGTTGTATCTGCGCCCAGGCGTCCTTTGGGGCCTCGCATTGACCTAATCGAGTACGAAGGATCGTAAACGTATTCCATGTATTGACGCGATCTAATCCCGCAAACGTAGGAATTTCTGTCGGTCATGGAAGCGGCGAGCTAATTGTTAAATGGGCACGGAAGCAAAATTCAAGCGGGTTGCCTCATGCGCGCACCACAGACGAGTATCAAAAATGTTTATCTCAGATGAGTCTTACTCATTTCGTTTTCCTGGGCTTTTTCGAAGCGGGCAATCGGCTTGGCGAATGCTTGAGCGGCAATCGATGGATCCTTGGTATCAAGTCATACGCAGGGTCTGCGAAGGTTCGGGGCACCGCACTGAGAAATTGATATCGACTAGCGCCTCTGTCTTGGTCGAAATTCTCGCGGATAAAAAAACCAGTTCGATTGAGGTCGTACAGGTCATTACACCTCCCTGGATGAACGCCACCTCTTTGGATCGTATGGAGGCTTTGATCGAGTTGACCGCTGGATACGACCATAACGGCGAGTATGTGTTGCTTCACAAAGTCGAGTGTGGAGCGGTTTACAGCACGTCAACTGTTGGTACGAGCGACACAAGTCTGCTCACGGATGTGAAAACCATCTACGAAGACCCCAAGCGTAACGCGTCGATGGTTCCGGAATATCCCACAGTACTGATGCCTAAAATTCCGGAATAGTCCGAGGCGAACATGCTATGAAGCTTCAAATCTACTCAGATCTGCACCTCGGCTTCGCTGGGTTCGATCCCGTCCCCAGTAACGCGGACGTAGTAATTCTCGCTGGTGACATTGATATCAAATCGCGCGGCGTAGCTTGGGCGAACGACACATTCCAGTGCCCGGTGATCTACGTGTGTGGCAATCACGAGTACTACGGCGGCCACACTGATCACACGTTGCGAAAAATGAAAGAGGCGGCAGCCCCTCACGTTCACGTACTCGAGAACGAAACGCTGATTCTTGATCAGACCCGGTTTTTGGTCACGACAGCGTGGACAGATTTCTCGTCTACCGGCGATGTGGTTGCCGCGAAACGTATTGCGTGGGATTGGATGAACGATTTCACCGTGATCAGAACCGATGTGAATTTCCGACGTTTGCGTCCTGATGACTTGATCGCTAAATCACAGGCGGCGTACGCCTGGCTTACTGCGCAATTGGACAAGCCTTTTGCCGGTAAAACTGTCGTAGTCACGCACCATGCCCCTGCTTTGGAATATGTGAGTGAGGATTTTCCTGCGCACCTCATTGCTGCGTACGCAAACAATTGGCCTGAGCTTCTGGGGAAGGCCGATCTTTGGGTGTATGGACATACCCACATCGCTGCGGATTTCGTTAAAGGAGGATGCCGAGTAGTGTCAAATCCTCGCGGATACCCGACCGAAGAGACCGGTTTCGATCAGGATTTTCTGATCGAGATTTGATGAGCCTTCTCTCAGTTATGAACCTTAGCGAACTGAATTTCGCTGCGTACGAATTCGAGAAAATTACATGGTCACGTTAGAAGAAATCTCGCAGCTACTTTACGGCGCAGGCGCGGAGATGGCTGGCTGGTTGGGGTCTGAGGAAGACCTGATCTATTTAGCAGCAAAGTCATTCCCAGGCAAAGCATTCTGCGTTGTTCGGCAGTGGAATTTGATCGACCTTACGGTTAACCCTGATGAGAAAGAAAAGCTCACCGGGCTCGGTCTACTGCCCGCGACTCTGTTCGCGCACGAAGTTGTTTTTGATAGTCGAAATCGATTCCAAGCGGGCATGTGGGTACGCAGTAATTTCGGCGTGTCTTTCACTGAAGGCTGCATGTTTGAAACCAAGAGTACGGTCTACCTCCTTTGGGGATCGGGCCTAAGGAAAGAAGCCAGTGTAGGTGCCGCTTTTTCCATGAAGGCCGGGTAGGCGACGATCACCGCAAATAATATTGAGTCATTTTAGAGCTTGGGCCGGATGCCAGAAATCATCGAAGTCGAATTTCATAGTAAGTATCTCAGTGACTTTCAAATGAGTCGCCTCGTACAAGCGAGTCTCCGAAAATACACAGTGGCCATTAAGGCTTTTATCAGCGACGCAGTGATCATTGATGATAGGTGCCTTGGAGTGTCTTTCGATCACCTGCAGCAAGACGACGCGTATCGGACAGCCAATGGCGGAATTATTCGCACAGAAAAAATCCAAAGGGCATGGAAAGAAGGGCGTTTTTGGCTTATCGAGACGCGAGAAGGAAATTACCTCATTGGTAGCTTCAAACGTGGGGGTGGACGACGTAGTTTTCTTGAGCTGCTTCGTTCCGGTGAACGTCTCCAATCTGAGGATTGAATGTTCTGGTGGAGTGGAACTGCATGGCAGCTGATGAACGCTGGACAGTTTCTCGGGCAACGAGAAATTTCGATGAGTTGCTTGAGAAGGTGATCATGATGCGTAAACCGGTTTTTATCGATGGTCAGCAAAGGAGTGCTGTGCTGATCTCGATAGAAGAGTGGAACGCCGTCCAGGATGAGCTCCGTGCCCGCGTTCTGTCAGACCTATGAGACATCGCTTGCTAGGCCTCATACGGTTTGAATTAGCAGCGCTCCGAGTTAGCCGTGCGGAGCGCTTCAAACTGCCTCTATCCCGCGAAGCTCATTTTGCCGTCGGAAGGATTCACAGCTCACCTCTCAGTAACCGTATTCGTTCAGCAGTTTGTGCAAGAATTCACGTCGCCGCTGGACGATACTCAAAATGAGATAGTCGCGCTCGGTGTCCCTCGTCGATAAATGCCCCCGCGTCCACCAATCCGTGAATGTAGCCCTCGGCCTTACCTCTTGCTTCGAGTAATGCATTGATGGACATGCTTTTGTAGATGTCTTCAGCGATGAGCTGCCACCGCTTCATTTGACGGCGTCCAACTGGGTCGTCCGAAAATTTTGGTGCACTAATCAGTGCGTTGAAATCGTTGGATACGCTGGTTGTGCTCAAGGTTGATTCTCAGAACAGTGATGTCTGAGCCGAGGCTAGCATGCGCACACTTAGTCGCCTGTTGCTGGTGGGTTTATAGCTCAACGATCTTCCCTATTGAGCGCACAACACAGCTAGACAGTCACAGCGGTCACTGGGATTCAGTGACCGCTTTTTTATGTTGCGGGCCTAATTGTCGGGTTCAGTTTCTCGCTTGCTCACGTGGGACTTGAGCCTGGTGAGCTGCAGTTTCCAGACGCTCCTGATGGCGTTTGTTGTCTTCTGCAGTAATCGCAGCAGATTCGGGGACGCTGTGATGCTGGAGCCACTCAGTGCTGAGCTTCCCGGTCAGGTGGAGCGCAATCAAGGGCTTCACGTCGCGCTGGTTGTACAAAACGGCAAGCAACTCACCGCCTGGAGCGTAGACGTAGGGTCTATAGGGGGAACGAGTCGGCCTTCCGTTAAAACCACGGTCTAATTGAAAGGCCCCGATGCGATATCCCACCGATATTCTTTTTCGAGCCAAGTCGTTGGCATGAGCCAATTGCTGGCAGCCGTAGACGATTGCGTACAAGGGGAAGACAGCCACGGCAGAAAGGGTGGACAAAACCCATGAAGGAACATGACTGGTGCATAGCACGAGAAATAAGACCAGGAAAAAACAGGCGTTCGATGCGATGAGAAAACCGCCCAGGCGCTTCAATAACCCAGCTCGTCCTTCGTCTTCGACAAGCTTTTTGAGGATGTCGTTGCCGTTGTAATTGATGTCCATGCCACTCATGGCAGCTCAATCCCTAACCGATCCTTCAGCACCTGCTTTCCGTATGCTTTGCCGATTTCCAGCATTACCGCCAGGCTCACCCCTCCAGCTTTTTCAGCACCTGCCTTCGTTAAACGCCATACCTCTCGATCTCGAATAGTGTCGAGGAACTCGTGGCCCCTGATGGTCAGGCGTTTTGGCCGCCAATCAAAATCACTCATGGAGCAAAGGTCTTGCGCAACGATGAACCCAGCCTCGTGCAGCAGCATGACGTGGTAGGAGACTTCATCCTCGCTATGACTTTCGATGGTGAGATCGATCCAGGAGTCAGGTGTTTTGTCGCTGGCTTCAATGGCCAACAGGATCTCGCGTACTAAGTCTTTGTCGAGTTTCATTGAAGTGTCCGTCCTGGATGTGATGAGGACATTATCACGCAGTGAAAGGCCATTCGTGCAAAACTCAAAAGTGGAGCGGATATCCGACTGACGATGTTCGTTGATAACCAAGGCTGCTGCGGACGCAGTGGGTCGAGTATTCCGGCCAGGGTTCAAGTACAGCAAGGCTGAGGTACTCCTACTCAACCTTTGCCAACAAGGTGAGTACACCGATGACCTGTTTTCAATTTCCCAGCCGGTCGCCACTGAGAAAGTCATGAGCGTGCTGGACTCCATCAATGAGCGATGGGGTAGGGGAACACTGCGCTTGGCGAGTGTGCCAACCAATCCGGATTGGGGTATACGAAGGGAGATGATGAGTCAGAGCTTTACGACGCGGGTTGATCAGCTGTGGACGGTGTACTGCAGGTGATTCGAGTTTCACCAGTGTTGGAGAGGCCGCAAAACTGGATTAATCCAAATTATGGCTCAGCCATAATTATTGCTGAGCCATAATTTCTCAATTTCAAAAGCTTCAGTTCAGACATCGGAGCAACACTCCGACATCAAGAGTGATGGAACATCCCGCAGTTGCTGCAACGCCGAACTGCAGATAAGGTATGGGTCATGAATGATCCGCGTATCCCCATGACTTCTACGAGGCGTGTTCAGAGCGAGACCGCGCCGGTGCTTACTGAACCGATGAAAGCTCATCCCTCCGTATCCCGAACTCTCGAACTATTGGCTGCTGACATGAATGCGCATCCGGAGCACATTCGGCCCGTAGATTCGCTTCTGGTCGATCGCATCATTGCGCTAGTCGGTCAGGCGGATGTCGACCTCAATACGCCACTCTTGGCGGAGGACGAATAAATCAGGCCAGCGAACCTCGACTCGCATACATGTGGCTCCCTTACTCTAAATTCAAATTCCTATTTATGGTGTATCGTTAGGGGACTAACTACACAGAGATCCCCCATGTCCAAGCTCGCAGAATTCCGCCAACTCGAGAAACACCTCGCCGAACAGCTCCAAGCCCTCGAAGCTCTGAAAGGTGATGTCGGCCTGAAGAAAGAAATTGAATTCGAGACCAAGCTACGTGCACTGCTGGGTGAGTACAACTACAGCCTGAAAGACGTAATCAACCTGCTTGATCCACAGGCAGGCCGTCGCGCTCCAGCCGTCGAATCAAAAACTGGCAGCCGTAAACCGCGCCAGGTGAAAGTCTACAAAAATCCTCACACTGGTGAAGTCGTCGAAACCAAAGGCGGCAATCACAAGACCCTCAAGGAATGGAAAGCTGAACACGGCTCCGCAACTGTCGAGTCCTGGCTGACCAAGTGATTTTGGTTTGAGTACAAGAGGGCCCTTCGAGGGCCCTTTTTCATTAAGGAATGAAGCATTTTTCAATCATCAAAAAAAGGCTTCCGGATTGCTCCGGAAGCCAGCTGTTGAACACGCAACGTGGGTGACCAAACCACATGAATAGCAGATGCCCATCTGCAGCGCGATTCACGTTTGCGAGTTCAAACAGTAAAGATCAATGGTGAGTAAGGTAGCTAAGTCGCAGCTGGCCATCAGTCGTTTCGACCACGAGCTAGACCTTAAAGTTAGCCATCAACTGCTGTTGTTGATTAGCCAGATCGTTCAATGATTTACTCACTCTCGCCGATTCTTCTGATTGAAGGGTCAGTTGCTCAGTGACATCGCGAATGTTGGCAACGTTTCGGTTTACCTCCTCCGATACCGAGCTCTGTTCTTCCGCAGCGCTCGCGATTTGTAGACTCATATCACTGATCACTTCGACTCCGCGGTTGATCTTCTGCAATGCAAGAACTGCCTGTTCAACCTGGGCGACGCTCCCTGAGGCTTGACTGTGGCTTGTTTGCATTGACTGAACCACATTTCGAGTACCATTTTGAAGCTGCTCGATTACACCGTGGATTTCACCAACTGAATCCTGGGTGCGTCGGGCCAGGTTTCTTACCTCGTCAGCAACGACTGCGAACCCTCGACCAGATTCGCCAGCCCTGGCGGCCTCAATTGCAGCGTTCAATGCAAGCAAGTTTGTCTGTTCGGCTATGGCACGTATGACGTCAAGTACGGCACCAATCTCTTCGCTGTTTGACGCCAGCACTTCAACCTCTTGCATCGCGCTATCAATATTCGTAGCGAGGCGATCAATCGAATGGGTTGTCTGATTAATCGTGGCCATTCCTTCTCTCGCCGCGGCATCGACGTTCTGCGCAGCTTCTGCTGCCAGAGCCGCATTTTTTGCCACATCTTGTGAAGTCGCGCTCATCTCTTGTGAGGCAGTCGCAACCTGATCGACCTCACGAAATTGTTGCTGCATACCTTCACTGGTTTCATTCGCAATGCTGGACGCCTGATCCGCAGTACGTCGCGTATCTGCGATGGAGCGACTCACTGCTGCGATTATGGGCTGCAGCTTGTCGAGAAATTTATTGAACCAGCTGGTCAGCTGTCCCAATTCGTCTTTTCTGTCGTATGTCAGGCGATGCGTAAGATCACCTTCACCAGAGGCAATATCTTTAAACATTTCTGCAACCCGCAGAATGGGTTTGGTAATTGTCGTGGCCATCAACCAAATGAAAACGATCCCCAAAAGGCCCGCAAGAGCGCCGACCGCAAGCTGCATTTTCATGCTCGCAGCTTTTGCCAATCCAAGGTCGCTCTCCAGTTTGCGAGCGGGCGCTAGAACAATCTCTTTAGGAGCTTTAACAATTACCGCCCAGGGTGTATTCCCCTCGACAGCCTGGAACGGAGCGACTGCGATCATGGCATCTGTTGTTTCAAAAATGCTCTCAGTGCCTTTTTTAGCTGCGCTCAGTATTTGTGTGCCCGATGCGATATCGGTCGCCTGCAATGATTTACCCAACGATTCTTCGTGTTTGCTATTGGCTGCTATGACGCCATCCGGGCTTATGAATGAGACCTCGGCGTTCCCCCCATAAAGGGATGGCACTGATGAGGTAACAATTTTCTGGAGGCTGTCCAGACTGATATCTACGCTCATGACGCCGAGGACTTGCTGTCCATCTATGAGTGGAATCGCGACAGTCGACATGAGGGTGCTAACACCGCTCGCATCTGTGTAGGTGTACGGATTTGTGACGCATGTCCGCTTTTGCTGGAAGGCGCATTTGTACCAGTAGGTTCCCACGGTGCCGTCATCGAGAATTTCCTTTTCGGGAATGGAGTAGCTAGGGATGTGAGTCGACTGATAAACCGAGAATCGACCTATCTCGTTACCAATCATCCCTTTGCCAACGTACTTTGAATCACGCCCATCCATCACGTTTGGAGCGAATGCCACACCGACACCAAAAATATTTGGGCTCGCTTTGATCTGTGAGCCAAGTGAGTCGACGATTGCCTGTCGAGTGAGCTCAGAATCCTGCTGTAAGTGCTGGTCATTCGCGCGCATCAGTACCAACTGTCTCGCGAGCGTTTCGCCGAAAGCAGCAGTGGTGGTGAATCGTTCAATGGCAACGCGAGACTGCTCCTGGCCGATCTTACCCAGATACTGCTGAGCATCTTCTTTCAGTATCTTCGAGCTGGATTCAAACGCGAGGTCTGAAATTCGCTGAATTCGATAAACCGAAAAGGTTATGAGTGCAGTGATGACGCCGAGCATGCACAACCCGGCCAGGAGGGTAATTCTGCTTTTGATCGATAAACTGGTGTCAAACATGACGCGCTTCCATGTGGCAATTGGCGAGAAGTTTTTTTGTTTTTCTGCGGCGCCGATCAGCTATGCAGCGTCTTGATGAGGCTGACCATTTCCATGGCGCTCATTGCCGCTTCAGCACCTTTGTTCCCTGCTTTAGTGCCCGAGCGCTCAATGGCCTGTTCAATTGAGTCAACCGTTAATACGCCAAACGCGACGGGTACACTGAACTGCATACCCACCTGGAAAAGGCCTTTGGTGCATTCGCTCGCAACGTATTCGAAGTGGGGAGTGCCACCTCGGATAACTGCACCCAACGCGATGATTGCGTCGTATTTTTTTGCAATAGCTTGTGCAACCAACGGCAGCTCAAAAGCGCCCGGGGCCTTGATAATTTTGATGTCGTCGTCATCGAGGCCATGCCTTTTCAAAACATCGATAGCGCCGCTCACAAGGTGCTCAACAACGAAGCTGTTGAAACGCGCCACAATGACTGCATATCGACCTTTTACGTCAGTAAACCTACCTTCAATTACTTGGATACTCATGACCGCTCCTACAAAAAAAGGCCGCTATAAAGCGGCCTAAATAGAGTGTTCACTTGGGCCTATGCGTTAGCGATTAGCTGCATTGGTGGCCTCATCATTGCGCCTTACATTCGGCCCAAAGGAACGGTGCGATCGCTTTCTGATCCAGGGTGACACCAAGGCCTATATCGTCGGTGATCGCCAGCTTGCCATTGGCAATCCGGTCTTCTGGGGAGTTTTTCAGGATTTGTACGTACTTTGGAGAGTCACTGAAATAAGGGTAAATTTCCATTGTCATGAAGTTGGGCATGGTTACGCCGACTTGCATGGTAGCGGCCGTGCATAGCGAACTGGCGCAGTTATGCGGGGCAACGAGCATGTTGTAGGCCTCAGCCATTGCTGCGATCTTCTTGGTTTCAGACAAACCGCCAGTGTTACCGACATCAGGCTGAACGATATCTACAATCTGCTTCTCAATCAGACGACGGAAGCCTTGGCGCGTGTACAGACGCTCACCAGCGGCCAACGATGCGTTGGTAGCTTTGGAAATTTTCTCCATGGCACCAATGTCAAAGGCATCGCACGGTTCTTCGATCCAGGTGATGCCCAAATCTTCATAGCGTTTGCACAGACGGATAGTTTCCGCAGTGGTCATACCGCCGCTGAGGTCGATGTAAACTTCGGTCTCGCTTCCAGCCACTTCCACCAGCTTCTTCACTCGCTGATAGGCGAGTTCAGTGAAGTCACGATCATGGAATCGGCGTTGGACATGTTGAAGACGACCATTTTTGTCCTGAGTCGCCAGGGGATAGCACTTCAAAGCCTTGAAACCATCGGCAATTGGGCGTTCGGCGGCATGAGCCCACGAGTCGGCGTCGAAGCAATGGTAGTTCCAGCCGTTTGCGTAGACCGGTACTTCGTCGAACACTTTGCCACCAAAGAATTCATAGACTGGAAGGTTGGTTGCTTTGCCCTTGATGTCCCAGAGAGCGGTTTCAATCGCACTGATGCCAGCGAAGACAATGGCACCACCACCTTTGGCCCAAAAAGAGTTGTCGTACATCTGGGTGTATAAGGTTTCGATGCGGAACGGGTCTGCACCAATGACCAAGCGATCGCAAAAATCTTTGATCATCCCGGCGGCGGCTGTTGCACCTAGGCCATAAGCGATGGCGGCTTCGCCGATGCCGGTGATGCCCTCGTCTGTGGTCAATTCCACGATGATTGGTTTTACGTAACCGCTATCTACAAGGAACACTTTGGCTGAAACGATCTTCATATAAGCTCCATTTGTTGCATGAGAATGCGTAGCGATGTACGCAACGTGGTTAATTTCAGAGGTTCGGGTATCCGATGTAACTCGGATAAAGCGGGTAATCTGCGCATAGCAAACCAATTGCTTTTGCTGCTGTTGAAATCGTTTTTAAATCGTTCGGCTGCAATAGAACTTGACCAATAACTGAGGCAAGACGAGCGCACGAAGCCGGTGTGAACCCCCGATCAGTTATCGACGAAGTAGTGATACGCAATTGACTGGTGGCGAAAGGTGATTCAGATGCCTGTGCCTGCTCCCCATTTTCCACAGCAACACCTATACGCTGCAGTGCAACGCTTGCCTCGAGCGTGTTGAGGTTTTGTTTGCTGAGGTCGATCAGGAATATATGGTTGTCTGTACCCCCCGTGACGACTGCAATACCTTGTTGAATCAACGCGTGGGTCATTGCTTGGGCATTGGCAACGACCTGCTTCTGATAGGCCTGAAACCGGTGAGTCTTCGCCTCGCGGAAACACTGAGTTTTCGCTGCAATCATGCGATTCAGAGATGCGTACCGATTGATTTCACGAACTGAGTGATCTAGAAGGATTTCAAGCCTCTTGTCCTTCGACAGGATCAATCCACCCTTCGGGCCGCGCAGTGATTTCTGGGTGGTGGAGGTAACGATGTCTGCGAAGCTGATGGGACTCGGGTGTAGACCCGCAGCGACCAAGCCAGCGATATGTGACATATCGACTAATAGAAAAGCGCCCACCGAGTCAGCGACATCTCTGAGTTTCTGAAAGTCCAGGAATCTCGAGTATGTTGAAAATCCAGCCACGATAATTTTGGGGCGGTGGACAACAGCCAGACGCGTTATCTCGTCATAATCGATCAATCCGTTGTCACATAAACCGTACTCAACAGCCTTGTAAGAACTGCTGCCAACAGAAGGTTTTGTCGTAGTAGGTAAATGACCTCCGTACGTTATGCTCATGCCGAGAATGGTGTCTCCAGGCTTAAGTAATGCACGGTAAACGGCAGCATTGGCATGGGCACCCGACTGAGGTTGGACGTTGGCGTAATCAGCACTGAACAAATCTTTAGCAAGCTCAATAGCCTGCTCCTCCGCTCGCGCGAGACTGTGTCTCGCGAAGCGGTGTGAGCCGTTTTCCTCACTGACAATAAAGGCCGACAATGAGCTACCCGATGGGATTCTGTCTTCAGAGGCTCGCAGCTCCAGCACGTCTCCTTCAGCCCGATTGTCACCTCGCAACACCGAGATGAAGTCCGTGCCATAGCCTCTTATTTTCTCGCTAATACTCAACATGAATGACTCCATCGCAACGGCTTGGTGAGCTCTCGTACTTGGCCTACCTTCAATGGGTAGATACGAACTCAACTGCCTGATGAAGCCCTCTGCCTTTCCATAGAAGGCACTGATTAAGCTCAGGATCACAAAGGCTGATCGATTCAATAATCCCCACAATGATGGTGTGGGAGAACCCGTCGAAGCAGTTCCCGATCTTGCAGATCATGCCCACAGGTGCGTTCCACAGAACCGGGGCTTTACCGCCTTCAAGATCCCAATCCTCAGCTGCGAATCGTTCTGAGCCTTTTTGCTTAGTGAAGCGCGATACCACATGGGACTGGGCGGGGGAGAGTAGGCTTAGCCCAAAATAGCCGTTGTTCAGCATGGCATTGTGAGCAGAAGCGCTTTTATTCACGCACACGATGACAGAAGGTGGCTCTGCAGAAAGGCTGCAAACTGCGGTAGCAATCAGTCCAACGGGTTGGTCGCCTTCGAATGTAGTGATAGCGTTGACAGCGCCGGCAAAGCGGCCCATTGCTTCACGAAACTGAATATCTAACATGATCATTACCTCGTTGTTGTAAGCCGCCCGGCCCGACCGAACCGGGCGATCTGTCTTATGCGTTAAGGCACGACAGAAATTTTGTTGTGAGATACGCGTCTAGTGCTTCAGTGCCGCCTTCGGAGCCATGGCCTGAATCTTTGATTCCGCCATATGGGGTTTCCGGCAGGGCGAGCCCCAGATGATTGATAGTCAGCATTCCCGCCTGGATGCCTCGGTTGAGCGCCGAGATGTTTGATTGCTGGCGAGTCCAAGCGTAAGAGGCCAGTCCAAAAGGCAGGCGATTCGCTTCGGCAATGGCATCGTCGAGATTTTTGAACGACATGAACATCGCCACTGGGCCAAATGGCTCTTCGTTCATGATGTCCATAGCGGGAGTAACGTTTTTGAGAACAGTTGGCTGGAAGTAGTAGCCTTGTTTATCGAATCGGGAACCGCCCGTTTCCAAGCTTGCGCCGCGAGCAATCGCGTCTTTAACCAAGCGCTCTACAGCCTGGAGCCTACGTTCATTGATCAATGGCCCCATCTGAGTGCCTTCCACGGCTCCATCACCTACTTTTAGGATCTGAGCTGCGGCGGTGAACATCTCAACGAAGCGGTCGTAAACGCCTTCTTGTACGATGAAGCGGGTCGGTGAAATACATACCTGCCCGGCGTTGCGGTATTTGAAGGAAATCAATGCCGAGCAAGCCGATTCGAGGTCTGCATCATTGCAGATGATTACAGGGGCGTGGCCACCCAACTCCATAGTCGCGGGCTTCATGTGCTTGCCGGCCAGCGCGGCCAAATGTTTACCGACAGGTACAGAACCTGTGAACGAAACTTTTCGGATCGCCGGGTGCGGGATGCAATGCTCCGAGATAGTAGCGGGGTTGCCATACACAAGGGCCAATGTTCCTGCTGGAACACCGGCATCTTGGAAGCAGCGAAACATTGCTGCCGGTGCACCTGGGGTTTCTTCTGGGCCTTTAATGATCATTGAGCAGCCAGCCGCCAACGCCGGGCTTATCTTGCGAAGTATTTGGCTGACGGGGAAATTCCATGGCGTGAAACCGACTGCCGGGCCGACTGCTTCTTTGATAGCAAGTTGGGTGACGTTTGAAGAGCGTGCAGGAATAACTCGACCATAAGTGCGACGAGCTTCGTCTGCAAACCAATCGACTAGGTCAGCACCGCCGTTAACTTCCATTCGTGCTTCAGCGAGAGGCTTGCCTTCTTCAGCAGTAATGAGGCCAGCAATTTCTTCGAGCCGATCACGCATTAGGCCAGCGGCGGCACGCATAATTTTACTGCGCTCGAAAACGGAGATGGCTTGCCAGGATTTAAAACCTTCTTCGGCGGCTTTGATCGCATCATCCAAGTCGTCAGGGGTAGCGTGAGCGAATGTTCCAATCACTTCACCTGTAGCCGGGTTGATCACGTCTTCCCGGATACCGTCGCTACCTTCACGCCATGCACCGTTGATGAATAATTTCACTGGGGGATAGAACATGGAAAGCTCCTGAATATGGTTCCGCGCATCGATCCGGAATGTTTCGGATCAGCCTATTCAGGAGATAGCAAAGCCTATGCCATAAAAATATTCGTTATTTATCAATAAGTTGTGTGTGAGTGTTTTTCAATTCTCAATAGTGAGAGGCGCATTCGCAATTGTTCAACTCTCTTGATTCGCAGTGATACTGGCGCGGGTGACGAATGTTGCTGCCAGTAGAACTATGCCAAGTAGTACTGCCAGACCTGTGAATGCCACTTTGATCGAGGTGGCATGAGATATGAAGCCTATCGCGGCAGGCCCCATAAGCACGCCCAGGTATCCAACAGTTGCTACCGCGGACAAGCCTTGGGCGCTGGGAACGTCATGTTGATTGAGCGCAGCCCGAAACAAAATTGGGACAATGTTCGCAACCCCAATCCCAATTAGCATGTAACCCAGCAACGCGCCGCTGAGGTCTTGTGTCAGGATTAATGCGAATCCTGCGATCCCTATCGCCGCACCAAATTGCAGGAGATTTTTGTCCCCAAATTTCGCGCTTGCCCAGTCGCCAGTTAACCTTCCGATGGACATAGTTAACGTAAACAGGGAATAGCCGATTGCTCCTGATGCGGAAGGGACGTGTTGTAGCGTGCCTAAAAGGATGGCCCCCCAATCCAGCATTGCACCTTCCACCAACAAACAAATGAAGGTGAGCGCCGCTAAAAGGCTAACGATGCCACGGGGGCGAGCAAAGAAATTTGAAGATGATTCGGCCATAGAAGGAATGAGTCGTGGGTACGTTATCAGTATGAGACATGCTCCCGATACCGCAGAGATAAGCGTTACAAGTAGCGGAGAGACACCTGTGCTTAAGAGAGCTGTCCCGATACTGGCGCCGACGAATGTGCCGATACTGAAAAAACCGTGAAACCCAGACATCAACGGCATGCCTGCTGCTCGTTCTACTGCTGCCGCTTGGAAATTTATGGAGATGTCCAGTAAACCTAACGAGGCTCCAAACAGTAGAAGCATGGCTGCCATAAGCATGAGATCAGGAGCGATCGCTAGACCTGGTAAGGTTGCGCAGAAAACAAGACTGCTTGAAACGATGACTTTGCGTAGACCCACTCGCTGGGCAAGATATCCCGCTAGGGGCATACAAATGAGTGATCCGATGCCAACACAAAGAAGCAAAAGACCTAGAGCGGCCTCATTCAGCTCTAGACGACTTTTCGCATAGGCCACTAATGGGGCCCATGACGCCATCAGAAAACCAGCGACAAAAAATGCAATACGTGTCGACAGTCGATACGACAGCGTACCGACTTTTTTTGGCGGATTTTTCATAGAAACCTTAGAGTACAAGAACTTCGGAATGGATCAGCGCACGCCGATGCGTAGCCCAAGGAGTGATGGAAGTGCAGCAAAGGCTTTGGCTGGTATTGGAGCGTTTTGCTCCATTTGTTCAGCCTCTTCGCAGTTCAGTATTCCCCATCGAATGGCATTAGCGCCTATGAACTTGAGGGGTTCAGGCGGTAATCGGGGTAATGTACGTTTGCAAAATGGAGACAGAGCCCATTCATCCTCGGTATTCAACACCAATGAGGCTAAACATTGGCCGCCGATCCATGTTGCTTGCACACCATGCCCCGAATACCCACCGCCACAATGGATGCGTCGTTTGAGTGTCTTGAAGAAGGGGATACGGTCTGACGACACATCAATAGGCCAGCCCCAGGTTTTAGCGAACCCGGCTTGAGCTACGGATGGAAGCAGGTGTTTCATTCCTCGACGTGCTCTGTCGAAGCTTTGCTCGTCATTTCGCAAGGACGCCGCATCAAATTTATTGCCCCAGCCAATTGGCCCGGAACCGGATCCCATAAGGACTCGATGATCTTTAGTGCGGCGAAAATAGTGTAAGAACATTCGTGCGTCACTGACGCCTAAAGGAGCTGACCACCCAATGTTGGAAAGCCCTTCTTCAGTTGTATTGGACATCGTGGCGTAGCTGGAAAAAATACTGAATTTATTCACCAATGAGGGTATTCCAGCCAGAGCAACATTCGTCGCCAGTACCACGTCTTTCGCGATAGCGACTCCTTTCAAGCATCTAACTCTGTGAGGGAAGCCCTCTTCAATTCGGGTTACGGGGGTGTCCTCGAAAACCTGGACACCTGCCTCGAGTACAGCTTTTTTCAGTTCGATTATGAGTTTGCCCGGGTGAACATTTCCCGCTTCGGGAAAGTAAATACCATTGCCAAAAGAGGGAGCATCTATGAGTTCTCTGACGTGATCACGGTCAACGGGTTGGATAAATTTTTCTACACCGAGACCTTGGCACTGTTTCAAAAATTCTCTCAATGTATGCTCTTGAGCTTCACAAGTGGCTACACGAAGATTCCCTTCTTCCCTCCACCAGACATCCCGTCCTGACTTGGTAGCAAATTCTCGAAATGCAGTTTGGGCTTTGCTGGCTAGTAGTGCGATATCGAGAGCATTGTCGACGCCCATTGCTCTGATATTCGCCGGAAGCGAGCCCCAATACCCATGCACCATTCCGCCATTTTTGCTACTGGCACCATCGCCCAAACGGTTGGCTTCTAGTATGGCGACGGTTAAATGAGGAGCGCGCTGGCGTAATGCCAACGCAGTCCACATACCAGTAAATCCACCGCCCACGATCACGACATCGGCGTTGATGCCGCCGCGGAGAGGTCTCAATGGAAGGCCATGAAGTGGCTGTACGTCCTCCCGCCACCAAGACCAATTGTTTCTTTCAGCGCCTGGCAAGGCGGGCAGGAGTTCCATATCAGCAACCCGCCGAGGTGCGGCCGCGGATAAAGTCGGCGAGGCGCTCGCCCATCATCATGGAAGGTGCACTTGTATTACCGGAGACCAGTTTCGGCATCGCCGAAGTGTCACAAACACGCAATCCGTGCAACCCATGAACTCTGAATTGAGGATCTACAACTGCCATGGGGTCTGTACCCATTTTGCAGGCGCCGGATGGATGCAATGCACCTTGCGCAGTCTCCCTAACGAACTGCTCGCGTTCCTCTTTCGTCATCAACCGTTTGGATGGGCGATGGGGATGCGATACATAGGGGCTCAATGCGGATTTCTCCATGATTTCTTGGCCAATGCGCACGCCTTCTGCCAATACCTCCACGTCGTATGGATCAGACAAGTAATTTGGGTCGACCAACGGGTCACTGTGCGGATCTGCATCTCGCAACCGAACGGTGCCTCTTGAACGTGGGCGCGTTTGGTAGACGTTAATCGTGCACCCATTTCCGCTTGGAGTTGATTCCGCTCCTTCTTCAACGCCTGCGCCAGGCAAGAAGTGGTATTGAAGGTTCGGCAATGGGTCATTTTTATCGCCGTACCAGAACATCCCGCCTTCACAAATGTTGGAGGTTATAGGGCCGTTGCGGAAGAGTGCGTACTGCAGTGCTGCCCAAGCTTGCCAACGAAGTTTCTTGTACTTGTCATAGCTGTGTTGCCCTGTCAGCTCATAGATCAAGAACATATCAACGTGATCTTGTAGGTTCTCTCCGACGCCCGGGAGATCATGGACAACCGGAACGCCTACCGAGCGTAAATGTTCAGATGGCCCAATACCTGAGCGCAGCAGCAGGGCAGGTGAGCCAATCGCTCCGGCACTGACAATAACCTCTTTCTCAGCTCGTAGAGTTTTTACCTGGCCGCCTTCCTGATACTCAACGCCTACGGCGCGTCCGTTTTCTATAAGTACCCGCAAAACCTTGCATTTAGTTCGGATGCTTAAATTGGGTCGATTACGAGCAGGGTTGAGATACGCAACTGCTGCACTACAGCGCAAGCCATTGCGCATCTTCACCTGGAAGAGGCCGACGCCTGCTTGCTTGCCTGAATTGAAATCTGGGTTGTAATTGATCCCAGTCTGCTGCGCAGCCTTCAGCCAACTCTTGGTCAGGTAATGAGTGTGTCGTTGATCCGATACGCCCAGCGGGCCACCTTGCCCGTGTGCCTCACCGGCAAAGCGTTCGTTGTCTTCACTACGTTTGAAATATGGCAAGACATCTTTATACGACCAACCTTCGCAGCCCATGGCCTCCCAGTTATCGTAATCTTCAGGACAGCCACGCATATACACCATAGCGTTAACGGAACTGCCACCGCCCAATACGCGCCCTTGAACCATCACGGGTGTCACATTGTTTTGATGACGTTGCGGCTGAAGCGTGTAACGGCTCAGCAGGTTACCTTTCGCGGTTTTGAAGTAGGTAACCGGCATGTGGATGTACGGGTTCCAATCTCGGGAACCCTGTTCGAACAGAGTTACCGAAGTGTTGGAATCCTCGGTTAAACGAGATGCGACCGCGCAAGCCGCTGGCCCACCGCCCACTACAATATAATCCACCAACTTTGACTCCTTAGCACTTTGGTTGCAGCGGTGGACTAATCCCACCGCGACGTTCTTACTGATCATTGCGTCAGAACCACAACGGCCTCATCTGGCCAGTTGAGATGGACGTGAGATCCTGGGGTGTATTGAATTCCTGTTACGGGACGCGTCTCCTGGCAACTGAGAAGGTTGTCGCCATGACGAACCTGATAAACAACGCGGTTACCGATAAAAACGATGTCCTCAACATGTCCTGTCAGTCTGTTGGGGCCAGCCAAGAGTGGGGCATCAGAACCTGTTAATTTCATGGCCTCTGGACGAATGGAGATGGATACAGTCTCTCCCTCGCGAGCATTTCTTGCCGCACCTTTGGCAGAAAAAAGCGGAGTCGAAATGTCAGCTACGCCGCTGGTTATCTTGTCGACGCGCCCTTCCAGGATGTTGGTCTCGCCGAAGAATTTGGCGCAGAAAAGTGACTCAGGAGCTGCGTACAGATCCTGTGGCGAACCAAGCTGCGCGATCTCTCCTTTGTTCATCAATACGACCCGATCCGAGAGAATCATTGCCTCATCCTGGTCATGAGTGACGTAGACAAACGTGGTGCCTGTTTCTTCATGAATTCTTTTCAACTCACGAAGCATGTGGTGTCGAATTTTGAGGTCGAGCGCTGCCAGGGGTTCGTCCAATAGCAACACGTTTGGCTGATTGACCAAGGCGCGTGCGAGAGCGACTCGTTGGCATTGTCCTCCGCTGAGTTCATGGATCCATCTGCCGGAATAGCTTTCCAACTGCACTAAATGAAGCATAGCTGTCACTTGCTTATTGACTTCGTCCTTGGGCAATTTACGGAGGCGCAATCCGAAGGCAACGTTGTCAAAAACATCCAGGTGTGGAAACAGGGCATAGCGCTGAAACACCATGTTCACGCTGCGTTTTTCGGGTGGCAGGCTGGTCGCATTCTGCCCATTAATTTTTAGCGTGCCGGACGTCGGCTCTTCAAAACCTGCAATGATCCGCATCAGGGTCGTCTTGCCGCAGCCACTTGGGCCAAGGAGTGTCAGAATCTCGCCTTTCTGGATATCAAGGTTGATGTTATTCAAAGCCTTGAACGGGCCGAACGCTTTGTGGACGTTGTTCAGTTGTACTATCGACTTGGTCATTTGCTTCAACCCTCAAATCAGAAGTTCTGGACGAGATTGCGGCACGGCGTTGCAGCCAAAAAATGGCTCCAGCGATGGTGATGACGATCAAGGAAAGCCCAAGGGCCACCATGGATGCAGCGTTGATGGTTGGGTCAACAGTGCGACGCATCATCGACCAGATCATCATGGGGAGCGTTGACTCGTTTCCACTCACGAAGACGGTGATGATCAGCTCGTCGAACGAGAGTGCGAACACCAAGATTGCGGCTCCCACGATGCTAGGACGCAGAATTGGCAGAGTTACGAGGTGGAAAGATTGCCAAGTCGTAGCACCCAGATCTCGGGCCGCTTCTTCGAGCGAACTGTCGAAGTAGTCGATACGAGAGCGCAGAGTCGCCACAAAAAATGGCAGGGCATAAAGCACATGCGCGATGGTGACGGTTAGTAGTGAGCGATTCATTCCCGCTTGCGCGAAACCACTTACCAGTGCAATTCCTAGAAACAATCCAGGCAAGGCGATAGGAGCTGCGCAGATCGTAGCAATCACATCCCGCATCTTTCCCTTGATCCGAATCAACGCGAGAGCAACCGTAGCCCCAAGAAGGGAGGTTGCTATAGATGCAGCAGTCGCCACGATGACGCTGTTCCACAGTGACTCGCGAAAGGTGCTGCTGGCGAAAATCTGTTCGTACCACCGCAGGCTCCAGCCGTCGAACGGAAACACCAATGATGGGCTGCTATGGAAGCTGAACATGCCAATGATGACAATTGGGGCATAGAGGAACAGCACATAGAGCCAGAGGTACATTCTTAACATTTCGATGTCCTCAATTAGTTGTGATAACGGCGGCCGGGGGAGAGACGGCAAGCCTTCATCAGTTGTGTAAAGGCCACGTAGACACCTACAAAAAGTACCAAGGTGATGAACGCCATCGCTGCACCTAGGGGCCAGTTACCGGCGCTTCTGAATTGGTTGGCGATGAGCAGGCCATTGGTAACCCCATCTCTTCCGCCCAACAACTGAGGGGTAATGTAGTCGCCTGCTGCGAGGATAAACGTGAACATAAATGCGGAGACAATGCCCTTGTAGGACATTGGAATGATTACCTTGGTCAGCACCTGAAACCGCGATGCGCCCATATCTCGAGCCGCTTCGATGTAGTCAGTTTTCACGTCACGCAGCGCTGAAACCAAAAGAAGGAGCGCGAAAGGAAACATGATGTGGACGAGGGTGATCACCGAGGCGAATGGGCTGAACAGTAAAAATTCAACCGGCTGGTTGATCAGCCCGAATTGCATTAGCGTCGTGTTGATCAGCCCGTTTGTACCCAGAATGGTTCTCCAGGCATAAACCCTCACCAGATAACTTGAAAACCATGAAAGGAGGATCAGGTAGAAGGCGTTGTTGTTGACGCTGCGGTAGACGATGTAATACGCCGCAGGAAAGCTTAAAACCACGGAAGCAATGGCTGTCCAGACACCGTTCGAAAGACCAGTGACCCCAGTCCTCCAGAAACCGGCGGCTGACAAGGTACGGACGTAATTGTCGATGTTAAAGGTGGGGTCAATGACAAAGGAGCGAGCCGACCAGAAGCTGTAAAGCAACAGCAAGAGGGACGGTAAAATGAAAAACACCAGCATGAACGACATTGTCGGCGCAGCTAAAAATCCGCTTAGCAACCTCTGTCGTTGAGTTACATTCAGACTCATGGCAATCCCCTTGGATAGGACGCGATCGCCGATGCCAATAGGATCGGAATTATCGCGACCTTGTTTTTGTTTGCCCTGATCGACTTCCTTTTCATATTCGACCTGGAAGGTTGAACGTTCGATCGGACAGTTGTTGTTGGCAGTAAGGGTGACACCGATCAGACGACTGCTTTGGTCGCCTTGAGTTGGGCCCTTTCGGGCCCATGGCTTTCTTAAGAAACCACTTTCACGGTCTCGCAATAATCGCGAAGTTTTGGCATGACTTCTTCGGCGAGAAGACGAAGTGATTTCTGATGAAGGGCTGGGTTTTCCCAATCCTTCTGAGTAGTGAGCAAGGTGCCGAATGGGCCACCGACGTAGTCGACAAATGCGACCAGCTTGTCGAGAACGGTTTTTGGCGAACCAGACATCACCATCCAGTCCAGGCAGTTTTGGCGAGTGACCTCGCTGTCCGGAATCTCGGCAGACGGCTTGAGAATGCGCTGCATGTTGAAGGCTTTCATGTCTTCTACGATGTAGTCGTAGTACCAGCCATATGTGGAATCTGGACGAGCTAGGTAATCAGCGGCTTCCTGGTCTGTATCGGTGACCAGGATCGAGCGGGCGATGCGCCAGTTGTTGCGATCAGCTGGACGGCCAGCGTTATCACAACCAATTGCATATTGTTCCCAATGGGATTTTGCGTGCACTGGTGGAATGAAGTTGGCGCTGACGATGCTCCAGCCTTTCTCACCAGCCTGACGTGCGCTGCTGGAAGACGGGCTCATCACAGAGATAGCCAGAGGTGGGTGCGGCTGCTGGAACGGTTTCAGCATTGGGCCGAACCCTAAGGATGGGATCAGGTTTTTCTCAAGAACAACATTCCAGTACTTGCCTTGGATGTTGTAAGGAGGGTTGGAGGCCCAGATCTTGTGGATCATCTCGACTGACTCAACGGTCATCTCTGCACGGTTCAGCTCAGAAGTACCGAACAGCTCCATATCGCTGACCAAGCCACCAGGGCCAACGCCCATGATGAAACGGCCGCCGCTGAGGTGGTCGAATTGGGCTACATCACCAGCCACAGTAGCTGGATGGTGCTGAGGTAGATTCAAAACGCCTGTGGCGAACTTGATGTTCTTGGTGGCATCCAGAAGGGTGGCGAAAAACTGGAGTGGGTTCGCGACCGGCTCAGAGCTGCAGCTGTAATGTTCGCCTACCCATACCTCGGAGTAGCCCAACTGATCAGCCAAAATTGCGGCTTGGCGATCTTGTTGCAGCATTTCAGTGTAGTTACGCCGCGGATCGTGCAGCGGCATCATGAAAAGACCGAGTTCCATATGTACTCCTAAGCTTTTGCTGAGCATCTAGGGCGTCTGGTTTTTGGTAGAACGCCCTCTGAGGGTTTAACCGCCGAACAACGAAGCGCACTGCGTGGATGCATGTCGAGTTCGTCAGTAAACAGGTCATAGCAACAAGGGTGCCATCTTGGTTTGAATTGTTTATCTAATTGATATATATGGTAAATTTATTATTTTTTTCACCTTATTCCTTTTCTCGCAACCTCTCTCATCTCGTAAAATCAACTTTGCGACGAGGTCTTAAAATCATTCGTTGCAAAATTGAGAATCGATTTTTTTGTGCGACCAAATTCGGGCTTTGACTCGGTCGGCGAATAAATTTCGGGTTGAGTCGCGGTACCAGCCTTTGGCAACGACGAGCAGTCAGAAGGAATAAATTGGACACGTGGCATGAAGCGTGCTCCGCCCTGGATGACGTGGTGACTCTAAGTGAGCGCCGAAGCAGTTCGAGGTGGTGCAAAAATGAAAGTGACTACTCCTTTATTGGCTATGGATTCTCATGTTGGTTGGGTGCAATGGGACAGGCAGAGCAGCTCTGAACTACCTGTTGGTAGTCATCTCATTACCCCTCGAAATGGATACTTTCATCATGGAATTTACTTAGGTGCCGGAAAGGTCATTCATTATTCGGGGTTGTTTGGCGGGCTCCACGGCGGCGCGGTAAAAATCTTACCTATTGAGCGTTTTGCTGCAGGTATGACTGTGCAGTATCGAGGCGATCCAAGGCCCCAATACAGCGCAGATGAGGTGGTAAGGCGTGCGCTTTCTCGCGTGGGTGAAAACCGTTACCGAGTACTCACGAACAACTGCGAGCATTTCTGCAATTGGTGTTTGTATGGCCGGAGCACCAGTGCGCAGGTGCGCGTATTCCTCACGCAACCCCTTTTTGCGATTCGGCTTATGTTGTCGATGATCGGAGTGCACGGCCTGCTAGCGCGCCGTGTAGTACCACCAGCGTTGGAGTCATCCGCAGAAATACGTGTGGGATGGCATGGAAGCGCGATTAG
>Ga0247819_10000436_pt1 | contig 25217 bp, 25 predicted proteins | sample 13C_Xylose_Day6_FD_193428 | JGI IMG/M metagenome (GOLD analysis project Ga0247819, IMG submission 193428) | Soil microbial communities from agricultural site in Penn Yan, New York, United States - 13C_Xylose_Day6 | ecosystem: Environmental > Terrestrial > Soil > Agricultural land | place: USA...
AGCCGTTCCTCGAGGCCATCCGCCAGCTGCGCGTCGAAGTGGGCTCCAAGCGCGCCATGCTGATGCACCTGACCCTGGTCCCGTACATCGCCACCGCTGGCGAGACCAAGACCAAGCCGACCCAGCACTCGGTCAAGGAGCTGCGCTCCATCGGCCTGCAGCCTGACGTGCTGATCTGCCGCTCCGACCACCCGGTCGACGCTTCCTCGCGCCGCAAGATTGCACTGTTCACCAACGTTGAAGAGCGTGCGGTGATCTCCCTGGAAGACGTCGACACCATCTACAAGATCCCAGGCGTACTGCATGCCCAGGGCCTGGACGACTTCGTCGTCGAGCGCTTCGGCCTGCAGTGCAACGGTGCCGACCTGTCCGAGTGGGACAAGGTGGTAGACGCCAAGCTCAACCCAGAGCAGGAAGTCACCATCGCCATGGTCGGCAAGTACATGGAACTGCTCGATGCCTACAAGTCGCTGATCGAAGCGATGAGCCACGCCGGTATCCAGAACCGTACCAAGGTCAACCTGCGCTACATCGACTCCGAAGACATCGAGAACCAAGGCACCAGCCTGCTCGAAGGCGCTGACGCCATCCTGGTTCCGGGTGGTTTCGGTCTGCGCGGCGTCGAAGGCAAGATCAAGGCTGTGCAGTTCGCCCGTGAGAACAAAGTGCCATACCTGGGCATCTGCCTGGGCATGCAGGTCGCCGTGATCGAGTTCGCCCGTAACGTCATGGGCTGGACCGACGCCAACTCCACCGAGTTCGATCGCAACAGCGGTCATCCGGTGGTTGGCCTGATCACCGAGTGGGCCGACAACACCGGTACCGTCGAAACCCGTACCGAGGCCTCCGACCTGGGCGGCACCATGCGTCTGGGTGCACAGGAATGCCAGCTCAGCGGCAACTCGAAAGTCCATGACTGCTACGGCAAGGATGTGATCGTCGAGCGTCACCGCCACCGCTACGAAGTCAACAACAACCTGCTGCCACAGCTGGTCGATGCTGGTCTGGTGGTCTCCGGTCGTTCCGGCGACGGTGCGCTGGTCGAAGTGGTCGAGTCCAAGGATCATCCATGGTTCGTCGCTTGCCAGTTCCACCCAGAGTTCACCTCGACCCCGCGTGACGGCCACCCGCTGTTCAGTGGTTTCGTCAAGGCAGCCCTGGCGCAGAAGAACAAGGCCTGATCCATGACCCAGAAGATCATTCGCGTCGGTAACATCGAGATCGCCAACGACAAGCCGTTCGTCCTGTTCGGCGGCATGAACGTGCTGGAATCGCGTGACCTGGCCATGAAGGTCTGCGAAGAGTACGTGCGGGTTACCGAGAAGCTCGGTATCCCCTACGTGTTCAAGGCGAGCTTCGACAAGGCTAACCGTTCCTCGGTCACCTCGTACCGTGGTCCTGGCATGGAAGAAGGGCTGAAGATCTTCGAAGAGATCAAGCAGACCTTCAATGTGCCGGTGATCACCGATGTCCACGAACCGTACCAGTGCGAGCCGGTAGCCAAGGTGTGCGACATCATCCAGTTGCCTGCCTTCCTCTCGCGGCAGACCGATCTGGTGGTGGCCATGGCCAAGACCGGCGCGGTGATCAACATCAAGAAGGCCCAGTTCCTCGCACCGCAAGAGATGAAGCATATTCTCAACAAGTGCGTCGAAGCGGGTAACGACCAGCTGATCCTCTGCGAGCGTGGTTCGAGCTTCGGCTACAACAACCTGGTGGTCGACATGCTCGGCTTCGGCATCATGAAGCAGTTCGAGTACCCGGTGTTCTTCGACGTGACCCACGCCCTGCAAACCCCGGGTGGTCGCGCCGACTCCGCCGGTGGTCGCCGTGCGCAGGTTACCGACCTGGCCAAGGCGGGTATGAGCCAAGGCCTGGCGGGCTTGTTCCTGGAAGCCCATCCGGATCCGGACAACGCCAAGTGCGATGGCCCGTGTGCCCTGCGTCTGGACAAGCTGGAGCCGTTCCTGGCTCAGCTCAAGCAGCTGGACGACCTGGTGAAAAGTTTTCCGACGGTAGAAACCGCGTAAAGCTCATTTCTCGGGTAAAGTACCGCCCGTTCTACCCCTGACCTTCCGGTCAGGGGCTCCCCCTTCGCCAGGCCTGCCCTCTGCATATTCGCCTGGTGAAAGGCTCGAATTCCCTAAGCTGCGTTGTTTTCGTCAATTCTGGAGTGCTTACAACAATGGCAAAGATCGTCGACATCAAAGGTCGTGAAGTTCTCGATTCGCGTGGCAACCCCACCGTGGAAGCCGATGTACTGCTCGACAACGGCATCATCGGCAGCGCTTGCGCGCCGTCCGGTGCTTCCACCGGCTCGCGCGAAGCGCTGGAGCTGCGTGATGGCGACAAGAGCCGTTACATGGGCAAGGGCGTGCTGAAAGCCGTTGCCAACATCAACGGCCCGATCCGCGACCTGCTGCTGGGCAAGGATCCACTCGACCAGAAAGCCCTCGACCGCGCCATGATCGAGCTGGACGGTACCGAGAACAAGGCCAAGCTGGGCGCCAACGCTATCCTGGCTGTGTCCCTGGCTGCCGCCAAAGCCGCCGCCCAGGACCAGGACCTGCCGCTGTACGCGCACATTGCCAACCTCAACGGCACCCCTGGCCAGTACTCCATGCCTGTTCCGATGATGAACATCATCAACGGTGGTGAGCACGCCGATAACAACGTCGACATCCAAGAATTCATGGTTCAGCCCGTTGGCGCCAAGACCTTCTCCGATGGCCTGCGCATGGGCACCGAAATCTTCCACCACCTCAAAGCTGTGCTCAAGGCCCGTGGCCTGAACACTGCCGTCGGTGACGAAGGCGGTTTCGCGCCGAACCTGACCTCCAACGAAGATGCCCTGGCCGCTATCGCCGAAGCTGTCGCCAACGCTGGCTACAAGCTGGGTACCGACGTGACCCTGGCCCTGGACTGCGCCGCCTCTGAGTTCTATGAAGACGGCAAGTACAACCTGTCCGGCGAAGGCAAGTCGTTCGACGCCGAAGGTTTCGCTGACTACCTCAAAGGCCTGACCGAGCGTTTCCCGATCATCTCGATCGAAGATGGCCTGGACGAGTCCGACTGGGCTGGCTGGAAGATCCTCACCGACAAGATCGGCGAGAAGGTGCAGCTGGTCGGTGACGACCTGTTCGTGACCAACACCAAGATCCTCAAGGAAGGTATCGAGAAGGGCATCGGTAACTCGATCCTGATCAAGTTCAACCAGATCGGCTCGCTGACCGAGACCCTGGAAGCTATCCAGATGGCCAAGGCCGCTGGCTACACCGCGGTCATCTCGCACCGTTCGGGCGAAACCGAAGATTCGACCATCGCTGACCTGGCCGTGGGTACCGCTGCTGGCCAGATCAAGACCGGTTCGCTGTGCCGTTCCGACCGCGTCTCCAAGTACAACCAGCTGCTGCGCATCGAAGAGCAACTGGGCGCCAAGGCGGTGTACCGTGGTCGTGCCGAGTTTCGCGGCTAAGCAAGAGATGGTAAAAAGGCAGCAGCCGAGGATGTCTGAACGTTCGTACTGAACCCTCAGACACCTCCTACGGGGTTTCTGTCGACGAAGCCTGGCCTTGGCCAGGCTTCGTGCTATCGGGAGCCTCGTGGCTGCGGCCTTTTAACCCTGGATACTTTGATGCGCAGTCCTTATTGGTTGTTTCTCATCTTGCTCCTGTTGCTCGGTGGCCTGCAGTACCGCCTTTGGGTCGGCAGCGGCAGCCTTGCGCAAGTGACCGAGCTCAAGCAGCAGATTGACGAACAGCATGCCGAGAACGAGCGGCTGCTGGAGCGTAATCGCGTGCTCGATGCAGAGGTCCTGGAGTTGAAGAAAGGTATGGAGACCGTGGAGGAACGGGCTCGTCATGAATTGGGGATGGTCAAGGAGGGCGAAACCCTCTACCAGCTGCCGCAAAAATGACCCCATTACTACCGGCTTTCTGGGCCGTGATTCCCGCGGCGGGCGTCGGTGCCCGCATGGCTGCCGATCGGCCCAAGCAGTATCTGCAATTGGGTGGGCAGACCATTCTCGAGCATAGTCTCGACTGTTTCCTCGGCCATCCTGCGCTCAACGGCGTGGTGGTCAGTATTGCTGACGATGATCCTTACTGGCTGGGCCTCCCTTGCGCCAGCGATGCGCGCATCCAGCGCGCTGGCGGCGGGCGCGAAAGGGCTGACTCGGTGCTCAATGCCTTGTTGCTGTTGCATGCCCAAGGGGCGGCGGACGGTGACTGGGTGTTGGTGCATGATGCTGCGCGGCCAAACCTGGCCCGTAGCGATCTGGACCGGCTGCTGGCGGAGCTGGCGGATGATCCGGTGGGTGGCTTGCTGGCAGTGCCGGCGCGCGACACGCTCAAGCGAGCCGATGGCGATGGCCGGGTCAGCGCTACGGTTGATCGCAGCACCATCTGGCAGGCATTTACCCCGCAGATGTTCCGGCTCGGCGCGTTGCATCGGGCGTTGGCCGAGTGCCTGGTGTCTGATGTGGCGGTGACTGACGAGGCCTCGGCCATGGAATGGGCGGGGCTGGCACCGCGCCTGATCGAGGGGCGCAGTGACAACATCAAGGTTACCCGCCCGGAAGATCTGGAGTGGTTGCGCCAGCGTTGGGCTTCTCGCCGCTGATTGCCCCCAGAGCGAGGCATCGCCTGGCAACGTGGGAGCTTCATCTGCTTGCTTAGTGGCTGGCGTACTCCGGCAATTGCCCCAACCCTTGCTTCAGATAATCCACCAACCGCCGCACTTTCGGCGACAGATGCCGCTGCTGCGGATACAGCGCCCACACTGCCGTGTTGGGCGGCTGATGCGCCTCAAGCAACGACACCAGCGCACCACTGTTCAAGTGCTCGAGCACGTAGTAGTCGGGCAGCTGACACAAGCCCATCCCCTGCAGCGCCGCATCCAGCACCGCCTGGCCACTGTTGCAACGCCAGTTGCCTTGCACTCGCTGGCTGAATTCGCGCCCGTCCTGCTTCAGCGCCCAGATATCCGAACTGCCGATCAGGCAATTGTGTCGCGCCAGCTCAGACAAACTGTGCGGTCGACCATACCGCTCCAGGTAGCCCGGCGAGGCGCACAGGAACATCCGCCGCGGCGCCAAGCGGGTGGCAACCAACCTTGAGTCCTGCAAGCGGCCCAGGCGGATCGCCAGGTCCATGCCCTCATGCAGCAAGTCCAAGGTGCGGTTGCTCAGTTCCACTTCCACCCGTAGCTGCGGATACAGCGCCATGAAGCGCGTCACCAGTGGCACGATGAAACGTTCGCCATAGGCCACCGCGCAGGTCATGCGCAGCAGGCCCTTGGGCTCGCTGGCCAGGTCGCCCATGGCCCGCAGCGCTTCTTCGCGGCCATCTTGCAAGCGCTGGCAATGTTGCAGGAACGTCTGTCCCGCTTCGCTCAGAGTGACCCGGCGGGTACTGCGATACAGCAGGCGGGTCTGCAAGCGTTCTTCCAGGCGGGCGATCTGCCGGCTGATATGAGAGGAGGAAATCCCCAGGCGTTCGGCGGCTGCGGTGAACTGGCCCGACTCGGCCACCGCGACGAATTCGTCGATGCCTTCCCAGCGATTACTCATCGATTATCCCTATATGGCAATAATGTTTTGTCTTTGCCTGGATTATTCATCAAACAGTGGTGAATTACACTGGATGAATCGAATCGACCCTCTGTCTGGAGACCCTGATGATCAAGTCCCGTGCTGCCGTAGCCTTCGAGGCCAAGAAACCCCTGGAAATCGTCGAAGTCGACGTGGCCATGCCCAAGGCCGGTGAAGTGCTGCTGCGCGTGGTCGCCAGCGGTGTCTGCCATACCGATGCCTACACCTTGTCTGGCGCCGACCCGGAAGGCATCTTCCCGTCGATTCTCGGCCACGAGGGCGGGGCAATCGTCGAGGCAGTGGGCGAGGGCGTCACCTCGCTGGCAGTCGGCGATCATGTCATCCCGCTGTACACCCCCGAGTGCGGCAAGTGCAAATTCTGCCTTTCCGGCAAGACCAACCTGTGCCAGGCCATCCGCGCTACCCAAGGCAAGGGCCTGATGCCGGACGGCACTACCCGCTTCTCCTACAAAGGCCAGCAGTTGTTCCATTACATGGGCACCTCGACCTTCTCCGAGTACACCGTGCTGCCGGAAATTTCCGTGGCCAAGATCCAGAAAGAAGCGCCGCTGGAGAAGGTCTGCTTGCTCGGCTGTGGCGTCACCACCGGCATTGGCGCCGTGCTCAATACCGCCAAGGTCCAGCCCGGTGACACGGTGGCAGTGTTCGGCCTGGGCGGTATCGGCCTGTCGGCGATCATCGGCGCGGTGAAGGCCAAGGCCTCGCGGATCATTGCCGTCGACATCAACCCAAGCAAGTTCGAGATCGCCCGTCAGCTCGGCGCTACCGACTGTGTCAACCCCAAGGACTACGACCGTCCCATCCAGGAAGTCATCGTCGACCTCACCGACGGCGGCGTCGATTACTCGTTCGAATGCGTGGGCAATGTCCAGCTGATGCGTGCGGCGCTTGAATGCTGCCACAAGGGCTGGGGCGAATCGGTGATCATTGGTGTCGCCGGTGCCGGCCAGGAAATCGCTACCCGTCCGTTCCAACTGGTGACCGGTCGCGTCTGGCGTGGTTCGGCGTTCGGCGGCGTGCGCGGACGCAGCGAGCTGCCCAGCTACGTGGAAATGTCCGAGAAGGGCGAGATCCCGCTGGATACCTTCATCACCCACACCATGGGCCTGGAGGACATCAACAAAGCCTTCGACCTGATGCATGAAGGTAAGAGCATCCGTAGCGTGATCCACTTCTGAGGTCAGCCATGAGCCTGGAAAACATCTCTTGCCAGAAGAGCTTCGGCGGCTGGCACAAGCGTTACCGGCATCACTCCAAGGTCCTGGGCTGCGACATGGTGTTCGCCGTCTACCTGCCACCGCAGGCAGAGCAGGGCGCCAAGCTGCCGGTGCTGTACTGGCTCAGCGGCTTGACCTGCACCGACGAGAACTTCATGCAAAAGGCCGGCGCCCAGCGCCTGGCCGCTGAGCTGGGCTTGATCATCGTCGCCCCCGATACCAGCCCGCGTGGCGAACAGGTGCCGGGTGACCCGGACGGCGCCTGGGACTTCGGTCTGGGGGCAGGTTTTTACCTCAATGCTACCCAGCAGCCCTGGGCCCAGCACTACCGCATGCATGACTACGTGGTAGAGGAACTGCCAGCCCTGGTCGAGGCGCATTTCCCTGCCTCCGATCAGCGCAGCATCAGTGGCCATTCGATGGGCGGTCATGGTGCATTGGTGTGCGCCTTGCGTAACCCTGGGCGGTACCGTTCGGTATCGGCGTTTTCGCCGATCAGCAATCCGATGGATTGCCCGTGGGGCGAGAAGGCGTTCTCGCGTTATCTGGGTGAAGACCGTGCGCGCTGGCGGGAGTGGGATGCCAGTGTGCTGCTGGCCGAAACGCCGGCCGGACAGTGTCCGCCGCTGTTGGTGGATCAGGGTGATCGCGATGATTTTCTCGAGAAGCAGCTCAAGCCTGAGGCGTTGGAGCAGGCGGCGCGCAAGGCTGGTCATGAGCTGGTGTTGCGCTTGCAGCCGGGGTATGACCATAGCTACTACTTCATCGCCAGCTTTATCGATGAGCATCTGCGCCATCATGCCGTGGCTTTAGGCCAAGTCTGAAAATAATTGGGGCTGTGCTGCGGTCCCAAAAGCATACGCCCAAGGTGGTTCAAAGCAGGTAGAATCCCGCCCTGACTTAATCAGGGCGTTTTTCTATGCGTATTGGCCATGGCTACGATGTGCACCGTTTCACCGACGGTGATTTCATTACCTTGGGTGGGGTGCGTATCCCTCACAAATACGGCCTGCTGGCCCACTCCGACGGCGACGTGGTGTTGCACGCCTTGAGCGATGCACTGCTCGGCGCAGCCGCGTTGGGCGACATCGGCAAGCACTTCCCCGATACCGATCCGCAGTTCAAGGGCGCCGACAGCCGGGTGCTGCTGCGCCATGTCGTTGGCATCGTCCAGGCCAAGGGTTGGAAGGTCGGCAACATCGATGCCACCATCGTCGCCCAGGCGCCGAAGATGGCCCCGCATATCGAAACCATGCGCCAATTCATTGCCCAAGACCTGCAGGTTGAACTCGACCAGGTCAACGTCAAGGCCACGACCACCGAGAAGCTCGGTTTCACCGGCCGTGAGGAGGGTATCGCCGTGCACGCGGTCGCCCTGTTGCTGCCAGCATGACCGAACTCGAACTGCTCGGCCCCCGGGCCTCTGGTGCGGCGCTGGGTAGCGCAGTGCTCAAGGCCGTGGCCGAAGACTTCCAGGTCGACGAAGTGCTCGACATTCCGTTGTCTGGCCAGGGTGAGCACTTGTGGCTGTGGGTCGAGAAGCGTGACCTGAACACCGAGGAAGCCGCTCGCCGTCTGGCGCGCGCCGCTGGCGTGCCAGTACGTTCGATCAGTTATGCCGGTCTCAAGGATCGCCAGGCCCTGACCCGCCAGTGGTTCAGCCTGCATCTGCCGGGCAAGGCCGACCCCGACCTGACGCGCGCCGAAGACGACACCCTGCGTATCCTCAAGCAGGTGCGCCACCAGCGCAAACTGCAACGCGGCGCCCACTCGGCCAACGGTTTTACCCTGCGCCTGACTGCCCTGGCAGCTGATCACGCGGCGCTGGATGTGCGTCTGCAGCAGCTCAAGGCTCAAGGGGTGCCCAACTACTTCGGCAGCCAACGCTTCGGCCATGCGGGCGGCAACGTGCATGATGCGCAGCAGTGGGCTGCGCGTGCTGCCCTGCCTGAGCAGCGCAATGTCCGCTCACGTCTGCTTTCAGCTGGGCGTAGCTACCTGTTCAACCAAGTGCTGGCCGCGCGGGTCGCCGATGGCAGCTGGCAGCAGGCACAGGTTGGCGATCTGCTGGCCTTCACCGACAGTCGTAGCTTCTTTCCTGCGGGTGAGGCTGAATGTTCCGATCCGCGCTTGGCCATTCTCGACCTGCATCCGACCGGCCCGATGTGGGGCGAAGGCGCCTCGCCCGCCGGCGGTGCGACCGCCGAGCTGGAGTCGAGCATCGCTGAACGGCATGCCGATCTGTGCAATTGGCTGGCACGAGCGGGCATGAGTCACGAACGGCGCATCCTGCGGCTCCCTATTGGCGGCCTGACGTGGCATTATCCCGAGCCTGATATCCTGCAACTGGAATTCGTCCTGCCGGCCGGATGCTTCGCCACCGTGGTGGTGCGCGAGCTTGTCGATCTGGTGCCGGTAGGGCAGACGGACAGCCCATGCGTATTCTGATTTCCAATGATGATGGTGTTACCGCACCCGGCCTTGCCGCGCTGCATGCTGCGCTGGCCGATTATGCCGAGTGCGTGGTGATCGCCCCGGATCAAGACAAAAGCGGCGCCAGCAGTTCGCTGACGCTGGACCGCCCGCTGCACCCACAGGTGCTGGCCAACGGTTTTATCAGCCTTAATGGCACGCCGACCGATTGTGTGCACTTGGGGCTCAACGGCCTGCTGCCGCAGACGCCTGACATGGTCGTCTCGGGTATCAACCTGGGCGCGAACCTGGGCGATGACGTGTTGTACTCAGGTACAGTTGCTGCGGCCCTTGAGGGGCGCTTCCTGGGGGGCACTTCGCTGGCGTTCTCGCTGCTGTCGCGCGCGCCAGACAATCTGCCGACTGCGGCCTACATCGCCCGGCGCCTGGTCGAGGCGCAGTCGCGTCTGCAACTGCCAGCACGCACCGTTCTCAATATCAATATCCCGAATTTGCCGCTGGAGCACATCCGTGGCATCCAGCTCACCCGCCTCGGGCATCGAGCGCGGGCGGCGGCACCGACCAAGGTGGTCAATCCGCGCGGCAAGGAAGGCTACTGGATAGCCGTGGCCGGTGACGCCGAAGACGGCGGGCCGGGGACAGACTTCCATGCGGTGATGCAAGGCTATGTGTCGATCACCCCATTGCAGCTTGACCGCACCTTCAACGATGCCTTCGAGCAGCTCGATGGCTGGCTGGAGGGCGTGCTCTGATGCGCGAACAAGACGATCTGCTGCGCCGCGGTATCGGCATGACCTCCCAGCGTACCCGGGAGCGGTTGATCCAGCGCTTGTGCGAGGAGGGCGTCTCGAACCCCAAGGTGCTCGAGGCCATTCGCCGTACGCCGCGTCACTTGTTCGTCGATGAAGCGCTCGCCCATCGGGCCTACGAGGACACCGCGCTGCCGATCGGGCATAACCAGACCATCTCCCAACCCTTCATGGTTGCGCACATGAGTGAGCTGCTGCTGGAGGCGGGGCCTCTGGACAAGGTGCTGGAGATCGGAACTGGCTCGGGCTACCAGACCGCGATCCTGGCGCAGCTGGTGGAGCGCGTGTTCTCGGTGGAGCGGATCAAGGTTCTGCAAGACCGGGCCAAGGAGCGCCTGCTTGAGCTCAACCTGCGCAACGTGGTGTTCCGCTGGGGCGACGGTTGCGACGGCTGGCAGGCGCTGGCGCCGTATAACGGCATCATCGTCACCGCGGTTGCACCTGAGGTACCCCAGGCGTTGCTCGATCAGCTGGCGCCCGGTGGACGCTTGGTGATCCCGGTGGGGCCGGCAGGGGAGACCCAGCAACTGATGCTGATCGTGCGCGAGGAGCATGGCTTCTCCCGACGGGTGCTCGGTGCGGTGCGCTTCGTGCCCCTGCTCAATGGCCCGCTGGCTTGATCCACACCGAATATTTACCGCGCTGACGAATTCTTGCCGCGTGGCTGTGTCTATCTGGCGGGGTGTCCGTAAGTCCTGAAGCGGCGTCGGATCTTTCTCCAGCCCACCCAATGGCCGTGGGCTCGGTTATAATTGAAACAATATTGCATTTCGTTTCGTCATATCGGTTTTCGGCACCATGAGGGGAGCGCGGGTGGGTCACACAATCAGTCTGCAGCGCAAGGATCGGTCGGGTTTCAAGCTCCTGCTGGTTGCACTGGCCATGGGCACCCTGCTGGCGGGCTGTTCCAGCACCGGCTCGAGCGGCGCGCGGGTGGTCGACCGCAACAACGCGGCGCCCAAGCGCCCGACCGTGACGTCGGGGCAGTACATCGTCAAACCGGGCGACACGCTGTTCTCGATCGCCTTCCGCTACGGTTGGGACTACAAGGAGCTGGCCGCACGCAACAACATCAGTGCGCCGTATACCATCCGCCCGGGGCAACCGATTCGTTTCAGCAGTGGTTCGACCGGTAGTACCACAGTGGTCTCCAGCCCTTCTTCGTCGAGCAAGACCACGGTCATCCGGCGCCCGGTGGGGACCACCACAACGCCACCCGCGAGCAGCGGTAAACCCGTTGTAACAACCCCGGCAACCACTACCCCAGTGGTCACCACAGTGCCTGCCGCAGAGCGCACAGCCGGTGGTTGGACCTGGCCGGCCAACGGCGTGCTGATTGGAAAATTCGCTTCAAACGGTAGTTTGAATAAAGGCATTGATATCGCCGGTGATTTGGGACAGCCTGTTTTTGCTGCGTCTGGTGGTGCAGTGGTCTACGCCGGGAGTGGCTTGAGGGGCTACGGCGAACTGATCATCATCAAGCACAGCGATACCTACGTCAGTGCCTACGGTCATAACCGCAGGCTTTTGGTTCGGGAGGGGCAGCAGGTCAAGGCAGGGCAGGCTATCGCTGAAATGGGGTCTACGGGCACTGATCGGGTTAAGCTGCATTTTGAAATTCGCCGCCAGGGCAAACCCGTCGATCCGCTCCAGTTCTTGCCACGTCGTTGATCGTTGTACCCGGCCTGTTCCTTGGATGTAGAGGGGACAGGCTCCAGCGCTGCCAGGGAATCAGGTGTCGCTAGAGTCTGAGTTCGAACTCAGCAAAGGACTATAACAATGGCTCTCAGTAAAGAAGTGCCGGAGTTTGACATCGACGATGACCTCCTCCTGATGGAGACGGGCATCGTTTTGGAAACGGATGTGGTGTCAGACGAACCTGCTGTACCTTCGGTTCGGACCAAGGCCAAACAGGCCTCGTCGCTCAAGCAACACAAGTACATCGATTACAGCCGGGCGCTTGATGCTACCCAGCTGTACCTGAACGAGATCGGCTTCTCGCCGCTGCTCTCCCCCGAAGAGGAAGTGCACTTCGCACGCCTCTCGCAAAAAGGCGACCCTGCCGGTCGCAAACGCATGATCGAGAGCAACCTGCGCTTGGTCGTGAAAATCGCCCGCCGTTATGTGAATCGTGGCTTGTCGTTGCTCGACCTGATCGAGGAAGGCAACCTGGGCTTGATTCGCGCCGTGGAGAAATTCGATCCGGAACGTGGTTTCCGTTTCTCCACCTACGCGACCTGGTGGATCCGCCAGACCATCGAACGGGCGATCATGAACCAGACCCGCACCATTCGCCTGCCAATCCACGTGGTCAAGGAGCTCAACGTTTACCTGCGTGCTGCGCGGGAGCTGACGCAAAAGCTCGATCACGAGCCGTCCCCGGAAGAAATCGCCACCCTGCTGGAGAAGCCGGTCGCTGAGGTCAAGCGTATGCTTGGGCTTAACGAGCGGGTGTCGTCGGTGGACGTTTCACTGGGGCCGGATTCGGATAAGACGCTGCTCGATACCCTGACGGATGATCGACCTACCGACCCGTGTGAGTTGCTGCAGGATGATGATCTGTCGCAGAGCATTGACCAGTGGCTGGGAGAGTTGACCGACAAGCAGCGTGAGGTTGTGGTACGTCGGTTTGGGCTGCGGGGGCATGAGAGCAGTACGCTGGAGGATGTAGGGTTGGAGATTGGCCTGACTCGGGAGCGAGTGCGGCAGATTCAGGTCGAAGGCCTGAAGCGGCTGCGTGAGATTCTTGAGAAGAATGGGCTGTCTAGTGAGTCGTTGTTTCAGTAAGTAGTGTTTTTTGGTTTTACCGTTTGTTCGCTAAGCGCCCCGATAATCTCGGGGCGTTTTGTTTTGCGGGGAGTTTGAGTTTCTTGAGTTTCTTGAGTTCTTAATCGGGAGCTTATCCATTGTTTGTGGCGATGCCACTGGCCCCTTCCGCCTTTACGGCGGCTTACTTTTCTCTTGGGAAAAGTAAGCAAAACCGCCCGCTCCTGCATCCGGCCCTACGCTGCGCTTCGGGTCCCCTCACTCCGGGCTTGCTCCCGGGAGGGCCGCGCTGTACGGCCCCTCCTGGGCCGCAGCGCTTGACGGCCATCCATGGCCGTCACCTCCCTTCGCAAGCCCTCCGCTCGGCCTACTGACGTCGCGAAGGTAGTGGCGGCGCCTGGGCTGGCGTTATCTGGCGATAGTGGCATCTGCGCTGGATACTCCGGCCTCTTCGCGGGCAAGCCCGCTTCCACAGGCTCACCGCCAGCCGGGAGAACAGTGCGCTACCTGTGGGAGCGGGCTTGCCCGCGAAGAGGCCTGAACAAACAACACAAAATAAAAATTCGATACTTGGCTTTGGCTTTGGCTTTGGTTTCTGCGAGAGCGTAGCGATGCGCCTGCTTTTGATCTTAGTGCGCGCAGGTTCAGACGCTACAGATTCGCGACGTCAGGAGGCCGAGCGGAGGGTTTGCGGAGTGAGGTGACGGCCATGGATGGCCGTCAAGCGCTGCGGCCCAGGAGGGGCCGTACAGCGCGGTCCTCACGGGAGCAAGCCCGCAGCGAGGGAACCCGAAGCGCAGCGTAGGGCCGGATGCAGGAGCGAGCGGTTTTGCTTACTTTTCCCAAGAGAAAAGTAAGCCGCCGTAAAGGCGGAAGGGGCCAGTGGCATCGCCACCAAGAATGGATAAGCCCGCAATACCAAAGCCCAAAGCCCCCAAAGCATCCCCATTTGCAAGTAAAGGAATGTGTCGACTGCTACCCCAGTTGCATCCCGTGTAAGAAATTGCTCACACATGCTGTAAGTCATCGACCTACGGATCAGTAAATCATTGTCCTTTTCAAACCTATCCGTTTCCTAACCAATTGAAAGTTAATGATTTATTAAATATGAAGAAGTGTTTCCGTAGTAACGTTTTGAAAGCTGCCACGCTTGTCTCCCAAAATGAAATCGCTAGTATTCGAACTGTGCCGACGGACAGGCACAGGCCCTCAGGAAGAAGGCCAAGGACATCGCAGGAAAGCGATTCATCAGGACGATGTTTGGGACAAACAGGGACTACGGAAAAAATGTGGGCGGGTCAAACCGCCCCTTTTTTTGCCTGCCGTTCAGTGCCAGAGCAATCCTCACCCAGCTTCCAGAAAACGCCCAAGCTCAGCCTTGGGCGTTTTCGTTGCTGATCAAATCCCAGGCAATAAAAAAGGCGGCCCTAAGGCCACCTTCCTTGAACCGAAACGCCAAGCGTATCAGCGTTCCAGATCAGCAATCTTACCGGTCTTGCCATCCCACTCTTCAGCATCCGGCAGCGCGTCTTTCTTCTCGGTGATGTTCGGCCAGATCTCCGCCAGTTCGGCGTTGATCTCGATGAAGTTCTCCATGCCCGCAGGCACTTCGTCTTCCGAGAAAATGGCTTGAGCCGGGCACTCTGGCTCGCACAGTGCACAGTCGATGCACTCGTCCGGGTGGATGACCAGGAAGTTCGGGCCTTCATAGAAGCAGTCCACCGGACAGACTTCAACACAGTCGGTGTACTTGCACTTGATGCAGTTGTCGGTGACGACGAAGGTCATTTCTAATTTTCTCCTCAGGCAACGGCAGCGTGCCCTTCCTTGCAGGGCAGCGCGGTTCACAGGTATGTGGCTGCAGGCCAGGCTAATAACCTGCAGCACCAGCAAACCGCGCGGGATTCTACCAGCTTGCGCAGGCGGCCGTTATAACAGGTTCTTCAGTTGATATAGCATTTCGATAGCTTGGCGCGGCGTCATGTCGTCCAAGTCCAGCTTGCCCAGCTTCTCGATGACTGGGTGAGGCAGGCTGGCGAACAGATCGCTTTGGTGCGGCGCTTGCGGCTCGCCCTTGGCGGCCTTGGTCACCGGCGCCTCATGCGGCAGGCTGGTCGTTTCCAGGCGGCCCAGGTGCTCGCGGGCACGCTGGATCACTGGCGCCGGGACACCGGCCAGCTGCGCCACGGCCAGGCCGTAGCTCTGGCTGGCAGGGCCAGGCAGCACATGGTGCAGGAACACGATGCGCTCATTGTGCTCAGTGGCGTTCAGGTGCACGTTGGCCACCAGCGGCTCATTCTCCGGCAGTACGGTCAGCTCGAAGTAGTGCGTGGCGAACAGCGTATAGGCACGCAGCTGCGCCAGGCGCTCGGCAGCGGCCCAGGCCAGCGACAGGCCATCGAAGGTACTGGTGCCGCGACCGACTTCATCCATCAGCACCAGGCTGCGGTCGGTGGCGTTATGCAGAATGTTGGCGGTTTCGCTCATTTCGACCATGAACGTCGAGCGCCCGCCGGCCAGGTCGTCGCTGGAGCCGATACGGGTGAAGATGCGATCGACCAGCGACAGCTCGCAGCGCGCCGCCGGGACGAAGCTGCCGATGTGCGCCATCAGCACGATCAGCGCGGTCTGACGCATGTAGGTCGATTTACCGCCCATGTTCGGGCCGGTGATGATCAGCATCCGCGTGCCATTGTCCAGGCCCAGGTCGTTGGCCACGAACGGGGTGGTCAAGACTTGCTCGACCACCGGGTGGCGGCCTTGCTCGATACGCAGGCATGGCTCGTCGACGAAGCTTGGGCAGTTCAGGTCCAGCGTCAGGGCGCGCTCGGCCAGGTTGCTCAAGACGTCCAGCTCGGCCAGTGCCGCGGCGCTGTCCTGCAACGGCGCCAGGTGGCCGATCAGGGTTTCCATCAGCGCATCGTAGAGCATCTTCTCGCGCGCCAGGGCACGGCTCTTGGCCGACAGTGCCTTGTCTTCAAACGCTTTGAGCTCTGGGGTGATGAAGCGCTCGGCGCCCTTGAGGGTCTGGCGGCGAATGTAGTCCCCAGGGGCTTGCTCGGCCTGCTTGGTCGGCAGTTCGATGAAGTAGCCGTGCACGCGGTTGTAGCCGACCTTGAGGTTGGCCAGGCCCGTGCGGGCTTTCTCGCGTGCTTCCAGGTCGATCAGGAACTGGCCGGCGTTCTCGCTCATGGCCAACAGCTCATCAAGTTCGCTGTCATAGCCGGTCTTGAGCACGCCACCGTCACGGATCACCGCTGGCGGATTGTCGACGATCGCTCGTTCCAGCAGGCTGGCAAGTTCCGGGTAGGTGCCAGTAATCGCGGCCAGGCGGGCCAGGTGCGGCGCCTCCAACTCTGCCATGGCGTTTTGCAGCTCGGGCAAGGCGCCAAGGGCATCGCGCAGGCGGGCAAGGTCACGAGGACGCGCGTTGCGCAGGCCGATCCGGGCGAGGATCCGTTCCAGGTCACCGATTTCCTTGAGCTGCGGCTGCAGTTTCTCGTAGCGGTAGCCATCGAGCAGGCAACGGATCGAATCCTGACGCGCCTGCAGCACTTTCAGGTCGCGTAGCGGGCGGTTCAGCCAGCGGCTCAGCAAACGGCTGGCCATGGCGGTCTGGCAGCGGTCGATGACCGACTGCAGGGTGTTGTCGCGACCACCGGCCAGGTTGATGTCCAGTTCCAGGTTACGCCGGCTGGCACCGTCGAGCACGACCGTGTCGTCCATGCGCTCGTGGCGCAGGCTGCGCAGATGGGGCAGGGTGGTGCGCTGGGTTTCCTTGGCGTAGCTCAGCAGGCAGCCAGCCGCGCCAATGGCCAGGGTCAGCTTGTCGCAGCCAAAGCCTTTGAGGTCCTTGGTCGCGAACTGCTGGCAGAGGCTTTTACGTGCCGAATCACGGTCGAAGTCCCACGGTGCACGACGGCGGCAGCCTGGGCGCTTCTCGGCCGGCAGATCGCGCGGCCAGTCATCGGGGATCAGCAGCTCGACCGGGTTGATCCGCTCAAGTTCGGCCAGCAGGTTTTCCCAGCCTTTGATCTCCTGCACGGTGAAGTTGCCGCTGGTGATGTCCAGCACCGCCAGGCCGAACAGTCGCTCGTCACCGAGCAAGGCAGCGATCAGGTTGTCGCGGCGCTCGTCGAGCAGTGCTTCGTCACTCACCGTACCCGGGGTGATGATGCGCACTACCTGACGTTCGACTGGGCCCTTGCTGGTAGCCGGATCGCCGATCTGCTCGCAGATCACCACCGACTCGCCGAGCTTGACCAGCTTGGCCAGGTAACCTTCCGCCGAATGGAATGGAATCCCGCACATCGGGATCGACTGGCCGGCCGACTGACCGCGTGCGGTCAGGGTGATGTCCAGCAGTTTGGCGGCTTTCTTCGCGTCTTCGTAGAAGATCTCGTAGAAATCGCCCATGCGGTAGAACATCAGCTGGTCCGGATGCTGATTCTTCAGCTTCCAGTACTGCTGCATCATCGGTGTGTGTGCGGAGAGATCAGACATTCGGGGCCTTACAGCGGGTGATTCGGTTGGCGATTTTCAAACCGGCAATGGTACAGGCTTTTTTCCAGCGCTGCAGGAGGTTGGGGTAGGGCAAATCTGCGCAGGCAATGATTAGCTGCGATGGCCATAGAGGTGCTGGAGCAGGAGCAGTTCGAACACCACCACTAGCGTGCACAGCATGATGAATCCCGGGCTGAATACCCGACGTGGATGGTTCGATGAGTAGTCATCGAAAACTTGTGGGCTGATCATCCAGCACACCAAGGTAACCAGAATCAATTTGATGGCGGTTCCTAGCCATCTATGCACTTTATGCATGTTCAACGCGGGCGCTCCTGTCTGCGTTTCAGCTCGGACGCGACGTTAGCGAGTGGCGAGGGAGGGATGCAAGTTTTTTGCCCATCAGCATCGATTGCATTTCAATTGCGCTGGCTGCATTATGCATGTTATGCAAAAACGCAACGTAGCCTCCGTACTCAGAACCTTGCTCGACCGCCACGGCCTGTCCCCGACGGAGCTGTACCGGCGCACGGGCGTTCCCCAATCCACCCTGTCGCGGATCCTCAGCGAGAAGATCGTCGATCCTTCGGACAAGCACGTGTCGAGGATCGCCGAGTATTTTGGCGTGAGCACCGATCAGTTGCGTGGCCGTGTCGAGCTGGGCGAGTCGCGTGAAGCGGCGCAACCGGCCCATGGGCATGCCGAGCTCAGTGACATCAGCCTGTGGGACGATGAAACCCCCGTCGAGGATGACGAGGTGTCGGTACCTTTTCTTCGTGAGGTCGAATTGGCAGCAGGATCAGGAAGATTCGTCATCGAGGAGAGCGAGCGCGCGCGCCTGCGTTTCGGCAAGCGCAGCCTGCGCCACAATGGCGTGCAGTTCGACAATGCCAAGTGCGTGACAGTGCGCGGCAACAGCATGCTGCCAGTGCTTCGCGATGGCGCCACGGTGGGGGTCAATACTGGCAAGTGCTCAATCGGTGACATCGTCGACGGCGACCTTTATGCCATCAACCATAACGGCCAATTGCGGGTGAAGCAGGTCTACCGCCTGCCCACCGGGATTCGGCTGCGCAGCTTCAACCGCGATGAGCATCCCGACGAAGACTACAGCTTCCAGCAAATGCAGGAGGAGCAGATCAGCCTGCTCGGCCATGTGTTCTGGTGGGGTATGTACGCCCGCTAAATAACCTGCTCGACAGAAAACCCGCCTCGGCGGGTTTTTTTTCGCCTTGTGAAAACTCCTACAACCTGCGCGGCGCATAGCTTGAATGCATATCAGCAATTTCCTATGCATAGAAATTTCGAGAAATGCATTGACTGCATATGCATCAATGCATAACCTGTGTCTCAAGCCGGTCAGCAACCGGTTGTTACACAGGCAGCGATGAACAGGCCTCAACTGTTCAGAGGGTTGGCAACTGGCCCGGGTGTGCAGCGTAAAGCACCACGAACAGTTATCCGGCGGGCAGGCGGCCGCGGTCGGAGTCACCAATTTGAAGCGTAACCGTGCGGCGTCACCAGTCGTGGCCGGCGGTTTGCCAACGCATTACTGAAAAGCCTGGCGGGCCGGGCTTTTTGGAATGCCGCGATCAACGGTAATCGATCCGCCGGCAGTTGCCGGCGGGCATCACACAGGAGACAGGACAGTGACGAACGAGCAACAAGCGTTGCTGGAGATGCCGCTCTGGCTGGTAATCGTCCTGGCATTGCTGGGGGGTATTTCTGGCGAAATGTGGCGCGCCGACAAAGCTGGCGCCCGCGGCTGGTCGCTGGTGCGGCGGCTGGCGCTGCGCTCTGGGGCATGCATGGTATGTGGGGTATCCACCGTGATGCTGCTGTATGCCACCGGCATGTCGATCTGGACGGCTAGCGCCTTTGGCTGCTTGACCGCCATGGCTGGCGCCGATGTCGCCATCGGCCTTTACGAGCGCTGGGCAGCGAAGCGACTTGGGCTGCGCGACGCATCCCCCACGGACGAGCGGTAGGAGCGCATGGCATGAGCGAATTGACCACTTTATATGCGGCGTTGACCGCCACGATCCGTGAGGCGATGCCCGAGCTGGCGTCAGTCGATGCACATTCAACCCTAGGCAATAACCCCGCTTTGCCGGCGCTGCGCCATGGCATCGTGCGCATGACAGCTGACGCTGCGCCGCGCGATGGACGCTCGGTGCTGATCGCCAGTTTCGAGGCTGACATTACCGCCGACACCCTCAACCCTGAGGCTCGCCTGCAAGGCAGCCTGCTGGCAGCGCAATTGATGGACCTGTTGCGCCAACAGTTCTGGGGGCTGGATTTCGTCGAAGCCAGCCGCAATGTGCAAGCACAGTTCGAAGCGGGCGATTGGAAAGTGCGCTGGGATCAGCCGGTGCTGCTCGGCGAGCCCCAATGGCCCTGGCCGGATCAGCCCGCAGGTAGCTTGCTGCTGGGCATCGATCCAGATACCGGGCCTGGTAATCAGAGCCGCTATTTCGCCCCGGAGGACCTGGCATGAGTTACACCAGTGCCATGCACGATCGCATGCTTGCCAGCTTGCTGATCCCATGCCGGGTAGTAGCGGTCGACCTGGCGGCAGCGCGAGTGCGGGTTGCCGACGGCAGTGGCTGGACCAGCGCTTGGCTGCGCTGGCACTCCCTCGCCGCCGGCAAGGCTCGGCATTGGCGGGCGCCGAGCCTGGGCGAGCAGGGCGTACTGGTCAGCCCCAGCGGGGAGCCGGCCCAGGGTACCTTCGTGCCAGGCCTGTATGGCAATGCCGGCAGCGCGCCGGATAACCGCGATCACGTCGCGGCGTGGTATTTCGACGATGGCGGCTCGCTGGCCTATGACTGGCAAGCGCGTCGCTACGACATCCACCTGCCCAGCGGTAACGCCACGGTCACAGTCGGCGCCAGCACCGTACAGGTCAGCGATGGCGCCATCACGCTCGATGCCGCAGCCATCACCCTCACCGGTAGCGTCGCGATCAGCGGCGCGCTGCAGGTTAGCGGCGATATCCACGGCGGCGGCCGGATCATCGATACGGCCGGGAATACGGCCAATCACAAACATTGAACGAAGCCCGCTGCTGCGGGCTTTTTCATATCAGGAGGCAACTATGAAACTCCATCAGCATGCGCCTGCCCGTGCAGGCTGGTCCGCCGCAGGAGGTGCCCCATGATCGGCATGGACCGCCGCAGCGGCCAGCCCTTGGCCGGCATCGCTCATCTTCGCCAATCGATCGACGACATTCTCACCACGCCGCTTGGCAGCCGCCGCATGCGCCCCGAATACGGCAGCCAATTGCGTCGCTATGTCGACATGCCGGTCAACGAAGGCTGGAAGAGCGCCGTGCAAGCCGAGGTCGCTCGCGCCCTGGGCCGCTGGGAGCCGCGCCTGAAGCTTGAGCGGGTCAAGGTGGTAGCGGTACTCGATGGCCAGGTCAGCCTGCTCCTGAGTGGCCGCTACCTGGGCGACGAAGCACTGCTGGAGGTGAGCGTATGAGCCAGGTAGACCTCTCCCGCTTGCCCGCACCGCAGCTACTCGAAGACCTTAACTACGAAGACCTTTACCAAGCTGACCTAGAGACCTTCCGCGCCCACCTGGGGGATGACTGGACGGCGCAACTCGAAAGCGATCCGGTCACCAAGCTGCTGGAGGTCGGGGCTTATCGCAAACTGCTCAACCGGGCGCGTATCAACGATGCGGCCAAGGCGTTGTTGCTGGCCTATGCAACGGGGTCGGATCTGGACCAGTTAGCCGCGAACGTCCACCTTCAGCGCCTGGTGATCCAGGCTGGGGATATGGGCGCGGTGCCGCCTGTAGAGGCGATCATGGAGGAGGATGATGCATTACGCGAACGTGTACAGCTGGTCTATGAGGGACTGACTACAGCCGGGCCTCGCAACAGTTACATCCTGCATGCACGCAATGCCTCTGCACTGGTGGCCGACGCTACTGCAGAGAGTCCGCTACCGGCGCAGGTGGTGGTAACTGTACTTTCGCTTGAAGGCGACGGCTCGGCAGGGGCGCCATTGCAGAGCATTGTGAGTGCCTACCTCAATGATGACGACGTTCGACCGGTGTCTGATCGCGTTGTGGTGCAGAGCGCCGAGATCCTGCCCTATCGAATCGATGCCAAGGTGTACCTGGCCGGAACCGGACCGGAAAATGAAGCGGTAATGGCGCTGTGCAAGGCGCGCCTTGAGGCGTGGATAAACCCACGTCGTCGCCTGGGGGTAGAGGTAGCGCGCTCGGCTGTGGATGCCCAGTTGCACATCGGCGGTGTATCACGTGTGGAAATACCCGGCTGGGTCGACATCAAGCCAAGTAAGGCTCAGGCGGCGTGGTGCGAGGGCTATACCGTTGTGCGGGGTGACTGATGACCAGCCTCCTGCCGCTCAACCGTACCCCTCTGGAGCGCGCCCTAGAGGTCGCTGCCACGCAAAGCACAGATGTTCCCCTGCGCGATTTGTACAACCCCGACACCTGCCCGGCGCACTTGCTGTACCAGCTCGCTTGGGCTTGGTCGGTGGATCGCTGGGATGACAATTGGCCGGAAGCGATCAAGCGCTCAGTGATCCGCTCGGCGTTCTACATCCATGCCCACAAAGGAACCATCGGCGCGCTGCGCCGGGTGGTCGAGCCGTTCGGCTACCTGATCGAGGTGGTCGAGTGGTGGCAGACCGAACCCAAGGGCGTGCCGGGTACGTTCGCGCTCAAGGTCGGCGTGACTGACCAAGGGATCAGCGAAGAAACCTATCGGGAACTGACCTGGCTGATCGATGACGCCCGGCCGGTCAGCCGGCACATGACTGGCCTGGCGATCAGCCTGGAAGCGACCGGTCGCCTGTACCTAGCCCCGTCGATCTACGACGGCGACGAACTCGACGTCTACCCGCCGCAAGCCGTTGACCTGGAGGTCACAGGCGAGATTGGGCGTGGTGGCCGCGATCACACAATTGACTATCTGGACGTTCATTATGGTTGACCAGACCTCACAGTTTTACGCGATCCTGACCAACGTCGGCGCGGCCAAGCAGGCTAATGCCGATGCCCTGGGTATTCCCTGGACCATCACGCAAATGGCCGTTGGTGATGGCAATCCATCAGGCGTGGACAACCCGCCCTTGCCGATGCCGACGGCGGCTTGGACCTCGCTGCTCAACGAGTGGCGCCGCGCGCCGCTCAATCAGCTCAAGGTCGATGAGAAGAACAATGCGGTGATCGTGGCCGAGCAGGTCATTCCCGCCGACGTGGGCGGCCGCTGGATTCGCGAAATTGCCCTTTATGACGCGGACGGTGACATGGTGGCGGTGGCCAACTGCGCGCCGACCTTCAAGCCCTTGCTCAGTCAGGGGTCGGGTCGTACCCAGGTGGTACGGTTGAACCTGATCGTCAGCAGCTCTAGCAATGTGCAACTCAAGATCGATCCAAGCGTGGTGCTGGCCACCCGTGAGTGGGTGACTGAGGAGCTGGCCAAGCAGGATTTCAAGCATTCGGTGCTCGCTGCTACGACGGATGCCATTACCCTCAGCGGGCTGCAAACCATTGACGGGGTGGCACTGCCGGCCGGTTCGCGTGTACTGGTGAAGAACCAAGCCGCTGCCAAAGATAATGGCCTGTACCAGGTCGTTGCGGGCGGCCCCTGGACGCGTTGCGCGGATGCGGACACCAGCGCCAAGGTCACTCCTGGTCTGCTGGTGATGGTCGAGCGCGGCACGGTCAACAGCGATACAGCGTGGCAACTGTTGACTGATGCGACCATTGCCCTCGGCGTTACGGGCCTTACCTTTGGCTTGGCTTTTGGTCGCACGGGAATTGTAGCCGGGACGTACCGTAGCGTAACCGTTGATATTTACGGGCGCGTGGTGGCTGCGACCAATCCGACCACGGCTGCCGGCTACGGACTGACTGATGTCTACACCAAGACCCAGGTGGACCAGGCGCTGGCGCTCAAGGCGTCATTAGCCAGCCCGACCTTTACAGGAGTGCCAACCGCACCGACGCCGGCCGCTGGAACCAATACTAATCAGTTGGCGAATACGGCCTTTGTGCAAAATGCTCTTGCGGCCTTGGTGGCATCCTCGCCGGCTGCGCTGGACACATTGAATGAGCTGGCAGCTGCCTTGGGCAATGATCCCAATTTTGCTGCCACCATGACCAATGCGTTGGCAGGAAAGGTTAATCTGGCGGACAAGGCTACCCAGTCAATCGCCGAAACGGGCGCTGACAATACCAAATGGATGACAGCGCTGGCGGTTGCCCAGTCTGTACTCAAGCGCTTGAACGGGGTGGGCTTGGCTACTTCAACTGCGCCGCTGCTAGCTACATTTGAGGCTGTAGTTTCGGGTGGCTTGTATTTGGCGTATACCGGGGGCCATCCGACCAGCCCCACGCCCGGCGGCCCGCCTTCAACGGGTAATAATCTGCTCTCCGTGTTGGCAATTTCACCCAGGGCTGATGCTACGTATTACCTGGCATTTGAAAACGGCAGCCTCGCGGATCGTCGGCGTTTCTGGTTCGGGCAATACAACGTGGTAGGCGGCGTGTCCAGCATGTTCTGGTCGTCCGCGTTCACTACCGATCAAATCGCTACCCAAGCCCAGGTCGATGCAGGCATTGCTGATGATGTGGTGATCACACCTAAGAAAATGCGTTTCGGCTTTACAGCAAGCTTGGCACCCAATGGCTATATCGTATTTCCGTCTTGGCTAGGAGGATTGGTCATACAGTGGGGAGGCTACGCCCACGGTGAGGCAGTCAACTATGTGGCAGCCAATGTCCCGTTCAATATTGCGTTCCCCAGCGCCTGCTACAACGTGCAGTGCATTTCGGATGCCGGTACAACCACCCCTGACTTGAACGGTTTCAACCGTACCAATGTCGGCGTGACCATCGCCGCGCGTGATGCCGCTGTCACTGTGGTGGCGGGAACGTTGTACTGGCTCGCTATTGGTAAATAACTGGAGGATTTATGCGTTTGTATAGCGCAATTACTGGCTGTTGTTACTTGCCAGGTATTCACAACGATATTCCGGATGATGCCAAGGAAATCAGCGAGGAGCTCTATCAGACTACGATCGCCAATCCTGAACGGGGTAAGGTCAGAAGCCATGATGCAGACGGCTTGCCGATCCTTATCGAGCCTCCGGTGTATAAGCCGACCATAGCTGACCTTGAAATGGTCGAGCGAAATTGGCGGGACGGGCAAGTGTCTGCCAGCGAGTGGCTGGTAACCCGTCACCGCGACGAGCAGGATATGTTTCTCCCTACCACGCTTCCCGCTGACCAATTCACTACCTTGTTAATGTATCGCCAGGCCCTACGCGACTGGCCGCAAGACAGCCGTTTCCCCTACAGCGACTTTCGCCCTGTAGCGCCGCCCTGGATCAACGACCACACCCAATAACGCCCCGCACTAACGGGGCGTTTTCCTTTCTGCTGTATCCCTTCTGGCCTCGCTGACGCGAGGCCTTTTCGTATCTGGAGAGTCTATGTCTGGCTTCTTTCACGGCGTTACCGTAACGAACATTGACACCGGCGCGCGCACTATCGCCTTGCCGTCTTCCTCGATCATTGGCCTGGTCGATACCTTCACCCCTGGCGCGGACGCCACCGCGAAGCCGAACGACCTGGTGATGATCACCAGCGAGCGCGAAGCGGTGGCCGCGTTCGGCGCTAGCGCGGCCATCACCAAGGCCTGCCGGGCAATCTACAGCCGCGCCAAGGCCGTCATCGTCGCCTGTGGCGTAGCCAAGGTCGAAGACGCCGCCGAGCAGACCGCAGCCATCATCGGCGCGGTTCAAGCGGATGGCAAACGCACCGGCCTGCAAGCGCTACTCGACGGCAAGAGCCGCTTCAACGCCCAGCCACGCCTGCTGGTGGCGCCCCAGCACA
>Ga0247819_10000437_pt1 | contig 25177 bp, 21 predicted proteins | sample 13C_Xylose_Day6_FD_193428 | JGI IMG/M metagenome (GOLD analysis project Ga0247819, IMG submission 193428) | Soil microbial communities from agricultural site in Penn Yan, New York, United States - 13C_Xylose_Day6 | ecosystem: Environmental > Terrestrial > Soil > Agricultural land | place: USA...
TGCTGGACGCGGCCCCTGGGCATGACGCGCCCTTCGACGTGAGGTGCCGCGCGCCGCCCGACCGACACTCACCGTAGTCGTCACCGCATCATGTGCGGTGGGCAGTTGACAAACTGGTGCGGACACCGTCGCGCTCTGGTATGAGGCGTCGTACGACAGACCGATAACCGTTCAGCCCAAGGGATCGGGAGTGGACAGAGCGCGGTCGAGGCTGGTCACAAGCGGTCGTCATGAGTCCGCGGGGCGGAGCGGCCTCCGGCGGAGGGACCCGCACCGGCCCACCTTCCCTCGCCCGGGACCGACGAGCGGGGGTCTCCGGCCCGCCCCTGCGCGCCTCGCCCCTCCGGCCAGAACATTACCCTCCGTAGCGAACGGGCCAGGGCGCCGAGGGAGCGTCGCCGCGGGCGGTGTTCAGATAGTGGTCGCCGATGGCCCGCATGGTGGGACCGGCGGGGCCGCGGTCCCAGAAGCGGGCACTCCAGGACAGCGCGTAGTGCCGGCCGAGCAGTTCCCCCACCGAGCCGCCCCGGCCGCGTTGATCACCTCCGCCTCACCCACAGGGAGCGGGCAGCTCCCGGGCGAAGCGGCGGACGGCGTCGGTGAAGGCGGCCGGATCGTCGAAGTTCGCGAGATGTCCCGCCCGCGGGATCAGCTCGACGCGGGCGTGCGGATGCGCGCGGGCGAAGTCCGACTCGCCGGACCGGAAGACGGGGTCCTTCTCACCGTTGAGGATGAGCACGGGAGCCGCCACATGCCGCATCGCACCCGCGTCGAAGCGGCCGAGCACCTCGCCCCAGGCGGCCGGCAGGGTGTGGAAGGCGTAGCCGGAACGGATGGTCGCCTCCACCACCTCGGGCGGGTAGAGCCGGCGCAGCAACCGGTCGTTCCACCGGGCCAGCCGGTCCGCCGGGACACGGGGGACGAGTCCGGCGACCCATCGGTACGGCGTCGCCCACGGGCCACGAGTGGAGGCGCTGGCCCCGGCGAGGACCAGCCCCCGCAGCCGCTCGGGGAAGCGCCGCGCGAACTCCAGCGAGGCGTATCCGCCGAGCGAGTGCCCGACGACCAGGGCCGGTCCGCGGTCGAGCGAGTCCACCGCGGCGGCGATGATCTCCGTCGCCGCGTCCAGGCTCCAGGGCTCGGCGGAGCGGGCGCCGTGGCCCGGCAGGTCGACGGCGGCCACCCGGAAGTCCTCCTGGAGCGCGGCGAGCTGCGGGCTCCACTGTCCCGCGCTGAACCGCGTCCCGTGCACCAGGACGACGGGCGGCGCGTCCGCTGCCGTCATGAGTCCCCCACTTCCTCGCTCCCCTCCGCCCGGCGTCACCGCTCAGTCGCCGTCGAAGCCGCCGCCGGAGTCCGCTTCGGCGCTGCCCTGGCCGTCCCCCGGGTCGGGTGCGTCCGGCGGCCCGCCGGCCTCCCGGTGCTGCCTCCCCTACATGCCGGAGAGGGCCGTCCCGGTCACGAGGCCCGCGGCACAGGCCGGCATGAACCGTCCCAAAGGTGAGGGAGCGGAGTTCACCGCTCGCCGGCGAGGTCGAGATCCCCCTTGCTCGTCCCGGCCACGCCCTCGGCACTCCGGGGACGGTTCCACGAGCGGGCGACCGGACCGGACACCGCCCGCCACCACGGCTCCACCGGCAGCTCCCCCGCCGGCTCGAAAGGCTCGCCCGGCCGGGGGAACGCCACCGCCTGGCCCGCCTCCTCGCCCGCGTCCCTCATCCACTCCCCCGGCTCCGCCCAGGCGTGCGGCGCCAGGTTGAAGGTGGCCCAGTGGATGGGCAGCAGCACACCGGCCGCGTCCCCGCCCTGCAGGTCGAGATGGGCCCGGACGCCCTCCTCGGGCGTCATGTGGATGTCGGGCCAGAAGTCCGAGTAGGCGCCCACCTGGATCATCGTGGCGTCGAACGGGCCGTGACCGGCGCCGATGTCCTTGAAGCCATCGAAGTAGCCGGTGTCACCGCTGTGGTAGACGCGGTGCTCCTCGCCCTCGACCACCCAGGAGGCCCACAGGGTGTGCTGGGTGTTGCGCAGGCCCCGGCCGCAGAAGTGGCGGGCCGGGGTGGCGGTGAGGGTGAGCCCGCCGACCTTCGTCGTCTCGTGCCAGTCCAGTTCGCGCAGCCGGCCGGCGGACACGCCCCAGTGCTCCAGGTGCGCGCCGACGCCGAGGGGCACCGCGAACAGGGTGTCCGTGCCGGCCAGCGCCTTGATCGTGGGCAGGTCCAGGTGGTCGTAGTGGTCGTGGGAGATCACGACGACGTCGACCGGGCCGAGCGCGGCCAGCGGCAGCGGCACGGGGTGCAGCCGCCTGGGGCCGGCGAAGGGGAACGGCGAGCAGCGCTCACCCCAGACGGGGTCGAACAGGACCCGGTGGCCGTCGATCTCCGCGAGCACGCCGGAGTGGCCCATCCAGGTCAGCCGCAGGCCCGTGGCCGGCGGACGGGAGATGTCGGCCAGGGTGGTCGGGTGCACCGGGATCGCGCCCTTGGGGGCGCGCCGGGACCGGGACTCCTTGTCGAAGTAGGTCCTCGCCAGGTCCCGGGTCGATCCGGACGGGCGGATCCGGGCGGGGCCCCCGGGGTTCTGGAAGACGCCGTCCTTGAAGTGCGGGGACCTGCGGATGCGCGCCATGCGCTCGCCGCCGGGGTCCGCGCCGAAGGACTCGGGCCGCAGGGCGCGCAGCCCGGAGCGATCGGAACGGGTGACGGCCACGGTGCCTCCAGGTGGAGTCGGTCAGACATTCCATTATGTGCGTGCGGCGGTACCCGGCGCTCAGGCCACCGTGGCGATCCGTACCTTGATGTCGTCGGGCGAGAGCGTCCCCTTCGCCCTCACGTGGTCGCCCGAGGACTGCCCGCGCAGCCGGCGGCCGATCCACGGCACCAGGTACTCGCGCGCCCACTGGACGTCGTCCCGCCGGACGTCGAAGGCGCCGCGGGGCGGCAGGGGCGGCCACGGCTGTTCCGGGTCGGCGGGGATCTCCATGCCGAGGAGCTGTCCCGCCCGCAGCGCGACGCGGGTGTGTCCCTCCGGCGACAGGTGCAGCCGGTCGGCGTCCCAGGCCCTGCGGTCCTGGACGCTCCTGAGGGACCACAGGTCGAGCACGGGGCAGCCGTAGCGGTCGGCGACGGCCCGCACATGCCCGTTGTACGTCGCGATCTTGCCGCGCAGGTGCTTCAGCAGGGGCACGCCGCGGGTGTCGAACCCCGTGGTCACCATGACGGTGCCGGACACGGCGGTGAGCGCGGCGACCGCCCGCTCGAAGCGCTCGGCCACCTCGTCCGGGTCGGTTCCGGGGCGGATGATGTCGTTGCCGCCCGCGCAGAACGTGACCAGGTCGGGGGCGAGCTGGACGGCGCGGGGCAGCTGGTGCGCCACGATCTGGTCCAGCAGCTTTCCGCGCACGGCGAGGTTGGTGTACGCGAAGTCCCCTTCGGGGCGGCGGTCGGCGAGAAGTACGGCGAACCGGTCGGCCCAGCCGACGAACGCCCCGTCGGGGCCGGGGTCGCCGACGCCTTCGGTGAAGCTGTCCCCCACCGCCACGTACGACCCGATCACTGCTCTGCTGTCACTCTTCGAATCGTCTGCCACAGCTGCACATGATTCACCTTCCAATGTGACCTACGCGACCGTAAGGAGGGGTTGACGTGCGGTGAGATAAGACACCCTCAAAATGTTGGCCAACTCCGGAATACGCCGGTGGCCGGCCCCGTGGATCGGGGCCGGCCACCGGCGCGCGTGTCAGGAAGGGTGTCGCAGGGGGTCAGATCGAGACGCCCTTGCCACGGAGGTAGGAGACCGGGTCCACGTCCGAGCCGTAGTCCGGGGTGGTGCGGATCTCGAAGTGCAGGTGCGGGCCGGTCACGTTGCCGGTCGCGCCGGAGAGGCCGACCTGCTGGCCGGCGGTGACGGTCTGGCCGGCCGAGACGGACAGCGAGGACAGGTGGGCGTACTGGGCGTAGTAGCCGTCGTTGAGCTTGATGACGACCTGGGTGCCGTACGCGCCGCCGTAGCCGGCGGAGACGACGGTGCCCGCGCCGACGGCCTTCAGGGAGGTGCCGGTCGGGACGGCGAAGTCGACACCGGTGTGGTAGCCGCTGGACCACATGCTGCCGGCCACCTTGTAGGCGGTGCCGAGGCCGCCGCCGGGCACCGGGGAGGTGTAACCGGAGGTGCTCGCGGCCTGGTCGGTGCTCGTGGACTGGGCGGAGGTGTCCGCGGCGGACTGCTCCGCCGGCTGCGCGGCGGGCTTCTCGGCCTTCTTCTCCGCGGCGGCCTCGGGGGCCTTCGGGGAGGACGACTTCTTCGGGGTGCTCGCGGCGGCCTCGCCCTCGAGGGAGAGCTTCAGGCCGGGGTGGATGAGCGACGGGTCGGACCCGACGGCCTCGCGGTTGTCCGCGTAGAGCTTCTTCCAGCCGCCGTCGACGTGCTCGGCCTCGGCGATCTTCGCGAGGTAGTCGCCGGCCTTCACGGTGTACGTGCGGGCGTCGTCGCTCTTCTCGGCGGCGGCCGACTGGCCGGCGGCGGAAAGGGACTGGACGGTCTTTCCGGGGGCGGTCTGCGGCGTGGCGGCGTGCGCGCCGGTGGCGCCGAGAAGCGGCATCGCGAGTACGGCGCCACCGGTTCCGGCGACGGCGATGGAACGGGTCAGACGCTGGGCCGTGGTACGGCGGTGCTTACCCTTCACGGGCATGGTGAATTCCTCTCCGGCGCCTGCGAGGTGAGCTGTCGGGTTCGGACTGGAGATGCCCGGCCGCGTTTTCACGCGGCTTAACCCCAAGCCGTTCCGGGAACCGGAACAGGCAGTCGTACCTGTGGGTCCCCCGCTCCTGCCGTACACGGGTCAGTCAGTGGGTGCGGGCTCCGGGCGGCGGCAGGATTAGGCGTCCGTCCGGATCGGTGGCGAACGTAAGCGACCCGGACGGGAAGGGACAAGCGCGAGGTTCACCCCGAACGCGCTTTTCCGTGATCCAAAGGAGGAAAGGGCGTCACCGAGCGTCAATCCGCACAGGGATGCGCCGTGAATTCCCTTGCCTGTCCAGAGAATTACGTGAGCATGGCGACAACACATCGTCACCGATATGACGATGCTCACGCACCCCTTTCCCATCCTTCCTTCTTTCGGGGCGCGTTATGGCAAATCACTCCAATCGGACAGAACGCCTCAATCGCCAGATCCCAGGCGCCGGAACCGGAAGACCGCCGCATCCAGGTCGCCCCGCAGCCCGGTGTGCAGCCCGTGGTGCCGCAGTACGGCACCACGGTGCTTTTCACCCGTTTCAAGGCATTCGTACGAGGCGTTCGGGTCGACGCCGTGCAGCCGGAGTGCCGGGACGGGTTCCCCGTAGTGCTGCGCCTGGAGCCAGGCCAGGACCACGGTCTCGTCGCCGAGGACGTACTGCACCGCGCTGAGGCCTCCCTCCGGGGGGCGCAGCCGGTACAGGTCACCGCGCTGGACGACGGGCCGGATCTCCTTGTAGAGCGCGACCCACTCGCGCGCCTCCGCGAGCTCCTGCCCGGTCCACCGTGTGAGGTCACCGCCGACGCCGAGCACCCCGGCCATCGCGCTGACGAAGCGGAAACGCAGCGAGCTGACCCGTCCGTTCAGCATCGCGTTCGGGCTGTCGGTGACCCAGGCGGCCATGACCCGGGCCGGGTGGAGCTGGCTGAAGCCGTGCTGGATGGCGAGGCGGTCGAGCGGATCGGTGTTGTCCGAGGTCCACACCTGGTCGGTGCGGGAGAGGACGCCCAGGTCGATCCGGCCGCCGCCGCCCGAGCAGGACTCGAAGGCCACGCCCGGATGGGCGGCCCTGAGCCGGTCCAGCAGGGCGTACAGGCCCCGCACGTGATCGGTCCACAGCCGTTGCGGATAGGGGTCGTCCGGCCAGCCGGCGTCGGTGAAGCAGCGGTTGAAGTCCCACTTCACATAGTCGACCGGAGTCTCGGAGAGCAGCGCGTCGAGCCGCTCCCAGAGGTACTCCCGGACGTCGTCGCGCGCGAGGTTGAGGACGAGCTGGTTGCGGAACTCCGTGCGCCGGCGTCCCGGCTGGAACTGCACCCAGTCGGGGTGCGCCCGGTACAGGTCGCTGTCCGGGTTGACCATCTCCGGCTCGACCCAGATGCCGAACCGCATCCCGAGCCCGCGCACATGGTCGGCGAGGGGCTTCAGACCGCCGGGGAAGCGGTCGGGGTTGGGCGACCAGTCGCCGAGCCCGGCCCGGTCGCTCGTACGCGCACCGAACCAGCCGTCGTCGACCACGAACAGCTCGACGCCCATCCCGGCGGCGCGCGCCGCGAGCGCCCGCTGCTGCTCCTCCGAGATGTCGAAGCCGGTGGCCTCCCAGGAGTTGAACAGCACGGGCCGGTCCCGGCCGGCGTCCGGGACGACATGGGCGCGCTGGTAGGCGTGCCAGGCGCGGCTTGCGCCGCCGAAGCCGCCGTCGCTCCACAGGCCGGCGAAGACCGGTGTGACGTACGTCCCGTCCGTGTCCAGCATCAGCAGGCCGGAGTCGTCGTGGCCCGCGCCGCCGGTGATCTGCACGCGCGCGTCGGGGAGTTGGGCCACCGAGACGCGCCAGGAGCCGGACCAGCCGAGGGCGCAGGCGTAGACCTCGCCGCGCTCCTCGGTCGCGTCGGTGTCGAGCGCGACCCACGGCAGGTGCTGGTGGCCGGTGTGACCTCGCCGGCTGCCGATGACCTTCTCGCCGTAGGTGAGCGGGGAGCGGGTCAGCCGGGACTCCGCGGCCCAGCGGCCGTGCAGCTGGGACAGCCGCCAGTGGTCGCGGTCGGGCAGGGTCCAGGCCGCGGAGTCGGCGCGCAGCAGCTCGACGGCCGGTCCCCGGTTGTGCAGGGTCACCCAGCGTTCGATCACGTCGTCGCGCATCCGGTAGTGCAGGGTCACCGTGAGCGGGCCGTCGAGGAAGCGGAGGCGGAGTTCGCCGTCGTCCGTCTCCTCGTGTCCGCCGAAGGTCCACTCGGTGCCGCGCCGTCCGGGCGAGCGCACGGACAGGGCGGGCCGCGCGAAACGGGGGCCTCCCTCGACCGGGTACTCCTCGCGTCCGTCCAGCCGGGACTCGAAGGGCCAGTCGTCCGGCAGCGGGCGGGCGGCCAGCGCCTCCGCGTCGGCCGGCTCGATCCGCGGGCCCCAGTGCAGATGCACCAGCTCGTCGCGGTCCGTCAGATGCAGCGCGTAACTGCTGTGCGGCCCCGACAGAAGCCACGTACGACCGTCTTGGCAGACCTGCGCCACCGAACCTCCAACAGACCCGAACAGATGTGATCAGACACCAACATCATCGGGGGCACGGGGGCCGCCGGGCAATGCCTGTGGACAACTCATTGCCCCAGGCAGGCATGTCGTATCGTCGAGTGGTGCCCGACGGCGAGCCCCGCCGGCGGCGCCGAGAGGGAGGAGCCCTTCGTGACGCAGCAGGTGCCGTCGACCGAACCCGAGCTGGCCGGAGTACGCAACTTCCGCGACGTGGGCGGACTGCCGACCGTGGACGGCCGGCGGGTGCGGCAGGGCGTACTGTTCCGCAGCGGCCATCTCGCGCACGCGACGGCGGAGGACGCCGCCTTCCTGTCCGCGCTCGGACTGCACACGGTCTTCGACTTCCGCAACGCCGCCGACCAGAAGCTGGAGGGCCCGGACGTCGCGCTGCCGGGCGTGCGGAACGTGAACCTGCCGCTCAGCGACCCGGCGGACGGCGCCGAGTTCTGGAAGATGGTCCGCGACGGCGACCTGGAGCAGCTGCGCTCCGTCCTCGACGACGGCAAGGGCGCGGACCGCATGATCCGCTCCTACCGGCTGATCATCACCGAGCGCACCGGCGAGCACTCCCGGGTGCTGCGCTCGCTCGCCGAGGACAGCGTCCCCGCGCTGATGCACTGCGCGGCCGGCAAGGACCGGGCGGGGCTGTCGATCGCGGTGACCCTGCTCGCGCTGGGCGTCGAGCGGGACGCCATCGTCGACGACTATCTGAAGTCCAACGCCAAGCACCGCAGGTACAAGGTGCACCGCAACGGCTCCTCCGCCTCGGCCTACTCCGCCGAGGTGATGGAGCTGCTCAGCCCCCTGTTCGACGCGCGCGCGGAGTATCTTGCCGCCGCGTTCGAGACCGTCGAGGAGACCTGGGGCGGTGTGGAGCCGTACCTGGAGCGGGCGCTCGGGCTCACCCCCGGGGCCCGGGAGCGGCTGCGCGAGCGCCTGCTCGACTGAGGCGGGGGCCTACTTCTTCGGCGCCACCTCGAAGAGGAAGTAGATGAAGGCCGCGAAGAGGTGCCCCACCACCACGTAGATGAACAGCCTCACCCACAGGGCCCGGGGGAGCTTCTCCTCCATGTCTCTACCGCTCATGTCGCGTCTCCGTGGGTCGGGCCCAGGCACAGGGTGGCCGTGGGGCTCTGCAGAAGGGTGTGGACGAACAGCAGCTCGACCCCGTCGGGGTCCTGAGCTTCGATACGGTGCGGGGTCAGCGAGTCGAAGTGCGCGCTGTCCCCCGGGGCGAGGCGGTGCAGGGCTTCCCCGAGGCGCAGCCGCAGCCGCCCCTTGAGGACGTACAGCCACTCCTCGCCGGGGTGGACGCGCACGATGTCGCCCTGGGAGCCGTGCGGCACACGGACTCGCAGGGCCTGCATGCCGCGCCCCGCGGCGCCGGCCTGCCAGTACGTCCAGCCGCCCGCCGCCGTGGACTCCATGTCCGCGGCGCGCACCACCGCGTCCCGGTCGGCACCCGACTCGCCGAGCAGCTCGGACACCGTCGTACCGTAGGTGCGGGCGAGGGAGAGCAGCGTCGGCAGCGAGGGCTGGCGCTGACCTGTCTCCAGCCGGGAGAGATGGGCGGGCGAGAGCCCGGCGTCGCGGGCCGCGGCCTCCAGCGTCAGGGAGGCCCGCCGCCGCAGGGCGCGCAGTTGCGGCGCGACCGCCGGGAGCGCGTCGCCCGGTGCGGCCGGCGGCCCGGCCTCGGAGGAGTGCATGCCTCCATTCAGCACCGGATTTACCCCACAGGCAATTTCCTTGCCTGTGAGGCAAACCCGCGAAGCCCCCGGATCAGCGGTTGGCGACCGCCTGCTTCACCAGGGTCCTGCCGAACTCCCACATCAGACCGCCGTCATGGGCGTCGTCCATCACCGCGGTGAAGGCGTCCACGAACCGGTCCACGTCCCCCTTGTCGATGACGAGCGGCGGGATCAGTTTGATCACCTCCATGTGGTCGCCGGAGACCTGGGTGAGGATCCGGTGCCGTTGCAGCAGCGGGACGACCACCATCTGCGCGAAGAGCCCTTTGCGCGCGGCCTGGAGCATGGCCCAGCGGCCCCGCAGCTTCAGGGAGCGGGGCCGGCCGAACTCGATGCCGATCATCAGGCCCCGTCCGCGCACCTCGGCGAGCAGTTCGTACTTCTCGGTGAGCGCGGACAGCCGGGTCCTCAGCAGTCCGCCGGTGCTCCGGACCCGCGCGACGATCCCCTCGTCCTCCATGACCGACAGCACCGCGAGACCCGCGGCCATGGCCTGCGCGTTGGCCCCGAAGCTGGCCGAGTGGACCAGCACCCGGTCCATCGACGAGTAGACCTTCCTGAAGATCCAGTCCCGGCCGAGGGTCGCGCCCACCGGGACGTAGCCGCCCGAGAGCGCCTTGGCGACACAGACGAGGTCCGGTTCGACCCCCTCCTCGTGCTGGTAGGCGTAGAAGTCGCCGGTCCGGCCGAGCCCGGTCTGCACCTCGTCGGCGATCAGCAGCGCCCTGTGCCGCCGCAGCAGCTCCTGGGCGCCCCGCAGATAGCCGGGCGGGGCCTCGTGCACGCCCTTGCCCTGGATCGGCTCCACGATCAGGGCGGCGACGTCCCCCCTTCGCAGCTCTCGCGCCAGGGCGTCGAGGTCCCCGAGCGGGACGGCCGTGTCGGGCAGCAGCGGGGCGAAGCCGTCCCGGAAACCGGACTCGCCGTTGACCGAGAGGGAGCCGGTGGTCAGCCCGTGGAAGGCGTGCGCGCAGTACAGCACGCGCGGCCTGCCGGTCGCGTACCGGGCGAACTTCAGCGCGGTCTCGACCGCCTCCGTGCCGCTGTTGCCGAAGAACACCCGGTCCAGGTGGGGGCTGTGCGCGAGCAGCCGCTCGGCGAGCAGTCCGGGCAGCGGCTGGCAGTCGAAGCGGGTGAGGTCGGCGAGGGAGGCGTCCAGCACGTCGTGCAGCGCCTTGCGGACCACGGGGTGGTGGCGGCCCAGGCCCATCACCCCGAAGCCGGCCAGCATGTCCAGGTGGTCGTTGCCGTCGGCGTCCCAGAAGTGGGCGCCCTCGGCGCGCTCGTAGACCTTGTCGAAGCCGATGGTGCGCAGCATGCGCGGCAGCTGGTGGTTGAGGTACCGGGTGTGCAGCTCGTAGCGTTCGGCTCCGCGCTCGGTGAGCAGTGCGCGGAGGTCGAAGCCCCCCGTGCGCGACGGCTCCGGCGCGGACTCCGCGGTGGTCATGCCTGGTGCTCCTGTGGGTCCGGCGACTTGGCGTCGCGCTCTTCCCGGACGGCGAGGCTCGCGCCGATCCGTCCGGCGATCTCGACCGGTGTGAGACCGATGTCGGCGAGCACCTCCGCGCGTTTGGCGTGCGCGAGGAACTGCTCGGGGATGCCGAACCGCCGTACGGGCACGTCGGTCCCGGCGTCGCCCAGCGCCAGCGCCACCGCCGAACCGACCCCGGCCGCCCGGCTGTTGTCCTCGACGACGGCCACCATGCGGTGCTCCGCGGCCAGCGGCGGGAGGGCGGGGTCGACGGGTTTGACCCAGCGGGGGTCGACCACCGTGCATCCGATGCCGCGGGCCTCGAGCAGTTCGGCGGCCTGGAGGCAGACCGGTGCCATCACGCCGACGGCGACCAGCAGCACCTCGGGGGCGACCGCCCGGTGCAGCACGTCCATGCCGCCGATCCGGTCCAGTGCCGGCAGCGCCGGGCCCACCGACTCCTTCGGGAACCTCAGCAGGGTCGGGGCGTCGTCGACGGCGACCGCCTCGCGCAGCTGGGCGCGCAGCTGGTCGGCGTCGCGCGGCGCGGCGATCCGCAGACCGGGGACGACCTGCAGGACGGACATGTCCCACATGCCGTTGTGCGAGGGCCCGTCGACGCCGGTGACGCCCGCCCGGTCCAGGACGAAGGTCACCCCGCAGCGGTGCAGCGCCACGTCCATCAGCAGCTGGTCGAAGGCGCGGTTGAGGAAGGTGGCGTAGACGGCGACGACGGGGTGCAGTCCGCCGGTCGCCAGGCCCGCCGCGGACACGGCCGCGTGCTGTTCGGCGATGCCGACGTCCCACACCCGGTCCGGGAACCGCTCGGCGAAGGCGCCGAGGCCCACCGGACGCAGCATGGCGGCCGTCATGGCGACCACGTCGTCGCGTTCCTCGCCGATCCGGACGATCTCCTCGCCGAAGACGGAGGTCCAGGACGGCCCGCCGGACGGGGCGAGGGGCGCGCAGGTCAGCGGGTCCATCACGCCGACGGTGTGGAAGTGGTCCTCCTCGTGGGCGAGGGCGGGTTCGTAGCCGCGGCCCTTCTCGGTGAGGCAGTGGACGAGGACGGGGCCGTGGAAGCGTTTGGCGCGGCGCAGCGCGGACTCCACGGCCTTGATGTCGTGGCCGTCGATCGGGCCCAGGTACTTCAGGCCGAGGTCCTCGAAGAGGCCCTGCGGCGCGAAGGCGTCCTTGAAGCCCTTCTTCGCGCCGTGCAGCGCCTCGTACAGGGGTGCGCCGACCACGGGTGTGCGCTGGAGCACGTGCTTTCCCCAGGCCAGCACCCGTTCGTAGCCGTCCGTGGTGCGCAGGGTCGCGAGGTGGTTGGCGAGCCCGCCGATGGTGGGGGCGTAGGAGCGCTCGTTGTCGTTGACGACGACGATCAGCGGCCGGTCCTTGGCGGCGGCGATGTTGTTGAGCGCCTCCCAGGCCATCCCTCCGGTGAGGGCGCCGTCGCCGATCACCGCGACGACATGGCCCTTCTCCCCCCGCACCCGGCGGGCCTTGGCGAGGCCGTCGGCCCAGCCGAGGGCCGTCGAGGCGTGGCTGTTCTCGATGACGTCGTGCTCGGACTCCTCGCGGGAGGGATAGCCGGACAGGCCGCCCTTGCCGCGCAGTTTGGAGAAGTCCTGACGCCCGGTCAGGAGTTTGTGCACATAGCTCTGGTGGCCGGTGTCCCACAGAATGCGGTCGACAGGCGACTCGAAGACCCGGTGCAGGGCGACGGTGAGTTCCACCACTCCCAGATTGGGTCCGAGGTGGCCGCCGGTCCTGGCCACCGCGTGCACCAGGAACTCCCGGATCTCATGGGACAGTTCACCGAGTTGCGCCTCGGACAGCGCCTTCAGGTCACGTGGTTGCCGAATGCTCTCCAGAATCGTCACGCTCGGGCCCCCTTCGGTTCCGTGCTGTTCAACTCACGGTGACGGCCGGCTCCCCCGACGCGATGCCGTCCTTCTCCATCTGCGCGGCGATCTTCATCGCCTCCTCGATCAGCGTCTCCACGATCTTCGACTCGGGGACGGTCTTGATGACCTCGCCCTTCACGAAGATCTGCCCCTTGCCGTTGCCGGAGGCGACGCCGAGGTCGGCCTCGCGGGCCTCGCCGGGACCGTTGACGACGCAGCCCATGACGGCGACGCGCAGCGGGACCTCCATGCCCTCCAGGCCGGCCGTGACCTCCTCGGCGAGCTTGTAGACGTCGACCTGGGCGCGGCCGCAGGACGGGCAGGAGACGATCTCCAGGCCGCGCTGACGCAGGTTCAGCGACTCCAGGATCTGGATGCCGACCTTGATCTCCTCGACCGGCGGGGCGGACAGCGAGACCCGGATGGTGTCGCCGATGCCCTGCGAGAGCAGCGCGCCGAAGGCGACGGCGGACTTGATGGTGCCCTGGAAGGCGGGGCCCGCCTCGGTGACGCCGAGGTGCAGCGGGTAGTCGCACTGGGCGGCGAGCTGGCGGTAGGCCTCGACCATCACGACCGGGTCGTTGTGCTTGACGGAGATCTTGATGTCCCGGAAGTCGTGCTCCTCGAAGAGCGACGCCTCCCACAGGGCGGACTCGGCCAGCGCCTCGGGGGTCGCCTTGCCGTACTTCTGGAGCAGGCGCCGGTCCAGGGACCCGGCGTTCACGCCGATGCGGATCGGGGTGCCGTGGTCCTTGGCCGCCTTGGCGATCTCCTTGACCTTGTCGTCGAACTGCTTGATGTTGCCCGGGTTCACGCGGACCGCCGCGCAGCCGGCCTCGATCGCGGCGAAGACGTACTTGGGCTGGAAGTGGATGTCGGCGATCACCGGGATCTGCGACTTGCGGGCGATGGTCGCGAGCGCGTCGGCGTCGTCCTGGGTGGGACAGGCGACCCGGACGATCTGGCACCCGGAGGCGGTCAGCTCGGCGATCTGCTGGAGGGTCGCCCCCACGTCGGACGTACGCGTGGTCGTCATCGACTGCACGGACACGGGGGCGTCCCCGCCCACCGCCACTGACCCGACCTGGATCTGCCGGGTCTTCCGGCGCTCGGCGAGCTTGGTCGGAACGGACGGCATGCCGAGAGAAATCGCAGTCATCTGCTGTGCAACCCCAAGTCGTGGATCTAGGTCCGGCTCCCCGTGAGCAGCGGGCTCCGCGCTCCGAGATTACGGCAATGGCCGACGCCGGGGCACATCGCGCCGGTAAACCCGCTCGAAGGGCGACGGCCCGGAACCACAGGGTTCCGGGCCGTCGTGAACGGAAGGTGTCGTCCGCCGGGCCCCGGCCGGGGCCGGGGCGAGGGGCACTACGAGATCCGTATCGGGTTCACCACGTCCGCGATCAGGACGAGGATCGTGAAGCAGACGAAGACCCCGGCGACCACGTACGCCACCGGCATCAGTTTCGCCACGTCGAACGGGCCGGGGTCGGGGCGGCGCAGCACCCTGGCGAGGTTGCGGCGCAGCGACTCCCAGAGGGCGCCCGCGATGTGCCCGCCGTCGAGCGGCAGCAGCGGGAGCATGTTGAACAGGAACAGGGAGAGGTTGAAGCCGGCGAGCAGCATCACGAACATGGCGAGCTGCTGCGAGGCGGGGATGTCGAGGGTGGCGATCTCGCCGCCGACCCGGGCCGCGCCGACGACGCCCATCGGCGAGTCGGGTTCGCGCGGGCCGTCGCCGAAGGCCGCGTCCCACAGGGCGGGGACCTTGGAGGGCAGTGCGGCGAGGGAGTCGACGGCGTCGCCGACCCGGTCGGTCATCCAGGTCACGGAGTCGCCGAAGTCCTGTTTGACCACTCCGGTGGCCGCGCTGAAGCCGAGGAAGCCGGCCTTGACGTACTCGTCCTCGACGTAGGCGCCGTTGCCGTCCTTCTTGGCGACCAGGTTGGTGGCGATCTTCGCCTGGAGGGTCACCTCGCGGCCGTCGCGCTCGACGACGATCGGCACGCTCTTGCCGGCGCTGTCGCGGATCAGGTCGGAGAGCGTGCCCCAGTCCTCGGTGCGGACGCCGCCGAAGGCGACGATCCGGTCGCCGGCCTTCATGCCGGCCGCCTCGGCCGGGGACTCGGGGTCCGCGGCCTTGCACTTGTCGCGGTTCTCGCTCTGCGAGATGACGCAGGGGGAGACCGAGCTGACCGTGGTGGTCTGCTGCTGGATGCCGAAGCCCATCAGCACGGTCAGGAACAGGACGACCGCGAGGATCAGGTTCATGAACGGGCCGGCGAACATCACGACGACCCGTTTCCACGGCTTGCGCGTGTAGAAGAGCCGCTTGTCGTCGCCGGGCTTGAGCTCCTCGAAGGCGGCGGAGCGGGCGTCCTCGATCATGCCCCGCCACGGCGAGGTGGAGCGGGCCTCCAGCCGGCCGTCGGGGCCCGGCGGGAACATGCCGATCATGCGGATGTAGCCGCCGAACGGGATCGCCTTGACGCCGTACTCGGTCTCGCCCCTGTTCCGCGACCAGAGGGTCGGTCCGAAGCCGACCATGTACTGGGGCACGCGGATGCCGAACAGCTTGGCGGTGGACAGGTGGCCCAGTTCGTGCCAGGCGATCGAGAAGAGCAGGCCGGCCGCGAAGACGACTATGCCGAGGATGAACATCAGGGTCGTCATGCACGCGCCTCCGCGCTCGCCGTCCGGACTGTCAGTTCCCGGGCCCGCTTGCGCGCCCAGGTCTCCGCTTCGAGGACGTCCGACACGGTCAGCGGGGTTCCCGTCGCCGGGGTGCCGTGTTCCTCGACCACCCGGGTGACGGTCTCCATGATCCCGTTGAAGGGCAGCGCGCCGGCGCGGAACGCCTCCACGCACTCCTCGTTCGCGGCATTGAACACCGCCGGGGCGGTTCCCGCGAGCTCGCCGACGTGCCGGGCGAGGTTCACCGAGGGGAACGCCTCGTTGTCGAGGGGGAAGAACTCCCAGGTGGACGCCTTGCTCCAGTCGAAGACCGGGGCGGCGTCGGGAATCCGTTCGGGCCAGCCGAGGCCGATGGCGATGGGCCCGCGCATGTCGGGGGGCGTCGCCTGCGCCAGTGTCGATCCGTCCGTGAACTCAACCATCGAGTGGACATACGACTGCGGGTGCACGACGACCTCAATGCGGTCGAAGGGAATGTCGTAGAGCAGGTGCGCCTCGATGACCTCCAGACCCTTGTTGACGAGGGTCGCGGAGTTGATCGTGATGACCGGGCCCATGGCCCAGGTGGGGTGGGCGAGGGCGTCCTCGACGGTGACGTCCGCCAGCTGTTCCCTGGTGCGGCCGCGGAAGGGGCCGCCGGAGGCGGTGACGACGAGCTTGCGCACATCGGCCCGGGTGCCGGCGGCCAGCGCCTGGAAGAGGGCGGCGTGCTCGGAGTCGACCGGGATGATCTGGCCCGGCGCGGCCAGCGCCCTGACCAGCGGGCCGCCGACGATCAGCGACTCCTTGTTGGCGAGCGCGAGGGTGCGGCCCGCCTCCAGTGCGGCGAGGGTCGGGGCGAGCCCGATGGAGCCGGTGATGCCGTTGAGGACGGTGTGGCAGTCGGAGGCGGCGAGCCGGGTGGCCGCGTCCTTCCCGGCCAGGATCTCGGGCAGCGGCTCCCCCGGCCCGTACTGCGCGGACAGCGCCTCGCGCAGCGCCGGTACGACGTCCTCGCGGGCGACGGCGACCGTGCGCACCCGGAGCAGGCGGGCCTGCTCGGCGAGGAGGGCGACCCGGCCGCCGTTGGCGGACAGGGCGGTGACCCGGAAGCGGTCGGGGTTGCGCAGCACGAGGTCGATGGCCTGGGTGCCGATCGACCCGGTGGAGCCGAGGATCACCACGTCCTTCGGGCCGTCTCCCGCGACGGGGTCGTACACCAGGTGCGGGTCGGCGAGGGGAGCTGGAGCGTCGGTCATGGACCCCATTGTGTCGGGTCGCGCGCACCGCCGGGGCCCCGCCCCGGCGGCCCGGGGGTGTGTCGTGCGCGGCGCCGGTGCGGGAGGGGCCGGTTCCGCGGGCCGGCCCCTCCCGTCCGCGCGGATCAGCGGATCGGCCGGTGCGCGTTGTCACGCCGGGACGGGCCCGGGGTGGCGTCGGCGATCCAGGGGCCGTCGTCCGAGGGGTCGATGACGCCCTGCTCCAGCCACTCGTACGTGCCGGCGAGGACGCCCTTGACGACCTTGCGGTCGATGTCGTCGGTGTTGTTCCACAGCCGGCCGAAGAGCTCCTCGACGCGGACGCGGGCCTGGCGGCAGAAGACGTCGGCGAGCTGGTAGGCCTCGCGGCCGTTCTCGCCGCGGCCGCGCAGGAGTTCCGCGCGGACGCAGGCGGCGCTCATCGCGAACAGTTCGGCGCCGATGTCGACGATCCGTCCCAGGAAGCCCTGTTTGGTCTCCATCTTCCCCTGCCAGCGGGACATGGCGTAGAAGGTGGAGCGGGCCAGCTTGCGGGAGGTGCGCTCGACGTAGCGCAGGTGCGGGGACAGGTCGATGCCGTGCTTGAACTCGCCGTAGGAGCCGGGCAGCTGTCCCGGTCCGGCGACGAGTTTCGGCAGCCATCTGGCGTAGAAGACGCCCGCGTTGGCGCCCGCCCTCGCCTTGTCGCCCAGTGACTTCCGGGGGTCGATGAGATCGCCCGCGACCGAGAGGTGGGCGTCGACGGCCTCACGGGCGATGAGCAGGTGCATGATCTCGGTGGAGCCCTCGAAGATGCGGTTGATGCGCAGGTCGCGCAGCATCTGCTCGGCCGGTACGGCCCGTTCGCCGCGGGCGCTGAGGGACGCGGCGGTCTCGAAGCCGCGTCCGCCGCGGATCTGGACCAGTTCGTCGGCCATCAGCCAGGCCATCTCGGAGCCGTACAGCTTGGCGAGGGCGGCCTCGATGCGGATGTCGTTGCGGTTCTCGTCGGCCATCTGCGAGGACAGGTCGACCACGGCTTCGAGGGCGAAGGTGGTGGCGGCGATGAAAGCGATCTTGGAGCCGACGGCCTCGTGCAGCGCCACCGGCTTGCCCCACTGCTCGCGGGCCGCCGACCACTCGCGGGCGATCTTCAGGCACCACTTGCCGGAGCCGACGCACATCGCGGGGAGCGACAGGCGGCCGGTGTTGAGGGTGGTGAGGGCGATCTTGAGGCCCTGGCCCTCCTCGCCGATGCGGTGGGAGGCGGGGACGCGGACCCGGTGGAAGCGGGTGACGCCGTTCTCCAGGCCGCGCAGGCCCATGAAGGCGTTGCGGTTCTCGACGGTGACGCCCTCGGAGGCCGCCTCGACCACGAACGCGGTGATGCCGCCCCGGTGGCCCTCGGACTTCGGCACCCGCGCCATGACCACGAGGAGGTCGGCGACGACCCCGTTGGTGGTCCACAGCTTCACCCCGTCGAGGACGTACTCGTCGCCCTCGGGGACGGCGGTGGTGGCGAGCCGGGCCGGGTCCGAGCCGACGTCCGGCTCGGTGAGCAGGAAGGCGGAGATGTCGGTGCGGGCGCAGCGCGGCAGGAAGGTCTCCTTCTGCTCCTTCGTGCCGAAGATCTTCAGCGGCTGCGGGACGCCGATCGACTGGTGGGCGGAGAGCAGTGCGCCGATCGCCGGGTTGGCGGAGCCGACCAGGGCGAGGGCCTTGTTGTAGTACACCTGGGTGAGGCCCAGGCCGCCGTACTTGGTGTCGATCTTCATGCCGAAGGCGCCGAGCTCCTTGAGCCCGGTGATCACCTCGTCGGGGATCAGCGCGTCACGCTCGATCCGGGCTCCGTCGATCTTCGTCTCGCAGAAGTCGCGGAGCTTGGCGAGGAACTCCTCCCCGCGCTGGACGTGCTCGTCGTCGGGAAGGGGGTGGGGGTGGATCAGGTCGAGCCGGAAGCGGCCGAGGAACAGTTCCTTGGCGAAGCTGGGCTTGCGCCAGTCCTGCTCCCTGGCTGCCTCCGCGACCTCGCGGGCCTCACGTTCGGTGACCGTGGGCCGGGACGGAGACTCGGGTACTGCGGACATGAGGCTCACCTCGCCGCGAATGGGATCGTGTCATTACATTACTGACTGGTGCTACCCGTTCGTATGTACCCGATGCGCGGTCGCCCCGCCACCCTTCGTGCGGCCGTTCGGCCGATACGCCCGCCGCCTCAGCGGGCGGGCGCGGACAGGACCAGACGGCCGTCGTGGACCTCCGCGACCCGGTCGACGGCGGTGAGCAGGGCACGGTCGTGGGTGACCAGGACGGTGGCGGTGGCCCGCCGGTGGGTGAGCCCGGTCAGCAGGCCCATCACGGCGGCGCCGCGCTCCTGGTCGAGGGCGCTGGTGGGTTCGTCGACCAGCAGGACGGTGGGGTCGTTCATCAGGGCGCGGGCGATGTTCACCCGCTGGCGCTGTCCGGCGGCGCCGCGCTCCTGGTCCAGGGCGCTGGTGGGTTCGTCGACCAGCAGGACGGTGGGGTCGTTCATCAGGGCGCGGGCGATGTTCACCCGCTGGCGCTGGCCGCCGGACAGCTGGTGCGGGCGGCGGCCGGCCTGGTCGGCGAGGCCGACGGCGTCGAGCAGTTCCAGGGCCCGGCCGCGCGCCCTGCCGGGTGAGCGGCCGTCGATCCCTGCCATGACCTGGAGCTGTTCGGCGGCGGTGAGGGAGGGAAGCAGGTTGGGCTGCTGGAAGACGATGCCGATGCTGCGCCGGCGCAGTGCGGCGAGCTCGCCCCGGCTCAGCCCGGTGGTCGGCGTGCCGTCGACGGCGACGGTGCCGGAGTCGGGGGTGACGAGGGTGGCGGCGACGGCGAGCAGGCTGGACTTGCCGGAGCCGGACGGCCCGACCACGGCCGTGACGCTGCCCCGGGGGACGTCCAGGCTGACGTGGTCGAGGGCGGTCAGACGGGTGTCGCCGTCGGGGTAGGTGAGGGTGATGTCGGTCAGTTCGAGGCTCATCGGGCGCTCCCCAGGGCGGTCAGCGGGTCCACGGAGGTGATGCGGCGGACGGAGAGGGCGGCCCCGAGCGCGCCGAGGGCGATCGTCACGGCGGCGGGGACCAGGACGGTCGCGGGGGTCAGGGCGAAGGGGATGTCGGAGCCGGTGAGGGCGGCTCCGGCCGCGGCGGCGACGGCGGTGCCCGCCAGGGTTCCGCCCGTCAGCAGGACCAGCGCCTGGCCGAGGGCGTCCGCCAGCAGGCGGCGCGTCGGGGCGCCCAGCGCCTTCAGGACGGCGATGTCGCCGCCGCGCTGGATGGTCCACACGGTGAAGAAGGCGCCGACGACCAGGGCGGAGATGGCGAACAGGAAGCCGCGCATCAGCTGCAGGGAGCCGTTCTCGGAGGTGTAGGAGCCGATCGCGGACAGGGAGTCGTCCTTGGTGACGGTTCTGGTGCCGGCGGCCCGGTCGCCGGCCGCGAGGTCGGCGCCCCGGTCGGTGTCGAGGGCGATGACGGTCGCGGTGGGACCGCCGTCGCGGGCGCCGGCGGGCGGGGCGAGGGCCCTCCAGGTGTCCAGGGAGGCCCAGACGACGGGCGTGTGGCTGAAGGAGGCGTCCCCGCGGGCCGCCGCGACGGTGAGCTCGCGTCCAGCGAGGGTGACGGCGTCGCCCTCGCCGACGCCGAGTTCCCCGGCCGCGGCGGTCGACAGCACCACCGTGCCGTCCTCCACCCGCTCCCCGGCGGGGGCCAGCGGGGAGCCCGGCAGGACACCGAAGACGGAGACGCCGGCGCTGCGGTCACCGGCGTTCGCCCGGGTGGTGGTGATGCCGAGCGGCTCGGCGCGGATCACTCCGGGAACCCGCGCCCAGTGCCGCCACTGCGCCTCGGTGACGACGGAGTCGGCGTACGAGAGGTCCTGGCCGCCGGCGGGGGCGGCGAAGGCGAGCCGGTCGGCGGGCAGCCCGGTGACGGCGGAGACGTTCTGCCGGGCGAGCCCGGCGGTCAGCCCCGAGAGGAGGCCGACCAGCAGGGTGATCAGCACGACGACGGCGCCCATCAGGGCGAAGCGCCCCTTGGCGAACGTGAGGTCCCTCCAGGCGACGAACATGCCCCGGCCTGTCCCTTCGATCGGTGAAACGGTGTGCCCCCACCGTCGCGCCCGGCACCGGGCGGGGGCATCGCCCCCGGGAGCGGGCTTTGCGAATCGAAGGACCGGTCCGCGTCTCCACCTTTTGATCGATGCCCGGTAGGGACGGTTTTCCGTAGGCTGGTGGGTGATGAACGGCCTCACTCCCACCAGCCGGGCCCTCACCCGGTCTCTGCACCTGCTCGTCGCGGGCCTGCTCGCGCTGGCCCTCGTCAGGGCGTCGGCCGAGCACGCGCCGGACACGGGCGCGGTGACCGGTGCGGGCGCCGCGCTGGCGGGGGTCTACGCGGTGGGACCGCTCACCCCGGCCGTGTCCGCCTCCCGCCGGGCCGCCGCGTGCTGGCTCGCGGCGCTGGGCGCGGTGTGGCTGCTGTTGCTGGCGCTGACGCCGGACGGGGTGTGGCTGGCGTTCCCGCTGTACTTCCTCCAGCTGCACCTGCTGTCCCGGCGCGGCGGGCTGCTCGCGGTCGCCGCCACGGCCGTCGCCGCGATCACGGCGTTCGCCGCGCACCGCGGGGAGTTCTCCCCCGCCGTGGCCATCGGGCCCGCGCTCGGGGCGGCCGTCGCCGTCGCGGTGGTGTGGGGGTACCAGGCCCTGTACCGGGAGAGCGAACGGCGCCGCCGGCTGATCGAGGAGCTCACCGTCACCCGCGCCGATCTGGCCGCCGCCCAGCACACCGCGGGCGTCCTGGCCGAGCGTGAGCGGCTGGCCCGTGAGATCCACGACACCCTCGCCCAGGGGCTGTCCAGCATCCAGCTGCTGCTGCGCGCCGCCGAGCGCGCCCTGCCCGGCCGGCCCGAGGCGGCCGGCGCCCATGTCGTCCAGGCCCGGCGGGCGGCCGTCGACAACCTCGCGGAGGCCCGCCGGTTCGTCGCCGCCCTCACCCCGCCCGCGCTGGACGGAACCACACTGGCCGGCGCCCTGGAAAGGCTGTGCGCCACCACCGGCGCCCAGCACCGCGTCGCCGTGACCTTCCGCCGCACCGGCACGCCCCGCGCCCTGCCGACCGCCCTCGAGGTGGCCCTGCTGCGCGTCGCCCAGTCCGCGCTGTCCAACACCGTCCGCCACTCCGGGGCCGCCACCGGCGAGGTCACCCTGGCCCACCTGGAGGACGGCGTGCGGCTCGACGTCGTCGACGACGGCGCCGGTTTTGACCCCGGGCGGCTTCCGGCGCCGGATCCGGCCGCCGGCGGGTTCGGCATCGCCGCGATGCGGGCGCGGGCCCGTTCGCTCGGCGGCACCCTGGCCGTGGAGTCGTCCCCGGGCCGCGGCACCGCCGTGTCGGCGTGGTTCCCCTCCGCCGCGCGGGAAGACGCCCGGGAACAGCGCCCCGCCGCTCCCGGACCGCGCCGCGGCGCCCCGGACGGGAACGAGGCACACCGGTGAGCGGCCCCCCGATCCGCATCCTGATCGCCGACGACCACCCGGTGGTGCGGGCGGGGCTGCGCGCGGTGCTGGAGACCGAGCCGGACTTCGCCATCGTCGCCGAGGCCGCCACCGCCGAGGAGGCCGTGGAGCTGGCCGCTGCCGGCGGGTCCGACGTCGTCCTGATGGACCTGCAGTTCGGCCGCGGCATGAACGGATCGCAGGCCACCGCCGCCATCACCACCCGTCCCGGCGCACCCCGCGTGCTGGTCGTCACCACCTACGACACCGACGCCGACACCCTCCCGGCGATCGAGGCCGGGGCCACCGGGTACCTGCTCAAGGACGCCCCGCCCGAGGAACTGGCCGCCGCCGTGCGCACCGCCGCCGCGGGACGCACCACCCTCGCGCCGGCGGTCGCCGACCGGCTGATGAACCGGCTGCGCGCACCGCACGCCGCGCTGACCCGGCGCGAGACGGAGGTGCTCTCGCTGGTCGCCGAGGGACTGTCCAACCAGGGCATCAGCGCGCGGCTGCAGCTCACCCGGGCCACGGTCAAGTCCCACCTGGCGCACGTCTACGCCAAACTCGGCGTCGACTCGCGCACCGCCGCGGTCGCCGCCGCCCTGGAGCTCGGCGTCATCCGCCGCTGAGGGACAATTCGTCCGGTGCCGGTTCCTCCCCTCGCCAGGCCCCCGAAGAAGGCTGTCGAAGCGCTTCGACAGCCTATGGACACCCGTCCTTCTCTGCGGCTACTGTCGAACCACCCTCACCCACCCCTATTCGTTCTGGCGCACCGTCGAAGCGCTTCACAACAGCTTGGAGAACCGGATGGTCACCCTCGCCGAGGTCGCCCAGCACGCCGGAGTCTCCGCGAGCACGGTGAGCTATGTCCTCAGCGGCAAGCGGTCCATCTCGGTGAACACCCGGCAGCGGGTGGAGCGGAGCATCCGCGAGCTCGGGTACCACCCGAACGCCGGGGCCCGCGCCCTGGCCAGCAGCAGGTCCAACATCATCGCGCTGATGATGCCGCTGCGCACGGACATGTACGTGCCGGTGATGATGGAGATCGCCATCGCGGTGGCCACCACGGCCCGCACCCACGGGTACGACGTGCTGCTGCTCACCGGCGAGGAGGGACCGGACGCGGTGCGCCGCGTGGCGGGCAGCGGACTCGCCGACGGCATGATCCTCATGGACGTCGAACTCGACGACGAGCGGCTGCCGTTGCTGAGGGAGACCGACCGGCCCGCGGTGCTGATCGGGCTGCCTGCCGACACCGCGGGGCTCACCTGCGTCGACCTCGACTTCAAGGCCACCGGCGCGCTGTGCGTGGAGCACCTCGCCGAGCGGGGGCACCGCGACATCGCCGTCGTCGGCGAGGCCCCGGCGGTCTACGAGCGCCACACCGGCTTCGCCGAGCGGACCCTGGACGGGCTGCGCGGCCGGGCGCGGGAGGTGGGGCTGCGGCTGCTGCACCGGCCGTGCGAGGGCGGGTACGACGCGATGGCCGTGACCCTCGCCCGGATCCTCGACGAACGGCCCGGCACCACGGGCTTCGTGGTGCAGAACGAGTCGGCGGTGGAACCGCTGCTCGCCCTGCTGCGGCAGCAGGGCCGGGCCGTGCCGGAGGACGTCTCGGTGGTCGGTATCTGCCCGGAGCAGGTCGCCGTGCAGGCCTCGGTCCGGCTGACGTCGGTCGCCATCCCCGCCCAGGAGATGGGCCGGCACGCCGTGGAACAGCTGGTGGCCAAGCTCGAGGGACGGGGCGGCGACGAGGTCGTCCTGCTCGCACCCGAGCTGACGGTCCGGGCCAGTTCGGGACCGGCCCCGGTGCAGTGACGCACCCCGTACGGCAGGAGGCCGCCCGCACCGGGCACCGGTGCGGGCGGCTCGGGTGTGTCCTCGGCTAACCGCCCGACACCGTCAGGTTGTTGGTGCGGAAGTCCAGTCCGCCGGCGGACGAGGTGATCTCGTAGCCGAACTGGACGTCGCCGATGGTCTCGTTGCCCATCCAGCCCTTGGTGTCCTTGATCCACTTGAGGACCGGGAGGATGTTGACGGTGCCGGAGTTCGAGTCCGAGGTGCGCAGGAACGAGAACACCTCGTTGGCGCCGTTGTTCCCCTTGTAGACGTTCCAGGTGTGGCCGCCGAGGCTCACCGTGCCCTGGGAGGTGCCGAGCGGGCCCACGGCGCCGTTGTGGTTGACCCAGAGCATGATCTCGTAGTCGTAGTCCGTGTCCCAGATGTCGTACGAGGTGTTGTACGCGCCCGAGGACGGGACGGTGACGTTGTAGCTGCTGGTGAGCGAGGCGAGGGAGGTGATCGGCTTGTTGATCACCTTCTTGGCGTTCGGGTAGGACTTGATGCCGCCGGTGTTGGGGTGGTCGGCCCACACGCCCCAGTTGGTGCCGGAGTTGGCCCAGACGCACTGGGCGCCGGCGCCGGAGCCCCAGATGTTGTTGTAGAGGGTGTAGCCGTTGAGGCCGGTGTTGCCCCACTGGTCGCAGGAGCTCCAGACGGCGGCGTGCGCGGGGGCGGAGGCCAGTCCGACCGTCGCGCCGAGCGCGAGGGCGGGCGCCAGCAGGACCTTGGTGATCCTGCGCAAGGTGCTTGTTGCCATGGTGTTCCTTCCATGGGTGGGGGGAATTGCGGCGGTCACCGCGCCTTCGGCGTGAGGACGCGGTCTTCTCCGGCGACCAGGTCGAGCGGCTCGGCGCCGGCGGAAGTCCACAGGTCGATGCGGTGGGTCCGGGTGGGCCGGAGGACGGCGGTGGCGCCGTCCGGGGACCAGGTGAGGTCGAGCGTCGCGCCGAAGCGGGTGCGGATGCCGTGCAGCCGGCCGCTCGGGTACGCGGGGAGGGGCGCCGGCAGCAGGACCAGCCGGTCGGGGGTGGACTGCACGAGCGCCTCGATCAGCACGGCGGGCAGCGTGTGGGCGGCGTCGGCGTTGTAGACGTGGCGGTGGGGGTAGTGCGCGCTCATCAGGGAGGCGTGGAAGAAGTCGCCGTCGAGGACCTGGCCGAGCGCGTGGGCGACCCGTTCGCCGTCCCGCAGGCGGGCCGCGATCAGCGCGTGGTGCAGATGGCCGTGCGCGGAGTCGTTCTCGGCGCCGCGCAGTTCCAGGGCGCGACGGGCGGCGGCGGCCAGCTCCGGGGTGTCGTAGGGGGTGATCTCGTCCAGCGGCCAGACGCCGTAGAGGTGGCTGAGGTGGCGGTGGTCGTAGGAGTCCTCCAGGCCGGGCCGGGCCCACTCGGCGAGCGCGCCGTCGCCGTTGATCCGGTGCGGGGGCAGCCGGTCGGCGAGGGCGCGCCAGCGGTCGGCGTGCTCCGGGTGGTAGGCGGCGGCGGTGAGCAGGGCATGGCGGGCGGCG
>Ga0247819_10000438_pt1 | contig 25111 bp, 30 predicted proteins | sample 13C_Xylose_Day6_FD_193428 | JGI IMG/M metagenome (GOLD analysis project Ga0247819, IMG submission 193428) | Soil microbial communities from agricultural site in Penn Yan, New York, United States - 13C_Xylose_Day6 | ecosystem: Environmental > Terrestrial > Soil > Agricultural land | place: USA...
ACACGGCGGCGCGCAGCCGGCTCAACGCCGTGCTGATGACGGCGCTGTTCGTCGGCATGGCGGCCGGATCGGCGCTGGGCAGCCTGCTGCTCGCGCGTTTCGCCTGGGTGGGCGTGATGACGCTCTCGACGCTGGCCGCGGCCGCGGCCTTCGCGGTCCAGGCCCGCCGCGCCGTCCGCTGATCACGCCAGCGCCTGCAGCACGGCCTGGCCCGCGCGCACGCGCGCTTCGATCGGGAAGTTGCGGTTGGCCAGGATGACGATGCCGGCGCGCCGGCCGGGCACGAAAGCCGCGTACGCGCCGAAGCCGTTGGTGGAGCCCGTCTTGTTGAACCAGGTGCCCGGCCTGGCCCCTGCCGGACCATCGACCGGCGCCGCTTCGTGCGGATCGAGCGCCATGGTCGATGCATTCCCCGCGAGCAGGGTCTCCAGCTTCACGGGCTCGGGGTACTGCTCCCAGCCGAGTCCCTGCACGAGCGCGCCGGCACGGAAATGGGCGGCCTGCGTGGCCTGCACGGCCTGGCGCATCGCCGGCGAAAGCGACTGTGGCTGCAGGTTCGCCTCGACGAAGCGGATCATGTCCGCCGCGGTCGACTTCACGCCGTAGGCCTGCGCATCCAGCACGCCGGGATTGACGCGGATCTCGCGGCCGGCCTTGTCGTGGCCCCAGGCGTACAGCTCCTGCGCCTCTTTCGGAACGCGGAGGAAGCTTTTCGACAGGCCGAGCGCGGGGAACACCTCTTCCTGCATCGACTCGATGAAGTCGCGGCCGGTGGCCACCGCGGCGACATGGCCGAGCAGGCCGATGCTGGGATTCGAGTACCGGCGGATGCGCCCCGGCGCCGCCGACGGCTTCCACGCGCGGAAGTAGTCGAGCAGGCTTTCGTTCGTGACCTCGTCCGGAAACTGCAACGGCAGTCCGCCCGCCGTGTAGGTGCCCAGGTGCAGCAGCGTCGCGGCGTCGATCGCCGTCCCGCGCAACGCCGGCAGGTAGCGGCCCGGGGGGGCGTCGAGACGGATCGCGCCTCGTGCCACCGCCCAGCCGGCGTGCGTCGCGGTGAAGGTCTTGGACAGCGAGCCGATCTCGAACAAGGTGTGCTCGCTCACGGGCCGGCCGGATGTCCTGGACGCCACGCCGAAGGAAGCGAACTGCCGCCGGCCCTGGTGGGTGACGGCGACCGCGAGTCCGGGGATGCCGTGCTCCGCGAGCAACGGCTGGAAAACGCGCTCCAGCATCGCGGCGATCCCTTCGGCGGGTTCGGCCGCTTGGACGGAAGTGGGAAGCAGAAGCGACAACCCCGCATGGAGTGCGGTTCGTCGGGTGAGGAGATTGCGGGCGGGCAGATTCATGTCGGCGCGCAGGATATCCGGCGCTAGAGCGCGGTGTCCGGTGCCACCCTTCGATACTCGATCCTGTTGCCGCGGATGTGGTCGACGCCACGGAACTCGCGGGGCGAATCGAAGGTGATCTGGAACGTCGCGAACGGCAGGTTCAGGCGCGAGGGTGCTTTCCCGTTCATCAGCGTGTACTTGCGCTTGAGGTTCGTGCCGTCGTACAGCCAGGTGCCCTCGTGCACGAAGTCCGTGGCGCGCCCGGTGGCATCGATCACGCGCACCGATTCGCGGAAGCGATGGTCCGCCTCGAGCGTCAGCAGGCGCCGCGTAGTGACGCCTTCGGCCTGGGTTTCGCGCAGCCAGGTGCCCGGCAGCATCGCTTCGGGATCGCCGACATAGCCGCTGGCGCTCATCACTTCGACGCCGGCCGCGACGCCGGGACTCGGGACCCGCCCGATCGAGAGCAGGGCGCCGGCGGCCACCGCGACCGGAAGCCAGACCTTGATTCCCGGGCCGGCCGGCATCGCGTCCTCCGTCAGTCCTCGGGCGCGTCCGCGAACCGCGCGAGCGCCGGACCGGCGAGCCGGTAACGCACCCATTCGTCCATCGGCCAGGCGCCGATGGACCGGTAGAACTGCAGCGCGGGCTCGTTCCAGTGCAGCACGCTCCACTCGAAGCGCCCGCAGCCCTCGGCCACCGCGATGCGCGCGAGATGCTGCAGCAGGGCCTTGCCGGCGCCCACCTGGCGATGCGCGGGCGTGACGTACAGGTCCTCCAGGTAGAGCCCCTTGCGGCCCTGCCAGGTGGAGTAGTTGAAGAAGTAGACCGCGAAGCCGGCTTCGACGCCGCCCACGCTGCAGACCAGCGCGCGCGCCGGGCCTTCGCCGAACAAGGTCGCGCGGATGTGCGCTTCGGTGGCGACCACCTCGTGCTCGGCCCGTTCGTAGGCGGCCAGTTCCCGGATGAATCTCAGGATGAGCGCGGTGTCGCGCTCCTCTGCCGGGCGGATATCGATGTCGACCATGGCCTGAATCCAGCCGCAACGGCCGGCCGGTTCGAAGGCACGTTCAGTGCAGACCGGTGGCGAAGGAAAAGCGCGTGGACCCGGGAACGCCGGCGATCGTGTAGTCGATCGCCACCGCGTAGGTCGTGCCGGGCTGCAGCACCTCGGGGATGACGGAGAACCAGCCGTCGGTGAAGGTGCCGTTGGGGTCGGTGGTCGCGCCCGTTCCGTAGGTGACGAGCAGCCTCACGGGGCCGGACGGACCGGTGATGCCGGCCGAGGTGATGCGCAGCGCCTCGGGCCCCGCGACGATGATCGGCTGGCCCCATTCCGCGTTCGGGTCGGAAGGGAAGGGCGAAGGCGATTCGTTGCCGCCGCGGGCCATCGCGTCGGTGATGCCCGCGCAAGGGAACGTGGCCACGCCTTCCGGCGACCGCAGCTGCGACTGCGCGGGAACGCCCAGGTCCACGGTCAGCGTATCGAGCGAGGCCACGGTGTTCCAGGCGAGGCCCACTTCCATGAAGCCGGTCAGGAGCGACTGGGCGTGGTAGGGCGCGGCCATCAGGTTGCGGACCGAGTCGGCGGCCGTCGAGCCGTTGAACGATCCGCCGGTCGAGAGGTCTTCGCCGACCGCGCGCGGCGCATAGCCCGCGGCGCGCGCGCGATCGAGCGGCGTCGCGCCGGTGAAGCCGGGCTTGCCGGCCGTCTCGCCGTGGCCGAACTCGCTGTTGAGGTTCATGTAGCCGGCATGGGCGGCCGCGGCCTGGTCGAGTTGCGTCGACTGCGCCAGCACCCCGAAGCCGCATTGCTGCCGGGCTGCATTGAGCTGGTCGAAGGCCAGCCGCTGCGCACTGCCCGGCGCGTAGCTGGCGTTGCTGATGGAGAGCGCGGGTGCCGTCGACGGGACGTCGTCACCGCCGCCACCGCCACCGCCGCACCCGCCGACGAGCAGTGCCGCCAGCAGGGCGGCCAGCGCGTTGGCCGCGCGCATGTGTCTGGACATCTTCATGGGTTGACTCCCGTCGTCACGGCCGTCGTGCGGCCGGATAATCCGCGCCTTCGTTTCCCGGACATTCCACTTGACCCAAGCTCCCGCCCCCGGCACCGAACCCCTGACCCCCGAGGACTTCGACTTCCTCGACGCCGAGCTCGACAGGATGCGCGAGCAGGACGACGAGATCCCGCAGTGGGAGTTCTGCGAAGGCTTCCTCGCCGCGGTGGTCTGCATGCGCCGCGAGGTGCCTCCCGAGGAATACTGGCCCGTGCTGCTCGGCGAGGCCTTCCGGCCGATGGAGCACATGGAGTTCGTGTGGCGCTGGCGCCGGCGGCGCGACGAGATCGCCGCGGCGCTGGACCTGCCGGTGGATTCGCTGGAAGACGAGCGCACCTACCACCCCGAGGCGCTGGACACGCGCGGCGCGATCCTGGCGCTGCCCGCGGAGGAGCGCGTCGAGGGCGATACCGACAACCTGCCGGCCTACGCGCAGGTCTGGGCGCTCGGCTTCATGTACGCGGTGGAGAGCTGGCCGGAAGACTGGATGCCGCCGCGCGATGCGGATGCCGCGGAGATGCTGGACACGGCGCTGCAGGACATCGTCGCGCTGACCGAAGGCGACACGGGCGAGCCCGCGGTGTCCATGTACAGCGAGGACGGCCCGCCGAGCGTGAGCAACGAGCGGCTCGACGCCGTCGGTTCGGCGATCTGGGCCGTGTACGAATTGCGGCAGCTCTGGCGCAGCCTGGGGCCGAGGATCGACCCGGTGCGCAAGGCCGCGGAGCCTGGGCGCAACGACCCCTGTCCCTGCGGGAGCGGCAAGAAGTACAAGAAGTGCCATGGGGCCGGCTGACGGTCGGTCGACCGCGGACGCTACTCGCCCTTCTTGTTGTTGACGGCGGCCTTCAGCGCCGCGCCCGGCACGAACCTCACGCTGGTGGACGCGGCGATCGTCAGCGCCTCGCCGGTCTGCGGATTGCGGCCGGATCGCTCCGCCCGTTCCGCCCGCTTGAAGCTGCCGAAGCCGGGGATCACGATCTCTCCGCCGTTCGCCAGTTCGTCGGAGACGATCTTCACGAAGGCGTCCACGGATTTCAGGGCGGCCGCCTGGGGTTGTTCGGTGGCGGCGGCGAGGGATTGCACGAGCTCGGTCTTGTTCATCGGTAGTCCTGCTGGGGAAACCCGGCAGTCTAGGCACTGCGGCGGCCAAGTTGCTGGCGGAGTAACACTCCATTGCCAACTTCAGCGAACTTAGAATCGGCGCACCTCGAATTTCGAGGGGATCTCTGAGACCAGACGAACATGGCAACTGCAAAGAAACCGACGAAGACCGCAACGAAGACCAGGACTGCCGCCGGCAAGTCGAGCAAGGCCGTCAAGGCCGCCCCGAAGAAGGCCGTGCGCAGCGCCGCCCCCAAGGCGGCCGCAGCGCCGATGAAGCCCATCAAGGAAACCTTCAACAAGAGCAGCCTGGCCCTCCACCTGGCCGAGTCTTCCGGCGTCGAGCCGAAGGCGGTCAAGGCCGTGATGGCCGCGCTCGAGAACACGATGGTCGCTTCGGTCAACCGCAAGGGTGCCGGCTCCTTCGTTCTGCCGGGCCTGCTCAAGGTGACCGCCGTGGCGGTGCCGGCGAAGAAGGCGCGCAAGGGCATCAACCCGTTCACCAAGGAAGAAACGGTGTTCAAGGCCAAGCCGGCTTCGGTGAAGCTGAAGGTCCGTTCGCTCAAGAAGCTGAAGGACGCCGCGGCTTAAGCGCCTCGCGCTTCGACTGCGAAGGCCGCCATCCTGGCGGCCTTTTTCATTGCGCCGCCGCGATCAGTGCCGCGTGACGACGATCGGCGCGCCCTTCGTGATGATCATCGTGTGCTCGTACTGCGCCGACAGGTTGCCGCTCGCGCCGGCCAGCGTCCAGCCGTCGGACGTCTCGGTGACGATGCGGCTGCGGGTCGAGAGGAAGGGCTCGATGGTGATGACCATGCCGTCCTTCAGGGTGCGCTTGTCGCGCGGATCGAAGTAGCCGGCGATGTGTTCCGGCTCCTCGTGCAGCGCGCGTCCGACGCCGTGGCTCCCGAGGTTCTCGATGGTCCTGAAGCCGTACGCCTTCGCCGTGCGCTCGATGGCGGCGCCGATGCCGCTGATCGGTTGGCCGGCCCGGGCGCTCTTCATGGCTTCGGCCAGCGCCGTGCGTGTGGCGTGACACAGGCGCGTCTTCTGCGGATTGGTGGGCGGCACCACCGTCGTCCCGCCGGTGTCCGCGAAATAACCGCCGAGTTCGGCCGACACGTCGACGTTCAGCACATCGCCGGCGCGGATCACGCGGTCGCCCGGAATCCCATGGGCCGCTTCTTCATTGATGCTGATGCACGTCGCGCCCGGGAAGTCGTAGGTCAGCTTCGGCGCGGACCTCGCGCCGTGTTCATCCAGCAACCGCTCGCCGATCCGGTCGAGCTCTCGCGTGGTCATTCCGGGTTCCGCGGCGTCGAGCATCCGCTGCAGCACGAGCGAGACGATCCTGCCGATCCTTTTGAGTGCGACGACGTCGTCCTGGGTTTCGATGGTCATTGCCGGCGATTATCCGGGCGGGGCCAGCGGCGGACGATCCGGGCCGGGTCGAACGAGGTGAACCCCGGCAGTTCGATGATCTGCTGCACCGAGGTGATCGTGATCGCGAAGCGCTCGGGGTAGAGCGTGTAGACGAGTTGCTGCCGGGCGGTATCGGTGACGGTGTGTCAGATGCCGCAATCGTGATCTACCAACAGGCATGAAAGCGATGGCGGGTCGTCGATCGATAGCTAGCAAAAACACTTATGGAAAACGCTCGCGATTGATCTTGACTTTGATGTGGCCCGGCGAAGTCTCGACAAGACGGCGCGTCGGCCACTCAACAGGAGGCCACCATGAAGAAGCTCACGACTTGCCTGTGCCTGGCCGGCACCGGCGTCATCGCCGCGTGTACTTCCGCTCCCCAGCAGGGACAGCAGGCGCAACAGGCAGCGGCAGCCCCGGCGCCCAACCTCGCGGCCACGCCCGTGCTGTCCAAGCTGAGCAACCCCTGGGACATGGCCTTCCTGCCGGACGGCACCATGTACTTCACGGAGAAATGCAAGGGCCTGTCGGTGCGGACGCCCACCGGCACCGTCAACCGCCTGCTCGGCATGAAGGACTCGCAGGGCTACGCCACGCTGGCGAGCGACCTGTTCTGCGACGGCCAGGCCGGGATGAACGGCGTCGCGGTCGATCCCAACTTCGCGAGCAACCGCTATGTCTACGTGTACTCGACCTCGAGCATGAACTCGCCGTCGACCAACCACGTCGTCCGTTTCACCGTGAGTCCCGACGGCACGCGCCTGTCCGACCGCAAGGACATCGTCGCCGACATCCCCTACAAGGTCGCCAAGAGCAACCACCCGTTCGGCGACTCGGGCGCGCACAACGGCGGACGCATCCGCTTCGGGCCCAGCGACGGCTTCCTGTACGTCACCACGGGCGACAACCACAACGGCGAGATTCCGCAGAGCCCGACGCGCATGGGCGGCAAGGTGCTGCGCATCGACCGAGAGGGCAAGGCCGCGCCCGGCAACAACCCGCCGCAGGGATTCGACCCGCGCGTCTACACCTACGGCCACCGCAATCCCCAGGGCATCGCGTTCCGTCCGGGGACCAACCAGCCCTTCACGATCGAGAACGGTCCCTGGCACACCGATGAAGTGACCGCGCTGGCGCCGGGCGGCAACAGCGGATGGGATCCGCGCTCCAACGTCAACGGCCGCGGCGACTGCCCCGACCGCTACTGCGGCTACAGCCCCAACCAGATGGGCGCCATGCCCAACAAGGAACGGTCCGCGTTCATGCCGATGACGGACCTGAAAACCTATCCGAACGCGATGAAGCCGGCCTGGACCAACGAGGGCATGTCGCAGGGAATGTCGTCGGGCACCTTCCTGAACGGCAAGCAGTGGAAGGGCTGGGACGGCAAGATGGTGGTGACCTACATGGGCATCGGCATCCACGGCACGCCCGTCGGCAACCGCCTCGATGTCCTGGACATCAGCCCCGACGGTCTGACCTCCAGGCGGACCATCATGTCGCTGCCCATGCCCGCGGGCCGCTTCCGCTCGGCGGTGCAGGGACCGGACGGCAACCTGTACGTCGCCACGGACGAAGGCGACATCTACCGGATGGTGCCGAGCTGATGAGAGCGGCGCCCATGCGCGAAGCCACGGCCCTGTTGTGCGGTTGCCTGCTCGCGGCCGGCTCCGCTCTCGCGGACGAGGAGCTGTTCAAGAAGTCCAACTGCATGGCCTGCCACACCATCGACCAGAAGCGCGTGGGACCGCCGCTGAAGGAAGTGGCCGCGAAATACAGCGGCGACAGCGGGGCCGTGGAACGGCTGGCGAAGAAGATCCGCGAAGGCGGAGGCGGCGTCTGGGGCGAGCTGCCCATGCCGCCGCAGCCGCAGGTCTCGGAGGCCGATGCCAAGAAACTGGCCGAGTACGTGCTGTCGGTGAAGTAGCGCGGCCGTCCCGCAGGGGGCGCTAGCATCCGCGCCATGCAGCACTCCGACATTCCCCTCGCCGCCGCGCGGCGCCTCGCCGGCAGCTGGAACAACGGCAACCACATCGACGCGCTGCCGGCCGAGTGCCGGCCGGCCGGCCGCGCCGAGGGCTATGCCATCCAGGCGCTGTGGCCCGGCGTGCTGGGCCAGGCCGTGGCGGGGTGGAAGATCGCCGCGACCAGCGTGGCGGGCCAGCAGCACATCGCGGTGAGCGGCCCGATCGCCGGACCGGTGTTCGCGCACCGCGTGCATGAAGACGGCACGCGGATCGCGCTCGACGCCAACCGAATGCGGGTCGCCGAATGCGAAATCGTGTTCCGCTTCGGCCGCGCGCTCGCGCCGCGGGCGTCGCGCTACGAGCGCGAGGAAGTGCTGGCCGCGGTGGCTTCGCTTCATCCCGGCATCGAGGTGCCCGACTCGCGCTTCCTCCAGTTCGAGCGCGCCGGCGAGGCGCAGCTGATCGCGGATTGCGCCTGCACCAACGACATGCTGGTCGGAGCGCCGGTGGCGCCGGACGCCGTCCGCGTGCGGCAGCTGCCCGCGCTGCAGGTGCAAGCCTTCGTGAGCGACGGTCGCCGCCCGCAAGGGGAGGGCCGCAACGTGCTGGGCGATCCGGTCGATGCGCTGGTGTGGCTGGTCAACGAGCTGGGCAACGCGGGGCAGACCCTCGAGGTGGGCCAGTTCGTCACCACGGGCGCCTGCGTCGCTCCGATCCCGGTCGTACCCGGCCAGCAGGTCGAAGCGGATTTCGGCTGGATCGGGCGCCTGCGCGTCGCCTTCGCCTGAAGGCGCGGGCGGCGCTCACACGGACCGAGTGAGCCCGCCGTCCACCCGCAGGTTCTGCCCGGTGATGTAGGCGCCGCCTTCCGAAGCCAGGAAGGCGATGGTCGCGGCGATCTCCTCGCTCTTGCCATAGCGCCGCAGCGGAACGCTGTCGCGCCGCGCCTCGGTGGCGGGGAGGCTGTCGATCCAGCCGGGCAGGACGTTGTTCATGCGCACGTTGAACGGCGCGTGGGTGTCGCAGAAGATCTTCGTGAACGCGGCCAGTCCGGCGCGGAACACCGCCGACGTCGGGAACTGCTCGCTGGGCTCGAAGGCCCAGGCCGTGGAGATGTTGATGATGGCGCCGCCTTGCTGCGCCTTCATGATCGGCGCGACCAGCCGCGTGGCGCGCACCACGTTCAGCAGGTAGGTCTCCATCCCCTTGTGCCAGTCCTCGTCGGTGATCTCCAGGATAGCCGCGCGAGGACCATGGCCGGCGCTGTTCACCAGCACGTCGATGCGGCCCCAGCGCGACATCGCGAGATCGACCAGTTGCGCGACCGCCCCGGTCGACTGGTTCGAGCCCGTCACGCCGACGCCGCCGAGTTCCTTGGCCAGCGCCTCGCCCTTGCCGGACGACGACAGCACGCCCACCTGGAACCCATCCGCCGCGAGCCGGCGCGCCGCGGCCGCCCCCATGCCGCTGCCGCCCGCCGTGATCAACGCCACCCGTTCGCTCATCCCGTTCTCCTTCCACCATCGTTTACTCACGCCACCTTACCCGAACATTTCCTGCCACCATGCCCGCATGACGGCCGCGCTCGCACCTTCGCTCATCGATCTGCTGCTCGCTTCGACACTGGGGGGCCGGGACTCGAACAACCGCGTCTCGCTCGAGGGTCTTTCGTGGAGCGGCACGAAGGACGGCACGCTCGAGATCGGCGTGCGGTCGATCGAGGCGGCGTCGCTTCGCATCGCCTCGGGGACGCTCTCCGGTCTCGCCGCGGCCGCCGGTTCCTGGACGCTGGGCCCGCTCGCCGCGGCGGACGGCACCCTCCGCGCGGAGATCGTCGATGCGCACCTCCTGTTCGACGCGGACGTGACGGTTCCCATCCGACAGGGACGCATCGACTTCAGGGACGCCACGGTCGAGCACGTCGGCCCGGACTCGCGCATGGGCGTCAGCCGCCTCGGGATCCACGTCGATGCGCCCAACGGGCGCAGCTATCTCTACCAGTTCCCGTCCCCACCGGTCGCGGGGGTGGACTACGAGCAGCGCGGAGGCCTTCAGCTGCAACCGTTCGCCGAGTGGCTGCTGCGCCAACCGCTGGGCGGGCAGTCGCACGGCCTCACGGAACAGGCGCGGCTGCTGTTCGACCGCACCGCGGTCTCGGGCGAAGTGCAACTCGGGGACGGACCCTTCGCCGCGCCTTTCGCGCAAGCCGACTTCGTGGGTCGTGCCGAGGGCCGCAACGTGGTCCGCCTCCAGTCGCAGGCCGTCGGGCGGGGACTCACGGTCGAGATCGCTTCGCTGTCGGTACGCGACGTGAAATCGGCGTGGGGGCGCACCCGGATGCAGTGCGACCAGGTGGCGGGAGCGCTCACGCTCCAGCTTTCCGTCGAAGGCGGGCAGTTGCGGTTCCAGATGGATCTCGCCAGCCTCGAGGCCTCGGGCGTGCGGCTCCAGGTCCAGCTTCGGGAGGCTGACGGCGGTTTCCGGTCCAGTCCGACAAGCTCGACGTAGGCCGGCGCGATGAGATGCGGGGATCGGCAACCAGACAGGAGCACCTCATGCAACGCACTCTCGTCGCGATCGGCTGTGTACTCGCCGTGTCCGCCGGCAGCGCACTGGCCCAGCAGCAACCGGACCGCTCGTCGGGCGGCGACCTGACGGAGCGGGCCAAACAGGCCGCCCAGGCCATCGGGGAGAAGACCAAGGAGCTGGCCGGCAAGGTCAGGAACAAGACCGACGACCAGACCGCCCAGTCGGGCAAGTCCGCACCGTCCGGCCCCGAGCGGATGCAGAAGCAGGCGGACGCCGACTACAAGTCGGCCAAGGCCCAATGCGAAGTCAAGGAAGGCCGGCAAAGGACGATCTGCGAGAAGGAGGCCACGGCCGCCCATGCTCAGGCGGAAGTGCAGGTCGAGAAGGCCAAGGCGATGGGGGCCGGCCCTTCGACCGCGAAAAGCTCATCGCACTCCCAGTCCTCCTCGAGGTAGCAGCCCAGCCTGAGTGCAGAATGCGTCCCATGTCGAAGCAGGCTCATCGCCGGCATCCCCATGAGAATCGCATTCATCGGACAACAGGAATTCGGCAAGGCCGTCCTCGAGGCCTTCCTCGCCCGGGGCGACACCATCGCCGGCGTGTTCTGCGTGCCGGACAAGCCCGGTGCGCGGCCTGACGCGCTGAAGACCGACGCGCTGGCGCTGGGCCTGCCGGTGTTCGCTTTCGCCAGCCTGCGCAGCCCCGAAGCCGAGGCCGCGATGCGCTCGCTCGACGCCGACCTGGGCGTGATGGCCTACGTGCTGCAGTTCGCGCCGCAATCCTTCGTCAGCATCCCGCGCCACGGCACGATCCAGTACCACCCGTCGCTGCTGCCGAAGCATCGCGGGCCGTCGTCCATCAGCTGGCCGATCGCGCTGGGCGCGCGCGAGACCGGCATCACCATCTTCCGGCCCACCGACGGCCTCGACGAAGGCCCGGTCGTGCTGCAGAAGAGCTGCACCATCGGCGCCGACGAGACGCTGGGCGAGGTCTACTTCAACAAGCTCTTTCCCATGGGCGTGAGCGCGCTGCTGGAAGCCGCCGACCTGGTGGTGAACGGCCGGCACGAGGAGCGAGTGCAGGACGAGCGCCACGCCACCTACGAAGGCTGGGTGCAGGACGAGGAGGCGCGCATCCACTGGAACGGCCACGTCGACGTCGCCTACAACCTGATCCGCGCCTGCAACCCGGCGCCCGGCGCCTGGACCCTGCTCGACGGCGTCAAGGTGCGGTTCTACGACTGCCGCAAACACGTGGTGGGCCGCTACGTGGCCGCGGGCCACAAGCCCGGTGACGTCGCGGGCGTCACCGGGCACTCCATCGTGATCTGGGCCCACGGCGGCCTGATCGAGGTGTTCCGCCTGCGCCCCGAAGGCGGTCCCAAGATGGACGCCGGCGAGTTCGCGCGGCAGCACGGCTGGCCGGTGTCGACCGCCTGGCAGTCCTACTTGCGGCCGGCCTGAGCGGCAAGGCCGGCGCGCAGCCGGTCCCAGTGTTCTCCCTCCCAGTACACGCGCCCGCAGGTGTCGCAGGCGCTGAAGCGCTCGTAGCGCTCGGCCACTCCTTCGGGCAACCGGTCTTGCACTTCCGGCTTCGCGACGGCCCGCAGCGGCGCGTTGCAGTAGGGGCACAAGGTGAAGGGCCGGGCGCTGCGCGCCAGGTCCAGCCGGTCGAAGAGTTCCCGCAACTGCGGCTGCGCCCGCAGCGCGTGGAGGTAGCAACCGTGCGTGATGGCGCGGCGCTTGAGCAGGCCGCGGTCGCGCGTCAGCACGATGCGGCCCTGCGCGATCGCGATGCGCTCGATCTCGTCGTCGGCGAAGGCGTTGTCGTACAGCGTGTCGAAACCCATCATGCGCAGCAGGTGGGCGAGCGGGCGAAGGTGGACGTCGGCGACGAAGCGAGTGTCGCGCAGCGGCTCTGAGCGGATGCGCAGCAGCGGCGTGACGTCGAACGTCTCGAACTTCGGATACACGGCCACGCGGTCGCCTTCGCGCAGCACCACGTCCAGCCCGACCGATTCGCCGTTGAGCAGCACCAGTTCGACCTCGGTGTGCGGCACGCCGAGCGCCTCGATCATGTGCTTGGTGGTCGCCACGCGGGCGCAGGGCACGCTGAACTCGCGGCGCCTGCGCTCGGGCGCGAGGAAGTCGTTCAGCTCCTCGTAGAAGCGGAAGGTCGCGGTCACCATGCGGCGCCCACGATAACCCCCACTCGTATTCCGGTTGTCACGTTTCGGCGGCTGCGCGCATCCAACGCCAACACCCACGCGAGGAAGCCGCCATGCCCCAGTCGAGCCACACCGTGCCCATCCTGCTGGCAGCCACATTGGCTGCGGCATTGATCCCCGCCTGCGGCGGCGGTGGCGGAGGCGATTCCGCCCCCGCCGAGCCTTCCGCTCCTGTCCAAGGCGGCGCACCGGCCCCGGCCGCCGGCCCGACGCAGGCGCAGCTGGTCGAGCAGGGCCGGCAGATCTTCCGGTTCGACACCTTCGGCGACGAGCGCCAGTGGACCGACACGCTGCGCATGCACGAGGTGATCGAGCAAGCGGTCTCGCCCAACGTCGCGCTGTCGGTCGGGCTGAAGGTGGACGCCGAAGCGATCCCGCCCGCGGTCGCCGCCGCCATCCAGGCCGGCCAGGTCGACCTGGACAGCCCGGCCACGACCGTCACGCTGCTCAAGCTCAACGCCGTGGTCGGCGTGAAAGGCGAAGTGGAGACCGTCAACGGCGTCGACCACCTGAAGCGCGTGGGCATCACCTGCGCGCTGTGCCATTCCACGGTGGACGACTCGTTCGCCAAGGGCATCGGCAAGCGGCTGGACGGCTGGGCCAACCGCGACCTGAATCCCGGCGCGATCATCGCCTTGTCGCCCGCGCTCGATGCGACCAGGAAGGCGGCCTACAACTCCTGGGGCAAGGGCAAGTACGACCCGCGCTTCAACGTCGACGGCATCAGCAAGCCCGTCGTGATCCCGCCGGCCTACGGATTGGCCGACATCCACAAGATCACCTTCACCGGCGACGGCGACGAGCCCGCGTACTGGAACCGCTACGTCGCCGTGGTGCAGATGGGCGGGCAGGGGAGCTTCACCGAACCGCGCCTGAACCTGAGCATCACCCACGGGACGCAGGACCTGGTCTCGAGCAAGCTCGCGGCCCTGCAGGCCTACCAGCTCTCGCTGGCCGCGCCCGCGCCGCCGCCGGGAACGTTCGACCCGATCGCCGCCGCGCGCGGCCAGCTGTTGTTCGCGGGCAAGGCGCAGTGCGCCACCTGCCACAGCGGCGCCACCTTCACCGACGCCAACTCGCGGCTGCACCCGACCCAGGACTCGATCGTGGAGCCGGAGAACCCGAGCTACGCGAGCCGGTCCGCGACGAAGCTGTATCGCACCTCGCCGCTGCGCGGCCTGTGGCAGCACGCGCCGTACTTCCACGACGGATCGGCCGCCACCGCCGAGGACGCGGTCGACCGCTACAACCAGGGGCGCGGCCTCGGGCTGACGGCGCAGGAAGTGCAGGACGTGGCGCAGTACCTCAAGTCGCTCTAGGAGGCGGGATGTCCAACCTGGCACGGGACCTTCCTGAGGCCTTCGCGGCGCAGCCCTCGGAAGGCGAGTTGCTGGTGCGCCTGCGCGCCGGCCAGGCCGATGCGTTCGCGCAGCTGATGCGCCGCTACAACCGCCTGCTGTTCCGCGCCGCGCGCGGCATCCTGGATGACGACGCGGAGGCGCAGGACGCGGTGCAGGAGGGCTACCTGTCCGCCTTCCTGGCGCTGGACGCCTTCCGCGGCGATTCGAGCCTGGGCACCTGGCTCACGCGCATCGTCATCAACCAGGCGCTGGGCCGGCAGCGCAAGCCAGGGAAGGTCGTGTTCCTGGACGAGGGCCTCCTGTTCCACGAGGAGAGCGCCATGGCCGACGACTGCACACCCGAAGCGACGGCCTCGCGCAACGAGTTGCGGCGCCGGCTGGAGGCCGCGATCGACCTGCTGCCGCCCATCTACCGCTGCGTCTTCATCCTGCGCGCCGTCGCCGACCTGAGCGTGGAGGACACGGCCGCGAGCCTGCGCGTGTCACAGGACGTGGTGAAGACCCGCTACCTGCGCGCCCGCGCCATGCTGCGGCGGCAGCTGGACGGAGAGGGCGAAGCGGCGCTGTGCAACGTGCACGACTTCATGGGGGCGAGGTGCGACGAGGTGGTGCGGGAGGTGCTGGCGCGGTTGAGGGAGGTGGGGGTCGTGCGGGATCAGTAGCGCTTCACCGTTCAAAGCCGACTCCTTGAAACAGCTCCGCGCCGGACGACGGAGCGGCAGTGGCATAGGCCCGTAACGAAAGCCGATCTTGCCCCGGCCCGACCGTGAAGACGAACGATCGTACGCGGTGCGAGTTCCAGACGCAGGCCTTCTTGCCCACCACTTCGACCTGCCACGTATCCCCGGTGCGTGCGCGAACGACGAGGCTCACGCCGGTGCAGGTCCTGCGCGCATCCAGGATTCCGTCATTCAGAGTGAATCGGTCGCCTCCGCAGAGAGATCCCGGATCGCGCCCGCATGCGATTGGGAGCTTGTTCCAGGTCCCCTCGAGTGGTTCCCACTGGGTGGAAGCGGCATGAGTGGTTGAAACCGCCCAGAGCGTGAGGATGAAGAAGATGGTTCGTACGTGCAGAAGCATCGGATGCGAACCTACCACCCCAACCCAAACCTCAACCCCAGCATCACCCCCGTCCCGCAAACGATCGTCCCGAACAAACTGCGCCGCCACGCATAGAACCCCAGCCCCGCCAGCGCCCCGAAGATGCGCGCGTCGCGCCAGGTGTCGATCAGCTGCCCCTGCGTCAGCACCAGCTCCGGCGCGACCACTGCGGCCAGGGCGGCGATGGGCGCGTAGCGCAGCCCCTCGCGCAGCCAGTGCGGCATCGGCAGGTCTTCCTTCGGGAACAGGAAGAACGCGCGGCAGGCCAGCGTGATCAGGCCCATGCCGATCGTGGTGAGAAGGATCTCCAGCGCGCTCACGGCCTGGCCCCTCCACGGAAGGCCTGCGCACGATCGGCCAGGACGCCGACGGCGACGGCGGCCGCGATCGCCACGAGGATGTTCAGCTTCAAGGGCAGCGCGTAGGCCGCGACCGCGGCGCACGCGGCCACCACCGCGGCCACCCAGGTGATCGGGTTGCGAAGCTGCGTGCAGGTCAGCGCGAGCAGCGCCATCGTGCCCGCGAAGCCCAGGCCCCAGGACGCCGGGATGCCGGCGCCGGCGACGATGCCGACGATGATGGCCAGCTGCCACACGCCGTAGGTGACCAGCGAGGTGCCCAGGAAATAGTCCTCGTACGCCGGGCCCGGCACGGGCTCGGGGAATCGGCGGATGAACAGCGCGAAGGTGGTGTCGCCCATCAGGAAACTGAGCGCCACCCGTTGCCGGCGCGGCAGGTGCGCGAAGTACGGCCGGTAGTGGAAGCTGAACGCCATGAACCGCAGGCAGACGCACAGCGTGGTGGCCCAGACCACCCAGACGGGCGCACCCGACGAGATCAGCGGCAACGCCGCGATCTGCGCGGAGCCGGCGTAGACCGTGAGCGACATCAGGATGGCGAGTGGCACGCCCATCCCGCTCTTGGCCATCGCCACCCCGGCAACGAGGCCCCAGGCGGCGAGGCCGAAAGCCATCGGCATGGCCTCGAAGGCCCCCTCGCGGAACATGGGCCGGCGCGCGATGGCCATGGCCCCGGCGCGGAACGATGCGACAGAGGTCCTCAGAGACACACTTTCCCCCTGGGACGGGATTGTCGCGCCGGTGCGGAGGCGATGGCTTTCAGGGACGTGACGACCGCCCGGCCGGCGCATGCCGCGCGAGCAGCGCGCGCAGCGTGTCCACGTCCACCGGCTTGACCTCGTGGTGGTCGAAACCGGCCGCCTGGGTGGCTTCGCGGTCGTGCGGCTGGCCGTAGCCGGTCAGGGCGATGAGCAGGGTGTCCCGCAGCTCGGGCCGGGCGCGCAGCCGGCGGGCCAGTTCGGTGCCCGTCATGTCCGGCAGGCCGACGTCCAGGATGCAGACGTCGGGGACCTCCTCGTCGACCGCACGCAGGGCCTGCGCGGCGTCGTAGCAGACCCGCACGGTGTGCGAGTCCATCTCCAGCAGCGAGGCCAGGGTTTCCGCGGCGTCGGCGTTGTCGTCGGTGACCAGAATGCGCAGCGGCGCGTTGCCGGCTTCGGCCGGTGAGCGGTCGTCCTCGCGCCGCACGGCCTCCGAGGCCAGGGTGGGCAGCGAAACGGTGAACCGGCTGCCCTGGCCGCGGCCGGCGCTGTCCGCGTGCACCTCGCCGCCATGCAGTCCCACGAGCGCCCGCACCAGCGCCAGCCCGATGCCCAAACCGCCCTGCGTCCGGTCGGGCGTGCGCGTGCCCTGCGCGAAGAGCTCGAACACGTGCGGCAGCAACTCGGGCTCGATGCCGGCGCCGGAGTCGCTGACGGCGAGCTGCGCCATGCCGTTTTCCTGGATGAGCGAAATGCCCACGCGGCCGCCCGGCGGCGTGTACTTGGCGGCGTTGGTCAGCAGGTTGACCAGGATCTGCACGAGCCGGGTGCGGTCGCCGAGCACGTGCACGTCTTGGGCGGGGAACAGGGTCGACAGCTCGTGCTGGCGGGCGTCGATCAGCGGGCGCGCCTGTTCCACCGCGCTGTTCACGACCGACTTCAGGTCCACGGTGTCCTGCTGCAGCTCGATCAGCCCGCGCGTCACCCGCGAGACGTCGAGCAGGTCGTCCACCAGGTGCCGCATGTGCCCGACCTGGCGGCGGATCACGTCGCTGAAGTGGCGCACCACCTTTTCCTTGTCGGCCGAGCGCGCCAGCACTTCGCTGGCGGTGGCGATCGGCGCGAGGGGATTGCGCAGCTCGTGCGCGAGCATGGCCAGGAACTCGTCCTTGCGGCGGTTGGCTTCGGTCAGAGCCTGCTCGGAACGGACGCGGTCGGAGACGTCGATGATGATCCCGCGCATGTACGCGGGCCCACCCTGAGCGTCGGCGTAGACCCGGCCGCGCGTGTCGGCCCAGATCAGCTCGCCGTTGTCGGGCCGGATGCGCCGGGTCACGACCTCGAACTGGCGCAGGGTGCGGCGGGCGGCGTCGATCGCCTCTTCGAGCCGCGGCCGGTCCTCGGGATGGATGGAGCTCCATCCGGCGTCGGGCGCGCCGTCGACGTAGCCGAGCACCTGGCGGCTGTTCTGCGAATAGCGCACCTGGTTCGTGGCGAAGTGCCATTCGAAGGCGACCATCTGCGCGGCCTGCAGGCCGTCCTGCAGCCAGTCGCGCGTGCGCTGCAGGTCCTCGTAGGCGCGCACGGTCTCGGTGACGTCGAAGCCCTCCACGAAGATGCCCGTGACCTTGCCGGCCTCGTCGAAGAGCGGTTGGTAGACGAAGTTCAGGTACAGCTGCCGCGGAGGTTCGTGCGGCGAGACGGCCACGGCGATCGGCAGGGCCTGCGCGCGGAAGGGCTCGCCGCGCCGATAGACGTCGTCCAGCAGCTCGAAGAATCCCTGCCCGGCGAGGTCCGGGAAGGCGTCGCGCGCGGCCTTGCCGTCCACGTCACGCCCGAACAGCGACTTGTACGCGCGGTTGCTGAACTGGAAGACGTGGTCCGGCCCCTCCAGGATGCAGATGAACCCCGGCGCCTGCTGGAGCATCTGGTGCAGGTGCGCGCGGTGCTGGGCGATGCGCCGCTCGGCGCGCACCTTCGCCGACGTCTCCACCACGATCGCCAGCACGGCGGCCGGGTTGCCGCGGTCGTCCAGGATGGGCGAGTAGTCCAGGTTCATCCAGACCTGCTCGGGCTCGCCCTTGCGGTGCAGCGTCAGTTCCTGGTCCTGGTAGCTCAGCGTGCCGCCGGCCAGGCCGACGCTCATCACGTGGTCGTTGAAGTCGGCCACCTCGGGCCAGCCTTCGCGCACCGGCGAGCCCAGGAGTTCCGGATGCCGCCCGCCCGCGAACACCGAGTACTCGTCGTTGTAGATCATCACGCCGGGCTCGCCGAACAGCGCCACCATCGGCAGCCGGGCGCGCAGCATCATGGCGACGGTGTGGCGCACGTGCGAGGGCCATCCTTCGATCGGGCCCAGCGTGGTCCGCTTCCAGTCGTACGCGGCGATCAGGTCGGCGAGCTCGCCGCCGCCGCGCAGGAAAGCCGGGCGGTCATCGTGGGGGGTGTCCATCGTCTCTTCGTGTGCCGGCGAACAGTCTAGGGGACGGCCAGCTCATCCGTGGACCCGAGGCGTATCGTGTCGATCGCAGCAGGAGAGCAGCCATGTCCGACCCGCTCGAGCCTTTGGTGTCCGACCTCGTCGCGTGGGTCGGCAAGCGTCGCCGCTACACGGAAGTGATGGATGCGTGGAAGACGTCGTGTCCGCGCCTGCCCGTGTGGGAGGAGGCCACGAGCCGCGGGCTGCTGGTGTGCGGCCGGGATTCGGACGGGGTGGAGTGGGTGCGGCCCACCGCGAAGGGTGAGGCGTTCCTTCTTGGCCGCATGGACTCAACGCCTTCCTGAGCGGACGACGAGCCGCTCAGTCCTCGCCCAGTTGCAGCCGGCTCGGCTGCCGCTTCTCCACCGACCACTTCAGCAAGGCCGCCACGCGGAACACCGCGTGCGCGAACTTGCCGTAGGGCAGGGTGGCGAACAGCGCCAGCACCGCGCCCAGGTGCAGGCACAGCAGCAGCGGCATGGCGGCCGTGGTGCGCAGCAGGGCCAGCACCAGGCCGCTGGCCGCGGTGAGGAACAGCAGCGCCATGAACGCGCGGTCCATCGGTCGCTGCGCGAGGTCGCCGTGCGCCGGATGGCGGCGAAGGTTCAGGCGCCACAACCCCGCGACACCGACCACCAGGCCGAGCCCGCCCGCGACGCCCAGCAACTTGGGCAGGCTGGAGAAACCGTAGGGCGCCTGCCAGCCGAACGCGTAGTGGTAGACCGTGGCCACCGACGTCGCGGCGAAGCACAGCAGGAAGCCGTAGAAGGTGAAGTGGTGCCAGCGGCGGCGCGCCAGGGTGAAGCGGTCGTCCTCCTCGTTGCAGCCTTCGCCGTGGCCGCCGTCGAGGTAAGTGAGGCGTGCTGCGTGGCCCAGGCTCTCCGCGATCGCGGGACCGGAGACGGGTCCGGGCGCTTCCGATCGCCAGAACCGCCTTGCACCGATACCGAGCGCGATCAGCGCGAACAGGAACACCGGCGCGAACACGCCGACCATGAGGTTGTGCGGAAAGATCTCGTAGAAGTTGCCGCCCGCCGGAGCCTGCAACAGCGAGCCCTTGGCGGCGGCCCCGAGCGCGAGGAACAAAGCGAGTCCGATGGCCAGCGCGAGCGCCACCACCAGCCCGTTGCGCTCGTACGCGGCCCCGAAGGCGCGCGGCCAGGCATAGGCCTGGTAGGTGACGCGGCGCGTGCGCGCCATCGCCTGCGGCACGTTCACCGCGAACTCGTGCGGCGGCGCGTACTGGCAGGCGTGCAGGCAGGCGCCGCAGTTGTGGCACAGGTTGGCCAGGTAGTGCGCGTCGGCCGCGGGGAACTCGAGCCGGCGCGTCATCGCCGGGAACACGGCGCAGAAACCTTCGCAGTAGCGGCAGGCGTTGCAGATCTGCAGCACGCGGGCGACCTCGGCTTCGGGTGACGCGAGCTGGACGTCGCCATTCGCAAGCGAGCGGGCCTGGTCGGCGAGCGACTCGATCTCACGCATGGTTCGCTCCCAGCGCCGAACGCGCCGCTTGTGTTCCCGCTATTCGCCCGAACGCGGTGCCGATGCTCATGCCCACGCCGGCCGTGTAGCCCTTGCCCAGCACGTTGCCGGCCATCATCTCGCCGGCCACGAAGAGGTTGCGGCTGGGCTTGCCGCCGAAGTGCACGGCGGCGGTCTCGTCGGTGCGCAATCCCAGGTAGGTGAAGGTGACGCCGGGGCGCAGCGCGTAGCCGTAGAACGGCGGCGTGTCGAGCTTGCGGGCCCAGTGCGTCTTGGCGGGCGCGATGCCCTCGGTGACGCAGTCGTCCAGCGCCGCGTGGTCGAAGCTGCCGGGCCGCACGGCCGCGTTGAAGGCGTCGACGGTCCGCATGAAATTTTCTTCGTCGAGTCCCAGCTTGCGCGCCAGCTCGGGCAGCGTGTCGGCCGTGACGCCGGGGAACACCGGCGGCATGAAGCGCCCCACCGCCTTGGCGTCGATGACCGAGTACGCGATCTGCCCCGGCTGCTGCGCCACCAGCCGGCCCCAGATCGCGTAGCGCTTGGGCCAGAAATCCTCGCCCTCGTCGTAGAAGCGGACCGCGTCGCGGTTGACCACGATGCCGAGCGACACGCAGTCGATGCGGGTGCAGATGCCGCCGTCGTAGAGCGGCGCGCGCGCGTCGATCGCCACCATGTGCGCCTGCGTCGGGTCGCCGATGCGGTCGGCGCCGGCGTCGAGCATGAAGCGCAGCAGCGTGCCCTCGTTGAAGCGCGTGCCGCGAATGAGGAAGTTGTCGGCCGGCCATTCTCCGCGGTCGTTGCGGCCCCAGGCCTCGCGCAGCCACTCGCGGTTGGATTCGAAGCCGCCGGCGGCGAGTACGCAGGCCCTGGCCTCGAAACGGCGCGAGCCGCTGTAGGCCGCCACGAACCGGTCGCCGTCGAGCTCGACGCGGTCGACGGGCGTGTCGTAGAGCACCTCGACGCCGAGCGCCTGTGCACTTCGGTAGTACGCGTTGACCAGCGCCTTGCCGCCGCCCATGAAGAAGGCGTTGGTGCGGGCCGTGTGCAGCGCACCCGAGAGCGAAGGCTGGAAGCGCACGCCGTGCCTGCGCATCCACGGCCGGCAGGTGGACGAGGCGCGGATCACCAGCCGCGCCAGCTTCTCGTCGGTCTGGCCGCCGGTGACCTTGAGGAGGTCCTGCCAGAACTCTTCCTCGGGATAGGCATCGACCAGCACGTCCTGCGGCTCGTCGTGCATGCAGCGAAGGTTGCGCACGTGCTGCGAGTTGCCGCCCCGCCATTCGCGCGGCGAGGCCTCCAGCACCTGGACGCTCGCGCCGGCCTCGCGGGCCATGAGCGCGGCGCAGAGGGCGGCATTGCCGCCGCCGATCACCAGGACATCTTGCATCGTGCCGCACTGTAATGCGGCCGCGCGGGGCGGCTGATCAAGGGTTCTCCTCGTTGCCTTCGCCGGCGGGCGGCCGGTACGCTGCCTCCACCTTTCCCACCCCCGAGAAACCCATGATCCATCGTCGCCATCTCGTCCTGCTCGCCGCGCTCGCGGCCGCGGCCGGACCCGCCGTCGCCCAGGAGTTCCCGCCCAAGCGCCCGATCACGCTGCTCGTCGGCTTCGCCCCGGGCGGCGCCGCCGACGCGGCCGCGCGCCTGATCGCCAAGCAGCTCGCCGAGAACATCGGCCAGTCGATCGTGGTGGAGAACAAGGCGGGCGCGGGCGGCAACATCGCGCACCAGCAGGTGGCGGCGGGCCCGGCGGACGGCTCCTTGATCCTGCTCGGCTCGATCGGTCCGCTGACCATCGCTCCGCACATGATGAAGCTGCCCTACGACCCGTTCAAGGATCTGGCACCGATCACCGGCGGCGTCTACTTCCCGAGCGTGCTGGTGGTCAACGCGGAGCATGGGCCGAAGACCCTGGCCGAGTTCATCGCGATGGCGAAGAAGTCGCCGGAGGCGGTGAGCTACGCGTCCACCGGCCCGGGCTCGGCCTCGCACCTGACCGGCGAGCTGTTCGCCAAGCAGATCGGCGCGCAGATGCTGCACGTGCCGTACAAGGGCGGATCCGCCGCCATGCCCGACCTGCTGGCCAACCGCTTCACGGGTTACTTCGCCGCGCCGCCGACGGCGCTGCCGCACATCGAAACGGGCAAGGTGCGCGCGCTGGCGACCACCGGCCTGACGCGGCCGCCGCACCTGCCGAACGTGCCGACCGTCGCCGAGCAAGGTTTGCCCGGCTTCGAGGCGCTGAACTGGTATGCGTTCGTCGGTCCCGCCAAGATGCCCGCGCCGCTGCTGGACCGCTACAACCAGGAGATCGTGAAGGTGCTGCGCATGCCCGAGGTGCGCGACTACCTCGTCAAACACGGCCTGGCCCCGCACCCGACCACGCGCACCGAACTCGCCGAGTTCATGCGCAAGGAATCGGCGCAGTGGGGCGCCATCGTGCGCGACCGCAAGATCGTCGGGGGCGAATGAGCCTCCTCTCCCGTCATCCCCGCGAAGGCGGGGATCAGTGGGTTTCGGCCGCCATCGCGAGCTGCTCCATGTGCCGCGCCGTCGCGTCGCGGCCCACGGCGAAGACGCCCAGCAGCGCACCGCTGTCGTCCTTGAGCAGTCCGAACGAAAAGTCCACGTAGAGCCGGCATCCGAACTTGTGGTTCGCGCGGGTCGTCAGCACCTTGCCGTGCGACTTGAGATGGCCGGACAGCACGGCCGCCTTGAAGCCCGCGCCGTGCGCCGCTCTCATGCGCTGCGGCACGATCAGGTCGAGCGGCGCCCCGATCGCCTCTGACGCCGAGTACCCGAAGAGCACCTCGGCGCCGCGGTTCCACAGCCGGATGACGCCGTCCGCGTCGGCCAGGACCACCGCATCCAGCATCTGGTCCAGGATCAGCGGACCGAGCAGCGCCGGGTCGAAGCCCCCCGCTTCATCATTCATGGAGTCGACTCCTCGTCTCGAGTGCAAAGAGCTCGCGCCGCACCAGCGGGGCGTGCATGGCCAATTCATGGGAGTGCAGGGAGGCCAGTTCGTCCAGGGCCGCCTCGCCCGCCTTCGTGAGGTGGACTTCCACCTGCCGCATGTCGTGCAGGCTCGGCCGGCGCTGCACCAGGTGCAGGTCCTCGCAGCGCGTCACCAGCGCCACCACGCCGTGGTGCTTGGATTGCAGCCGCTCGGCCAGCTCGCCAATGGTCGCGTGCGACCGCCCTGGGAAGCCCTTGATCTGCAGCAGCAGCTGGTACTGAAGCGGCGTGAGGCCGTGCGCCTGCGTCACCTCCTCGCTGAAGCGCAGGAACTTCCTCAGCTGGTAGCGGAACTCGGCCAGCCGCTCCAGCTCGCGCTTGGACATCGTGAAGCCTCGCTCCACGGTTCAGACCATCCCCGAGAAATCGACCGCCAGCACGCGGTCGTCCTGGATCTCGCGCACGCCGGGCAAGGTCTCGGCGGCGACGCGGCTCGCCAGCCGGTGCGCTTCGCTCTCCACCACGCCCTTGAAGATCACCACGCCGCCGGCGACGTCCACGTTCTGCCAGTTGCCGTTCCACCACTCCTGCGCGGACAGCTCCTCGACCAGACGCCGGCGGATTTCCTCGTCGTCCAGCGCCTGCGAACCGCCGGGAACCGGCAAGCGGGCGAGCGCCTTCACGAGGTCGGCCCGCGTGACGATGCCGACGACCTGGTGGTCCGCCACCACCGGCACGCGGCTGATCTGGTGGGTGTCCAGCAGGCTGGCCACCTCGCTGAGCGGCGCATCCTGTTCGACGCATCGCACCGGCGTGGTCATCACGTGCCGCGCGGTGCGTCCGTGCGACTTCACGTAGCGGCGCGCGATCGTGTCCCGGGCATGGAAGCGGCGCCACCAGGGGCCGCGTTCGGTCTGCCGGTCGGTGCCGATCTCGTAGCGGTGGACCAGGTCGACTTCCGTGATCATCCCCGCGAGCCTTCCCGCGGCGTCGAGGACGGGCACTCCGCCGATGCGGTGGTCGCGCAGCGTGGCGGCCACCTCGGCCACCGGCGAAGACAGCCCGACCGTGATGGCCGGGGAGCTCATGACGTCCCGTGCGAACATGGCGCGCTCCTTTCGATGGCTGCTGCAGTGCTTCATGTATATCATGGCATGATAGAAATACAAGCTCGACTTGCATCGCGGAGGTCGCCATGAGGCTGAACGTTCTCTCCGATCTGCATCTCTCGCGGGGCTCGCTGCCGCATCCCACGGTTTCCGCGGACGTCGTGGTGCTGGCGGGCGACGTCGCGCGTCCGGCGCAGGCCATCGAATGGGCGAAGGGCCTGGGAAAGCCCACGCTGTTCGTGCCGGGCAACCACGAGTTCTACGGCAGCTCGCTGCCCGAGACCGTGCGCGAACTGAAGGAGCTCACCGCCGGCAGCCAGGTCCGCGTGCTCGACGACGAGGAGTGGACCTTCGGGAACGTGCGCTTCCTGGGCGCCACCCTCTGGACCGACTTCCTGCTGATGGGCGCGGACGAGGGCCGGGAAGTCGCCATCCGCGAAGCCCTGCACCGCATGTACGACTTCCAGCGGGTGCACCTGGATGAGCAGCGGCAGTCGCTCTTCACCCCGCTGGACGCCGCGAACCTGTTCCAGCGCAGCGCGGCCTGGCTGGAGAGCCGGCTGCGGACGCCCTGGCCGGGCCCGACGGTCGTGATCACGCATCACGCGCCCAGCGAGCGCAGCGTCGATCCGAAATTCGAGGGCTCGCCGCTCAACGCCTGCTTCGCCTCGCACCTGGACCACCTGCTGCGCGGCGAGTTCGCGTGCGCCTGGATCCATGGCCACGTGCACCACAGCGTGGACTACCAGGCGGACGGCACGCGGGTCGTGTGCAACCCGCGCGGCTACGCGCGCGACGGCCGCAACGAGAACCCGGATTTCGACATCGACTTCGTCGTCGACGTCGATTGAGCGAACGGGTCAGGCCCGCAGGATGCTCTCCATCTTCTTGCCCCGCGCGAGCTCATCGACCAGCTTGTCG
>Ga0247819_10000440_pt1 | contig 25060 bp, 25 predicted proteins | sample 13C_Xylose_Day6_FD_193428 | JGI IMG/M metagenome (GOLD analysis project Ga0247819, IMG submission 193428) | Soil microbial communities from agricultural site in Penn Yan, New York, United States - 13C_Xylose_Day6 | ecosystem: Environmental > Terrestrial > Soil > Agricultural land | place: USA...
AAGACGCGGTCGAAAAGCGGCTTCAGCATCCAGCTGAGCAGGCCCAGCGTCGAGCCCTCAAGGACCAGGAAGAACAGTGCCAGCGAGATCCGCGCCCAGTAGGGATGCAGGTAGTCCCGCCACATGCGTGAGAACAGATTGGCTGTTTTCTGGATTTTTTCGGCCATCGATGCCCCGCAAGAAACTCGCCAAGGGATAAGCCGCGCAGCCCCTCAGGGCAAGGGCCGCCCCCGGTTGACGCCGCAACGGCGCGGGCCTACCGATTGCACGTTCTGCAAAAAAGGCGTCACGTCATGAGCTTTGCCCTTGGGCGTCCGGTCATCGCCATCCCCGGCCCCTCGCCCGTTCCCGACCGCGTGTTGCGCGCGATGCACCGCCCCTCCCCCGACATTTATGGCCCCGAACTGGCGCAGGAAAACCTGGCCATGATCGCACGGCTGAAGCGTCTGGCCGGAACGTCGGCCCATTGCGTACCCTATATCGGCAATGGCCATGCCGGCTGGGAAGCTGCGAACGTGAACCTGTTCAACCGGGGCGAGCTGGCACTGGTGCTGACCTCGGGCCATTTCGGGCGCGGCTGGGCGCAGACCGCTCGGGGGCTGGGGATCGAGGTCGAGACGCTGGATTTCGGACTGAGCCCGCCCGATCCGCAAAGGCTGGCCGAACGTCTGGCCGAGGACCGCGAGGGCCGGATCAAGGCCGTGCTGGTCTGTCAGGTCGATACCGCCAGTTCGGCGCGGGCCGATATTCCGGCGATCCGCGCGGCGATGGGCGATCACCCGGCGCTGCTGGCCGTCGATGCCATCGCCTCGCTGGGTTGCGAGCCGCTGCTGATGGATGAGTGGGGCATCGACCTGCTGGTTTCGGCCAGTCAGAAGGGGCTGATGGTGCCGCCGGGACTGGCGCTGGTCTGGTTCTCGGACCGGGTGAAGCGGCTGGGCCGTACCGATCTGGCGACGCCTTACTGGGACTGGACGCCCCGCTCCGAAGCGCAGGAACTGTGGCAGTTCTGGGGCGGCACGCCGCCGGTTCAGCATGTCTATGGCATGAACGAGGCGCTGACCCTGCTGCTGGACGAGGAAACGCTGCCCGTCGCCTGGGCCCGACACGAGGCGCTGGCCCGCGCGACCTGGGCTGCGCTGGAGGCATGGGGTGCGGGCGGGACCGGAATTTCCACGGTGGTCGCGGACCCGGCCGGGCGCGCGCGCTCGGTCACGGCGGCGACGATCCCGAATGCCACTGCGCTGCGGGCCAGGACGCAGGAAAAGGCCGGGCTGACGCTGGGCGTGGGTCTTGGCGCTGCCGATCCCGAAGCCGGGCTGCGCATCGCCCATATGGGCCATGTCAGCGCCCATCAGCTGCTGGGCACCCTGGCGGTGATCGAGGCCGGGATGGATGCGCTTGGCATTGTCCATGGACCGGGCGGGATCGAAGCGGCGGCACGGCTGATCGCCCAATCGGCCTGACCTGTGCGACCTGCGCGGTCGCATGGGTATTTGTAAAACGGTGAAATCGGGCCTTGGCGCGTGGTATCATGCGCCGGGGCTGGGTGCGGGCATAAGGGTTCCCTGCGCCAGAGAAAGAAATGCGATGCGACTGACCACGCCACCCGAGTTCCAGTCCGAAGCCATGCTGCGGGGCATCGATTTCGCCCCGCTGGACCTGCTGTTGCGGCAGGAGGCGCTGGAGCATGGGCTGGAGGTCCATGACGGGCATGGCCGCTCGACCTGGTGCGAGACCGAGCTAGGCGAATTCGGCGTCAAGAAGCGCGGCGGCGACGTGCTGGTCTTTGCCCGTGCCCATCGGCCCGAATGGCTGTCGGCCATTCAGGAAGCCATCGTCGAGCATCTGGCCGAAACCATGCCCGAAACGGCGCAGGGCCTGCGCTGGTCGTCACTGGCCGATATCGGCAAGCCGCCGGCGAATTTCAGTCTGGCGCGGGTGGGCAAGGTCCGGCGGCTCTCGGCGGATTTTCTGCGCATGCGATTGCATGGCCCTGATCTGGGGCGGCTGGCGACCTTGGATTCGATCCATTTCCGGCTGGTCCTGCCGGTGGCGGGCGACACGGCCCCCGAATGGCCACGGCTGGGCGGGAACGGGCAGGTGCAATGGCCGTCCGGGGCCAAGGCGCTGCATCGGCCGGTCTATACGGTGCGGGCCATCGATGCCGATGCCGGCTGGCTTGAGACCGACATCTTCCTGCATCATGGCGGGCGTATCTCGGATTGGGCTTTGGCCGGACCCGAGGGCGATCTGGTCGGCTTGATGGGGCCGTCGGGCGGCGGGATTCCGACGACCGAGCGCTTGCTGCTGGCCGGGGACCAGACCGCGTGGCCCGCCATCGCCCGCATCCTTGAGTCGCGCCCCGATGCCATGGGGACAACATGGCTTCTGGGGGCGGAATCCGACTATCCTATGCCCAAGACCGGGAACATTTCCGTGACCCCCCTGCCGGACGGGGCCGAGGCTCTGGCCACGATCCTGCAGGAAAGCCCCCCGGAATCCACCGAACATCTTTGGATGGCAGGAGAAAAGTCCCGGATCGCCATGTTGCGGCATCTGCTGCTGGACAAGCTGGGCCACGACAAACGGCACGCCCATCTGGCGGCATATTGGACGGCAGGGACGCCAGATACCGGGGCTTGAAACCCGGCCAATAGTTGACAATTTTACCCTGAAGATTAATACCCTCCGCAAAAGCCGCGGCCATGGGGCGGAATTCCTTTCGTGGAAAGGATGCGCCATCAGCCAGTGCGGACGGATCTAATGCCGAAGATACGAAGGATCACCATGAGCCAATCGTCGCTGCCGCGCACCCGCGTGGGGACCGCACTTGTTCTAGCATGTCTGGCGACGGCTTCGCCCCTTTGCGCGCAGGAGGCGGCCAATGGCGCCGTGGCCCCGGCGGTCGAGCCGGCGCAGACCGTACCCGCAGCCACTGAACCGGCAGCACCCGCAGCCCCGGTCACGACGACCGAGGTGCCCGCGGTGTCGACGCCGCCCGCGACCGTTCCTGCCGCACCGGCAACTGTTCCGGCACCGGCAACCGCTCCGGCAGCGTCTACCGAAGCCGCGCCTGTGGCTGCCACTCCGGCGATCGTCCCCGCTCCGGTACCCGAGGCGCAGCCTGCAGCACCCGCCTCCAGCAGCATCCTGCCCGAAGTGATCCAGGACGCGCTGGAACCGCTTTCCCCGCAGGAGCGCGATCCGAACCTGCCCCATGACCTGTCGCCGATGGGGATGTTCTGGGCCGCCGACTGGGTCGTGAAGGGCGTGATGATCGGGCTGGCATTCGCCTCAGTCGTGACCTGGACCGTGCTTTTCGCGAAATTCCTTGAGCTGATGGGGGCGCTGCGCCGCGTTCAGACCGGCATCCGCCGCGTCGAATCCGCGACCAGCCTGCCCGCAGCCCTTTCCGCCACCGGGCGACGCAAGGACCCAGTCTCGCGCATGATCAAGGCAGCAGCGACCGAATATGACCGCTCGGCCCCGGCACTGGACGTGGCGGGCGATTCCGGGCTGAAAGAGCGCGTTGAGTCCCATCTTGACCGCATCGAGGCCGTTGCCAGCCGCCGCATGGGCCGTGGCACCGGGGTTCTGGCGACCATCGGCTCGACCGCGCCGTTCGTCGGGTTGTTCGGGACCGTCTGGGGCATCATGAACAGCTTCATCGGCATTTCGGAATCGCAGACCACCAACCTTGCCGTCGTCGCCCCCGGCATCGCCGAGGCGCTGCTGGCCACCGCCATCGGTCTGGTCGCCGCAATTCCGGCCGTCGTCATCTACAACGTCTTTGCCCGCGCCATCACCGGCTACCGGCTGCGTCTGGCCAATGCCTCGGCCGGGGTGAAGCGTCTTGTCAGCCGCGATCTGGATTTCCGCGGCACCACCCCTCGCAGCGAGGTCTGAGCCATGGCTGGCAGTGTCCGCGAATCGCAAGGCGACGATCTGGTCGAGAACCACGAGATCAACGTCACCCCCTTCATCGACGTCATGCTGGTGCTGCTGATCATCTTCATGGTCGCCGCCCCGCTGGCGACGGTCGATGTGAACGTGGACCTGCCGGTTTCCAATGCGACCCCGGCGCAGCGCCCGGATCAACCGGTCTGGGTCACGGTCAAGCCCGACCTGACGCTGGCCTTGGGCAATGACGATATTCCGGCGGGCGGTCTGGCCACAGCACTGGCCACCGCCACCGAGAATGACCACGAAAGGCGCATCTTCCTGCGCGCCGACAAGGCCGTGACCTATGGCGACCTGATGGGCGTGATGAACACGCTGCGCGAGACCGGCTACCTGAAAATCGCGCTGGTCGGGCTGGAATCGACCGCCGCCGCACCCGGCGCGGTCCCTGCCGCCGCCGCTCCGGCCGCCGCTCCTGCTCCTGCCCCCGCCGGAACCCCTCAGCCATGAGCGCGCAGGCGGCGATACGCGATGGCGCGCTTTGGGGCTCGGTAGCGGTCGTCGTGCTGGCCGCGCATCTGGGCGGCGCGATCTGGATCATGCACCGGGCCGAGGCGGCAGCGCCCCCCGGCCTGCCCGACCCGATCTATGTCGAACTGGCCCCCATGCCCGAGGCCGCAGCCCCGCCGGATGAGGCAGAGGCCCCGGAAATCGCCGAGGCCGCCCCGGAACCCACGCCAGAACCCGAACCGGAACCCGAGCCCGAGCCGGAACCCGAACCCGCGCCCGATTTCGTCATGGACGAACCGCTGCCGCAGCTGGAACCGCTGCCGGACATGAACACGCTGTTCCCGCCGCCCGCCGATGCGGTGGTGCTGCAGAAATCTGTTCGGCCCAAGACCCGCCCCGAGCCTCCCGAACCCGAGCCGGAGCCGGAGCCGGAACCCAAGGTCGTCCAGAAGGAACCGGAACCGAAGAAGGTCGAGAAGAAGAAGGAAGTCGCCAAGGAAGAGCAGACCGCCCGCAAGGCCACGACCACGGTCCGCGCTCAGCCTTCGACCCGCACGGCAGCTCCGTCTCAGGGCGGCGCGCCCTCGGCCAAACAGGTGGCGTCATGGCAATCCAAGGTGCAATCTTCGGTGGCCCGCCACATGATGCGGGCAAGGCTGAACAAAGGCGGGGTCCATGTGACCGTGTTGTTCACCATCAACGCGAATGGCAGTGTCTCGGGCGGTAGGTTGGGGAGTTCGACCGGCGATGCCAAGACCGATGCCGCGCTGGCGCGTCAGGCAGCCAGACTGCCCAAGATGCCGCCACCGCCGTCAGGCAAGGCGACGCCCATGACGCTTCCAGTCACCATCAAGAAGTGAGCGCCTGAACCCCCAGCGCGGGGGCAAGGCCGCGGATCACCTCGGCCAGCGCCCGCGCATCGGTTCCGGCATCGGCATTCCTACGCCAGACCACCGCCAGATCGCGTGAAGGTTCTGGCGCGGCAAAGGGCACGATGCGCAAGCGGCCATCGTGGTTCTCATCGGCAAGGGCGATGCGCGGGATCAGCGTCATCCCCAGCCCGCTTGACACCATCCGCATCAGCGTGGCCATCGATGCCGCCTCAAGGTTCACCTTGCGGCGCGGGTTGCGCATGCCGCAGACCTCCAGCGCCTGATCGCGCAGACAATGCCCGTCGGCCAGCAGCAGCAGGCGTTCCGCCGCAATGCTTTCGGGCTTGGCGGGACCGGACAGGAAGGTGGTGTCATCCTCGGACAGGGCGACCAGAAAGCCGTCGCGCAGGACCGGCTCGGCCATGATGCCCGCTTCCATCACCGGCAGGGCCATCAGCCCGGCATCATAGCGATGGCTGGCGATCCCGGCCAGCAGGTCGTCGGTCACCACCTCATGCAGTTCCAGATCCAGCGCCGGATGGCTTTGCCGCAGGGCCGAGATCAGATGCGGGATAAGATAGGGCGCCACCGTCGGGATCAGCGCCAGCCGCAGCTTGCCGGTCAGCGCGCCACGTCCCGCCCGCGCCACAGCCTGCAAGCGCTGCGCCGAATCCATCAGCTCTTGCGCGATGGGCAGCAGCCGGTCCCCCAGCGCGGTCAGCCGCACCGGGCCGGTGCCCGCGCCGCGTTCAAACAGCGCACCGCCCAGACGCGCCTCAAGCTGGGCAATCTGGCTGGAGAGGCCGGGTTGCGAGACGTTGGATACCTCGGCCGCGCGTCCGAAATTGCGCAGCCGCGCGACGGCAAGGAAATAGGTGATCTGGCGCAGCGTGAAATTCATAAGCGGTGATTATCACGATGCGCCGGAACAAGAACCCCCCTTAATCGGCGCGTGCGGGGCGCATTAATCGCTGCGCGCGGGGCGCGACACCAGCAGCTTGTCGATCCGCCGCCCGTCAAGGTCGACGACCTCGATCCGCCAGCCGTCCCATTCAACCACATCGCCCACCTGCGGGATTGCGCCCGCCAGATCCAGCACCAGCCCGGCGACGGTCGAATAATCGTGATCGTCCGACAGAGGCACCGACAAGCGGTCGGCGAATTCATCGACCGGCATCCAGCCCGCGATGAGCAGGCTGCCATCCTCGCGCTGGACCAGTTTCGGTTCGTCGTCATCCATGCCGACGAACTCGCCAGTGATCGCCTCAAGCACGTCCATCGGCGTCACCACGCCCTCGAAATGGCCGTATTCGTCATAGACCAGCAGCATCTGACCCGGAGAGGCGCGCAGCTTGGCGATGACCTCGGGGGCGTCCATGGTCTCGGGGATGATCGGGGCGGGCTTCATTAGCGCGCGCAGATCGAATTGCTGGCCATTCACCGAAATCAGGTCGGCACTGGCAACGACGCCAATCATCTCGTTTTCGTTGCCGTCGCTGACCGGCAGGCGGGTGCGGTGGCTGTCCTTGAACTTGCGGGCGATGGTCGCATAGCTGTCATTCACGTCGACGGCGGCAATGTCGCGGCGCTGCGTCATCAGCCCGCGCGCGCTGCGGTCGGCAATGCGCATGACGCCGGCGATCATCTCGGTCTCGGCGCGGTGCATGACGCCGGCGCTTTCGGCCTCGGCGATGACCAGACGGATTTCCTCGTCCGAGATGCCGCGGTCGTCATCGCCGGTCTGGCGCAGCAGCGACAGCACCAGCCTGCCCGAGCGATCCAGCAGCCAGACCAGCGGCGCGGCGACGCGCGAGATGCCCTTCATCAGCGGCGCGACCTTCACCGCGACGGTTTCGGGCGACCGCAGGGCGATCTGCTTGGGCACAAGCTCACCCAGGATCAGCGACAGATAGGTGATGGCCACGACCACGCCGCCCATGCCCAGGGGCTGTGCCAGCGTCGGCGGCACGCCCCAGCCGGGCAGAGCATTTGCCAGACGCGCGCCCAGCGTCGCCCCGGAAAACGCCCCCGACAGCACGCCGACCAGCGTGATCCCGATCTGCACCGAGGACAGGAACCGCCCCGGCTCCTCGGCCAGACGGATCGCGGTCGCGGCCCCGCGGTTGCCCCTGTCGGCCAGCACCTTCAGCCGCGCCGGGCGCGACGAGACGATGGCCAGCTCGGACATGGCCAGCAGGCCGTTGAGCAGGGTCAGAAGGACGACGATGGTTATTTCGATCCACATGGGACAGCTCGGTTCCGGAAACGATGCGGTTGCAGGTCAGGCCAGCGCACGCGACAAAAGAAAAATCACGGCCTTGATCATCGCATAGACGACCCCGACCGCGATGGCGAAAGAAACGATGCCCAGCACCGCGCCAAGACCCGCCCACAGCCCGTCACGTTCGAGCAGGCCCAGCATCATGACGCTGATGGCAAAGGCGGGCAGCATGTTGCCCAAGGGCACCGGCAGCAGCAGCACGACGGATAAGGCAAGGCACAGCCCACCGATCAGCCTTTCGCTGCGGGGTGTGACCAAGGGGGCGATACGGGGGCGAAGCAGGTGCTCCAGCGCGGAAAGCGGCGGCGTCACGCGCCGCACCACGCCTGCAAACATATTGCGCGGCATCGAGCGCCGCGAGATGAACGGCGGCAACCACGGGTTTTGCCCGGTCATCTGCTGCCATGTCAGATAGATCAGCGGCCAACCCAGAATCGCCGACAGCCCCGGCGGGGCGGGGACGACATTCGGCACGGCAAAGATCAGAATCAGCGCCGCCAGCGCCTGCCCCGGCATCAGGGCCAGCAGGTCGCCCATGGCAATGCGCTGCCGCTGACTGTCCTGCGCAAGCGTCGTCAGGCGCTGAGACAGGCTCTGGCGCGCCTCGGGTCGGCTAGGGCCGGGCTCCGGCGAAGGGTCACCCCCGGGATCAGGGGCGAGGGTTTCGACTTGGCCCGGCCCGCATCTTCGCGGGGGCTCGGGCGTGTCGGAAATGTCGTCGATCATCGAAGAGTCGGCGGCCGCTTTCCATAAGTGGGACGGACCCACTGTAGCGAAATGACCGCCAAGAACAACCGCCGATGACGTATCCGTGATGCCGGGACGATTTGCGCACCCCGGCGGGACGGGTCAGGCCGTCTTGAACAGCGCTTTCAGCGTCGAGGGCTGGCAGCGCAGATATTGCGGCGAGGCAGTCACGCTGGCCCCCAGTTCGGCCGCGACATGCCAGGGCCAGCGCGGGTCGTAAAGCACGGTGCGCGCCACCGCGATCATATCGGCATCGCCCGTGGACACGATGGCCTCGGCCTGATGCGCCTCGGTGATCAGCCCGACGGCAATGACCGGAATACCCACGGCTTGCTTGACCGCGCGGGCCAGCGGCACCTGATAGTTCGGCCCGACCGGGATCTTTTGCCGCGGGTCAAGCCCACCGCTGGACACATGGATCGCGTGACAGCCCCGTGCCTCAAGCTCGACCGAGATCGCGACGGTGCTGTCGCTGTCCCAGCCACCCTCTTGCCAGTCGTCGCCATCGACCCAATCGGTGCCGGACAGGCGCACGGTCACGGGATAGCCCTCGGGGACGGCGGCCTTCACCGCATCAAAGACCTCAAGCGGGAAGCGCATGCGGTTTTCAAGGCTGCCGCCATATTCATCCGTACGCTTGTTCGACAGGGGCGACAGGAACTGGTGCAGCAGATAGCCATGCGCGGCATGGATCTGGATCGCGTCGATGCCCAGCCGGACCGAACGGCGGGCGGCCTCGGCAAAGGCCTCTCGCACCTTGGCCATCCCGGCCTTGTCCAGCGCGACCGGAGGGTTGTCGCTGGCCGCGAAGGGCAGGTCAGAGGCCGAGACGGTCTGCCAGCCATTCGCGTGATCGGGCGCGATCTGGCCGCCGCCATCCCAGGGCTTCGCGGTCGAGGCCTTGCGTCCGGCATGGGCCAGCTGGATCGCGATGGGCATGTGGGACCATGCCCGCACGGACTTCAGCACGCGATCGATCGCCGCCTCGGTCGCGTCGTCCCACAGACCGACATCGGCATAGCTGATGCGGCCCTCGGGCAGGACGGCGGTCGCCTCGATGGTCAGGATGCCCGCGCCCGATTGCGCCAGCATGCCCAGATGCATCAGGTGCCAGTCCGTCATCTTGCCATCTTCGGCCGAATACTGGCACATGGGGGCAATGACGATGCGGTTCGCAAGGGTCGAGCCACCGATCGTGATCGGCTCGAAAAGCTTGGATTGGGGCATGGGGCCCTCCTGCTGATGATGCAGAAATGAAGTAGTCGGGCCATGGGGATTCACAAGCCCCACGCCCAAATCCGACCGATCTGTTCCGTCGCGGCCACTGCATGGGGGCCATGACCCGCTATCGCTTCACTTTTTCCGGCACTTTGTCTAATAGGCTGCCAATCCCAAAAAAGGTAATGCAATGGCCAGCGCCAATCTCAACATCATGATCAAGGCCGCGCGCAAGGCGGGCCGCAGCCTTGTCAAGGACTTCCGCGAGGTCGAAAACCTTCAGGTCAGCGTCAAGGGCGCAGGCGACTTCGTCAGCCGCGCCGACCGCGAGGCCGAGCGCATCATCAAGGAAGAACTGCGTGGCGCCCGCCCGAACTACGGCTGGGTTGGCGAGGAAACCGGCACTGACGCCGGTGAGGACCCGACCCGCCGCTGGATCGTCGACCCGCTGGACGGGACCACCAACTTCCTGCACGGCCTGCCGCATTGGGCGGTCAGCATCGCGCTGGAGCATAAGGGCGAAATCGTCGCCGCCGTGGTCTATGACGCCGCCAAGGACGAGATGTACACCGCCGAAAAAGGCGACGGCGCCTTCCTGAACGACCGCCGCATCCGCGTATCGGGCCGCCGCCACATGATCGAATCGATCTTTGCGACCGGCGTGCCCTTTGCTGGCCAGAACGGCCTGCCCGCGACCATCCGCGACCTCAGCCGCCTGATGCCGCTGACCGCTGGCGTGCGTCGTTGGGGTGCGGCCTCGCTGGATCTGGCCTATGTCGCCTCGGGCCGCTTCGACGGCTACTGGGAACGCGGGATCAAATCCTGGGACGTGGCTGCGGGCATCCTGCTGGTCAAGGAAGCGGGCGGCTTCGTCGAATCGATCCGTTCCGAGGACAACCCGGTCGAATCCGGCTCGATCATCGCGGGCAATGCTCAGCTGTTCGAACCCTTCGCGGAAATCATCCGCAGCCGGGACTGACCCCGGTTGACCTTTCCGCCGGTCGGGCGCATGGCTTCCATACCAGAGGAAAGCCTGCCATGACCGAGAAACACCGGACGGGGCCTCACTTGGCCCCGCCAGAGTCCCCGACCGCCTCTTATCAGCCTTCACCGGGCGAGGATCGGCAGGGAAAAGCCATCATGATGATCTGCGCGGCCGCGCTTGTCTTTGCCATGATGGACGGCATGTCGCGCTATCTTGGCGCAGCCTATTCGCCGATTTTCGTCATCACCCTGCGCTACTGGTTCTTTGTCGGCTTCGTGCTGCTGCTTTGTGCCCGGTCGCCGGGCGGGATTCGCGGCGCAATTCGTTCAAAGCGACCGGGAGTGCAGATATTTCGCGGTGTGCTTCTGGTCTTCGAGGTCGTGGTCACGGTCGAGGCCTTTGTCCGGCTGGGCCTGATCAATACCCATGCGATCTTTGCCTGCTATCCGCTGCTGATCTCGGCCCTGTCCGGCCCAGTCCTTGGCGAAAAGGTGGGCTGGCGACGCTGGGCCGCCGTCGCCGTGGGGTTCACCGGCATCCTGATCGTGCTGAAACCCGGCAGCGGGGTGTTCTCGACCGAGGCCGCCCTGCCCTTCCTCGCAGCCGTGATGTTCGCGCTATACGGGCTGCTCACACGTCTGGTCGCGCGCGACGATGGGGCCATGGTCAGCTTCTTCTGGACTGCCGTGGCGGGGGCCGTCGCAATCACGCCTTTCGGCCTGAGAGAATGGCAACCTATTGCCGCTTGGGATCTGCCGTGGCTCTTGCTGCTCTGCCTTGGGGCGGCAGCCGGGCATATGCTGCTGATCAAGGCCTATGAGATGGCCGAGGCCTCGGCGCTGCAGCCGTTTTCCTACACCCAGCTTGTCTGGGTCAGCATCTTTGGCGTGCTGATCTTTGGCGAGACGCTGGCCCCCAACGTCGCCCTTGGCGGGCTGATCGTCGTCGGCGCGGGCCTGTTCACCTGGTGGCGGTCGCGCCAGCGGGAACGGGCTGCTCGGCAGGGGTGACGGCGGCCTTGGCTTCCTGAATGTCGGGGGCGGGGCCAAGCACCTCGGCCAGCACGCCGCCCGCCGCGTAATGGATCAGCGCGCGCTCCGACATTGGCGGACGCTTCGACAAGGCCAGACGGATCGGAGGCTGCGGCGGAATCGGCATGATGCCCCCGCCGCTCAGGTCAAAGCTGGGCACGATGGGCGCGGGCTTGCCCATGATGCGCGCGCGGTAGACCGGCAGCGCCTCGGCCACGCGCATGACGTAGTTCCGGGTTTCGTCAAAGGGGATCATCTCGACCCACTCGATCGGGTCGGCAGCGCGGCGCAGATCGCCGAAATCGTTGATCCAGCGCGCCGAGCGCCCCGGCCCGGCATTGTAGCCGGCGCTGACCAAGGCAATCGACGGACCGAAGCGGTCGCGCAACCCATCCAGATAGGCCGCCCCCAATCGCGCGTTATAGGCGGCGTCCTTGGACAGGCGCGGCGCATCATAAGGCTCGCCCAGCTTGCGGGCCATTTCCTTGGCGGTACCGGGCATGACCTGCATCAGCCCCTGCGCGCCGACATGCGACGAGACCGTGTGGTTGAATTCGCTTTCCCGGCGGGCAATCGACATGACCAGTTCCGGCGGCAGGCCCAGCGGCTTGGTCTCAAGCCCGGTCAGCGGGAAATAGGCGGCAGGATAGATCACCCCCTTGGCCGCAGCCGCCTTGGCCAGACGCAAGGCATACCACGGATGGTGCATTTCCAGCATCATCCGGGCCATGCGACCGATATCCTCGGGCGCAGCCGTCTCGGCCAGATGCAGGAAGAAGCGCGCCGCCTGATCGGTATCGCCCGCCGCCATCAGCCAGACGCCCGCCTGCCAGACCGGATTGTAGCGCAGATCGCTGTCGCGCCATTCCGGCAGGCTGTCATTGGCCAGCCCCGGAACCGCTAAAGCGGGCTGCATCGGCTGGCGCAGCTTTTCGGCGGCCAGCTGGCCGTAATAGGCGGTCTGCCAGCTTGCGGCATGCAGATACGCACCACGCGCGGCATCCTTGTCGCCAGCGGCCTCATGCGCGCGGCCCTGCCAGTAAAGCGCCCGCGACAGCGAGATCGGGCTGCTGACGCCCGCCTGCAGCCGGGTGAAATGCCCAAGCGCGCGGTCGCTTGCACCCTGTTTCAGCGCAGCGAACCCGGCCAGCCATTCCAGATCGATGAAGGGCTCGCCGCCTTCGGGCAAGAAATTCCCGGCGGCCAGCTTCTCGGCCAGCGGCCAGTCGCCTGCGCGCATCGCCTCGCGCACGAAATCGGCGCGGGCCTTGGCCCAATCCTCGGGGACGCGCAGCGCCTGCGCATCGGTCGAGCGTTCCAGCATCAACTCGCGCGCCAGATCCGGCATTTTCGCCCGCATCCGCCAGCGGAAACGGTCCAGCGCCAGCCCGGCATCGGCGCGCTGTTCGTCGGACAGGACAAGGATCAGCGCATCGACCCCAGCCTTGCCGGATTGCAGCGCGATGCGTGCCCGGCCGATATTCTGCGCGGCTGGCGTCGCCAGCGGCAAGGCAATCTCGGCCGATTCCCATTCCCCCTGATCCAGCAGGCTGGACAGGCGCGCGTCGTGCAATCCGACCAGATCCGCGCCATAGATGGCGACGAAATTGTCGGATTCGGGGTCGGTCAGCGGCTGAGTCGTCCAGAAGCGCGCCAATTCCGCCTGTGCCGCAGCGGCATCCGTCTCGCGCAGCGCGGTGACCAGCGCCTTGGCCCCGGCCACCGTGTCGGGGCGGCGCGGGCCGAACCAGTCGATGATCTCGGTCGCGGGCAGATCCCGGCGCAGCAGCGCATCGCCCCGGCGATACAGCAGCGTCATCCCCGGCCAATCGCGATGGGCGCGGGCAAAGGCCAGATATTCCGGCCAAGTCCCCTGCCCCGCCCGCAATTTCTGCCATTCGATCAGCGCCTGCGCCATCGGACCGGATTTGCGAGCATAGGATTCGGCATCCGCCCAGTCGCGTGCGCCCGACGCGGCCAGCGCACTGGCAATCGCCGTGGCGTCCTCGGCATGCGCAGGTTGCAGGCCAAAGGCCAGCGAAAGGGCCAGCAAGGGCCCCAGAACCCTGTCGCGCAAAGGATACATCATGCCCCCATTACTGCGGGCTTTCCTGCCGTCGCGCAACTCACATCCTTGGCAAGCGCCGCCACGGGATGTAAGGCCATCAAAGATTCAAACTCAGGATACTGTCATGTTCAAAGGCTCTCTGCCCGCGCTGGTCACGCCATTCACCCCCGAGGGGGAACTGGATCTCGCTGCGCTGAAGAAGCTGGTCGAGTGGCATATCGCCGAGGGCAGCCATGGGCTGGTCCCCGTCGGCACCACCGGCGAAAGCCCGACCCTGAGCCATGACGAACACCGCACCGTCGTCGAAGAGGTCGTGCGCCTTGCCGCCGGTCGCATCCCGGTCATCGCCGGTGCCGGGTCCAATTCCACGCGTGAGGGGATTGGTCTGATCCAGCACGCGCAGGCCGCGGGCGCCGATGCCGCGCTGGTCGTGACCCCCTATTACAACAAGCCGACCCAGCCCGGCCTGATCGCGCATTACACCGCGCTGCATGACGCCAGCGATCTGCCGATCATCATCTACAACATCCCCGGCCGCTCGGTCATCGACATGACCCCCGAAACGATGGGCGAACTGGCCAAGCTGCCGCGCATCATCGGCGTCAAGGACGCGACCGGCAAGCTGGAGCGCGTCAGCCAGCAACGCATCACCTGCGGCACGGATTTCATTCAGCTGTCCGGCAATGACGACACCGCGCTTGGCTTCAACGCCCATGGCGGCGTCGGCTGCATCTCGGTCACGGCGAACGTCGCGCCGCGGCTCTGCTCGGAATTCCAGCAGGCGATGATGGCGGGCGATTTCGCCAAAGCGCTGGAATATCAGGACAAGCTGATGCCGCTGCATGTCGCGATCTTCCTTGAGCCGGGCGTGGCCGGCGCGAAATACGCGATGTCGAAACTGGGCCTGTGCAGCGACCGTGTGCGCCTGCCGCTGGTCGGGCTGACCGACGCGACCAAGGTGGCGATCGACGCCGCGCTCAAACATGCGGGCCTGATCTGAGGCCCCGCCCCCGGAACGCAAAGGCCGCCCCAAGGGCGGCCTTTTTCATTCAACGCGGCGCGGAATAGACCACCGACCAATAGGCGAAACGCCCGTCAGCGGACAGCGCGTGTCCGATCCCCATGTCCTGCAACTGGGGAATCACGATGTTCTCGCGGTGCTTGGCCGAGCTTGACCATTCCCGCAGCGCGCCATTCAGGTCAAAGATCGAACTGGCCCCGGCCGCGATGTTTTCAGCGGTGATGCGGGGCGTGTAGCCCAGTTGCTTGACCCGCATCCCCGGCCCGGTCGAGGCCACCCCGCGATGATCCATCTGGCCGCGCCTGGCCATGTCGCAGGCCTGTTGTTGCGCCGCCTTTTGCAGCTTGGCGTTCCCGCGCAAGGACGACAGCCCGGCCTGCGCACGCACCGCGTTGGTCTGGGAAAGGGCGATCCCGGTTTCCGAGGCCGACAAGGCCCGGCATTGGGCGTCACCCGCGACCGAGACATTGACCGCCCGATGCCCGTCGGTCCGCACGATGCCCTTGGGCATGCTTGGGACAATCGGATTGTCCGGTTTGGGCGCATCCGGCTGGGAACAGGCTGCAACAAGGCAAATGACCACAACTGAAACGAACTTCTTCATAAGATCCTGCAAAAAACTTAAACCGCGACGCCGGATTATGACGCGCGACATCAATACAATCTTGAAGGCGGCAAGTGAAACGATCAGCCCTTGTTCAGCGGCTCATGCATGGGATCGCCATAGGTCGACCATGAGGTGTCGGGCGAAGGCTTGGGAATTTCCTCCTCGCGCCAGTTCACATGCATGTTGGCCTTGGCGATGACATTGCCGGTGACCGGCGCGGTCAGGAACAGGAACAGGGTGATCAGCAGCTCATGCCACGTGACCTGCCCGTGTTGGGTCGGAAACCACACCAGCGAGCCGATCAGCACCGCGCCCACGCCCAACGTCGCCGACTTCGTCGGTGCATGCAGCCGCGTCATCTGGTCGGGCAGCTTCACCAGCCCATAAGAGCCGACAAAACCAAAGATCCCGCCCACTACCAGCAGGAACGAAACGACGATTTCCCCGATCATTTCCATTGGCTGCCCCTTATTCGATGATGTCGCCGCGCAGGATGAATTTCCCGTAAGCGACGGTCGAGATGAAGCCGACCATCGCGAACAGCAGCGAGGCCTCGAAATACATGCCGGTGCCCTTGTCGATTCCGAACAGCGCCAGAAGCGCGATGGCATTGATGGTCATCGTGTCCAGCGCCAGCACCCGGTCGGCAATGCCGGGCGCGCGGACCACGCGATACAGGCAGAACAGCATCCCCAGTCCAAAGCAGACATAGGCGAAAGCCAGCGCGTAACCGATCATGCAAAGATCTCCTTCAGGCGGGCCTCGTAGCGGTCCTTGATCTCATCGACGATGGCTTGGGGATCGGGCGCGTGCAGGCAATGGACCAGCAGCGCCTGCCCGTCCTCGGACAGATCGCAGGTCAGCGTGCCGGGCGTCAGCGTGATGGTCGAGGCCAAGGCGGTGATCGCCTCGGGCTGGGTCAGTTCCAGCGGAATGACGATCCATGCGGGCTGCAGATCGCGGCGCGGTTTGAACAGCACGATCCGGGCCACGTCGAAGTTCGCCTTGACGATGTCATGCAGCACGATCGCCAGATAGCCGGGAATCCGGCCCGGAGATTTCAGCTTGGCCGTATCGGGCCAATAGGGTGCCGTCATCAGCGGGATCACCACGCCAAGGATCACCGCAAAGACCAGCGATCCGACGGCCCAGCGGTTCACCAGCAGCATCCAGACCGCAATCAGGACCAGCGACAGATAGGGATGTGGCAGCAGGCGGCGGATCATTTCGTGCCCTCCTGCCCCTCAAGCACCGCGTGCAGGTAGATCGAGGGGTTGTACAGCTGATCGGCCGTCGCCTCGGCAAAGCGCGTCACCGGCCCGGCAAAGATGGTCAACGCCACGATCCCCGCCAGCAACAGACCCACGGCGCTGGCCGCCAGCGCGGGCGAGGCTGCGTCGCCCAGATCCTGAATATGCTCATCGGGTTCCAGCTTGGTCGGGATCGGACCCCGGCGCGGCGCGGCGGGCGCGGCGACGGGCACCGGTACCTCTTGCAGCTCGTAGGACTTCCAGAACACCAGCGAGCCCGCCCGCGACATGCCATAGATCGCCACCAGCGAGGACAGGATCACCGTGCCCCAGATCCACGGAGCAGCCGCCGCATCGCGGGTGGCGTCCAGCACCAGCAGCTTGCCGATGAAGCCCGAAAACGGCGGCATGCCGACCACGGCAATGGCGGTGGCAAAGAACAGCGCCGCGATCAGCCCATTGCCCGGCATGACCCCGTCCAGACGCAGCCACAGGTCTCCGCGTCGGGCACCGACCATGTCGACGACCAGAAACAGCGCCGCCCCGGCAAGGGTCGAGTGGATAATGTAATAGATCGCCGCCGTGGTCGCCTGCGGGGTGAATTGCGACACCGCGATCATCAGCGTGCCGACCGAGCCAATCGCTGCAAAGGCCGCCAGACGGCCAAGATTGCGCGTGCCCAGAATGCCGATCTGCCCGATCGCCAGCGTGAACAGGGCGGCGGGCAGCAGCAGGTCCATCACCACCCCCTCGATCACCGTGTCCTGCGGAAAGATCAGCGTGTAGAAGCGCAGGATCGCATAGACCCCCACCTTGGTCATCACCGCGAACAGCGCCGCGACCGGTCCCGGCGCATTGGCATAGGTCGAGGGCAGCCAGAAATGCAGCGGCACCAGCGAGGCCTTGATCGCAAAGACCAGCATCAGCAGCACTGCGCCGGTGCGCAGCAGCGCGGTGTCCTCGGCGGGCATGACGGCGACGCGGGCGGCCATGTCGGCCATGTTCAGCGTGCCGGTGACGGCGTAAAGCACCCCCAGCGCCGCCAGAAACAGGGTCGAACCCGCAAGGTTATAGGCGATGTATTGCACGCCCGCGCGCAGTCGCATCGGGCCGCCGCCATGGATCATCAGCCCGTAGCTGGCGATCAGCAGGATCTCGAAAAAGACGAACAGGTTGAAGGCGTCGCCGGTCAGGAAGGCACCGCAGACGCCCATCAGCTGGAACTGCCACAGCGCATGGAAATGCCAGCCCTTGCGGTCCCATCCCGAACCAAAGGCGTAAAGCTGCACCGCCAGCGCCAAAGCGGCGGTCAGCGCCACCATCATCGCCGCCAGCCGGTCCAGCATCAGCACGATGCCAAAGGGCGCGGCCCAATTGCCAAGGCGATAGACATAGACCTCGCCCGAGGAAGCCATCCAGTTCAGATACAGCGCCACGCCCAACAGGGCGGCGGTTCCGGCGATGGAAAACACCCGTTGCAGCAGCAGGTCGGCGCGCATCCACAGGATGATCAGCGCGCCCATGACCGCCGGCAGAACGACGGGAGCGATCAGGATATGGTTCATCAGCGTCCTTCCCCGGCATCACCGCGGCTGACGCCCGGCTCTCGGTCGGCGCGGGGCATGTCGACGCGGTCGTCGCCGCCCTCAAGGAAGGCCCCCAGCGCCATCATCACCGTCACCGCCGTCATCCCGAAGGAAATCACGATGGCGGTCAGCACCAGCGCCTGCGGGATCGGATCGGTATAGCTGGTGACCCCGTCCTGCAGGATCGGGGGCTGGTTGATCACCAGCCGCCCGGTCGAGAACAGGAACAGGTTGATGGCATAGCTCAGCATGGTCGTGCCCAGCACCACCGCAAAGCTGCGGCGGCGCAGGATCAGATAGATGCCCGCCGCGGTCATCATCCCAATGGCGCTGGACAGCAGAAGCTCCATCAGCGGCCTCCCTTGATACGACTGGGGTTGATGTCCATCGGCTCGGCATTGACCGTCTCTCCGGCCTGCCGCGCGATCCGTGACAGCGAATTCAGCGCCAGCATCACCGCGCCGACAACACACAGGAACACGCCAAGGTCAAAGCCCATGGCCGAGGCCAGTTCGAACTTCTCGATCCCCGGCAGCTTCACATAGCCATAGGTCGAGGTCAGGAACGGATAGCCCGCGAACCATGCCCCGATCCCGGTCACGCCCGCCGCCAGCACGCCCGCGCCGATCATGGCATGATAGGGCACCCGGTTGCGGCTTTGCGCCCAGCCAAAGCCCGAGGCCATGTATTGCGACACCAGCGCGATCGACACGATCAGCCCAGCGACAAAGCCGCCGCCCGGCATGTTGTGGCCGCGCAGGAAGATATAGGCCCCGACCACCAGCGAAATCGGCAGGATCAGCCGGGTGATGACCACCATCAGCAGCGGGTGACGTGCCCCGGCGCGGCGGCTGTCATAGACCCAATTGCGCAAGCGACGTCCGCTTGCGCCAAGCAGCAGCGTCTCGGTCAGGGCAAAGATCGCCAGTGCGGCAATGCCCAGCACGGTGATCTCGCCAAAAGTATCATAGCCGCGGAAGTCGACCAGAATGACGTTCACGACATTGTCGCCGCCGCCCAGCTTGTGGCTGTTCTCGATCATGTAGCCCGAGATCGAGGGCAGCGCGAAATCGCTGCGCATCACCACATAGGACAATGCGCCGAAGCCCAGCCCGGTCAGCGTGGCGATGAAGGCGTCAAAGCCGCGCTTGCCGTCGCGGCTGTCCAGCACGGTGCGCTTGGGCAGGAAGTTCAGCGCCAGCAGCAGCAGGATGACCGTGACCACCTCGACCGAGATCTGGGTCAGCGCCAGATCGGGGGCCGACAGATAGACAAAGCTCCCCGAGACGATCAGCCCGATGATGCCCACCAGCACCAGCGCCAGCAACCGGTTGCGGTGAAAGGCCACCATGCAGCAGGTGGCGATCATCAGCAGCACCCAGCCGATCAGCGGAATCGCATGGATCGGCAGCATGGGCCGGGTCGCGCCGCTATAACCTCCGGTCGAGAAGGCCCAGAGGCCGCATAGCAGCACCGTCATCGAGAAGGCGACAAAGGCCCGCGCCATCGACCCATTGGTGAAGCGGTCGGTCAGCCGATAGGCCAGATAAAGCGCCGCCTGGGTCACGCCATCGAACATGGCTTTTGCATCGGGCCGCCAGACCCTGTCGCGGATGGCCAGCATGCGCGGATTGAGGATCAGCAGCAGCAGACCGCCCAATGTCGCCACGATCGACAGCTTCAGCGCCATGTTCAGCCCGTGCCACAGCGCCAGATGCGCGTGCGGATGCCCACCCGTGACAGCCCCCGCCGAGGCATCGACCAGCCAGCCCGCGAATGTGTTCGGAAACAGCCCGATCAGCACCACCAGCGCGGTCAGGATCGCGGGCCCGATCCACAGACCGATGCCCGGATCATGCGGCTTGTGGGGATAGTCGTCCCGTTCGGGACCAAAGAAGACCTGCCAGACGAAGCGCAGCGAATATCCGACCGAGAAGATCGCCCCTACTGTCGCCATCGCCCAGACCAGATTGGCATTGCCGCGCCAGACGGCATGGGTGGTTTCCTCCAGCATCATCTCCTTCGAGATGAAGCCGTTCAGCGGCGGAACGCCCGCCATCGACAGGGCTGCGATGGTGCCGATCAGGAAGGTGATGGGCATCAGCTTGCGCAGGCCCCCCAGCCGCTTGATCGAGCGCGTCCCGGCCTCATGGTCGATGATGCCCGCGGTCATGAACAGCGCGGCCTTGAAGGTGGCGTGGTTGATGATGTGGAACACCGCCGCCACCGCCGCAGCCTCGGTCCCGAAGCCCAGCAGCATCGTGATCAGGCCCAGATGCGAGACGGTCGAAAAGGCCAGAAGCGATTTCAGGTCGTCGCGGAAAAAGCCGATCCATGCGCCCAGCACCATGGTCACCAGCCCGGTGGTCGCGACGATATAGAACCATTCCGGCGTGCCCGACAGCACCGGCCACAGCCGCGCCATCAGGAACAGCCCGGCCTTCACCATGGTCGCGGAATGCAGATAGGCCGAAACCGGCGTCGGCGCGGCCATGGCGTGCGGCAGCCAGAAATGGAACGGGAACTGCGCCGATTTCGTGAAGGCCCCCAGCAGGATCAGAAGCAGCGCGGGCAGGTAAAGCGGGCTGGCTTGGATGGCCTCGCGCGCGTTCAGGATGTCGCTGATGTCGTAGCTGCCCGCGATATTGCCAAGGATCAGCATGCCCGCGATCATCGCAAGACCGCCCATGCCGGTCACGGTCAGCGCCATTCGCGCGCCCTGCCGCCCCTCGGGCAGGTGCTTCCAATAGCCGATCAGCAGGAAGGACGACAGCGAGGTCAGCTCCCAGAAGATCAGCAAAAGCAGGATGTTGTCGGACAGCACGATGCCCATCATCGCGCCCTGGAACAGCATCAGATAGGTATAGAACACGCCGACCGGCTCATGCCGCGCCAGATAGAAGCGGGCATAGGTGATGATCAGCAAGCCGATGCCAAGGATCAGGATGCCGAACAGCAGCCCCAGCCCGTCGATGCGGAAATTCGCGTTCAGCCCCAGCTGGGGCAGCCAGTCGATGCGGGTGGTAATGACCTCACCGGCCATGATCGCGGGGATATGCAGGCACAGGCCCAGCAGCGCGACAAAGGTGGCCGTTCCGCAAACCATCGCCGCCACATCCCGCCCGGATCGGATCAACAGGCCCGGCAGCAAAGCGCCGATGAAGGGAAGAGCGGCAATCAAGGCGGGCGACATGGTTCCTCCTTCCAGTGGCGATCCTATGTCCCGAGCCATTCCCTGAATGTCAACCCGAACCGGGGTTTAGGGAAGTTGACGCTAGGCGATGTTCCCCTTTCGTGCTAACCAACGGGAAAAAATCGGGACAGGCATGAGAATTATCGGCATCGATCCGGGACTGCGAAACATGGGCTGGGGCGTGATCTCGGTCGATGGGCCGCGCCTGCGCCATATCGCCAATGGCATCGTCCATTCCGAGGCAGGCGATCTGGGGCCAAGGCTGGCGGTGCTGTATCGCGGGTTGTGCGAAGTCATCGCCGAACATCAGCCCACCAATGCCGCGGTCGAGCAGACCTTCGTCAACAAGGACGCGGTCGGCACGCTGAAGCTGGGACAGGCGCGCGGCATCGCCCTGCTGGCCCCGGCGGCGGCGGGCATCGAGATTGGCGAATACGCCCCGAACGCGGTCAAGAAATCCGTGGTCGGCGTCGGCCATGCCGCCAAAGAGCAGATCCAGCACATGGTCCGCCTGATGCTGCCGGGGGTCGAACTGGCCGGGCCTGACGCAGCGGACGCTCTGGCGATCGCGATCTGTCACGCGCATCACTTGCAGGGTCGCGCCCTGCGCATCAAGATCAAGACATGAGGGAAAGCACATGATCGGACGCATCGCCGGGATCATCCTGCACCGGGCACAGGACCATGTGCTGATCGACGTGCGCGGCGTGGGCTATATCGTCCATGTCAGCGAACGCACCGCCGCCAGCCTGCCACCGGCGGGTCAGGCCACCGCGCTTTATACCGAACTGCTGGTGCGCGAGGATCTGCTGCAGCTTTTCGGCTTCCCTTCGTTGCTGGAGAAGGAATGGCACCGGCTGCTGACCTCGGTTCAGGGGGTCGGGGCCAAGGTGTCGCTGGCCATTCTGGGCACACTCTCCGCCGAGGGTCTGTCGCGCGCACTGGCGCTTGGCGACTGGTCGGCCTTGCGCAAGGCACCGGGCGTCGGCCCAAAACTCGCGCAGCGCATCACCATGGAACTCAAGGACAAGGCCCCCGCGATCATGGCGCTTGGCGGCAGCCTCAGCGTCGATCTGGGGCCGATGCCGGACGCCGAGGTGATCGAATCCAGCGGCACCAAGAAGCCCGCCCCTGCCCCGCGTGTCGATAGCAACGCGCAGGCGACGGCGGATGCGCTGTCGGCACTGTCCAATCTGGGCTATGCTCCTTCCGAGGCTGCCGGGGCCGTGGCCGAGGCGCAGGGCCGGGAACCCGGTGCCCCGACCGCCGCGTTGATCCGGGCGGCCCTCAGGCTGCTTGCCCCCAAGGAGTAAGACGATGACCGGAAACCTGCGCACCTTCGTCCTGATGGCCGCTCTGACCGCGCTGGTCATGGGCATGGGCTATGTGATCGGCGGACAGGGCGGCGCGGTTTTCGCGCTGATCTTTGCGGGCGCGGGCAACCTCTGGGCATGGTGGAACAGCGACAAGGCCGTGCTGCGCCAGCAGGGCGCAATGCTGGTGACGCGGCAGGATGCGCCGGAACTGGTCGACATGGTCGCGGCGCTGGCACAACGTGCAAACTTGCCCATGCCCAAGGTCTATGTTCTGGCCACCGACCAGCCCAATGCCTTCGCCACCGGCCGCAATCCCGAAAACGCCGCCGTGGCGGTGACGCAGGGCATCATGCGGGTCTTGAACCGCGATGAGCTGGCCGGGGTAATCGCCCATGAACTGGCGCATATCAAACATCGCGACACGCTGACCATGACCGTCACCGCGACCATGGCCGGGGCCATCGCCATGCTGGGCAACATGCTGATGTTCTCCAGCATGTTCGGTGGGCGCGACGATCAGCGCGGCGGCGGTCTTGCGGGCTTGCTGGCGATGATCTTTGCACCCTTGGCCGCGGGTCTGGTGCAGATGGCAATCTCGCGCACCCGCGAATACGAGGCCGACCGCATCGGCGCCGAGATCTGCGGCCAGCCGATGGCGCTGGCCGGAGCCTTGGCCAAAATCTCGCGCGCGGCGGGTCAGGTCGTGAACATCCCCGCGGAAAGGAACCCGGCCTCGGCCAGCATGTTCATCATCAATCCGCTGCATGCCCTGCGCATGGACCGCCTGTTCGCCACCCACCCCGCGACCGAGGATCGCATCGCCCGACTGCAGGCCATGTCCGGTGGCAGTTACAGCGCGTCGCGCGTCCCCTCTGCGGGCGGGCGCGACAGCGGCCCGTGGGGCAGCCAATGATCGACCCCGATCCCATGCTGCGCCCCGAGCCGATGGAAACCGATGGCGAGGACCGCGCCCTGCGTCCGCAGATGCTGTCCGATTTCGTCGGTCAGGCCGAGGCGCGCGCCAATCTGCGTGTCTTCATCGAAAGCGCCCGGATGCGTGGCAAGGCGATGGATCACACGCTGTTCCACGGCCCACCCGGTCTGGGCAAGACAACGCTGGCGCAGATCATGGCGCGCGAGCTGGGCGTGAACTTCAAGATGACCTCGGGGCCAGTTCTGGCGCGCGCCGGTGATCTGGCGGCGATCCTGACCAACCTTGAAAACCGCGACGTGCTGTTCATCGACGAGATCCACCGGATGAACCCGGCAGTCGAAGAGGTCCTTTATCCCGCGATGGAGGATTTCGAGCTGGATCTGGTCATCGGCGAGGGTCCCGCTGCCCGCACCGTCCGGATCGAGCTGCAACCTTTCACCCTGGTGGGCGCAACAACCCGGCTGGGCTTGCTGACCACGCCCCTGCGCGACCGCTTCGGCATCCCGACCCGTTTGCAATTCTACACGATCGACGAGTTGGACCTGATCGTCACCCGCGGCGCGCGGCTGATGGGCATCCCGTCAGAACCCGCGGGCACGCGCGAGATCGCGAAACGCGCCCGCGGCACCCCCCGTATCGCCGGTCGCCTGCTGCGACGGGTCATCGATTTTGCCCTGGTCGAAGGCGACGGCCGGCTGACGCGCGAGATCGCGGACAGCGCCCTGACCCGCCTTGGCGTCGATCATATCGGTCTGGACAGCGCTGACCGCCGCTACCTTACCCTGATGGCCGAGCATTACGGCGGTGGCCCGGTCGGCGTGGAAACGCTGTCGGCGGCCCTGTCCGAAAGCCGCGATGCCATCGAGGAAGTGATCGAGCCCTTCCTGATGCAGCAAGGTCTGGTCAGCCGCACGCCGCGGGGCCGGATGCTGGCGCGCTTGGGCTGGCGGCATCTGGGGCTTGATGCGCCACGTCTGCAGGACAGCCTGTTTGATGACTGAGCTTGCGACCCGCATCCGGGCCAGCTTCGCGCGCCAGACGATGATGCAGACGCTGGGCGCGACACTGGCCGCGATCGAACCGGGCAAGGTCACCATCACCGCCCCGATCCTGCCGACCTCGCTCCAGCAGCATGGCGCGGGCCATGCGGGACTGGCCTTCAGCATCGGCGATTCCGCGGCGGGCTATTCCGCGCTGTCGCTGATGCCTGAAGATGCCGAGGTGATGACGGTCGAGATGAAGATCAACCTGATGACCCCCGCCACTGGTGATCACCTGATTGCGGAAGGCCGCGTCATTCGACCCGGTCGCCGTATTCTGGTGGTCGCCGCCGATGTCTGGGCGGTGACCGGCGATATCCGCAAGCATGTCGCGATGCTGCAGGGAACCATGATCCCGGTCTGAAGGAAGGCGGGGGCTCTGCCCCCGGACCCCCGGGATATTTCGACAAGAGAGATGACAAGGGGCGGCTTCGCGCGCTTCTTTCTTGTCCAAATATCCTGGGGGAGCGCGGCACGCGCGGGGAGCAAAGCCCCACT